>Ga0116149_1000592_pt1 | contig 47670 bp, 31 predicted proteins | sample AD_UKC057_MetaG_FD_89787 | JGI IMG/M metagenome (GOLD analysis project Ga0116149, IMG submission 89787) | Active sludge microbial communities of municipal wastewater-treating anaerobic digesters from USA - AD_UKC057_MetaG | ecosystem: Engineered > Bioreactor > Anaerobic > Digestate | place: USA...
AAGAACGTCTGCACCGACTGCCACGGCAAGGGCCACCGCCTGGAAAAACGAAACGTGCGCTGGGACAAGGTCACGCGCAAGCTGCTGCCTTCGACCCAGCCCGCCTCTCAGCCCGCCTCAGGAGACAAATCATGACGACACGTCGCATCCGCCGCCGCACCCTGTTGGCCGGGACGGCCTGCGCCGCGCTGGCCGCGGCCGCGCCCCGGGCCCTGGCCGCCGAGCAGGCCCCGGCCGGCAAGTGGAAGATGAAACTCTCCACCTCGACGATCCAGTTCACCCGCCTTCCGGTCGAGCAGGCCATCGAGCGGATTGCAGGCCTGGGCTTCGAGGCGGTGGACATCTGGTCGCCCCACGCCAAGTGCCCGCACCTCGACGACGTGCAGAACCGCCTGAAGGCCGACGGGCTCAAGCAGCTCCTGGACAAGAACAAGATCAAGCTCTACGCCTTCAGCGTGTACGCGGGAGGCTATGCCAAGTACGCCGACCTGCTGGGCCAGATGGGCGGCGGCATCGCCATCCACGGCAGCGCGGGGCGCGTGAAGGACCCGAAGGACCTCGTGCCGGCCATGAAGAAGTTCTTCGAGAACCTCAAGGGCGAGGCCGAGCTGGCGGAGAAACACGACAGCTACATCGCCGTCGAGAACCACGGCGGGTCGCTGCTGTGCACGCTGGACAGCTTCAAGGCCTTCGTCGACCATAACCCCTACAAGCGGGTCGGCATCGCGCTGGCCCCCTACCACGTGCAGGCCGCCCGCCAGTCCGTCGAGCAGGCGATCGCGACCTGCGGCAAGCAGTTGCTGTTCTTCTACGCGTGGCAGAACGCGCCCGGCGTCCAGCAGCTTCCGGGGCTGGGACCGACGGACGTCACGCCCTGGCTGGCGGAGCTGGCGAAGATCGGCTACGCCCACTACGTCAACCCGTTCATGCACCACGAGCCCCCGTCGGACGAGATGGTCGAGGCCCTCAAGAAGTCCAAGGCGTACCTGGAGGAGTGCTACAAGAAGATCTGACGGCGGCGGGAGCCGTCACGAAAACCACGGAGGCCACAAAGAAGAAGGACAGAGATCGCAAAGCCTTCTTCTTCGTGGTCTCTGTCTTTTTGACTCTTGTCGGTCTTGGTGGTCTTTGTGGTCTCGGCGATGCTTCTTCCATAGCCCCCAAGGCGGTCACCCGGCTATTATGGAGCATATGCGCGACATAACCTTCACCAAGCTGTCGGGCAGCGGCAACGACTTCATCTGCGTCGACGCCCGCGACGGGACCTACGACGATCTGCTGGGCGACGCCGCACGGGCCTCGACCTTCGCCCGCGTGCTGTGCCGGCGCCACGTCGGCGTGGGGGCCGACGGGCTCATCTTCGCCCTGCCCAGCGAGGTGGGCGACCTGGCGGACCTGTCGGTCCGCTTCTACGAACCCGACGGCAGCCAGGCCGAGCTGTGCGGCAACGGCACCGCCTGCTTCACCCACTGGGCGATCGAGCAGGGCATGGTCGCCGGCGCCCAGGTCCGCTCGCTGACCTCCGCCGGCACGGTGATCGGCAAGCGGATCGACGACGTGTACGTCCGCGTCTGCATCCCCCTGCCCGAGTCGCTGCGGCGCGGGTTGGAGGTGATGGCCGACGACCAGCTCTTCGACTGCGACTTCGCGGTGACCGGCGTGCCCCACCTGGTGGTCTACGTGGACGACGTGGCCCGCGTCGACGTCGAGCGCCTGGGGCGGGTGCTGCGCTGGCACGAGCACTTCCAGCCGCGCGGGGCGAACGTGAACTTCGTCCAGGTCATTCGCCCGGGCGAGATCGCCCTGCGGACGTTCGAGTTCGGCGTGGAGGGCGAGACGCTCTCGTGCGGGACGGGCTCCGCCACCGCCGCCATCTGCGCGGGCCTGCGGTTCGGCTGGGACCGGGCCCTCCTCCGCGGGCAGCAGCCCACGCTGGTTCGGGCCCGCAGCGGCGACGTCCTGCGGGTCTGGGCCACCATCGAGGACGACGGGCGCGTCAGCGAGTTGTGCCTGGACACTATCGTGCGGGTGCTGTTTCGCGGCACGGTCCACCCGGACCTGGCCGCCAAGGCCCTGGGCCAGGCGCCCGCGCCCGCGGAACGGGCCACGCCGAACGAGACATGATCCTCAGCATCGACCAGAACTCGCACCCGTTGTGGGATGCCGCCGCCAAGGTCCAGGCCCTGGTGCGGGCCGGCCGCGAGGTCCGCCATCTGGTCGAGGACGTCGACACCGCCTTCACCCGCGTGGGCGGGCAGGCCGGCGACCCGCTGGGCCTGCGACGCGAGACCTACCACCACAGCGGCGGCGCGGACTGGGGAGCCGCCCTCTTCTACAGCCTCTTCCTCGGCCGCCAGCCGCTCAACGTCCGCTCGCTCGAACCGTACCTGGGCATGAAGCTGTCGGCCCTGGCACGGCAGGCCGGCTCGTCCGTCGAGTCGCTCTACGAGCAGTTCAGCCCGGGCGACAACTGGCAGCTCGTGGGCCCCAGCTACGCCGGCGACGCCCGCTACCACCGCGTCATCGGCGATCTGGGCGTGGGCGAGACCGCACCGTTCCTGCGCGAGATCCTCTCGTTGGCCCGGCGCGACACGCTGGAGCGCTTCTGCGCCCGCGACGCGCAGGAGCGCACAGCCGACTGGTTCGACCGCCAGCAGGCGATGCTGGAGGAGTTGCTGGCGGCACACGAGGGCGGCACGCTCGTGGACCTCTACCGCGACTGGATGACCCGCTGCTGCGCCGAAGCCGAGGTCGCCCTGGCCTCCAGCCTGGGCGACACCTCCGCCCCGCCCGCCGGCGCGGAACTGCTCGAACTGTTCCTCCGCGACTACGACCGGGCCGCCGCCCTCTACAACGAGTCGATCGCCGAGGCGGCCGACTACCTCCGCCCGTTGCGAATCGACGAGGGCGAGCTGCCGATGTTCGCCATCGTCGAGCGCGACGGACGGCCCCGCCGGGCGGGCATGTCCCTGGACGGCGGGCGCCTGCGCGTCGGCGAGCGGGAGTTTCCGCTGCCGGGCGATCGCGGCCTGCCGCTGGACGCCCTGCGCGAGGGCGGCGTGCGGTGCGTCCTGGGCAAGGCCGTCCTGCTGGTCATCCAGGTCCGACTGGGCCCGGGCGGCTGCCCGCTCGCTCTGCCTCTTCACGGCTCGGTCTATGTCCCCGCCGCCCACGCCCTGACGCGCAAGCTCGCCGCCGCCCGCCTGCTCGACCCGCCGAGCTGCCCCATCCTCCGCGTCCGCCTCCGCCTGCTCGACCGCCTGGGCGAACTCGACACGCCCATCCGCCTGCCGGACTACCTGAGCGAGGCGACGAACCGGGATGAAGTCTCCAGTCGCGAGCTCGCCCGCTCGTGGCGCGACTGGACCATCCAGGCCGCCGGCCGGCTGGAAATGTTCCGCGACCCAGCCGGGCGACAGGTCTGGCAGCGCCAGGCCTGCCGCGATCTGCTGGACCAGATCGACCGCCTCGACGCCCGACGGCGCGACCTGGCCCGAGTGGACCCCAAGTCGAACGAGGTCCGCGAGCTGTCCCATCGCAGCCGCACCCTCCAGGGCCAACTCCTCGACCGGACCTTCCGCCAGGTGGTCCGGGACTGGCAGGTCTGCCAGCTCGACTACTGGGACAGCCGCGGCGCCATCCTCCCCTGGGCCCACGCCGCCGGCGGCGAACCGTTCGTCAAGCACGTGCTGGACCAGGCGGAGATCAACGAGGAGTGGGATTCAATTGTCAATTGACAATTGCCAATGGACAATTGAACTGTGGTAAGCTGTTCTGCCGATGAGCCATCGCAAGGAGATCCGTGCCCATTACGAGCCCCGCATCCAGGCGGACCGGGAGAGCTACGACATCCTGGACTGGTCCGACCGGGCCAGCCAGGTCGCGCGGTTCGAGGTGCTGGCCCAGTGCGTCGAGTTGGACGGGCGCTCGCTGCTGGACGTCGGCTGCGGGCTGGGCGACCTGTACGACTATCTCGCCGGGCGCAGCGTTCGCGTGGACTACACCGGCGTGGACATCGTGGAGGCGATGGTGGCCGAGGCGCGCCGGCGAAGGCCGAACGCCCGCTTCGTCTGGGGCGACGTGTTCTCCGACGCGCCCGCCGTGCTCGACGGTCGGGGCTGGATCGCCGAGGCCGACCTCAGCCACCTGAACCCGCTGGCCGGTGAGCGGTTCGACGTGGTCTTCTGCTCGGGCGTGTTCAACCTGAACCTGGGCAACAACGAAGGCTTCCTGGGCCAGGCGCTGGGGCGGCTGTTCGAGCTGGCCCGCACGCACGTGGTCTTCAACCTGCTGCACCACCGAACGCCCACCCGCTACGCCCACTGCGTGTACTACGACCCCCAGCAGGTAGCCGCCCTGCTGAAAGACTGGCCCTGCCGCGTCCGCATCGTGGACCACTACCTGCACAATGATTTCACGGTGGTGTGCGAGATTACCAAGAAGGGAACAGGGATTAGGGACTAGAGATTAGGGATTAGGGAACAGGGAATGGGAAACAGGGACGAGGGAACAGGGAATGGGAAACAGGGACTGGGAACAGGCAGTGGGGACGGGAAGAGGGGGAGGAGGCAAGCAGGAAACGGATAGGAGTCATCGGGAACGGAGTTCCTATAGCTGCTGCACCGCCCATGGCTCCGACAGTTCGGTCGCGCGGCGAAACAAGCCTTCTCTGCCTACGTTATACGCATTGTGATACATAACCGAAAGGAACCGTACATGAAGAACTCACTCGTCCTGCTCACAGTTCTGACCGTGCTGACCGCCCTCTGGGCCCAGCCCGCCCCGGCGGCCGACAAGATCAACGTCCTGCTGATCGACGGCCAGAACAACCACAACTGGAAGGAGACCAGCCCGGTCATCCTGGACCTGCTGAACAAGTCCGGGCGGTTCAACGTGGACGTGTTGACCAGCCCGCCCAAGGGCGCCAAGGACAAGTCGGCCTGGGACAAGTTCCAGGCGGACTTCTCCAAGTACCAGGTGGTCTTCAGCAACTACAACGGCGACAACTGGCCGGAGGCGTTCAACAAGGGCCTGGAGAAGTTCATGGAAAACGGGGGCGGGTTGTACATCTTCCACGCCGCCAACAACGCCTTCCCCGGCTGGGAGAACTGGAACAAGATGATCGCCCTGGGGTGGCGGAACAACAAGTTCGGCGACCACGTGGCGCTGGACGACGAGGGCAAGATGGTCCGCACCCCCAAGGGCGAGGGCCCCGGGGCCGGGCACGGGCCGCAGTGGGCGTATCCTGTCCGCATCCGCGACGCGGAGCACCCGGTGACCAAGGGCATGCCCGCGACGTGGATCCACGCCGCCGACGAGCTTTACCACGGACAGCGAGGCCCGGGCCAGAACATGCACGTGCTGCTGACGGCCTACAGCGACAAGGCCAAGAAAGGCACCGGCTTGCACGAGTGCATGGTCTTCACGGTGAGCTACGGCAAGGGGCGGGTGTTCGTGAACCTGCTGGGCCACGCCGGCAAGCAGACCGCCCATCCCGGCTGCGCGGCGTTTATCCTTCGCGGCACGGAATGGGCGGCCACCGGCAAGGTGACCATTCCCGTCTCGCAGGAGTTGCTGGAGTTGGGCCAGGCGGCGCCGGCGGCCACGCCCGCGCCAGAGCCGATGGGCTGCGACGCCGCCCCCGGCGGATGCGCCGGCTGCGCCAAGGCGCCCGGCGGCGCCGTGGCGGTGCAATCCGTCGCAGCGACAGGCGAGACGCCTGTCGCACCGCTTCAGCCCGTCCAGGGCGAAAGCTTCGACGCCTGGCGCCAGCCGACGGGCCAGTGGAAGATGGCCGGCTCGGCGGCCATGTCCAGCGACGACCCCAAGCGCCTGGTCTCGACTGCGGGCACGGGCGTGATGATCAACGGCGAGAAGGGGCGGACGTGCGACCTGCTGACGGCGGGCGAGTTCGGCGACGTGGAGGTGCACGTGGAGTTCATGGTGCCCAAGGGCTCCAACAGCGGCGTGTACTTCATGGGGCGTTACGAGGTGCAGGTGTTCGACAGCTTCGGCAAGGACCCCAAGACGTTCTCCTGTGCGGACTGCGGTTCGATCTACCAGCGGTGGGACCCCAAGCGGGGCAAGGGCAAGGAGGGCTTCGACGGGCACGTGCCGACCATCAACGCCACCCGCGAGCCGGGGCAGTGGCAGAGCTTCGACGTGATCTTCCGCGCCCCCCGCTTCGACGCCGACGGCAAGAAGACGGCCAACGCGAAGTTCATCAAGGTCGCGCTGAACGACAAGGTCCTGCACGAGAACGTCGAGGCGACCGGGCCGACGCGGTCGGCGAAGTTCAACGACGAAAAGCCCGCCGGCCCGCTCCAGATCCAGGGCGACCACGGCCCGGTGGCGTACCGCAACATCACGATCAAGCCGGTGAAGCTGGACTGACGCTGCAGAGACCTGCCGGCCGGCAGAAGGCCACGAAGATCACAAAGAAGAAGTAGAGGTCACAACGCCGGCAGAAGGAGGATTGCCAAGGCGTCAGTCCTTTCGAACGCGTGCATCGCGGCTCCAAGGCGGCGGGAACAGAGGTTTCATCGGCCTTGGCGGTGGGGTATATTGCGGGCCTGCCCGGGGTCTCATCAGGTTCAGGCAGAGGAAAGGGCGTGGCGATGACCGGACTGCGCGACAGGTGGTTGGCGGTGGGATTTGTCGTCTTGATCTTCTCCGCACCAGCCAAGGCCGACGCGAAGGCCGACTACGAGGCGATCTTCGGCGAAGAGGCCAAACGGGTCGAGGCCACTCGCGGCGCGGAGGACGATGCGGCGTTCGCCGCCAAGCTGCTGTCGTCGGCCCGGCGGCTGGACGATTCGCCTGACCTGCGGAACCTGGTCCTGGAGAAGGCGTTTCGGTACGGGGTCGTGGGGCCCGGGGGCCTGGAGACGGCCGAAGCGGCGCTGCACGAGATGGGCCGTTACCGCGCGAACAGGAAGAGTACCGAAGAACTGGCCGCCCTTCGAGTGGAGCTGTATGAATCGCGGTTTCGTCTCAGCAGCGGACGGGCGAAGATCGAGGCCGGGACGGCCTACGTGGAACTGTTGGTGGGCCGTGCCGACGCCGAGGCGGCGCGGGGCAACGCCGCCGAGGCGGACAAGCTGTACCTGACCGCCTTGCCGGTGGCCCAGTACGTACGCTCGCCCCGGGCAACCGAGATCATCGCGACTCGCCGCCGCATGGCGGAACAGATGGAGGCCGCGCGGACGCGCGAGGCCCGCCTGGCGGAGTTGCAGGCACGCTTCAAGGAAAACCCAAAGAGCGCCTCCGCCCGCCGGAATCTCCTCCTGCACTATTTGCTCGACCGCAACCTGCCCGACGAGGCGGCCAAGTTGGTGGCCGCCGACTTGGACGAATCGCTCCGCACGTACGTGCCCCTGACGCTCAAGCCCCTTGGCTCGCTGTCGGAGGGCGTATGCCTGGAGTTGGGCGGGTGGTACGAGGAACTCGCCAAGACCGCGACGGCCGACGGCAGGCGCACCGCCTTCAGTCGGGCCATCGACTGCTTTCGCCAGTATCTCAGACTCCACAGCCGCCAAGATGCGCCGGCTTTGAAGGTGCGCCTGTCGCTGGCGAACATCGAGAAGGCGCTGGGCAAGGGATACGTCTCCCCGCCAACCCTGCCGAGCACGTCTTCTGCGACCCCCGCGGGCTCCGCCAGTCCGACGCAAGGCGGTCCCCCCAAGGCACTACTGTTGCAGTTCAGCAAGGGCGTGACAATGAAACTCGTCCTGGTCCCGGCGGGCAAGTTCCTGATGGGCAGCCCGGACAGCGACAAGGATGCCCGTGACGATGAGAAGCCCCAGCACGAAGTGACGATCAGCAAGCCGTTATACCTGGGCGCCACGGAGGTCACTCAGGGCCAGTGGAAGGCTGTCATGGGCACCGAGCCGTGGAAGGGCCGACCCTGCGTGAAGGAAGGCGATGACCACGCCGCCAACCACCTGAACTGGGATGACGCGACGGCGTTCTGCGAGAAGTTGTCTCGATCCACGGGCAGACGGTTTCGCCTGCCGACCGAAGCCGAGTGGGAATATGCCTGCCGCGCCGGCACGACCACGCGGTTCTGCTTCGGCGACGACGAGTCAAGTCTGGGCGACTACGCCTGGCACCACGGGAACGCCATGCCTGCCGGCGAGAAGTACGCCCGTCCCGTAGCCGGAAAGAAGCCCAACGCCTGGGGCCTGTATGACATGCACGGCAATTTGTGGGAGTGGTGCTCGGACCGCCACGATGGGAAGTACTACTCGAACGGCAAGGACACAACAGACCCTGCAGGCCCGTCATCCGGGACGGCGCGGGTCTTGAGGGGCGGGTCCTTCTTCACCTCATACGGCGGCTGCTGCCGATCGGCAAGCCGCGGCAGCCGCAGCGACGATGGGCGATACGCTGATTACGGCTTCCGCATTGTACTGTCGCTTGATGAACACAAGACAATGACGCTCGACCTGGGCAAGGGCGTGACGATGAAGCTCGCCCTGATCCCGGCGGGCAAGTTCCTGATGGGCAGTCCGGATAACGAAAAGGATCGTCGCGGTGGTGAGGGTCCCCAGCGGGAAGTGACGATCAGCAGACCGTTTTACATGGGCGTGTACGAGGTGACGCAGGAGCAGTACGAGACGGTCATGGGCAGCAATCCAAGCGACTTCAAGGCTGCGAACAGGCCGGTTGAGAAGGTTTCCTGGCCGGACGTTACGGAGTTTTGCAGGAAGTTGTCCCTATTGACAGGCAAGACGGTCCGTCTGCCCACAGAGGCGGAATGGGAATACGCCTGTCGGGGTGGAACGGCCACGCAGTACTGCAGCGGTGACGGTCTGGAGGCGCTTAAGCAGGTCGGGTGGTGCAGCTACGACGGCGTTTGGGCCAGCGCCAGGGCAACAAGACCCGTGGGGACTCTCAAGGCCAATCCCCTTGGTCTGTACGACATGCATGGAAACGTGTGGGAATGGTGCGAGGACAGGTACGATGCAGGCTACTACGCCAAGGCCCCGAATGTTGACCCCCCAGGCCCCGCCACCGGGAAGGATCGTGTCTTGCGCGGCGGCAGTTGGGACAGCAATCCGCAGGCCTGCCGTTCGGCGAACCGCCGTAGCAGCGATCCACCCTACCGATGCAGCTTCTATGGGTTCCGGGTTGTGGTTTCGATCGAGGAACGCCAGACGCTGACGCTGGACCTGGGCAAGGACGTGACGATGAAGCTCGCCCTGATCCCGCCGGGGACGTTCCTGATGGGCAGCCCGGACGACGAACCGGGGAGGCGTTTCCAGCCTGAAGGGCCTCGGCACAAGGTCAGGATCACCAAGCCTTTCTACATGGGCATCTATGAAGTGACGCAGGCGCAGTATGAAGCGGTCATGGGAACCAACCGCAGCGAGTTCAAGGATGCCCAAAGGCCCGTCGAGATGGTCTCATGGAACGATGCGGCAGAGTTCTGCAAGAGACTGTCCCAGAAGACAGGCAAGACCGTTCGCCTGCCCACGGAGGCCGAATGGGAATATGCCTGTCGGGCTGGAACCGAAACTCGCTTTTCATTCGGGGATAACGACGCCGATTTGCACCAGTACGGCAATTACGCCGACCGAAGCTGCACAAGCCCGTGGGACGGCAAGAGGGACATGGCCCATTCCGACGGGCAGGATCGAACAGCCCCGGTCGGCTCCTACAAGCCCAATGCCTGGGGCTTGTACGACATGCACGGGAACGTGTGGGAATGGTGCCTGGACTGGTACTCCGGCTACACGCCCGCCGGCGCCGAAGACCCCCGCGGCCCCAACTCCGGCGCCGAGGGCCTGGTGCGCGGCGGGAGTTGGTTCATCGAGTCCACCCTCTGCCGCTCGGCCGTGCGCCACAAGGTCGCTCACGCCCGCCGGAGCAACAATGACGGCTTTCGGGTGGTAATCCCGGTTGAAGAATCCGAGATGTTGAACCCCGCGTTCCCGAAAGACAAGTGGGTGAGTATTCCAGCCTCTTCAATAGGTGCAAAAGCGGCTTACAGGGGAGGGATCGAAGTCAAGGGAGATTCAATCATAACCAAGGGGCGTACTCGATTTCTCCTGCCTTTGCGAATAGGCGAACATGCCAGTTATGAGATTTCGTACAGGTTCGTACGCACCGCAGGCAATGATACAGTTGGAATCTCTATTCCCGTCGGGAGCAATCGTGTTGCCGTGCTCCTCAGCACGGCCTGGGGGAGATACAGCGGAATCGATTGCATTGATGGTAAAGGGGCCGAGAAGACTGGAACTGCATTCCCGGGTTCATTCGTCAACAACCGCCAGTATGAGGTGCGGGTTACCGTACTGACGCAAGGAGAGAAAGCCAGTATTGCCGTGTATGTCGATGGCCGATTGTGCACCAAATGGGAAGGGCTCGCAACGGCACTCTCGGAGGAACAAGACCATGCGTGCCGAGTGAAGGGAGCCATAAGCGTAAGTGCAAATGAGAATGGGACGGTATTCTCAGACATACGAATACGGAACATTCCGCGGGAAGAGGACAAGTAGACAAGTGTCCCGCAACCGAAGCGCTCCCACGGCGGATTCATCCGGCAGACCTCTTTTTTGCGGAACGGAATTCAGAAGGAGTTCGGAGATGCAACGAGTCGCGGCAGGCATCCTGCTGGGGGGCATGGCTTTTCTGTTCATGTCTTCCTGGGCCAAGGCGGATGCCAAGGCCGACTACGAGGCGATCTTCGGACCCGAAGCCAGGCGAGTGGACGCGACCCGCGAGACGGAAGACGATGCCGCCTTCGCGGAGAAGTTGTACGAGTCCAGCCAGCGACTGAGCGACTCGCCGGAGTTGAAGGCCCTGGTGCTGGACAAGGCGTTCCAGTACGGCATCCGCAATCTGGCGGGGTTGGATACGGCCGAACGAGCGATCCGCCGCAACAGAAGCGTGGACAGCGACGAGAAGATCGTCCGCGACCTGAAGGTGGAAGAGGCACGGTTCCGCCTCAGCAGCGGGAAGGAGAAGATCGAGGCCGGAGAAAGGTACGTGCAGGCCTTATTGGACTGGGCCCAGGCGTACGCCAGTCAGAAGCCCGAGCGTGCGGATGAACTGCTGGCGACCGCGCTGCCCGTGGCGACGTCCCTGCGGTCGACCCAGGTCAAGGAGATCCTTGATCGGCGCCGCGCCCTGGCGCAGGCCCGCTCGGCCCAGCTCGCCCGCGAGGCCCGATTCAAGATGCTCCAGACGCGTCTGGCGAAGGACCCTGCCGATGAATCCGCCCGCCGGGGGCTGATCCTGTACCACCTGCTCGAACGGAACGACCCGGCCCAGGCCAACAAGCTCTTGACCAAGGATCTGGATGAGACCTTTCGCACGTACCTGCCCATGACCGTTCAGCCGCCGACCACGTTCACCGAGAACCTGTGCCTGGAGTTGGGCGGGTGGTATGAGTCGCTTGCCCAGTCGGCGACGACAGAGGGCAAGGCAACGGCACTGAGCCGGGCCCTGGACTGCTACCGCCGCTACGCCTCGCTGCATCGCCGCCAGGATGCCGAGGGCCTGAAGGTGCAGTTGTCGGTGGAGAAACTGGAAAAAGCCCTGGGCAAAGGCTACGTGCGTCCGCCGACTCTGCGCTGGTCGTCGCACTACCGCCCGCCGCCCACGCAGGCCTCGCCGGTCCCCGACTCGTCCAAGACGCTGACGCTGGACCTGGGCAAGGGCGTGACGATGAAGCTCGTCCTGATCCCGGCGGGCAAGTTCCTGATGGGATCGCCCAAGGAAGACAAGGACCAGGATGGGGACGGCCGCGAAACGCCGCAGCACGAAGTGACGATCAGCAGCCCTTTCTACATGGGCGTGACGGAGGTCACGCAGGCCCAGTGGAAAGCCGTGATGGAAACAGAACCGTGGAAAGGCCGGGAATACACCAGAGAGGGCAACGAGAATCCCGCGGGCTATATCACGTTCCCTGGCGCGATTGCGTTCTGTTCCGCGTTGTCTCGGAGAACGGGCAGGGTGTTCCGCTTGCCCACGGAGGCCGAATGGGAGTATGCGTGCCGTGCGGGGACAGCGACTCGGTACTCCTTCGGCAATGACTCAGAGGTTGGAGCCTACGCGTGGTACGACAGGAACGCCAGGAACGTGGGCGAGAGGTATGGGCACCGGGTAGCCACCAAGGCCCCGAACCCCTGGGGCCTGTACGACATGCACGGAAACATGTGGGAATGGTGCGGTGACTGGTACGACCCCAAGTACTATGCCACGGGGGCAAACGTCACGGACCCCACGGGGCCTTTGACGGGTGAGACCCGCGTCCTCCGCAGCGGGTCCTTCTACAACGGCGAAAGGAGTTGCAGATCGGCGTGCCGCCACAGGGTCGCCCCCGATGTTCCCGTCAACGATCATGGCTTCCGCATCGTGGCGCCCCTCCCGGACGAGCGCACGCTGACCCTCGACCTGGGCAAGGACGTGACGATGAAACTCGTCCTGATCCCGCCGGGCAAGTTTCTGATGGGCAGCCCGGACAGCGACAAGGACGCCTGCGACGACGAGAAGCCTCAGCACGAAGTGACCATCAGCAAGCCGTTCTACATGGGCGTATACGAAGTGACGCAGGCGCAGTATGAGGCAATGATGGGGAAGAACCCCAGCGAATTCAAAGGCCGCGACAGGCCAGTGGAGAACCTCTCGTGGCAGGACGCGGTGAAGTTCTGCAAGGAGATGTCCGCCAAGACAGGCAAGACCGTCCGCCTCCCCACGGAGGCCGAATGGGAATATGCTTGCCGAGCGGGGACAACGACGCGTTTTTCGTTCGGGGATGACGGTGCCGACCTTCACCAGTTTGGCAATTACTGCGATCGAAGTTGCACGTTCCCATGGAGAGGCAAGAAGGACGCGGCCCATTCCGATGGGCATGACCGCACCGCACCGGTGGGTTCCTTCAAGCCCAATCCGTTCGGGTTATACGATATGCACGGGAATGTATGGGAATGGTGCAGTGACTGGTACGCGGAATCGTACGCAAAGCTGCCTGCCGGAGAGGCAGGTGGGAAGACTGTCGACCCCACGGGCCCCACTTCCGGCACAAAACGCGTCTTACGAAGCGGGTGTTGGCACATGGTCGGCCCAAGCATGTGCCGGTCGGCCGTTCGTCGGACCAATCCCGGATACAACTGCTACCAGGAAGGGTTCCGCGTCGTGGTGGACGCCTCAGACGGGTCCGTAACGGGCTCTGTGCGTTCTACCGGGCACTCGGGCGGCGTTTCGGCCGTGGCGGTTTCGCGGGACGGCCGGTTGCTGGCCACGGGGGGTGGGGATGGGCGCGTGATGATCTGGGACGCGGCCAGTTGGAAACGCCTGCACATGCTCGAAGGCCACCGGAAGGGAATAGAAGGGGTGGCCTTTTCGCCCGACGGCGGGCACCTGGCCTCCGCCGGACGCGACGAGGACGTCATCGTGTGGGACCCGGCCACGGGCAAGCGCGTGGCGCAGCTCCAGGCCCGCAGCAGCGGCGTGGCGTACTCGCATGACGGCAAGCTTCTGGCCTCGGGCGACTACGGCGGCAAGGTCCGGCTGTGGGGGGCGCCGGACTACAAGCCCCTGGAGGTCATCGACGCCCAGAGCGGGGACATCCAGTGGGTGGACTTCTCGCGGGACGGGCGTTGGCTGGCCGGCGGGGGCGGGGCGCGGTGCGCGATAATCGACATGAGCAGCAGGAAGCTGGCGCGGGTGCTTCCCGCGTCCAACTGGTTTGTCATGCGCGTGGAGTTCTCTCCCGATTCCCGGTATCTTGCCGCGGCCACAAGCGAGAGTTCCGCGGGGGGACCCAGGCTGGGCAAACTGATCTTCTACGACGCCAGGTACTGGACGGAGTTGCGGTTTCTGCGGACGGGCCTGGAGGAAACGCCCTACGCCACGTTCCTGCCCGACGGAAAGCGGGTGGTCCTGTGGTCCCACTTGGGCCGGTTCCGCGTCCTGAGTTCACCGGACCTCAGAACCGTGGCGACGATGAGCGGGAAGTCGGGCAGCCCCGCCGTGGCGGTCTTTCCGGACGGACGCCGGGCGATAACCGGCGCGGAAGACGGCACGGTGACGGTCTGGCGCCTGCCGGAGTAGAGGCCGCCCGGACGGGGAAGCCCGCTACGAGCGCAGGGCGAACGAGCGCCGGATCTTCTCGCTGCGCTGGGGGCAGCGGGGAATGTCGCGGAAGCGGTCGGCGTCGGCGGCGACCTGGAGCTTGGCCATGCGGGCCCAGCCGCGGTTCATGCCGTGGACGAACAGCGCGGTCGTGAGCGAGCGGGTCTGGAGGAACGTCTTGAGCGTCCGCTTCCACACCCAGGCCGGTTCGGCGGCGGCCTGGCGCAGCTCGAAGATCGTCTCGTCCAGGCGCCGGGCGGAGACGTTGTTGGGGTTGTAGATCGTCTCGACGAAGGTGTATCGCTCCCAGTCCTCGGGGTAGTTCCTGGCGAAGATGCGTCCCTCGCCCATCAGGCGGTCGTACATCCGCGTGCCGGGCAGCGGGGTGAGGTTGGTGATCTGGACGATGTCCACGCCGAGTCGCACGGCCTGGAGTGCGGTGTCGGCGACCGTCTCCTCGGTGTCGCGGTCGCTGCCGACGATGAAGCCGCCGAAGACGGCGATGCCGCAGCGGTGGAAGCCGTCGACCATCTCCTGGTAGCGGTCGAGCATCTTGACGTTCAGGCCCTTGTGGTAGTCGCGGAGGCTGTCGACGTTGAACGTCTCGAACCCGACGAGCATGCCGCGGCAGCCCGCGCGATAGGCGAGCTTGAGCCCCTCCTCGTCGCCGCCCATGTTGATGGAGGTCTGGCTGAACCAGAGGCGCTTCTTGCCGCGGCGGATGATCTCGGTCAGGAGCTGCTTGGCCCACTCGGCGTGCGCCTGGCCGACGCCGAAGAAGTTGTCGTCCACCACGAAGATGAACTTCCGCGGGGTCTCGTTCCACTCCTCGATGATCTCGTCGATGGGGCGCCGGCGGATCTGGGGCCCGCTCAGGCGGGTCACGCTGCAGAAGTCGCAGCCGACGGGGCAGCCGCGGCTGGTCTGGAGGCAGGCGACGTCGTAGCGTCCGTTGACGGGCTGGAGCGACTGCTGGGCCCGTCCCAGGCCCGCCAGGTCGGGTTGCCCGCCGACGTATCGCGGCTGGAGCCGGCCCGCGGCGGCGTCGGCGAGGATGTCCGTCCACAGGTTATCGCACTCGCCGACGGCGACCGAATCGACGTAGCGGGCGACCTCGTCGGGCACGGCGGAGGCGTGCGCCCCGCCCATGACGACGGGCAGCCCGCGGGAGCGGCAGAAGCCCGCCAGCTCGTAGGCCCGGGTGGCCCCGCTGGTGTACGCGGTCAGGCCGACCAGGTCGTATCGCCCCTCGCTCAGCAGCGACTCGGTGCGGTCCTGGCCGAAGATCTCGTCGATGACGTCGACCTGGTGCTCGCTGCCGGCGGCGCGGGCCAGCACCTGGAGCCCCAGGTGCGGGATGAAGCTGCCGACCTTGTGATACCCCTGGGTGCGGCGGGCGGTCGGATTGATCAGGGCAATTCGCATTCTCTCACGTATATCCAATCCAGATGAACCGATCCTTAAGCGGGCGGCTGCCTGCCGCCACTGGACAAGAGATCGGGTCGTCCAAGTGTAACCGCACCAGTCTATCTGCGTGGGCTGCGTAATGCAAACGCATCGCCTCCCCGGTCAGGCGTATGACCCGCCCCACTTTCAAGAGGCGCTACCTGCGCAGGGCGGTCCCGCCCGACATGTTCTGTGGGTCTGTAGACTCTCAGTGACCGACATCTTCACTCCCTCCGCCGTACAGGCCCAACGGGCCGGCGTAGGATAGCCCTGGCCTGCCTACGGCAGGCAGGCCGAAGCGCAGCGCAGGCCAGGGTGGCGGTGGCGGGATGTCCGAGCCCTGCAAGGGCGATGTAACGGATCGCGCGTGATCATCGTTGCCGTGTCGGTGGTCCACGGCTTACCCCGCCCCGTTGGGGCTGCGCGGGTCGCGGACCTGGCACCCAGGCCTTCGCTGCGCTTCGGCCTGGGCTACCTTCCAACGGGCCTTCGGCCCTGCCCTGCCTGCCGGCAGGCAGGCTGCCGGAGGTACGGCCTGCCTTGCCTACCGGCAGGCAGGCTGCCAGAGGTAGAACCTGCCTCCCTCAGAAACGGCCTGCCCGGGCGGCGGCATCCAAGAAGATGGCGCCAAAGTGCGGATGAGTCCCGGTCAGGCGTCCATTGCTTTCCCTCGGCGCCGGAGATAGGTTGTCGGCAGCGATTTCCTCAAGAGGAGCACGCCATGTCCGCTCGATCGCTGGTCCTCGTGCTGTCGGCCGGCTGGCTCGCCGCCGGCCTGGTCCTTTCCCAGGACGCCCCGCCCCAGGCTCCCGCGGGCGAGCTGTCGCTGACGCTCCGCAGCCGCAAGGCCGCCCCGACCGCGCCGGCAGGCGCGAAGCCCGCCGTCAGCGAAACGCCCGTCCGCTGGGCGGCGAAGGAAACGGCCGCCATCATCTGCGACATGTGGGACAAGCACTGGTGCGCCGGCGCGACCGCCCGGGTGGCCGAGATGGCCCCCCGCATGAACGAGCTGGTCGGCGAACTCCGCCGCCACGGCGTGCTGATCATCCACTGCCCCAGCGGCACGCTGGGCTTCTACAAGGACCACCCGGGTCGCAAGCTCGCCCAGGCGACCCCCAAGGCGGCCGCGAAGATTCCCCTCCAGGGCTGGATGCGTCTGGACCCCAAGCGCGAGGGCCCGCTGCCCATCGACGACAGCGACGGCGGCTGCGACTGCCAGCCGCGCTGCAAGGGCGGCTCGCCCTGGCGGCGCCAGATCGCGACCATCCAGATCGCCGACGGCGACGCCATCACCGACTCGGCCGAGGCGTACTACCTGATGCGCCAGCGCGGAATCCGCCACGTGCTGGTGATGGGCGTGCACACGAACATGTGCGTGCTGGGCCGGCCCTTCGGCATCCGGCAGCTTGTGACGCAGGGGCTGGAGGTGGCCCTGGTGCGCGACATGACCGACACGATGTACAACTCGCGCATGCCCCCCCGCGTGAGCCACTTCCGCGGGACGGACCTGGTCATCGAGCACATCGAGCGCTATTGGTGCCCTTCCGTCACCAGCGACCAGGTGCTGGGAGGCGCGCCGTTCCGGTTCAAGGACGACGAGCGGAAGTGAGGCCGGCGGCGGGCGCGGGAATCACCAAGGTCACAAAGACCACCAAGTCCGTACAGAAAGAAATAGAGACCACAGGGATGAGACCCTGTGATCTCTATTTCGTTTTCCTGATGATCCGGGCGTGTTACCGCGTGCGTCTGCGGCGGAGGTAGCCGCCCAGTCCGGCGGCGCCGGCCAGCAGCAGGCCCAGGCTCGCCGGCTCGGGGACAGCCGTCAGCACCACGTCGTTGCCCGTGCCGCCCTCGTACGTGATGGCGAACTGGGCACCGGCGACCTCGATCGTGGCGCCCGGGGGCAGGTCCTGGAAGAACCCGACGACCGGATCGTCTGAATCGTTCTCGATGATCACGTACTGGCTGCCGCCGTATTGGCTGAAGGAGGCGAGCACCGCCAGGTTCAGCGCGGCGGCGTCGAGGCTGACAGCGCCGGCCACGTCGAGCGAGTCCCAGGCGGACGGGCTGATCTCGACGTCGAAGAACGAATCCGGCTGGAGGGCCAGGTCGAGCGTGTGGAGGGTGCCGGCGCTGGCGCCCGGCGCGACGTGGGCGTCGGCTGCCGCCGTCACGTTGCCCGTGGTCCCGTTGCCGCCCAGCGTGGCGCCGGGGTCGATGGTCACAGGGCTGGTGATGCTGCCGTTGACCGTCAGCGTGCCCGCGTAGATGTTGGTGGGCCCGGTGTACGTATTGGCGGCGTTGAGGACCATCGTGCCGGCGCCGGTCTTGTTGAGTCCGCTGATCACGGCGACGGTGGAGGCGGGCAGGCGGTTGTTGGTCAGCACCGTGCCCACGACCAGGTCCGCGTCGGCGTCGGCGGTCACGTCAGCCACGTCGAAGGTGGTGGACCCGCCGTCGGCGTTGGTGCCTATGCGGATGAAGTTGCCGGCCGCCCCGCCGCCGGTGGCGATGGCCGAGGGCGTCGAGCCGGTGACGGCGACGGTGCCCTTGAGGGCGAAGCTGCCCCAGTCGCTGTGCCCGCCGTTGGACAGCAGCGTGCCGCCCGACAGCGTCAGGGGGGGCAGGGTGTTGAACCAGCCGTTGCTGGCCACGGTCCCGCCGGCCTGCACGGTCAGCGCCCCGCCGGGCGTGGTGCTGTGGTTGCCGAACACGTCCTGGCGGTCCAGGCGGAGCGTCCCGCCGTCCTCGACGACGATGGCGTTGGGCGAGATCGTCCCGCCGGCGCCGATGGCCAGCACGCCTTCCTGGACGGTCGTCCCGCCGCTATAGTTGCTGGCGCCCGTGAGGAGCAGCGTGCCGGAGCCGCTCTTGACGACGCTGCCGACGGTCGAGGCCGAGCCGTCCGGCACGACGTTCAGGATGCGGCCGGAGACGGTCAGGTTCCCGCCCGCGGCCACGTCGAACACCTGCGTGCGGTTGACCCCGCCGTTGGGTCCCCAGCCGGGCGGGGAAGTGATGGCGATGTCGGGCTGGATGGCGCCGGCGTTGCCGGAGGCCTGGATGAGCCCCTGCGCGCCGGTGAGGAACAGGAAGGACCCGCTGGTCCCGCTGACCTGGCTGCCGTCGTTGAGCGTCAGGACGCCCAGGTACTCGCCACGGTTCTGGAGGTTCAGCGTCCCGCCGTTGACGGTGACGGGGATGGAGTCGCCGATGTTGTGGCTGGCGTTCCACTGGATGGTCGCGTCGTCGGCCACGGTGACGGCACTGCCCGGGATCACCGTGCCGTTTCCGCCCTGGAGGACCAGCGTGCCGGCGTTGACCGCGGTCGTGCCGACGTAGTTGTTGGCCTGGTTGGTCAGCACGAGCGTGCCGCCGCCGCTCTTGAGCAGGCTGCCGGTGAACCCGCTGCCCGCGCCGCTGTTGATGATCTGCCCGGTGACGGTCAGGGTGGCCCCGGGGTCGACCTGGAACTCCTGCGTCCGCGTGCCGGTCTGGGCCCCCAGGTTGCCCCACTGGGAGCAGAGGGCCACCGTCGAGGCGATCGTGCCCGCGTTGCCCGAGCCGGCGCCGATGATCTTCGAGCCGCCCAGGCCGTTGGTGATGATGAAGCCGGCGCCGCTGTTGAGCACCTGTGCGGCGTTGCTCATGGTGAGCGTGGCGAAGTAGTCGGTGTTGCCCAGGAGGTTGTAGGTCCCGCCGTTGATGGTGACGCTCTGGTTGTCCAGGATGCGGTCGCCGGCGTTCTGGGTGACCGTCGCGCCGCCGTTGATGACCAGCGGGCCGGCGATGATGTTGTTGGCGTTCAGGGCGAGCGTGCCGCCGTTGACGGCGGTCGTGCCGGTGTAGGTGTTGGCCCCGGTCAGCGTCAGCGTGCCGTTGCCGTTCTTGGTCAGCCCGCCCGACGGGCTGCCCGCCAGCAGAGGCTGGGCGACGGTGACGTCCACGCCGTTGGTGTCGATGACGGCCCCGCCGGCCTGGACGTAGGCGGCCGTCAGGCCCTGGAAGAACGTGGCGCTGGCGGCGGTGGGCATGAGCGTGCCGCCGTTGAAGTTGAAGGTGCCAGTGCCGCTGCCGCGGGTGACGCCGGGGGTCCGCAGCGTCCCGCCGTTGAGGTTGTAGACGCCCGTGCCGGCCCGCCCGATCACGACCGAGCCGCTGCCGCTGACGCTCATCAGCCCGCCGTCCTGGTTGACCGTGCCGTTGGAGGAGGCGTTGTCGGAGGCGATCCACAGCCCGGCGTTGTTGTTCAGCAGGACCTGGGCGGTCCCGCCGACGTTGAGGATGTTCGTCCCGCCGGCGTTGACGCCGACCTGGAAGTTCCCGCCGCCGGAGGTGTTGACGTTGAGCGTCCCGCCGGTGATGGTGGCCGTTCCGTTGGAGTTGGCGTTCTGCCCGACGACGAACCAGGTGCGGGCGGTGGCCGTCCCGCCGGTCTGGTTGTAGGCGCCCGTGCCGCCGACGCCCGCGCGGATCACCCGGGCGGTCAGGGAGGCAGACTCCGAGAGATTCAGCGTGCCGATGCCGGAGGCCGCGTTGCCGATCTGCACGTCGTAGTTGTTCATCACCTCGGCGGCGGCCGTCCCCGAGAGGTTCAGCGTGCCGGTCCCGCTCGAGCCGACCTCCAGGTGCCCGTTGAGATTCGCGGCGTTGGCGTACAGGGTCCCGCCGGTCATGGTGACGGTGCCGACGTTGCCGGCGCTCTGGGCGATCACGAACCATTGGCCGGCGCTGACGGTCCCCCCGGTGACGGTCAGGGCGCCCGTTCCGCCGTTGCCGATGCGGATGTTCCGGGCGCCCAGGAGTTGTCCGTTGTCCTGGACGGTGACGCTCCCGCCGTTGGGCTCGTTGTAGTCGATGCCGGTCGCGGTGCTCAGCACCCCGCCCGTGCTGATGGTGATGCTGGGGGCGCTCAGCGTCCCGCCGGTGTAGTTCAGCGTCCCGCCGCCCAGCCCGCCGATGACCAGCGTGGAAGGATTGGCGGTCATGCCGCCGGCCAGGGTGGCCGTCCCGCCGTTGTTGATGTACGCGTCGTAGCCCGTCGTCGGAACGGTCGGATCGGTCGACCAGTTGCTGCCCAGGTTCCAGTCGCCCGCGGCCGCCGTCCAGAGCGACACGGTGTTGGTCGCCGCCGGAAGGGCCGTCGGCAGCACGCCGCTGGCCAGGGCGTAGGCCTGGCTGGCCGACACGCCGTTGGTGTAGACGGCTACGTCATCGATGCTGCCCTTGAAGTACTCGTTGTTGTAGGTCTTCCCGATCCGGAAGTTGGCGGCCGCCACGTTCGGGGCGGCCAGCGAGTCGGAGCCCTTGACCACGCCGTCCACGTAGATCGAGCGCGTCGTCCCGTCCCACGTGGCCAGCACGTGGTGCCACTGACTGTCGGTCACCGGCCCGGGGTTCACGGCGAGGTCACGGGACCACCAGTAGTTGATCATGCCGTTGGCGTTGTTGAGGCGGAAGGCGTTGACCCGCCCGCCGGACCCATACGCACCCCAGCCGATCATGCCCTGATTCGCGCCGACCGCGTTCAGCCACGAGTCGGTCTTGATCCACATCGAGATCGTGTAGGGACTGCTGCCGGTGGGGAAGCCCGCGGGCACCGCCGCTTCGTTGATCCCGCCCGAGCCGTTGTTGACGGCCAGCACCTGGTTGCTGCCGTTCAGCGCGATCGCGCCGCCGAACCGCCCGGAGGCGTCGGCGGCGGGCGAATTGACAGCCAGCAGGCTTTCGCCCACGCTGGCCTGGGCGAGATTGACGTTCTCGAACTGGTAGTAGCCCACCAGAGCGGCCGGGGCCAGGGATGAAAAGACCAGAACGGCAGCAGCGACCAAAATGGACGTATGTCGGGCCATGATGCGCTCCCTTTTGTCTTCGCCGACCAGGCGAATCCTCTTCTTTGCAGGTTGCCAGAGCACTGAGCTTTGGCCGATCAATCGTACATGAAGCCGGGCTTTGCGCCAAGAGGCAAAGCGTTCAGTTGCCCGCAAGGGCGTTCGTAGTGGGCCCGTAAGGGCATCGTCCTGGTGTACCCTTGCAGGCCCAGCGGGCCCAACGCCTTACAGCGTCACTACAAACCCAGGTTCAGGGCCTTGCGGACGTCGGCTGGGGCGAGGTGGCGCGGCTGGGTCTTGCCCCTGACCGCCAGGGCGGCCTCGGACAGGACGCAACGACGCGATAAGCGGTCAGACTTCAACTCCTCCTGGAGTCGCGGTTGCGACGATTCGGTGGGAGCTATGGGAGCCATGAATCCCGCGGTTCACAAGTCTAATTCCCCAGCGACTGGATGGGTGCGGGGATTCGTCCGCCGTGTCGGACGAATTCAGCCGACGCGCCGGTGTTGCGGATGTCGATGATGGTGGCGGAGCCGAAGAGCCCGCCGTACTCGACGCGGTCGCCGGCCTTCTTGCCGGGGACGGGGATCAGGCGGACTCCGGTGGTCTTGTCGTTGATCACGCCGATGGCCATCTCGTCGGCGATGATGGCGGCGATGGTTTCGGCGGGCGTGTCGCCTGGGATGGCGATCATGTCCAGGCCGACCGAGCAGACGGCGGTCATGGCCTCGAGTTTTTCGAGGACGAGGTGGCCCTTGGCGACGGCTTCGGAGAGGGCGGCGTCCTCGCTGACGGGGATGAAGGCCCCGCTCATGCCGCCGACGCTGGAGGAGGCGAAGGCCCCGCCCTTCTTGACGGCGTCGTTGAGCATGGCGATGGCGGCGGTGGAGCCCGGCGCGCCGATCTGGGCGATGCCGAGGGTCTGGAGGATCTCGCCGATCGAGTCGCCGATCATCGGCGTGGGGGCCAGCGAGAGGTCCACGATGCCGAACGCCACGCCGAGCTGGGCGGCCACCTCGCGCCCGATCAGTTCGCCCACCCGCGTCACGCGGAAGCTGGTGATCTTGATTTCCTCAGCCAGGTCGCCCAGCGTGAGATTGCTCTCGATGGACAGGCGGCGCCGCAGGGCCGAGCACACCACGCCCGGACCGCTGACGCCGATGTTGACGGTGGCCTCGGGCTCGCCCGAGCCCATGTACGCCCCGGCCATGAACGGGTTGTCCTCCGGGATGTTGGCGAAGACGACGAGCTTGGCGCAGCCGAAACCGCCCTGGTCGGCGGTGGCGTGGGCGATCTTCTGAATGGTCCGCCCGACGAGGTAGACGGCGTCCATGTTGATGCCGGCCTTGCGGCTGGCCACGTTGACCGACGAGCAGACCCGCCGGGTCTTGCTGAGCACGTCGGGCAGGGCCTCGATGACGACGGCGTCGCCGGGGCTCATGCCCTTGTGCACCAGTGCGGTGAAGCCGCCGACGAGGTCCACGCCGCAGGCGGCGGCCGACGCGTCGAGGGTGCGGGCGAGCTGGACGGCGGCGGCGTGCCCGTGCCCGGCCAGCAGGTGCGAGGCCGGCGAGATCGCCAGGCGCTTGTTGGTGACGGGGATGCCGTACTTGCCCCCGACCCGGTCGCAGACGTCGACCAGGCGGCTGGCGCGGGCGGTGATCTTGTCGCGGACCTTGCGGCACATGTGGTCCATGCTGATGGCGGCGCAGTCGTCGAGGTTGAGCGCCAGCGTCACGGTGCGGACGTCCAGGTGCTCGCCGTGGAGCATCTGGATGGTGGAGAGGATTTCTTCGGTTCGGAGCATAGGTAGCCAGTAGCCTGTTGTCAGTAGCCTGGAGTCAGCAGCCTGTTGTCGGGGGATCGGTTTTCAGGAAAAAAGCATCGGTCCGTCGTTTCTATCCACTATCCACTCTTCACTATCCACTGTTCACTATCCACTGTCTCTATCCACTATCCACTGTTCACTGTCGCTATCGGGGCAGGCGCATCTGGTTGGTGGCGACGAAGATGTTCTCGTGCTGGAGGCGGACGGTGAACCCCTCGGTCCGCCCGAGTTCCTCCAGGTCGGCCTGGAGGGTGCGGAAGTCCCACCGGGCGGGCACTTCCGCCTGGGCGATGAGGACGAAGTCGTCGCCCTTGCGGTCGCCGTAGAGGTCGACGATGTTGATGTCGCGCCCGGCGAGGTACTGGCTGAACCGCAGGACGATGCCGGGCTTGTCGGGCCCGAAGGCGGTGATGACGAACTTCTCGGTGCGCTCGCGGCCCTGGCGGGCCAGGTCGTTATCGAACGGGAGGGCGACGACCTGGTAGTGGGGGTCTCCCGCGGCCGCCCGGACGCGGTCGGAGAGGGCCTCGGGGTCGGTCGGCTCGCGGAAGCTGACGATCATGATGAGGGTGAAATACCCCTCCAGCACGGTCTGGCTGCACGAGTCGATGTTGCCGTGCAGCGAGTCGACGGCGCTGCCGACCGCGGCGATGATGCCCGGATGGTCGTCGCTGATGACGTTCAGGACGTACGCGTGGTTGTAGAGTGTGCTCATGCTGAATCTGGACCTTCCGTGTCTGGATGGATAATATACTGCACCGGGTCCGTTGCCAATAGGCTGCGGCCGGCGGGAATGAATATGAAGCTGCGACACGCACGAATCAAGGATGCCAAGGCGATCTGCGAGCTGGTCAACCACTACGCCGAGCGCGGACGGATGCTCCACCGCAGCCTGGAGAGCACCTACGCCTCGCTGAGGGACTTCCTGGTCCTCGAGGACGACCACGGGCGGATCGCCGCCTGCTGCGCCGTCTCGATCTTCTGGGCGGACCTGGCCGAGGTGAAGTCGCTGGCCGTCGCGCCCGACTATCGCGGGCAGGGCCTGGGGCGGAGGCTGGTGTCGGCGGCCAAGCGCGACGCCCGGAAGGTCGGCGTGGAGAAGATCTTCGCCCTGACCTACGAGAAGGAGTTCTTCCTGAGACAGGGCTTCAAGGTCATCGACCGCGACACCCTGCCCGAGAAGGTCTGGCGAGAGTGTTTCGCCTGCCCCAAGGAAGACTGCTGCGACGAAATCGCCATGCTGCTTCGGCTGGGCCGGCGGGGACTGAAATGACCAATGACAGATTTTCAATGACCAATCAATAACCCAATACCCAAATAATCAAATGACCCAAAGCGTGCGCCGCACTTTGGGGGTATTGGAGTATTAGAGTATTTGGATTTGATTGGTCATTGAAAATTGAAAATTGGTCATTGCCTCCCCTGCTATCATTCAGCGATGAACGATGACAAGCCCATCATCCGGCTGGAGAGGGTCTGTAAGGCCTTCGGCAGCTTGCAGGTGCTTCGAGGAGTGGACCTGGAGGTCCGCCGTGGCCGGACGACGGTGGTGATCGGCCCGTCGGGTTGCGGCAAGAGCGTGCTGCTCAAGCACATGGTGGGCCTGCTTCGTCCCGACAGCGGGCGGGTGTTCGTGGACGACGTGGAGATCTCCGCCCTCAGCGAACGGAGGCTGGTGAGCGTCCGCAGGCGGATCGGCTTTCTGTTCCAGGGCGGGGCGCTGTTCGACTCGATGACCGTCGCGCAGAACGTCCGCTTTCCGCTGGACCAGCACGACGTGGGCACGCCGCAGGAGCGCCAGGACCGCGTTCGCGAGGTGCTGGGCCTGGTCGGTCTGGGGGGACTGGCGGACCGCTTCCCCGAGGAGTTGTCGGGCGGGCAGAAGAAGCGGGTGGCCCTGGCCAGGGCGGTGGCCCTGAACCCGGAGGTCATCCTGTATGACGAGCCCACCACCGGGCTGGACCCGGTGCGGGCGGACCTGATCAACGAGTTGATCCGCCACCTCAACCACAAGCTCCAGACCACCTCCGTGGTGGTCACGCACGACATGGCCTCCGCCCGCAAGGTGGGCGACCGCATCCTGATGCTCCACGAAGGGCGGCTCATTCTGGACACCACGCCCGAGCGGCTGGACGACGTCCGCGACCCGGTGGTGCGGCGGTTCGTCCTGGGCCAGGCCAGCGACGAGGAACTCCGCGAATTCTACCATAGCCAGGCGCCGGCGCAGGCTGCCGCCTCCAACTCCCCCGGCTGATCATGAAGGAATACACCAGGAACATCATCGTCGGGCTCACCGTTCTGACGGGGCTGGCCGTGCTGGCGGTCATGATCCTGCTGTTCGCGGGCATGCCCTCCCTGTTCAGGGGCGGCTACGCGCTGCGGATGGACTTCCCCACCACCGCGGACGTGCAGGAGGGCGACCCGGTCCACCTGGCGGGCATCCAGATCGGGGAGGTCGTCTCGATCGGCTTTGCCAACGACGACCCCCGCCAGGGCGTGTGCATGACCGCCCGCATCGACAGTAACGTCCGCGTGCCGGGCAACGTCAACGCCTACATCTACAGCCGGGGCTTTGCCGGCGGGGCCTACGTCGAACTCAAGAGCGACGGCGAGTACCGCCTGGACGGCCGGACGGGCAAGCCCATGCAGTTCCTGCCCAGGGACTACGCCGAACCCATCCAGGGCTACGTCCGCACCGGCCTGGTCCCCGACGAGTTCACCCAGGCCATGGGCAGCGTGGCCCGCCTGGCCGAGACCATCGACAAGCTGATCGCCCCCGCCGGCCCCGCCGCCGAGCCCGCCAGTCAACCCGCCACCGGCGCCGCGACCGCCCCGGCCGGCGAGGCGGCCCCCAACCTCCGCACCATCCTCCAGCGCCTCGACGGCGCCCTGGCCGGCATGGAAGACACCTTCGGCGACCCGGAGAACCGCAAGAACCTCAAGACCGCCCTGGCCAATCTCGCCAAGGCCAGCGAGCAGACGACCGCCGCGATGGACTCCATCAAGACATTCGCCGCCGAGGCCACCAAGACCGCCCAGGCCGGGCAGAAGACCGTCGCCGCCGCCACCACCACCATCGCCCGAACGGGCGAGGGTATCGACCGCATCGCGCTCAAGCTCGTCGAGGACGCCGACAAGCTGGGCACGCTCCTGACCACTCTCAACAACGTCGCCCGCAAGCTGGAGAAGGGCGAGGGCTCGGCCGGCAAGGTCCTCAACGACCCCGAACTCTACAACAGCCTCCTCGGCGCCGCCCGCGAACTGAACACCCTGCTCAAGGAGCTTCAGGGCCTGGCCAGGGAGTGGAAGGAAAAGGGCATGGGGGTCAAGCTGAAGTGACGCCGGCATTACAGTGTTCCGCGACCCGTTTGTAGTGGCGATGGGCATGAACCGACGACAGTTCGTTCAGCGTGCAACCGCCCTGGCGGGCGCATGTCTGGCCGGCGCGGCCCGCGGAGCGGGCGCCGGCGGAGACGGCGGCGAGTACGACCTGGTCGTCGTGGGCGGGGGCAGCGCGGGCGTAGGAGCGGCGCTGGCGGCGGCGCGGCGGCGGGTGCGCGTGCTGCTGGTGGAAAAGGCCGACTGCCTGGGCGGCACGTCCACCCGCGGCGGGGTCCACGAATGGGCCAGCGCCCTCGGCGCCACGGGCGCGCCCTTCGACCTGTACAAGCGGCTCAAGAAGGTCCCCGGCGCCGCGGGCGTTTCCTCCTTCGGGCGGCACGCCTCGTGGTACGACCCGGCCAAGGAGAAGTACCGCTTCCCCGGCGGCGAGCGGGTGATCGACCCGTCGCGCCGCTACCTCGACACGCTGCACGGCTCGGGCGGGCGGACGCTGGCCGACCGGGAGTACGTCCGCGAGCACCTGCACGGGGTGGCGTTCGAGCCGGACGCGATGGCCAGGGTCATGAAGGAGGCGCTGGAAGCGACCGGCTGCCGGGTGGAACTCAACACCGCGTTCGTGCGGGCCGGCGCCGAGGGCGGGCGCGTGCGGTGGATCGAGCTGGCCGGCGGGCGGCGCGTGTCGGCGCGGGCGTACATCGACGCCACCGGCGACGGATGGCTGTGCGAGTCGGCCGGCTGCGAGATGATGACCGGGCAGGAAGCCCGGGCGACCTTCGACGAGCCGCACGCCCCCGAGCAGGCGACCGCGCTGGTCAACGGCGTGTCGCTGATCTACCGGGCCCGCCGGCGCGATTGCGAGGCCGTGGACAAGCCGCCCGAGGACGTGCCCGAGAAGTGCTGGTGGCGGCGGGCCTTTCCCAGCGCGCACATGATCCACTACCCCTGCGGCGACTGGAACATCAACACGCTGCCCACCATGGAGGGCAAGGAGTTCCTCGAGCTGGGCTACGCCAAGGCCTACGCCGAGTGCCGCCGGCGCGTGATGGCGCACTGGCGACACCTCCAGACGAACTTCGACGAGTTCCGCCGCTTCGCCTTCGGCCCGATCGCGCCCGCCCTGGGCGTCCGCGAGTCGCGACGCGTCCGGGGCCGGTGCGTCCTCACCGAGCACGACCTGCTGGCCGGGCTGGGCGGGCAGAAGCACGAGGACGTCGTCGCCCTGGCCGACCACAGCGTGGACACGCACGGCCGCCACAGCGGGGGCAGGCCCAAGGTGAAACCGTACGGGGTGCCCTACCGCTGCCTGCTGGCCAAGGGACTGGCGAACCTCGCGATGGCCGGCCGCCACGCGAGCTTCAGCAGCCTGGCGGCTTCGTCGTGCCGGCTGTCGCGGACGATGATGCAGCTTGGCCAGGCGGCGGGGACGGCGGCGGCGCTGGCGGCGCAGGCGAAGTGCGATCTGCCGGCGGTGGACGCCGCCACCCTGCGCTCCGCCCTCCGCGAGGACCACGTGCAGCTCGACCTGGCGATGAGCGAGGAATTGAGGACGCATTTGACCGACGAGTAACGGTCACGAGGGACCTGAAGGACAAAAGGAACAGCAAAGCCCACGGAAGGCCTTCCGTGGGCTTTCTCTTGGACGCGTATTCTCAGAGTCATTTCCCGCAGCAGCTCTTGTATTTCCGTCCCGAGCCGCACGGGCAGGGGGCGTTGCGGTTGGCGGGGGCATCCGGGGCGGCCTGGGCGGCCGGTTCCTTGGGCGGGGGCAGTTGGCCCTCGCGGATGTACTGGGCCATGTCGTACAGCTCGGGGATGGCCTTCTCGAAGAACGCCTGAAGGCCCTCGCAGAAGTAGTTGACCCGCTCGGGATCGGTGCCGATGGGCACGTGGTGCTTGGGGCAGCCTCCGAAGCAGAAGGGCAGGAAACGGCACTCCGCGCACTTGGAGGGCAGCTCGAGCTTCATCCGGTCGAACTCGGCCAGGCGCGGGTCCTGGACCAGCTCGGCCAGCGGGCGCTCCATGATGTTGCCGATCTTCCACTCCTTGTAGACGAAGTGGTCGCAGGCGTAGAGGTCGCCGTTGAACTCCAGCACGTGGGCGTTGCCGCACTTGCGGGCGTAGCAGCAGGTGGAGGCGTGCCCGTAGATGATGGTGTGCAGGACGCAGTCGATCAGCCGCTCGGAGACCTTGCCCACGTCGCGGGCCGACCAGATGTCGTACACGTCCAGCATGAACTTGCCGAACTGGTCGGGTTTGCACGAGAAGCTGGTGGGCTGGCCCTCGGCGTCGCGTTCGAGGATGGGGATGAACTGCACGTAATGGATTCCGCGGTTGACGAAGTAGCGGTAGATGTCGCCCGCGTGCGGGGCGTTGGCCGAGTTGAGCGTGACCAGGATGTTGAACTCGACCTTGTGCTTGCGGAGCAGTTCGAGCCCGGCCCAGGCGCGGTGGAACGTGCGGTTGTTGGCGTGGTCGCGGCGGAAGGTGTCGTGCCACTGGGGCGGGCCGTCCAGGCTCAGGCCGACCAGGAAGTTGTTCTCGGCCAGGAACTCGCACCACGCCTCGTCCAGCAGCGTGCCGTTGGTCTGGAGGGCGTTGGTGACGACCTGCCCCTCGGCGGCGTACTGTTTCTGAAGCTCGACGGCCCGCTTGAAGAAGTCCAGGCCCGCCAGGGTCGGCTCGCCGCCCTGCCAGCCGCACTCCGCCCGCACGGGCATGGCCTCGAGATACTGCCGTATGTACGACTCCAGGACCTCGTCGCTCATCTGGAACTTGGCGTTGTCGCCGTAGAGTTCCCGCGGCTTCATGGTGTAGTAGCAGTAGCAGCAGTCCAGGTTGCAGACGCCGCAGACCGGCTTGGCCATGATGTTGAACGGAGCGATCTCGGTCATTGCGTTCCTCGCAACCAGCCAGAGTAGCATGTCAGGGGCGGGCACGGCAATGCGATTTGGCTCGAAACGGGTCGCAGAGGAGCAAAGGCGCAGAGAGAATGAGAGAGAAGACTGTGCGTATCTCTGTCTGTTCTCTCTCCGTGCCTCTGCGTCTCTGCGTCCGTGCGTTTCAGCGTCTAATCACCCGCTGGGCGATCTGGACGTACTGCATGCGGCACTCGTAGAGGGCGTTGTCGAGGACTTTCTTTTCGTCCTCGCTGAGGTTGCCCTTGGTCTTGGCTTCGAGCACGGTGAGCGTGTCGATGTGGTGCTTGGCCAGGTCGAGGTCCACGTAGCGGCGCTTGGTCCGCGGGTCCTCGTAGCCGCCCAGGGCGTAGAGGATCTGCGTGGCCAGGCTGGCTACCAGCGTCTCGAAGCTGGCGGGGGGCAGCTCGCGCTGTCCGCCCGGCCCGGCGGCGGCGCCGGCGGCGGCGGGACCGGCCGGCCCGGCGGCGGCCGCCTGTTGGGCCTGGGCCTGCTTGGCCTCCACCTCGCGGGCCAGCTTTTCCTTCTCGGCCTGGGCCTGCGCCTTCCAGTCGGAATCCACAACGATCTTCGGCTTCTCAGAGGGCTGATCAGTCATCCCGGTGTCCTTTCATTCGTCCAAAGCGCGTACGCTACCATGTTCGTCGCTCCGGAACAAGATGCCTGCCGCCGGAAGCAGAAGAGCGGACGTCGCTCAGGCCTGGCAGCCTTCCGTCCTCTCCTCACCGTCTGGGCCCGAAACCTCCGCCGCCGGGGCTGGCCCCCCCACCGCCGGGACGATAGCCTCCGCCGGGGTTGTACCCTCCGCCGGGACGGTGGCTGGGGGGAGGATTGTAGCCCCCGCCGGGACGGTACGGATTAGTGCGCTGGTTAGGATTGTAGCCGCCTTGCCCGGGGTAGCCTGGACGGTTGGGGCTATAGCCGTGTGTCGGACTGGGCTGATACGGGCGGTACGGCTGGGCAGGGTTGTATCCCGGGGTGCCGGGAATGTTCGGCGAGTACGACGAGCCAGACCCGCCATAGGGGTTCGGAGGCTGATAGCCCATGTGCGGCCGACGCGGATCGACCGGCCGGCCCCACGGATCGGTCCTCGTGGCGCCGGCGTACGGGCCCTGGTTGGGCAGGGCCGACCCCGGCATCGGTATGTGCGGGTACGGCGTATGCTGGTACGGCGAGAAGCCGCGATTCCAGACTGTCGCCTCCGGAGGCGGGGTCCAGGTGGCGGGAATGATCGTCGGACGGTAGCCCTGGTGCTTGGGCAGGACGGCGAATCTGGGCGTGGCCGCGCTGAAGCCGGCGCCCACCGCCGCCATCAGCGCCACTACCAGGACCGACGAGACCGCCTGCACTGCCGCCGGCGTGCGGACCCGCGGGCCCTTGGGGTCAGCAGGTACCGCCGACACCTGCGGGGGTTCGGTCTGCTTCTGCCTGGCGAAGCCCATCGCGCACTCGGCCGTCTCGGCCGCCAGCGCCAGGTGTGACTGAACGCGATAGCTCAAGGCGGACATCCGGTCCAATGCCTCGCCCGCGGCGACGACAATCTCGGCCGAGCCCGCCGACCGCTCCGGCGACGTTTCCAGGAAATAATCGCCCAGCGTCGCCTGCTCGTCGGCGTGCTCGTACGGGTACGCGGTGTCGCACAACAGCGTGCGAAGCTCGATCAGTTGCTGACGGACCATCTCGGTGAATCGATTCGCCGTCTGGTGGATCGAGCCGGTCAGGGTCCTCCGCTCGGCCACCTGCAACAGCGTGAGCAGGATCTGGGTGTTGGTCGCCAGCTTCTCCAGATCCGGCAGGACGCTCTCCAAGGCGCGCGCCATGGCCAGCACCTTGGCCAGTTGCTCGTCGGAGATCACCTTCCCAGGTCCGGCCTGGCGGACCTGGTCGGACTTGAGCAGCCGCAGGGCCAACGTCAGCCGCCGGCGCAAAGGCTTCTCCAGGACCTCAAGCTTCTCGACGATCGCCTGGCGTCGCTGCGCGCAGCTTTCAATTCGCTTCTGTTCACGCATGGCGTTGGCGGGCAGATGCTGCCCGGGCATCTGGACCTGAACGCCCGCGATGCGCAGGGCGCGGATGACCTGGATGTCGATCGATTCTCTACGGACCTGGAGGTACTCGCCCAGGCTGCGGTTGAGGCGGTCGTCGGCCTGGGCGCACAGGCCGATCACCGTCTCCAACTCCTGGCGGTCCGCCTCTTTGGGCGGGCGCGCGGCGCTGTCGGCGGGGAAGATCGGGCGGAAGGGGTTGGCCAGCCCCTGGAAGTAGCGATCCAGGGCGGCGCCGGCGTCTTCCTGAAGTTTCTGCTCGCAGGCCAGGGCCTCGGTAGGCACGATGCGGGCTTGGGGGAAATGCTCCTTCAGCACGCCGCGGTAGAATTCCAGCGTGCAACGTTGAGAGAGGGTAAAGAAACCGCACAGCAACTGGCGGGCCGGGCGATCGCAGTCGATCACCCCGCGGCAGTTGAGGGCCTGGAGGGCCAGAGTCCGGTCCAGCAAGGCCGGGTGCGTGTCCAGCCAGCCGGTGCGGACGCGACGGCAGAGGCGGAGCAGTTCTTTCTGCTTGTCCTGGGGCAGGCGGTCGGCCTTGGCCACCACGAACATCGCCAGGTCGTCCGGCAGGCGCTTCTCCAGCCAGGAGCGGCTGATGTCTTCCAGTACGGCTTCGTGGGCGATCGACAGGAACGTCACCCGGTGGAGAGCCTGGATGGCGACGGCGGATCCGGCGACCGTGGCCGAGTACTGGTCGCACTGGTACTCCTTCTGCCTGGACAGCCCCGAGACGCCGAAACAGCCGATCGTCCAGAAGATCCGCAGGATCAGCCTTCCGGTCCAGAGCACCGCGCGGATGGACCACAGGGGCCAACTCAGCAGCAGCGGCAGGCGGGCGCACATGCGGACCAGCCACAGGTCGAAACGGTCTCGCTCATACGCGCCGCGGACGAACCAGAAGTTGGCCAAGCCGACAAACCCCAGCAGGCGAGACGCGCCCAGCCGCGTGAAGTGCCCCAGCTCGTGGGCCAGGATCGCCGTCAGCTCCCGCACGGTCATGCCCGCCACAAAGGGCAGGCCGAGGCGCAGCTCCAGCTTGTCCTTCTTCGTGTGCCAGAACCCGCCCAGGTACGCGGCGGCTGTGGGGTAGGTCACGACGGATATCCTGGCCGGCACGGGCGTGTTCAGGACCGTGCACAGCCTCTCCACGTACTCCCACAGCAGAGGCTGGTCGGCCCGGGTGACCTCGGAGCGAACGTCCTTGTCCGGCGACCAGTACAGCGCGGGCTTGACCAGCAGCACCGCCACGATCAGCGTCAGCAGGCCCAGGAACAGGTAGACGATCGTGGAGGAGACCGGCGCCCCGTCGAGGATCAGCCGCACGTGGCCCAGGAGATAATCCAGGGCGAACCATACCGTCGCCAGCATCAGCAGCCCGTAACACAGCAGAAGGACGATCATCGCGACCGCCGAGAACCAGGCCGACACGCGAAGACCCAGCGGGACCATCGGCAGCTTCAGCTCGTGCCCGAGTCCATCCAGCAGGGTCCGGCGCAGCTCGGTGTCGACACCTGGAGCGGCCGGGGGAGAGGAGGGAACTTCAGCGACCGCGGGATCGCCATACAATGCCGGTTTCATAATGCCCACCCATCTATTGGGCGACAGGAGCCCGTCCCCGCCGCCTGCCACAAGAGCTGTACGGCTACCGACGCCGGGAATGCTACGGGGGCGCCGCCGGCTGTGTCAAGCGGCTGGCGGTCCCCCTTGGCGATCCCCACCAGATCGCATCGCAGCCGTCCGGAACAAGATGCCTGTTCGCCGGCTCGCCGGTCGCGTACAATATCCGCCGAGGAGACGTCATGAGATCACACATCCTCTCGTCAGTGATCGTGCTCGGAGCGGTTCTCGCGGGGGCCCCGGCGCGCCCGCTCCTGGCTGGCTCGCCCGCCGAGCCGCCGCTGGGCCGCGCCCAGTGGGTGTGGGACAAGGCCGACGACGGCAAGACCCGCTTCACCTGCGCCGTGCGAAAGACCTTCACGCTCGACGGCGAGGTCCGGGGCGCCAGGGCACTCGTGACGGCGGACAACTACTACGAACTGCTGGTCAACGGCACGAGCCTGGGCAACGACATCGACCGCGAGGACGCCCACTGGAACAAGGTCAAGGCCCACGACATTGCCAGGTTCCTGCGTCCGGGGCGAAACGCCGTGGTCGTCCGCGGGGTGAATTACGCCGGGCCGGGCGCCGTCCTGGCGGCGGTGAGCATCCAGCTCGAGGGCCAGGCCAGGCCCGTCGTCCTGCTGACCGACAAGACCTGGCGCAAGTGCGCCAATCCGCCGGCTGGGTTCGCGGCGGCCGACTTTGACGACTCGGCCTGGAAGCCAGTCGACGTGATCGGGCCGGTGGGCACGGCCCCGTGGGGCTTCTTCCTGGGCGGCAGGGGCGCGGAGCCTACGGCGTCCGTCCTCAAGGAACCGCCCACCGAGACGCTGGCGCCGGAAGAGGCCCAGGCGATGCTGGAGGCGGACTGGCTGTACCAGGCCGAGGGCAAGCCGCTGGGCGCGCGGGCCGTTCAGGAGATCGCCTGGGCCCGCGAGATCGCCGCCCGCCTCGCCCGCGCCGCCGCCCCGCCGGACCTGCGGGCCGAGTTGGCCCGCCTGGACGAGTTGGCCAAGGCGGCCCAGTCGCTGGCGCCCGGCAACGAGGAGGCCGCCCGCGGCGTCTACCTGGACGTCCGCCGCGTCAAGCGTCAGATCATGCTGAAGGACCCGGCCGTCGACTTCACGCAAATCGTCTTCATCGACGCCCCGGAGCGGTACCCGCACGAGTCGATGCATCGCGTCTATCCGCAGGCCCAGCTCAACTGCGTACGGCTGCTCGTGCTGGACGGCCTGCACCCCGGCGGGCGGGTGCGGCGCCTGGCCCGGCAGCAGGCCGACGAGGGCGGCGGGTGGTACTGGCGGCCCGAGGTCTCGTTCGACGGCAAGCGGGTGCTCTTCTGCTTCCGCCCGGCGGCGGAGCGGACGTTCCACCTCTACGAGATCGGCGTGGACGGCGGCGGCCTGCGCCAGATCACGCGCGGGCAATACGACGACCTGGACCCGATCTACCTGAGCGACGGGCGGATCGCGTTCATGTCCAACCGGGGCAACAGCAACGCCCGCTGCACGGTGGGCCATCCCAGCCCGCTGCTGACCCGCTGCGACGCCGACGGGCGGAACATCTACATCCTCAGCGGCGGGGGCGAGCCGGAGTACACGCCCTCGCTTACCAGCGACGGGCGGATCCTCTACACCCGCTGGGAGTACCACGACAAGGAGCTGATGCGGATCCAGAGCCTGTGGTCGGTCAACCCGGACGGCACGGCCGTCAGCCACGTCTACGGCAACCAGAGCTACTGGCCGGACATGTTGATGGAGGCCCGCGAGATCCCCGGCGGCAAGCGGATCCTCTTCGGCGCCCACGGGCACCACCAGGTGTACCGCGGCACGGTGGGGATCGTCGACACCGCCCGCGGGTTCAACTATCCCGAGGGCATCACCCGCGTCACGTGGGACACCCCCTGGCCGGAGGTGGGCAACGGCCCGGCCGACCGGATGGAGGAGCCCGCGTACCACTCGGCCGGCCCGTTCGTCGGCTACAAGTCGCCCTACCCGTTGAGCGACAAGCTCTTCCTGGTCTCGGCCAAGCCGGCGACCATGCCCAACGCCCACGCGGTGTACCTGATGGACGTCTGCGGCAACCGCGAGCTGATCTATCGCGGGGCGTTCGGCACGCTGTACCCGACGCCGGTGCGGCGCCGCCCCGTTCCGCCGGTCATCCCCGACCAGGTCGCCTGGGCCGGGCCGCAGCACCTGTACAAACCCGTCCAGCCGGGCACGTTCTACAGCAACGACGTCTTCGACGGCGCCCCCGGCGACCTCCGCGACCGGGCCAGGTATCTCCGCGTGCTCCAGCTCGACTTCACCACCTTCACGCTGGGCAAGAAGCTCCAGGACGCCGCCCACCCGGGCGGGCACCCGCACATGCACGTCGGGCCGGTCATGTCGGTCACGTGCAACGACGGCATCAAGCGGGTGCTGGGCACGGTGCCCATCCGCGAGGACGGGTCGGTGTACTTCGAGGCCCCGCCGTGCGTCTCGCTGCACTTCCAGCTCCTGGACGAGAATCACCGCTGCCTGCACACCATGCGGTCGTTCGCCAACCTCATGCCCGGCGAGCGGCGCGGCTGCGTCGGCTGCCACGAACTCCACTCGACCGCCCCGGCCAGCCGGCGCAGTCTGGCCCTCCAGAGCCCGCCCAGCCGGATCGAGCCGTACGCCGGCGGGCCGGACCGCAGCCTGGGCTACGAGCGCGACATCCAGCCCATCCTCGACAGGCATTGCGGTCGCTGCCATCAGGGCCAAGGCAAGGGCCGCTCCAAGCTCGACCTGACGCTCCGCCCCAGCGACCGCTGGGGCACGTTCCCCGAGCCCTACGTCACGCTGACGCTGGGCCGGAAGCGGAGCCTGGCGGGCGACTTCCCCGGGCCCTGTGAGGGCGGCATCGCCGACACCATCCTCGCCGAGGCCCACCCCTGGCGCCCGGTCGACTACGCCACGCTGCGCCCGCTGAGCAGGCTGTCGGGCGTCAGCCGGTTGATCCGGATCGCCTCCGGCGGCAAGCACAACGACGTGAAGCTGCCTCCCGACGATCTGCTCACGCTGATCCTCTGGGTGGACACGCTGTGCCCCTACCGCGGCGAGCGCGAGGTCCGCGAGATGGACGACCCGGATCCGAAGCACCCGCTGTTCGCCCGGTCGAACTACCCGCCCTCAGACCGCGAGACGGTCCAGGACGTGTACGCCCAATCGCCCTACCGCCCGCGGATGCGGACCGCCCCGATCGTCTACCGGGCCTACCGCCAGGATGAGTTCCCCAGCCTCGAAAGCCGCCTGCCCCGCGACGCCAACGGCGCCATCATCCCGCCGGTTCGCTTCACCGCCGACGGCAAGCGGATCGAGACGCCCTGGCCGCCCCCGCCGCAGGCCGGGCGATGACCGAAAAAGGGGCCGGCAATCCACCGTTAGCCGAACCGTTTTGCGGATAGTCCAGAGTCCCAGAACCAGGAGAGTCTGCCCATGACCACATCGCGCCGCACGTTTCTACGCACCGCCTCGTCAGCCGCCGCAGCGGCCATGCTGTCCGATCTGCTCCGCGCCGCCCCGGCCGGCAAGAAGCCGCCCAACGTCGTCCTGATCATCTCCGACGATCACGGCTGGACCGACTACGGCTTCATGGGCCACCCCACCGTCCGGACGCCGCGCCTGGACAAGCTGGCGACCGAGAGCCTGGTCTTTCGCCGAGGCTACGTGCCCTCGCCCTTGTGCTGCCCGAGCCTGGCCTCGATGGTCACCGGCCTCTACCCCCACCAGCACAAGATCACCTGCAACGACCCGCCCAACCCGGGCAACAAGAAGGCCTTCGCCGACGGCCGGGAGGTCATGACCAAACACCTCGAAGCCGTCGACACCCTCCCCCGCCTGCTGGGCAAGCTGGGCTACGTCAGCCTCCAGACGGGCAAGTGGTGGCAGGGGCATTTCAGCCGCGGCGGGTTCACCCAGGGCATGACCCAGGGCCAGCGACACGGCGACAAGGGACTCGACATCGGGCGAAAGACCATGAAGCCCGTCTTCGACTTCATCGACCAGGCCCAAAAGGACGACAAGCCGTTCTTTGTCTGGTACGCCCCCATGATGCCCCACGACCCGCACACCCCGCCGGCGGAGCTGCTGGAGAAGTACAAGGCCAAGACCGACTCCATCCACCAGGCCCGCTACTGGGCCATGGTCGAGTGGTTCGACCAGACCTGCGGGCAGATCCTCGACCACCTCGACAAGAACAAGCTCGCCGACGACACGATCGTGCTCTACCTGGCCGACAACGGCTGGACGCAGAACCCCGAGTCGCGCGGGCCGCTCCGCTCCAAGCTCACGCCCTACGACGCGGGCGTCCGCACACCGATCATGGTCCGCTGGCCGGGCAAGGTCGCCCCGAAGATGTCCGACGAGCTGGCCACCTCGATCGACCTGGCGCCGACGATCCTGGCGGCTGTGGGGCAGAAGCCCCCCGCCGCCATGCAGGGCGTGAACCTGATGGACGACAAGGCGACGGCCGGGCGAAAGCGCGTCTGCGGCGGGAGCTACATCCACACCGCCCGCGACCTGGACGACCCGGCCAAGAACCTCGTGACGCGATGGATCGTCGAGGGCAAGTGGAAGCTGATCGTCCCGACCCGCCTGGGGATGGACCGCGGCCCGATCGCCCCGAAGCAACCGGAACTGTACGACATCCTCGCCGACCCCAAGGAGACCAAGGACCTGGCGGCGGAGAACGCCGAGGTGGTCAAGGACCTGACCGCCAAACTCGACGCGTGGTGGAAACCATGACCCGATTGCCGATTGCCGATTGTCGATTGACGATTGAAAAGGAAGCGACAGCGTTGAGGAATCTCGCGATCTCGGCCGTGCTGTCGTTGTTCGTATTCGCGCCCCCGGCCTCGGCCGCCGAAACAGGCCCGCTGCAACTGAGTTCTCCCGACGGGCGGCTCAAGCTCACGATGGCCGTCGCGGACGTCGGCGCGGACAAGGCATGCGGCGTCTACTCGCTCGCGCGGGACGGCGCGCCCCTGCTGCTGCCCAGCCGGCTGGGCATGAAGCTCGCGGGCCTGCCCGCCCCGCTGGGCCAGGGCGTGCGGATCGCCTCGGCTGCGGCAAGCGAGCACGACAGCACCTGGAAGACCGTCTGGGGCGAGCGGAGCGAGATCCGCGACCGCTACCGCCAGCTCGTCGTGCGGTTCGAGCCGCTCCAGGCGGGCGGCGGGCCGGCGTTCGAGGTCACCTTCCGCGCGTACGACGCCGGCATCGCCTTCCGCTACACGATCCCCAGGCAGGGCGGGCTGGACAAGATCACCATCGACGCCGAGGACAGCGAGTTCCGCTTCGCCGGCGACTGGCCCTGCTGGGTCACCTACTCCGCCCAGGGCGAGTACAGGCAGGCGAAGCTCTCGCAGGTCAAGCCCGGCTGCCAGCGCCCGCTGACCGTCCGCGCGGGCGACAAGCTCTGGGTCGCGGTGGGCGAGGCGGCCCTGGTGGACCACGCCGCCATGATGCTCCGCTCGATCGGCCAGGGCGTGGTCAGCCACCTGTCCGGCAAGGTGCAGGCGCCGACGCCCCTGAGCACGCCGTGGCGCGTGGTGATGGCGGCGGACTCGGTCGGCAGGCTGATGGCCGGCGACGATATCTTCCTGAACCTCAACGAGCCCTGCGCGATCGCCGACACCTCGTGGATCAAGCCGGGCAAGATCATCCGCGAGGTCACGCTCACCGACGCCGGCGCCCGCGCCTGCGTGGACTTCTGCGCCGCCCGCGGCCTGCAGTACATCGAGTTCGACGCCGGCTGGTACGGCCACGAGTACTCCGACGCCTCCGACGCGACGACCGTGACGGTGGACCCCAAACGATCGAAAGGCCCGCTGAACCTCCGCGAGGCCATCCGCTATGCCGACTCCAAGGGCGTCGGCGTGATCCTCTACGTCAATCGCCGGGCACTGGAGCGCCAGCTCGACGCGATCCTGCCGCTCTACAAGTCGTGGGGCGTCAAGGGCGTCAAGTACGGCTTCGTCCAGGTCAACAGCCAGCGCTGGACGAGCTGGCTGCACCAGGCCGTCCGCAAGGCAGCCGAGCACCGGCTCATGGTGGACGTGCACGACGAGTACCGCCCCACCGGCTACAGCCGCACCTACCCCAACCTGATGACGCAGGAGGGCATCCGCGGCGACGAGGCCTCGCCCCCCAACGATCACACGATCGTGACGCTGTTCAGCCGCCTGCTGGCCGGGCCGGGCGACCAGACCAACTGCTACTTCAACGAGCGGATCGGCACGAAGATGGGCAGCCACGCCTACCAGCTCGCCAAGACCGTCTGCCTGTTTAGCCCGTGGCAATTCCTGTTCTGGTACGACCGGCCGGCGGGGATCGAGAACGTGCCCGAGCTTGAGTTCTTCGCCGCCGTGCCCTGCACGTGGGACGAGACGCGCGTGCTCCAGGCCGAGATGGGCCGGCTCGCCGTCATCGCCCGCCGCAGCGGAGAACAGTGGTTCGTCGGCTGCATGAGCGCCGGGGCGGAGCGACCGATCGAAGTCCCGCTGGACTTCCTGCCCAAGGGCGAGAAGCGCCACGCCACCATCTACAGCGACGACCCCGCGGCGGCCACGCCCACCAAGGTCAAGCTGGATCGCGTCGAGGTGGACTCCGCCACCGTGCTGAAGCTGAAGCTCGTGGCCAACGGCGGCGCGGCGATAGTGGTGAGGCCCTGAGTCCGCCGGCCCGCCGGGAAACAACGCGACGCGAGAACAAGTGACACGGAGGATCGATTGGCGCGTGTCTATATCGCCCTTTCAGGGCTCGCTCTGTGCGCCGACGATGACCCAGGCCTTCGCTGCGCTCCGGCCTGGGCTGTTCCGTGCCGCCCCATTCGGGGCTAATCGCGATGGCATCCGCCGCCCCGTTCGGAACTCCATTGACAACGACCGCTATTCCCAGACGTATCGCTCATCGTATTCCACATTGTGTTTCTTCAGGAACAGGAGGAACTCTTCCTGAAACGTCCGTTGGCGGTGGTGTTCTTCCTGCCGGAGGATATAGGCTCGCACTTCGTCCACGTTGGACGCACTGACGGAGAACGCGCCGTACCCGCCCTGCCAATAGAACTCCACGAGGTCCGCGGATTTGGTCTTCACCCACTTCGAGGAGCTGGTCTTCACCTTTTCAACCAGCTCGGCGATATCCACGCGGCGCCCGAGCGAGCACAAGATGTGCGCGTGATCGCTCACGCACTTGACCTGGATGGCCGGGCTACCGATCTCCCGAAGCGTTCCCGCCAGATAGGCCTCCATCTCCGATGCAACACCGGGCGTCAGAAACGGACGACGTTGCTTGGTGCTGAAGATCACGTGGACGAGAATCTTCACCAATGATTGAGCCATTGCCGGCTCCTTCCCTTTGGCTCCATCGTCGGCAGAACAGACCTGGCTGTCAAGTCCCGATTGAACGCGTAAAGCCGGTCGCGTTGTGGGCCATCTTCCGCTCGTGATTTCCGCGTCACAGGATTTGTTGGACAAGGTGCATGCTGGGCGCCCGAAGATTGGCGTTCCGCCGCACAGCGCAACCGGCTCGAACGCGTGGCCAGGACCGAAGGTCCGCGGTTTACCAGCCCAGGCCGAAGGCCTGGGACCACGGCGGCGGGAAGAGGAAGCCCTGAAAGGGCGACATACCAACGCTGCTGCCGGACGGGGCGACCAATACGTTGCGGCGTCGGCCCGCCGGGGAACCACGCGACGCAAGGACAACGGACACGGAGGCTCGATCGGCGCGCGTGTATATCGCCCTTTCAGGGCTCACGTTTCCCGGTGACGCGTACCCAGGCCTGCGCTGAGCTCCGGCCTGGGCTGGTATATGCCGCCCCGTTGGGGGCTAGTCGCGACGGCAAACGCTACAGCAGCATTGCGGTCTTTCACACAGTTGGCCGGCCAACCAGTAATCGGGCAAGAGGTCCCAGAACTGTCTGCCAAAAAGCGTGTCATACCTGGCTAGCATCTTCTTAAGGTACTGTATCTTGTGAGACAAGAACATGTCGCTTTGGGCCCACTTGTACACCCGAACTGACAGCGGTACCACCAGCAGCGTAGAGTACAATTCCGCACGATCCTCTGCAGGAGACGCCATCGCATAACCAGTCACAAAGCCGGGAGACGGATGCGTACATGCGGCAGCGCCGGGGTCGCGAACACGTACTCCCCCACCCCTGTATCGAGCCAGACCTCCGTTTAGGCTATCCCAGTCATCGTCCAATCTCTTGTCTTTCGAACCAACTATGATTTGAGTCTCTATGAGGTGGTATAGCTCGTGGTGGATGTTCCGCCGCTGGTAATCAGGATCGTGCGCGCCAGCCATGCTGTCGACAATGAGAGCCCATCGATCAGGATCATATGCCACAGCAACTCTGATTTCGAGTTGTGCGAGATTTCTGACTATCAATACCTTCTGGACTCTTATCCTCCATAGGAGGTCGCTGGGGTATTTGCCCAGTTCATCACGGAGCAAGAGCAGGTATTTGCGCAACTTCGGGAGTTCGCAGGCAGACGCCGCTTCATATCTCAGCCATCCGCCGGTCGCAGAGCTTTCCGAATAGACTGGCTGTACGCCGGATCGCAATTCAATTGTGTCGCAGAGCTTCTGTATATCCGCTACGGTGGTCTCGCGGGCAAGCAGTACGACGCCTTCTTGGGCCGACTCCGACAAGCCGAAGGAACCCTGAACCGGTGAAGGACCGCAGCCGCTTAGCCAGCACAGAAGATACCAGAGTCCACACGGGAGGTATTTCGAGACTCGCACATAATCGCAACAATCGGAGGTCACCGCACCTATTCTGGGAGAAGCGGCAACGGGAGGCTGGTGCGGGCGATGCGGCGTCGTGGGGGGCAGACTGTCGACTGGTCGGACCATGAAGAGGCCTCTCCCGTGCTCCTATTGTATGGCCGGGACGGGGCGGGCGTCCAGACTTGCCCCCGGCGTCTGTCTTTCGGCCACAGGATCACCGTCCCGCCTCCCGGCCCACATCTCCGGATAGCGCCGCACAGCGTAACCGGCTTGAACGCATGGCCAGGACCGAAGGTCCGCGGTTTACCAGCCCAGGCCGAAGGCCTGGGACCACGGCGGCCGGAAGAGGAAGCCCTGAAAGGGCGACATACCAACGCTGCTGCCGGACGGGGCGACCAATACGTAGCGGCGTCGGCCCGCCGGGGAACCACGCGACGCAAGGACAACGGACACGGAGGCTCGATCGGCGCGCGTGTATATCGCCCTTTCAGGGCTCACGTTTCCCGGTGACGCGTACCCTGGCCTGCGCTGCGCTCCGGCCTGCCTGCCGTAGGCAGGCCTGGGCTGGTTTCTTACGGGCCTTCGGCCCTGGACAGCGAACGGCGAAATACGGCGACCGGCGCGCTCGGCCTCCCCCGACAGCAACCTCAGGCCCGCAGGGCCGAAAGCAAGTAGCCGGCGGCGCAAGCCGCCGGAACTCGCGCGTTCCGCAGAGAAGACCCGAAGGGTCGAAAGCAAGTAGCCGGCAGCGTAAGCCGCCGGAAGGCGAGCGTTCCGCAGAGAAGACCCAAAGGGTCGAAAGCAAGTAGCCGGCGGCGCAAGCCGCCGGAACTCGCGCGCTCCGCAGAGAAGACCCGAAGGGTCGAAAGCAAGTAGCCGGGGGCGTAAGCCCCCGGAACTCGAGCGTTCCGCAGAGAAGACCCGAAGGGTCGAAAGCAAGTAGCCGGGGGCGTAAGCCCCCGGAACCCGCGCGCTCCGGAAACAAGTCCTGAAAGGACGACAGCGCATGGCTGGCGGCACAAGCGGCTGGGGACGCAGGAACGCTCTCTTTCGCCCCGCCGGGGCTCTGGGTGTCTTGACCCGTCAACCGGGGGCTCGGCCTGAAGGCCTCCCCTCCGGCTACCCTCCTGCGTCCCTTCGGGACTTCCCGGGCGGGCTCGGGTGCGGGTAGCCGCACGGGCGCGGGCCCATCGGTCCTGGACACACGCACGCATCGCTCTTTCGCCCCGTTGGGGCTCTGCCTGCATTCTCACTCGCCTTCCGGGGGCTTGCGCCCCCGGCTACATGCTGACGTCCCTTCGGGACTATCTGCGCGAGCGTTTGAGCGTGGCGAGTTCAGGCCCGCAGGGCCGGAGGAAGGTGGCCGGGGGTGAAGTGAATCGGCCCAGGCCGATGGGGTCCTTCCCGAGGGCGGCTCCGCGTTTGCCCTTGCGGCCACCGGACAATTCGGATACACATTCTCGCATGGACCCGGTTGAAACGTACTTTCGCGAACTGCGGGACATTCACGCTTCGGGGGCCGGCGCAGGCCAGACTTCCTTCTCCCGGCACAACACCCCGCAGAGCGCCCGGGAGTACATCCTCGGCGGCTACCAGGTCATCAAGAAGTGGCTGAGCTACCGCGAGCGCAAGCTCCTGGGTCGGCCCCTCCGCACCGACGAGGCCCGCTACGCCACCGAAATGGCCCGCCGCATCGCCGCCATCCTGATGGTGGGCGAGGAGTTGGATGGGAATTACGCGTCCGCGTGGGGCGGGGGCAAGTAGCGCGGGGGCGCTTGGGTGTCGGCGCGGCGCAGGCCCAACGCCCCGGCATGCCGGCTGGGGCAAGACCAGGCCCAACGGGCCGACATATACCAGCCCTGGCCTGCCTACGGCAGGCAGGCCGAAGCGAAGCGCAGGCCAGGGTGGCGGCGGGGTGAGAATCGAGCCCTGAAAGGGCGATATGACGAGGTGCGAGCGGCCGTCGAAAGGGCGGTATGACGGGGCGCGGGGGTCATTGTCTCGTCGGTGTTCCACGGCTTACCCCGCCCCGTTGGGGCTGTGCGGCTTGCGGGGTCGGCACCCAGGCCTGCGCTACGCTGCGGCCTGGGCTGGTCCATCGCGGGCCTTCGGCCCTGGAGGCGCCTGGGGGCGGGCGCGATCCCGGACGCGCGCCCGCCCATCCTTCCGGAGCAGCCGGGGCGCCGAAGGATACATTGGCATGTCAAAAGGGGGCGAGAGACAGCGTCGCGGAGAGGGTGCTTTTCGTGTCCGGCCGGGGGTGGAATGCGGTCGGCCGGGGTGAAACGCGGTCAGCCGCGGGTCAAATGCGGTCGCGCGGGGTGCCAAATGCGGTCTGGCTCGCTGCCGGCGCGGTATTCTTGGTCCCGGAGCGGTTCTTCGCATTCCAGCGCGTCGGCTTGCGGCGTTCTTGGGCTTGGGGTGCGGGGGCTGTTCCTTTCTTCTGTTGCGCTAATTCGCGGGCGAGCTTCGTTAAACACTTGAACCCTGCCGGCTGGGGTATGGTAAAATGCCTGTTTGACCCCGGCGGGAGAATGCACATGGCCAACCTGCGCGACAATCTGACCCGGCGCGATTTTCTGCACGGCGCGTGCGCGGCGGGGGCGGCGGCGCTGGCTGGGGGGGCGGCGGCCGGTCCGGCGACGGCGGCCGACGCGGCGGCGGGCGGGCTTACCCCCACCCGCGTGCTGGGCAAGACGGGTCTGAAGATCCCGATCCTGGGCGTGGGCGGGGAGTTCGACACGGTCCGCAACCAGGTCCTGCTCAAGCAGGCCCACCAGTTGGGCGTGCGGTTCTGGGACACCGCCCAGGAGTACGTCGACAGCGAGAAGGGCTACGGCGAGTTCTTCGCCAAGAACCCGGCCCTCCGCAAGGACGTCGTCCTGTCGACCAAGACGCTCAAGCGCGACCCCGAGGGCATGACGCGCGAGCTGCACGCCTCGCTGGCAGCCCTGAAGACCGACCACGTGGACCTGTACTTCGTCCACCGCCTCCAGAACCCCAACGAGCTGGGCGACTGGGGCGACCAGTGGAAGCAGTGGGCGGAGAAGACCAAGAAGGCGGGCAAGATCCGGTTCTTCGGCGTCAGCTTCCACGACAACGTCATGGAGAACATGCTGGCGGTCTCGCAGTTCGCCTGGATGGACGTGGCCATGTTCCTGTGCAACTTCCGGGTGCTGGGCCTGAGCAAGTTCCGCAAGGGGATGGCGGCGATCAAGGCGGCCAAGCTGGGGACGATCGCCATCAAGGTGCAGGCCCTGGGCCTGTCGGGCCGGCCGCTGACGGACAAGGAAACCGCCGACATGGCGGGCCTGACCGACAAGGGCTATTCCGAGTGGCAGGCGAGGCTGAAGCTGCTGTGGGAGGAGGCGGACGTTCACTCGGCCTGCTGCCTGATGAAGAACCTGCCCCAGCTCAACGAGAACGCGGCGGCGGCTGTGGACAAGACGAAGCTGACGTCGGCGGACCGTGCGGCGTGGGGGCGGTACGCCCGCGCGACGTGCGAGGGATACTGCGCCGGGTGCGAGCGGATCTGCTCGTCGGCGGTGGGCGGCCAGGTTCCGGTGCGTGACATTTTGCGGATGTTGACGTATCATAACGCGTATGGCGAGCGTGAGCGGGCCAGGCGGCTGTTCGCCGCGTTGGGCGCGGACGTCCACGATCGCCTGAGGCGGATGGACTACACCGCGGCGGAGCGGTCATGCCCGCAGGGCGTGGCCATCGCCGCGCGGATGCACGAGGCGGCCAGCGTGCTGGCCTAGGACCAACGCGCCCGCTCCAGCCGACGTCGCTGGGCGGGCGGAGAAACAAGAGGTAGGATCTATGCTGACAGTGGAAACGGGTGCGGCCCTGGCGTTCATACAGAACATCGGCGTGCCGGGGTTCGTCATCATTCTGATAGCGATGCTGCTGCTGTTCGGGGGCAAGAAGCTGCCCGAGCTGGCCCGCGGGCTGGGCAAGGGCCTGCGGGGCTTCAAGGAAGAGCTGAACGGCATCCAGAAGCAGATCGAGGAAGAGCCCAAGGACGACAAGGACGACGTGAAGAAGGCATAAGCCGCCTCCGTCGCGCGGGGCGCCGCGCCGCCTGGGCGCCGATGCGCCGCGAACACTCGGGGCTTGTCTGCCGGCTTGGGCCGGGCGGCAAGCCCCGCTTCTGCGCCGAGGCGACATTCGGCCAAACCGCCCGGCCCGGCGGGGCGTACAATCAGACGGGAGACGCCGGCGCGGCGCTCCCTTGGGATCAGGCATCGGGCGCGCCCGGCTGGGCCTTGGCAAGCGTCCGAAGAAAGGCGACCATGCTCCACCTGGCGTTCATCCAGAACATCGGCGTCCCGGGGTTCGTCATCATCGTCATCGCCCTGCTGCTGCTGTTCGGGGGCAAGAAGCTGCCCGAGCTGGCCCGCGGCCTGGGCAAGGGCCTGCGGGGGTTCAAGGAAGAACTGGACGGCAAGTCGGAAGGCAAGGGCGACAAGCCGGCCAAGGACGAGGACGACAAGGACAAGGCCTGAGTCGACGCGCGGAGACCCCCTCAAACCCGGCCTGGCCGGCGCGGGCGCCTTCCGCCGGCGGGGCCCTTTCGAGAACCGGCACAACCATTTCTCCCTGAATCACTTACGTCCTGAACGCGGGCGGGCGGGACTTCCAATGTCCCATTTGGGGCTGGAATGTCCTGTTTTGACTCTAATTATTCAGGCTATTCCTATTTTTATTGTTTTGTTTGTTGCGGCATAACTCACTGTCCTAGAACAGGTTGTGACCGTACGAGCGGACGGGGATCGCTGCGCGATTTTCCGGGAAAACGGGACGTTGGCCTCGGCGAAGGGCGTGGCCGGAGGGGTCAGTAGGCCCCTCGCCCCGAGAGGACGGCGGGGACGGTCTGGATCGTGATCAGCAGATCCAGCAGGAAGCTCCGCCGGCGGATGTAGAACAGGTCCATCTCGACCCAGGTGTCGTAGTCCAGCTCGCTGCGTCCGGAGATCTGCCACAGGCAGGTGAGCCCGGGCTTGACCAGCGTGCGGAGGCGCGCGGCGCCGCGGGCCTGTCGGGCCTCGACCATCCACAGCGGGCGCGGACCCACCAGAGACATCTCCCCCCGCAGGACGTTGAACAGTTGCGGCAGTTCGTCCAGGCTGCTGCGACGGAGGAACCGTCCCACCGGCGTCAGGCGGGGGTCTTCGGGGATCTTGAACACCGGACCGCTCTGCTCGTTGAGGTGGGCCAGCAGTTCGCGGTCGTCCTCGGCCCCCAGGCGCATCGTGCGGAACTTGAACATGGTGAACGGCAGCTCGTTGAGCCCCGCCCGCACCTGGCGAAACAGCACCGGGCCCCGGCTGGTCAGCTTCACCGCCGCCGCCACCAGCAGCATCAGCGGGCTGAGCACCAGCAGCATCCCGGCCGCCACCGCCGCGTCCAGGGCGCGCTTGGCCGCCTGGTAGACTGTACCGCCCGCGGGCACGATGGACCTCGCGGGAGCAGCCGGGGTCTCCAGCATCTCGTCTCTGGCAGCAGTCAGAATGGTCAGGTGCGTCATTGGGCCTCCGCGCGAGCGGCTTGGTACACCCGCTCCATAGTCTGAGCGACGTCGGCCCACGTGGGCAGCTCGGCCAGTCGGCGCCGGGCCGATTCGCCCAGGCGGGCGCGCTCATCCTCGCATTTCATACATCGGCCCAACGCGGCCGCCAATGCAGCAGCGTCGTCCGGCTGGACGTACAGGGCCGCCTCGCCCAGGACCTCGCGATTGGCCGGGATCTCCGCCGCCAGCAGGCAGCGCCCGTAGGCGGCGGCCTCCAGCAGCACCAGCGACATGCCCTCCAGCACGCT
>Ga0116149_1000596_pt1 | contig 47445 bp, 39 predicted proteins | sample AD_UKC057_MetaG_FD_89787 | JGI IMG/M metagenome (GOLD analysis project Ga0116149, IMG submission 89787) | Active sludge microbial communities of municipal wastewater-treating anaerobic digesters from USA - AD_UKC057_MetaG | ecosystem: Engineered > Bioreactor > Anaerobic > Digestate | place: USA...
ATAGGTTCCTTTGTTCCAGCCCAATCAGCAACAATTGGAATAACTGACAAAATATTTACGCGTATTGGCGCAAGTGATGATCTTGCAGGCGGTAAAAGCACATTTATGATGGAAATGAGCGAGCTTGCATATATTCTGGAAAATGCTACTGACAGATCTCTTCTAATTCTGGATGAAATAGGCAGAGGAACAAGTACTTTTGACGGACTATCGATAGCTTGGGCAGTAATAGAATATTTAAACGAGACTAGATCATTGAGGACGCTTTTTTCAACTCACTATCATGAGCTAACAGTTTTAGAGGATAAGTTTTCAGGAGTAAGAAACTACTTTATATCAGCAATTAAGAAAGATAAAGATATAGTATTTTTGCGGAAAGTAAAAAGAGGAGCAGCTAACGAAAGTTATGGTATCGAGGTAGCCAGATTAGCAGGAGTTCCTGAACAGCTTATCGTCAGAGCGGGTGAATTTCTTATGGAATTAGAAAAGAGTGAGAATAAAAGAACTCGGATAAGAAAAAAGGAATCTTTTATAGAAGGTCAAGTAGGAATTTTAGAGTTTAACAAGCAGGATAATGGATACCAAGAGATAGTAGAAATACTAAAACAGTGTGATATTCAGAAGATGACACCTTTGGAAGCATTAAATTTGTTATATGAATTGAAGAACAAGATTTGAGAGGAAATCTTAAATGAGCGGAAAAATAATCATACTAGATGAATTCACATCAAATCAGATAGCTGCAGGAGAAGTAGTTGAAAGACCAGCTTCAGTTCTTAAAGAGCTTATTGAGAATTCAATTGATGCAGGTGCAGACAGAATCGAAATAGAAATAAAAAATGGTGGAATCGGATATATCAAAGTATCAGACAATGGAAAAGGTATTGAACCTGACGATATTCCTATGGCTTTTGAAAGGCATGGCACAAGCAAGATCCGTCAGATTTCGGATTTGTATAATATTACTTCCATGGGTTTTCGTGGCGAAGCATTACCAAGCATTGCATCTGTAGCAAATGTCACTATAACAACAAAGACTGCTGATAATGAATATGCTGTTAGATATGTATTCGAAGCTTTACAACCTAAAAGTATAACAAAAGCAGCACGTGCAACTGGAACGACTATTGAAGTAAGAAATCTTTTTTTCAATACTCCTGCAAGATATAAATTTTTAAAAGGAGACATGCAGGAAACAAGATACTGTACAGACATAGTCTTAAGACTCTCTTTAGCTAATACTCATGTGGCATTTGTAATGATATCAAATAATGAAGAAGTCATCAGGACAAATGGAGATAATGAATTATTAAATTGTATTTATGGAATATATGGAAGAGACATAGCTAAGGATATTATTAAAGTAGATGCTCTTTCTGACGGATTCGGTGTACATGGATATATTGGTAAGCCATTTGCATCAAGAGGGAATAGGCAGCATCAAAGTCTTTTTGTTAACAATAGGTTTGTAAAGTATCTTGAGCTTAATGCAGCAATTGAGAGAGCATATGAAACTCGGTTAATGAAAGGCAAATTCCCATTCTATGTTATAAAACTTGATATACCTGCTCAGAATGTGGATGTAAATGTGCATCCTGCCAAAACAGAAGTTAAGATATCTAATATTAATGATGTATTCGGAAAATTAAATTTTATTATAAAAGAAACACTAGATAAAGAGCAGGAAGTATTTGCACCTTCTATAATCAAACCGACCTATATAAAATCCGAAAGAGCTAACGAAAATAAAGAGACAATAATTGATTTTACTAAGCAAATGGCTAAATTTTCTGAACAGATACATCAAACATCAAAAAATAATAATATTATTAATGAGCAAGTATTGAAATATGATGATAATAGCAAAGAAGAAGTTGTAAATACAAGTACTTTAAAGAACGGAAAGTGCATAAATGATGAAATTACTATTGGACCATATAAAATAATTGGACAAGTGCTAAATACATATATAATAATAGATAAATTTGATTATATATATATAATAGACCAGCATGCAGCACATGAAAAGATGTTTTTTGAATCCCTTAAAGCTCAATATAATAACAGATCAGTTATATCACAGCAATTAATGGTACCAATTGAGGTTGTATTAACAAGTGTTGAAATGCAATTACTTTCACAAAATTCTGAATTTATTAAACAGATAGGTTTTGATTATGATGAATTCGGTAAAAACTCAGTTCTTATAAGAGAAATCCCTTCAACAATAAGTGAATGCGATATTGTTGACGCATTTAAATCAATGATAGATGACATGCAAAATAACAAAACAGACAAGATTCACACAGCATTGTATACCTTAGCATGTAAAGCCGCAATTAAAGCAAACAATAAACTTGATGAGAAACAAATGAAATATATTTATGAGAATTTAATGAAATTAGAAAATCCTTTTACATGCCCTCATGGGAGACCGACAGTTATTAAAATGACAAGATATGATTTGGATAAACTATTTAAAAGGATAATATGATGAATAATCCTATTATAATTACTGGTCCTACAGCATCAGGGAAATCTGCTATAGCACTTTCACTAGCGAAAAAGATTAACTGTGAAATTGTATCGGCTGATTCCATGCAGATATATAAGACTATGAACATTGGGACTGCAAAACCAAGCAAGCATGAGATGAGTATTGTTAAGCATCATATGATAGATTTGTGTGATATAGGACAAGATTATTCTGTAGCTCAATATAAAGATGAAGCATTAGCCTGTATAACTGATATAATAAAAAGAAAAAAAACACCTATAATTGTTGGTGGAACAGGACTTTATCTTGATGCTTTATTACTAAATATTGAATTTCCACAAGGAAAAATAAGTAATAGAAACTTTTTCGAGGATTATCTAAATAAACATGGAAAAACTCAATTGTACAATCTGCTTTTAGAAAGGGATAAGCAAGCTGCACTAACTACACATCCAAATAATACTAAAAGAGTTATTAGATATTTAGATATACTAAGTGAGTATGAAGGCAATCTAGAAGAATATAAAAAAAATGCATTAAATAATGTTTCAGGGTTAAATTTTCATATATATATCCTTGATATGCCAAGAGATATGCTTTATAAAAGAATTGAGGACAGAGTTGATATAATGCTAAAGTCAGGATTGGTAAAAGAAGTGTCTGATATCATTAGTTATAATGATATTTCAAGCAACGCATTATCTGCAATAGGTTACAAAGAAGTAATTAAATATCTACGAGGATATTGCACTTATGAGGAAATGATTACTTTACTAAAGAAGAATACAAGAAATTATGCAAAAAGACAGATTACCTGGTTTAAGAAGTATAAAGATGCTAAATTTATTAACCCATTTGAATATTCTAGTATAGACGAAATATCAAAATATATATTATCAGATTTAGTTGAAAATCCTGAAAACACCAAATACTTTTCCTAATATCTTAAGATCTTTGTATACGTATATAGGTTCATATTTGCTATTTTCCGGTTGAAGGCGAACCCTGTCACGTTCTCTGTAAAAAGTTTTTACAGTAGTCTCATTTTCAATAAGAGCTACAACAATATCTTTATCATAGGCTACTTCTTGTTTTTTAACTAAAATCATATCATTATCATATATACCAGCATCTATCATGCTGTCTCCTTTTACTTTGAGCATGAATGTTATGCCACTTTTTAGGTAAGATTCTGGTACAGGGAAGTATTCGACAATATTTTCAACTGCGAGTATAGGAGTACCAGCAGCTACATTACCGATAACAGGGATTTCAACAACCGGTACAGCATCCTGTTTTGATAATGTAAGAGACCTCGATATTGCATCATTTTTTTCAATATAACCTAACCGCTTCAATTTGTTTATGTATGAATGTGCTGTGGAAGTAGAAGGGATGTTCATGTCCTTGCAAATGTCTCTTACAGAAGGAGCATAACCTTTTTCACGGATAAAATCCCTTATATACTCATAAGTCTGTTCCTCTCTGATTGATAGATAATCTTTCATTATTAGTGCCTCCGCTGTTTTATATCTATATTATAACATAAACATTAGTTCGCGTAAACAAATGTTTGATTAGCAATATAACAGTATTTCATTATTATGTTTACTTGAATCCGAAAATATGCAATGATATAATTGAAAAAATGGAAAGGGATTAACTATGAAAAAAACAATTCTATCTTTAAACTGTGGCAGTTCCTCACTTAAATATAACATATTCAATATTAATGATAATATGACTGTTACTCCAATATTAAACGGTATAGCGGAAGAAATCGGTAATATAAAAAGAAGCACTATGAAGTTTTCTTATAATGGTGATAAGAATAAGTATCAGATATCTCTAGAAACCCATGAGGACGCGCTTACAGAGATGTTTGAAGTTTTTTCAAAAAACGGAATAGAAAAAGAGAGCATATGTGCTGTTGGTCACAGGATAGTTCATGGCGGTCCTATATATACAAAAAGCACGCTTATTACAGATGATGTTAAAGAACAGATAAAAGCTTTGTTCTCAGTGGCTCCACTACATAATCCGCAAAACTACATAGGCGTTGAAGTTACTGAGAAACTTCTTCCTGGAGTTCCTAATGTAGCGGTTTTCGACACGGCATTTCATGGGACTATGGGATATGAAGCATTCAGATATGCAATCCCAGCAAAATGGTATGAGGATTTTTTGGTAAGAAGATATGGTTTTCATGGAACCAGTCATTTATATGTTTCAAAAAGAGCTGCAGTTATGATGCACACACCATATGATCAATTTACCTGCGTGACAGCTCATCTGGGAAATGGTTCAAGCATTACAAAAGTAGAAAATGGTAAAAGTCGAGATACATCAATGGGTTTTACTCCGCTTGAAGGGGTCATAATGGGAACTAGATGTGGGGATATCGATCCTGCAATAATAGCTCATGTAGCAACAAGATATGCTGAAGAAGGAATAGATAAATGTGATGCGTTTGAGAAGACAACAAAAATGCTCAACAAAGATAGCGGTCTAAAAGGGCTTTGTGGCACAAATCTTGTGCAGGACATAAGAGCAAAAGCTCTTGAAGGTGATGTTGAGAGCATACAAGTAGTTGATATCTATTGTTACAGAATTGCTAAGTATATAGGTGAATATGCATGCACAACGAATAATTTGAAAGCTATAGTATTTACTGCAGGTGTCGGTGAGAATGAATGGTTTGTCAGACAGAGAGTTCTTGAAATGTTAAAAGCATTTGATTTTGCAATAGACCACGAAGCAAACAAGATACGAGGAGAGGAAGTAGTTATCGGAAAAGGGAAGTTCGCGGGTAATGATGTTTATGCAATGGTCATTCCTACTGACGAAGAGTTGATAATAGCATACGATACTCTTGCGATAGGTTATCTTGGCGAACAAGCTCCGACGGTATATCCGTTTGAAAAAGTATAAATCACAAGAAGCATTTTATAGATATTTTGAAGATCACATATCAATTATTGATAAGATTCGTGATAATGGATATAAAGCATATTTTATTGGCGGATGTGTACGTGATGCATTAATGGGCAGAAACCCTACTGATTTTGATATTGCCACAAACGCAAAGCCTGAAGAAATAAAGATGCTATTTGATTATGTTAAAGAAACTGGTATTGCTTTTGGTACTGTTACTGTATTCTTTAACAATATAAGCTATGAAATTACGACATTCAGAAATGAATACGGGTATACAGATTACAGAAAACCTGACCTGATAATCTTTTCAAACAGCTTATATGATGATATCCGAAGAAGAGATTTCACTATAAATTCGTTAGCATATGATGGATTATGGATATATGATTATTTTGAAGCATATGAACATATAAAGAAAAAAATAATTAAAACAGTAGGTTCTGCAAAAAGACGTTTTAGGGAAGATGCATTAAGGATATTGAGAGCAGCAAGATTCGCATGTGTACTTGGTTTTGAAATAGACAGTAATACACTGGCAAATATGAGCAAGTATTCATACCTTATAAAAGAAATATCAAAAGAAAGGATATATTCGGAATTATATAAAATTATTGAAAAAGCCGATGATTTGAGCATATTAGTTGAAACAGGTATTGCTGATCAAATCTTTATATATCCTCATCAAATTAATACAAAATCTATTAAAGGAATTACATTTGAATGCCGATTTACATATTTATTTAGTAATTACCCAGACCAGCAGATGGTTATAGAAGAACTAAAAAATCTGAAAGTAGATAAAAGAACATCAGGTGTAGTACTTGAGGTCTTAAAATATTCTGATGTTGATACGGATGAAAAGTCTATTAGAAAACTTCTGACACTTATTAAAAAAAACAGTATTTCAGTTTTGTTGGAATACAAAGGACAATCACAGAAAGTCTTTGATGATGTAATTACAAAAGGGTATATTTCTGAGATAAACGATTTAGATATTTCGGGACATGATATAATGGCTTTGGGGTATCCTCAAAATAGTATTAAGGAAATTAAAAAAATGCTATTTGAAAAAGTCATTTATGATATTTCATTAAATAAAAAAAAGACATTAATTGATATCATAAAAACGCAGATAATTATCTGATTGTAAAGCCATGACAGTTAATATATAATCTCTACTGGAAATCAATATGGAGAGTAATTTGAAGAAAGATAGGATAAGGAATTTTTGTATAATTGCACATATAGATCACGGTAAAAGCACTCTTGCAGACAGGCTAATTGAAAATACCGGTTTATTGACAAGCAGAGAAATGTATAACCAAGTTCTAGATAATATGGATATTGAAAAAGAACGAGGTATAACCATAAAATCACAAGCTGTAAGAATGGTATATAAGCACAAGGATGGTAAAGAATATATTCTTAATCTAATTGATACTCCTGGACATGTGGATTTTTCATATGAAGTCAGCAGGAGTCTCGCTGCATGCGATGGCGCGATTCTAGTTGTTGATGCAGCACAGGGCGTCGAAGCACAGACACTTGCAAATGTATATATGGCAATTGATAATAATTTGGAGATTCTGCCTGTAATTAACAAGATTGATCTTCCAGCTGCAAGACCAGAGTATGTTATTGAGGAAATTGAAAATATAATTGGAATAGAAGCGCATCATGCTCCTAAGATATCAGCAAAAAACAGAATAAATATCAATGAGGTATTAGAAAAGATAGTACAGTATCTTCCTGCACCGGAGGACAGATCTGATCTTCCTGCAAGAGCGCTAATTTTTGATTCGAAGTTCGATTCATATAAAGGAGTAATAATATACTGTAGAGTAATGGATGGAGTTATAAAGCTCACTGATACAATTCATCTTATGAATACTGATAAAGAATATCAGGTTGTTGAAATCGGTTATCTAAAACCTGGAGGATTTATACCCGCAACAGAGCTTACTTCAGGAGAAGTAGGCTATATCACTGCAAGTATAAAGAATGTTGAAGACACAAGAGTTGGAGATACAGTGACAACTGCTGAAAACAGGGCAACAACTCCGCTTTCAGGATATAAAGAAGCTGTCTCAATGGTATTCTGCGGAATTTATCCTGCTGATGGATCCAAATACAACGTACTTAAGGATGCTTTGATGAAATTAAAGTTAAACGATGCTGCTTTAATGTTCGAACCTGAATCTTCAGCGGCACTGGGATTTGGATTCAGATGTGGGTTTTTAGGACTGCTTCATATGGAGATAATACAGGAAAGAATTGAAAGAGAATTTGATCTTGATATTATTACTACTGCTCCAAGCGTAATTTATAAGGTAACAAAAACCAATGGTGAAGTGCTCAATGTGGATAATCCGACAAATCTTCCGCCAGCAAGCGAGATTGATTTTATGGAAGAACCTATTGCCAAAGCAATCATAATTGTCCCTTCAGAATATGTTGGAAATATAATGGAATTATGTCAGGACAGAAGAGGTACTTTTATCCACATGGAATATATAGACGACACAAGGACAAAACTTGATTATGAGATTCCTCTCAATGAAATAATATATGATTTTTTTGATGCCTTGAAATCAAGATCAAAGGGTTATGCTTCACTTGATTACGAGATTTTAAAGTATGAAAAAAGCAAGCTTGTTAAAATGGATATCTTATTGAATCAGGAAGTAATAGATGCTTTATCCTTCATTGTACATGAAAGCAAGGCATATGCACGCGGAAGAAGGATGGCTGAAAAACTTAAAGATCAGATACCCAGACATCAGTTTGAAGTACCTGTTCAAGCAGCTATCGGCGGAAAAATAATTGCTAGAGAGACAGTCAGGGCTTACAGGAAAGATGTTATTGCTAAATGCTATGGAGGAGATATTTCTAGAAAGAAAAAACTTCTTGAGAAACAGAAAGAAGGCAAAAAAAGAATGAGGCAACTTGGATCAGTTGAAGTTCCTCAGGAAGCATTTATGAGTGTTTTAAAACTGGATACATGATATGAAAGGTGATTTAAGGATATATGTACATATACCTTTTTGCAAATCAAAATGCAACTACTGTGATTTTAACTCATTTGCAGGAATGGATTATATGTTTAAACCTTACTTTAAATCACTAATAACAGAAATAGCTCTTTATGCTAATGAATTAAGAGGACGAAGAATAGACAGCATATTTATTGGAGGGGGAACTCCTTCATATGTTGATGTACAATATATATATGAAGTTCTTGACTGTTTTAAGTTTGATCAAGCCTGCGAAGTTACAATCGAAGCAAATCCTGGTGCTATAGCATACCATAACTTTATACAGTACAGGCAGATGGGTATTAATAGGATAAGCTTCGGAATCCAGTCTTTTTGTGACAGAGTACTTATGTACATGGGAAGAGTGCATAACAGAGCAACAGCAATAAATAACATACTAGAATGTAAAGCATCAGGTTTTAATAATATAAATGCAGACCTTATATTCGGATATCCGAAGCAGACAATGGAAAACTATGAGGAATCACTTAATGTGATAAAAAGTCTTGAGATTCCTCATGTTTCATGCTACAGCTTATCAATAGAAGAAGGTACTTTATTAGATAAAATGGTTAAAAAAGGATTAATGCCTTATCCTGACGAAACACTGGACAGAGCAATGTATGACTTAAGTATTAAAAGCCTTCAGAAAGCAAATATTAATCAATATGAGATATCTAATTTTGCAAAACCAGGTTACGAATGCAGACATAATATCGGTTACTGGAAAAGAGATGAATATTTAGGATTTGGAATTTCAGCACATTCGTTATTTAACGAGACAAGATACAGTAACACTGATGATATCCATCAGTATATAGCTACTTTGAACAAATATGAAAAACCAGTAGTTGATAGTAATGTCCTTACACAAGAGGAAATTTTGTCAGAATATATTATTCTTAGATTCAGACTGAATAGCGGTTTGGACATAATTGATTTTAAAAAGGAGTTTGATTTAGATTTTGAAAAAACATATAAAGATAAATTGACAAACCTTATAACCATTGGCTTGCTTGATAAATCATCAAATGCATACTATCTAACTAGATTAGGAATGGATTTTGCAAATAAAGTATTTGTCGAATTTATGTGATATCTCCTTTTTTCTTATTTTACTTGCTCATTAGGCTATTGTTGAGTTATATTTAAAATGAAAAGTAAGCTTCACTAATGCTATAGAATAGGCAGGTAGAGTTAATATTATGCACATTACAATAACAGGGATGCTTGGCAGTGGTAAATCGACTATTTGTAAAATAATATCGGAACAAAAAGGTTATGAGATATATTCAACTGGAAAGATACAACGTCAGGTTGCTGCCCAAAAAGGCATCACTACTTTGGAACTTAACAAAATTATGCTCGAATATCCTGAACTTGACAGTATAATTGATAACGAGACTGTGAGAATTTCTGAAGAAAGTTCAGATAAGACGATAATTTTTGATTCGCGTATGGCATGGTTCTTTGTGAAAAATTCATTTAAAATATTTCTAACTGTAGATCCACTGGTTTCAGCTCAACGCGTCATAAAAGCTGATAGAGGAAACGTTGAAGGTTATGTGAACATTCAGGAAGCTAAAACAAAGCTTATTGAAAGAGCCCAAGCTGAACATGAAAGGTTTATAAAGATATATAATGCAGACTACTGGAATTACTGCAATTATGATCTCGTTCTTGATGCTACATGGCATGATCCGGATACATTAGCCAGCATTATACTTGGTTATATAGACATGTTTGTTGATAGCCACAAGATAGAACAGACAATTCTTATGTCTCCAAAATCACTATACCCATCATTTTTAAATAATAAAACAGATAAAATTCAAATAAATCAAAGGGATTGGAATGCTGCTCATGTATATGTAGTTACAAAAAATAACTATAATTATATAATTAAAGGACATGCAGTGGTTTTAAAAGCATTAGAGAATAAAACTGAATTGATAAAAATATTATGCGTAAATGATTCTCATATAAGAGATGTATGCATTGATATTGATTCTCTTAATTTGTTTGAACGAATAGGTGATTTTAAGTATGCAAGCTTACCAGATATGTGACTAAATCACAAATTCACATATTGTTCACACAATATTGATAAAATACTTATTGACAAAGGAATACCCAGATGGTATTTTTTAGTATAGTTAGCACTCTTAATGGCTGAGTGCTAAAAGAGAGGTAAAATGGACAAGAGAGCTGCCGACATATTGTTGGTCATAATTGAAGAATACGTTAACAGTGCTGAACCGGTAGGGTCAAAGAATATTACCGACAAGTACTCATTAGGCGTATCCAGCGCTACTGTAAGGAATGAGATGCATCAGCTTGAAGAAGAAGGCTATATAACTTCTTTGCATACTTCTTCCGGCCGCATACCCACAGATAAAGGGTACAGATTTTATGTGGATTACCTCACTGAAGATATAAAGCAAAGGGAGATTGAAGAAAAAATTTACAGGCTTTTGAAAAGGGTTGAAATAGAAGATGCTTTGGATAATATATTCAAAAAGCTTTTTTCAGATAATCCATATACTTCTTTAGGTGTTCTAAAAAGAAATGAAAGAAGGATTGATACTTTTCATATTTTATCTGTAGCAAAGGATACCTATCTTTTTGTTCTCCTTCTAAAAAATAAAGTTGCTGCTCATAGGCTTATTAAAGAACAGCTTAGCGAAAATGTTAAAGTAAATATAATTTCCGAATACCTTAATGAGAAGCTATATGGTATGACATTAATGGATATACAAAATACTAGTTTCAACTTTATTGATAAGTTTGACCGTGAAAATAAAACCTTCTTCATAAAAGTAGTATCTGAAGTTATGGACATTCTGAATCAATATGAGGATAATGAGATTTATCTTAAGGGAAAAGAAAATTTACTGTCATTCCCGGATTTTAAGGATATATCAGAAGTCAAGAGTATTTTTGATGCATTCAGCAGGGAATACGAGCTGAGTGAACTTCTTTTATGTACAACAAATGATGCATTTTCAGTGAGTATAGGAAATGAGATAAAAAATGAAAATTTTTCAAAACTTGCAATAGCAAAGCATACATATGATTTAGGTTCAGAAGGGAAAATAACTTTTGGGATAGCCGGGCCAACAAGGATGGATTATAAAAAGGTCATGAATTCTTTGAATAATATCGTAAATATTCTAGGAAACATAATAGATGATAAAACTGAAAATAAGGAGGTGCGATAATGGCAAAAAGCAAGAATGAAAGCAAAGACTTTAAAAAACAACAGGAAGGAGCAGATATTTCTGATGCACACAAAACCAATCAAGAAAATGAACAGGTGACAGAATGTGTTGTAGACTTTGAAAAACAGAATCAGGAACTTACTGACTGTTATAAAAGACTTGCTGCAGAGTATGATAACTATAGGAAACGCACGTTGAAAGAGAAGGAAGATATATATGATACATGTGTAGCAGACATAACAGAAAAATTCTTGCCTGTTTTGGATAATCTTGATTTAGCATTAGCAAATAGCAAATCAGCAGAAGATGATATCCTGAAGGGAATTAAGATGATACAAAAGCAGTTTATTGATACGCTTAATAAGCTGGATATCAAGGAGATTGACTGCTTAAATAAAGAATTTGATCCAAATATGCATGATGCAGTAATGATAATCGAAGATCCCGATATAGAAACAGGAATAGTTGTTGAAGTATTTAAAAAAGGATATATTTATAAAGACCGCGTAGTAAGGCATAGTATGGTAAAAGTAGCAAAATAAGCAAATAAATAGTTTTTAATAATAATAAAGTCAAAAAAAGTCAAAGACAAATAAAGGAGGACGAAAAATGGCAAAGGTAATAGGAATAGATTTAGGAACAACAAACTCATGTGTAGCAGTTATAGAAGGAGGAGAACCAATAGTTATAGCAAATGCTGAAGGAGGAAGAACTACACCATCTGTAGTAGCATTTTCGAAAACTGGTGAAAGGCTTGTTGGACAAGTAGCAAAAAGACAGGCGATTACAAATCCTGATAGGACAATCGTATCAATAAAAAGAGACATGGGTTCAGACAAAAGGATAAATATTGATGGCAAAAAATACTCGCCTCAGGAAATATCAGCAATGATTTTACAAAAAGTAAAAGCAGATGCAGAAGCATACCTCGGAGAGAAAGTAACTCAGGCGGTTATAACTGTTCCAGCTTATTTCTCAGACTCACAGAGACAAGCAACTAAAGATGCTGGTAAAATAGCTGGTTTAGATGTTTTGAGAATAATAAATGAACCTACAGCTGCTGCTCTTGCATATGGAATGGACAAAGAGGAAGATCAGAAGATACTTGTATTTGATTTAGGCGGAGGAACATTTGACGTTTCAATACTTGACATTTCTGATGGAGTATTCGAAGTACTTGCAACAAATGGTAATACAAGACTTGGTGGAGATGATTTTGATAACAAGGTAATCGATTATCTTGCAGACACATTTAAAAGAGAAAACGGTATTGATTTGAGAAATGATAAAATGGCTTTACAAAGGCTCAAAGAAGCAGCAGAAAAAGCTAAGATTGAGCTTTCATCTGTAATGAGCTCCAATATTAACCTGCCTTTTATCACTGCAGATGCAGCTGGACCAAAGCATTTGGATATTACGCTTACAAGAGCAAAATTTGATGAACTTACAGCTGATCTAGTTCAAAAGACAATGGAACCTCTTAGAAAAGCTATGGATGATGCAGGACTAAAGCCTTCTGATATACATAAAGTTCTTCTTGTAGGAGGTTCAACTAGGACACCCGCAGTTCAGGATGCTGTTAAGAAATTTATAGGCAAGGAACCATTTAAAGGCATTAATCCCGATGAGTGCGTTGCTGTAGGAGCAGCTATACAGGCAGGTGTTCTGACTGGTGATGTAAAGGATCTTCTTCTTCTTGATGTTACTCCTCTTTCACTGGGAATTGAAACACTCGGAGGAGTATGCACAAAACTTATAGAAAGAAATACGACAATACCTACAAAGAAATCTCAGATATTCTCAACAGCAGCAGACGGACAGACTGCAGTAGATATTCATGTGCTTCAAGGTGAAAGAGAAATGGCTCAATACAACAAGACTCTTGGTAAATTCCAGCTTACAGGAATTGCACCAGCTCCAAGAGGTGTTCCACAAATTGAAGTTACTTTCGACATAGATGCTAATGGTATAGTTAATGTATCTGCAAAGGATTTGGGAACAGGTAATGAGCAGAAAGTAACCATTACCGCATCTACTAATCTTAATGATGATGAAATTCAGAAAGCAGTAAATGATGCTAAAGCTCATGAGAAAGAAGACAAGCTAAAGAAAGAAGAAATCGATGTAAGGAATAATGCTGATTCTATTATTTATCAGACAGAAAAGCTTCTTAAGGATAATGCAGACAAAATTAATGCTTCTGATAAAGCAAAGATTGATGAACAGATTGAAAACCTTAAGACTACTTTAAAAGGATCAAGTATAGAACAAATAAAATCCGCAACAGAAGAACTTCAGCAGTCTGTATATAAGTTTTCTGAAGAAATGTACAAACATACAGGTGCTGCACCGGGACAAGATGCGCCAGGTTCGAATTCATCAGATCCGGAAGGCCACACAAAGGACGATAATGTGTATGATGCTGATTACGAAGTTGTTGATGATGACAAGTAAGATTGTATAGTATATAATAAATCGGTCGCTCAGGCGGCGATGCAAATCGCCGTCTGAGTGTAAAAATAATATTGACAAGGGTGTTACTTGTGGCAGATAAAAGAGATTACTATGAAGTATTAGGCGTTAACCGTAACGCAACTGACGAAGAATTAAAAAAAGCATATAGGGTACTAGCAAAAAAATACCATCCTGATGTAAACAAGTCCGCTGAGGCTGAAACTCTTTTCAAAGAGGTTGGTGAAGCTTACAGTGTGTTAAGCGATCCTGATAAAAGAAGGCAATATGACCAGTTTGGTTTTGATGGTCTTAATGGAGCATTTTCATCAGGATTTTCCGGTGGTTTTAATCCATTTGATATTTTTAATGATCTTTTTGGAGGAGGATTTTCCGGTGGCTTCTCATCTTCCTCAACAAGAAGAAATGCTCCTGTCAGAGGAAGAGATATTAAAGAAGCTCTTAAGATAACCTTTATTGAAGCAGCATTTGGCACAAAAAAAACAATCAACATTTCAAGAAGCGAATCTTGTGAAAAATGCAAAGGAACTGGAGCTAAAGAAGGCACAGGAATGAAAACATGCCCCCAGTGCAGAGGGACTGGAGAAATGCGCATTCAGCAGAATACCTTATTCGGTCAAATGATTACCGCTACTACCTGCAACAAGTGTAATGGTAAAGGCAAGATTATTGAAGAATTTTGCGATAGCTGTAAAGGAGCTGGAAATATAAAAGTGACAAAAAAGATTGAGATCAATATACCAAAAGGTATTGATAACAATCAGATTATTTCTTTAAGGGGACAAGGTGATGCAGGAAAAAATGGTGGACCTGAAGGCGATCTTCTTGTACACATAACAGTAATGCCCCATGAGATATTTACAAGAGATAATACTACTGTTTATTGCAGGATACCTATAAGTTATGCTCAAGCAGTATTAGGTGCGAATATCACTGTACCTACTTTGGATGGCGACATGAGTTACAGTATACCTGAAGGCACACAGACGAATACGTCATTCACTATAAAAAATAAAGGGATACCGGTACTCAACAGGGATACAAGAGGAGACCAGATATTCGAAGTATATGTTGATGTGCCTAGAAAACTTACTAAGGAACAAAAAAAAGCTTTGGAAGATTATGCAGAGCTTTTAGGTGAATCAAATAACAAGGATAAAAGGAAAAAGAGAATTTTCTGATGGAATGGATAAAAGTTAAAATCTACTCTGATAAAGAAAATCTGGAAAATCTGCAGTCTTTTCTAATAGATATAGGGATAAATGGCTGCACAATTGAAGACAGTGAAGATTTTTTGGATTTTTTAGAAAGTAAAACATTTAACTGGGATTACATAGACGAAAACCTGATGAAGCTTAAAGATATAAAAAGCAGTGTCACAGTATATCTATCCGATAATGAGCAGGGAAATATACATCTATCATTAATAAAATCGTCATATACTGAAGTAGAGACAGAAATAGTATCAGACCAGGATTGGGCTAATAATTGGAAACAGTATTTTAAGCCAATTGAAATTGGTGATCGTCTTGTTATCAAACCATCTTGGGAAGAATATGATAATAAAGAAAATAGAAATGTAGTAATCCTTGATCCTGGTAACAGTTTTGGTACTGGTACACATGAAACCACCAGATTGTGCCTTATGCAGTCAGAAAAACTTGTTAAGAAAAATGATAAAATACTTGATGCTGGATGCGGTTCTGGTATACTCGGTATAAGTGCATTAGTATTAGGAGCAAAAAGTTGTGTTTTTTTTGATATAGACCAGTCAAGTATAGAAACAACAAATGTAAACACTGAAGCTAATAATGTAAAAAACAAATCCTTGGTTTACTGTACAGATATATTGAAAGATGAAGAATCATTTAAACTACTGATTGGACAGGGACCATTTAATATTGTTTTTGTAAATATTGTACCTGATGTAATAAATGCAATGATGCCTTTACTGACCCAAGCAACGGATAAAGATGGTTATCTTATATGCTCAGGAATAATTAAGGAAAGAGAAAATGAAGTCATAGATAATATGAAAAGAAATGGCTTTTCACAAATAACTAGCCTAGATTTAAATGGCTGGGTGGCGTTAACTGGGAGAAAGTGATGCATAGATTTTTTAAACAGCAAAAGTTGAAAAAAGATATGACAGTTAATATAGATGGAGAGGATTTTTTACATCTTAAAAATTCGTTACGTATAAAAGCAGGTGAATCGATTGAGATTTCTGATGGGCTCATGAATACATATTTAGCTACCATATGTGTTTTAAAAAAAGACAGCTGTGAAGCTTTAGTTAATGAAAAAATAGAAAATTCGAATGAGCCAGACTGTAAAATCACTTTATATCCCGCTTTATTGAAAGGCGATCGTTTTGAAAACATGATTCAAAAATGTATTGAAGGTGGCGTCTATTCAATAAAACCTGTAATTACAAGCAACACTATAGTGGAAATAGCTAATAAGAATAAAGACAGAAAAGTTGACAGATGGTTAAGAGTAAGTAAACTTGCTTGCATGCAATGCAAACGAGATATATTAGTAAATATCGAAGAACCAATGAAACTTACTGACGCAGTGCAAAAACTAATGAACGATAAAAATAAGCCTTATAAATCATTTGTATGCTATGAGGCAGAAAAAAAAGATTCAATTAAAAAATTGTTGGATAAAGCAGTAAAAGAAAGTATTAGAAATATAAATATTTTTATTGGACCAGAAGGCGGATTTTCAGAAAAGGAAATATCGTATTTAACTGAAAATGGAATACATCCTGTACATATGGGAAGAAGAATATTAAGAGCTGATACTGCAGCTTACAGTGCTGTATTTTATACAGCAATGCGATATGAACTTTAGAATGAGACAGTTAATAAATGAATCATATTAATGATTCAATAAATATTGATGAATTTTTATGGAGGTAAAAATGAACGAAAAAGGAAACATATCTATTAATACGGAAAATATTCTTCCTATTATCAAAAAATGGCTTTATTCAGATAAAGACATCTTTTTAAGGGAAGTAGTATCAAATGCGATTGATGCAATAACAAAACATAAAAAAGTCGCATCATTAGGCGAAAGCGAAAAACCAGAAAAATACAGAGTTGATGTAAAAGTCAATAAAAAGGAAAAAACAATTACTGTTTCTGATAATGGTATAGGAATGACTTTTGATGAAGTAAAACAATACATTAATCAAATTGCATTTTCTGGAGCAATTGATTTCTTTGAAAAGTATAAGGACAAGACAGATGCGCAAGATCAGATTATCGGTCATTTTGGTTTGGGATTTTATTCAGTGTTTATGGTTTCTGAATTTGTTGAAATTCAGACCAAGTCATATATTGAATCGGAGCAAGCTGTTTACTGGAAATCTGATGGAACAAGCGGTTATGAGATGTCTGAAGGAAAAAGAACAATTCATGGCACAGATATCATTATGCATTTAAATTCAGATAAAGAAAATAAGGATCTTTTAAATGTATGGAAGCTACGCGAAATACTGGAAAAGTATTGTAAATTCCTGCCTGTTGAAATTTATCTTTCTGAAGAAGGAGCTAAAAAAGATGAAAAACAGGAAGAGAAACCAGTTAATAATACATCTCCATTATGGTTAAAAGATGCTAAGGATTGCACTGATGAGGAATACAAGGAATTTTATAGAGAAGTATTTCATGACTTCAAAGAACCGCTATTTTGGATACATCTAAAAATGGATTATCCAGTAAACTTAAGAGGCATACTATATTTCCCAAAACTGACAAAAGAATATAATACTTTGGAAGGCAAAATACAGTTATACTGTAATCAGGTATATGTTGCAGATAATATAAAAGAAGTAATACCGGAATTCCTTCTTCTTCTAAAAGGTGTTATAGACTGTCCCGATCTTCCGCTTAATGTATCCAGAAGTTTTCTTCAAAATGACGGTTATGCAGGCAAGATAGCTGGCCATATTTCTAAAAAAGTATCGGATAAGCTCAAGCAGTTGTATAAAGATGATGCTGAACAATATTATAAATATTGGGATGATATCAACATATTTGTAAAATATGGCTGCCTAAAAGAAGACAAGTTTTATGATAAAGTAAAAGATTCTATTGTGTACAAAGATATTTACGACAAGTATCATACGCTAGAACAGTTCAAAAAAGATATCGAAGATAAAAAACAAAAGGACAAGATATATTATGTCTCTGATCTTCAGAAACAGGCTCAATATATAAATATGTTCAAGGAACAGGAGCTTAATGCTGTAATTTTAGATAACATTTTGGATTCGCATTTTATATCATTTATTGAATCGAAAGTACAAGGCACTTCCTTTATAAGTATCGACAGCGGTATTAAAGATGTACTCGGTGAAGATGATAAATCAGAAGGTTTTGAGGATGTTAAGAAATACTTTGAAGAATTGTTAAGCGATAAGAATATCACTGTCGAACTTAAAGCGCTTAAGACAGCTGATGTAAGTGCTGTTGTTACAACTAATGAATACGAAACAAGAATGAAGAGTATGCAGACAATGTATGGTATGGATATCCCTTCTACAAATACACTTGTACTCAACACTCATAATCATGTGGTCAAGAAGCTTGCCTCCATAGAGAATGAACAGAAGAAAAAGGATGTTGCATTATATATTTACCAGCTTGCAATGCTGACTGCAGGAAAATTAGAAAAAGAGGATATGACAGATTTTTTAAGAAGAAATAACGAAATGCTTAACAAGACAGCTGATTAGTATAGTATTATATACTAAGAATGAAATACGGAGCGTGAGGGATTTTGGGAAATGTAAGAAGAATATATGTAGAACGGAAAAAAGGTTTTGATTTAGAAGCAAAAAATCTATATGAGCAGTGCGTGACGCTTCTTAGAGTACAAGGTTTAGAATACATACGTATTTTTAATAGATATGATATTCAAGGGTTAGATGAAAGCATTTATGCCGTAGCAAAATACGGCATTTTTGCTGAAATTCAAACAGATAATGTGTTTGAAGAAAAACTGGAATGTACAGGTGCATCTTATGTTTTCGCATATGAATATCTGCCTGGACAATATGACCAAAGAGCAGATTCTACTGAACAGTGTATACAGCTTATATCCCATAAAAGACCTATTGTTAAAACAGCAAAAGTAATATGCTTGTTTGGTATTCTTGATGAAAAGAATATTGATACAATTAAAAAATATATTATTAATCCTGTGGAATGCCGTATAGCGGATATGAATAAACCAGATGATTTATCAGAGCATTTTGAAATTCCTGAAAAAGTGGATATAGTCCACGGCTTCATAAAATCAAATGATAAAGCTATAAATGATATGAGAAATAAATGCGGATTTGCTATGAGTAAAGAGGATCTTGTATTTGTAAAAGACTATTTCAAATCAATAAACAGGGATCCAAGTATTACAGAATTGAGAGTGATTGATACATATTGGTCAGATCATTGCAGGCATACCACATTCAATACCATATTATCAGATATCTCCATCGAAAAAGATATATTCAATGAGACATGCGAAAATGCTTTTCATAAATATCTGGAAATAAGGGATGAATTATATAAAGATAAGATAAAAGATCTTTGTCTTATGGACATTGCGACAATAGGCGCAAAGTACTTGAAAAGCAAAGGCATGCTTAATGATCTTGAAGATACAAAAGAGAACAATGCTTGTTCCATTATAGTTAATGTACCGGTTGATGGAAATGAAGAAAAATGGCTTGTAATGTTTAAAAATGAAACGCATAACCATCCTACTGAAATTGAACCTTTCGGAGGCGCAGCGACATGTCTTGGCGGCGCAATAAGAGACCCTCTATCAGGAAGAAGTTATGTGTATCAGGCAATGAGAGTAACAGGAGCTGGTAATCCTTTTACTGAAATAGAAGATACTCTTCCAGGAAAGCTGCCTCAGATAAAGATTATAAGAGAGGCGGCAAATGGTTATAGTTCCTATGGAAATCAAGTTGGGCTTGCCACAGGACAGGTTGATGAAATATATCACGAGGGATATGTTGCAAAAAGAATGGAGATTGGAGCAGTTATTGCCGCTGCACCTTTAGCAAATGTAAAAAGATGCGATCCTGTTGCCGGTGATGTGATAATTCTGATTGGAGGAAGAACAGGCAGAGATGGCTTAGGTGGTGCTACTGGCTCATCAAAAACGCACACTGCAGAATCACTAGAAATGTGTGGAGCTGAAGTGCAGAAAGGAAATGCACCGACTGAACGCAAAATTCAAAGACTATTTCGCAATCCGAAGATGAGCTGTATGATAAAAAAATGCAATGATTTCGGAGCTGGCGGGGTTGCAGTAGCAATTGGCGAGCTTGCAGAAGGATTGGATATTTACTTGGATAATGTACCAAAGAAATATGAAGGTCTCGACGGCACTGAACTAGCTATTTCTGAATCACAGGAAAGAATGGCTATCGTTATTGATAAAAATGATATTGAAAAAGCACTTCAATTAGCAAGAGAAGAAAATTTGGAAGCGACTTTAGTGGCTGAGGTAACAGATACAAAACGTTTAAGGATGTTTTGGAATAAAAATGTTATTGTAGATATTGAAAGAAGTTTTTTAGATTCTAATGGAGTAAAACAATATGCAACAGCCTATATTTCCAAAAAGGATGGACAAAAAAATCCATTTAATGAAAGACAAAATAAATCATTTAAAGAACAGTTATTTGATTCAGTAACTGATTTGAATACATGCTCAAAAAAGGGTCTTATAGAAAAATTTGATAGTACTATAGGAGCTTCAACGATTTTAATGCCTTTAGGCGGCAAGAACCAGATTACTCCTTCTGAGGCAATGGTTGCTAAATTGCCTGTTCTTGATAAAGCTAGCAATTACTGTACATTGATGGCATACGGTTTTTTCCCACAGATTTTTGAATGGTCATGTTTTACAGGAGCATGCTATTCTGTGCTTTCATCAGTATCAAAAATTGTGAGCGCGGGCGGAAATTATAAGAATATACGGCTGACTTTTCAGGAATACTTTGAAAGCTTAAGAAAAGACCCTGAAAGATGGGGTAAACCCTTACAGGCAATGCTAGGTGCTTTGCATGCACAGCTGGAACTTAGTATGCCTGCAATCGGAGGAAAAGATTCCATGTCAGGATCTTTCATGGACATGGATGTAGTTCCTACTCTTGTAAGCTTTGCTGTAAGCCATACTGATTCATCCCGAGTATTATCACCAGAATTTAAGAAATCTGGTAATATGGTCATAGCATTTAAGCATAGAAAAAAAATAGATATGACTCCTGATTTTAAAAATTCATTGAAGATATTTGAGGTTTTTGAAGAGTTATCAGACCAATTGTGTATTTTATCAGCTTCGACAGTTAAACATAAAGGTTATTCAGAAGCAATATTAAAAATGTGTTTTGGAAATATGATCGGCTTCGAACTTTTATCAAATCCGCAGCAGTTATTCAATCCAGCTTATTGTGATATAGTTGCAGAAATAGATTTTGATAAAGTATCTGATATATCACTGCTTCAAAAGAAGTATAAAGATATCGATATTTCCATACTTGGCAGAACTATTATTGAACCATATTTTATTGCTAAAGATAATTCAATAAGCTTGAATGAACTAATTAAAGCATATACAGATAAATATGAGCCTGTATTTACTACAAAAGCAATTACAGAAACACCTCAAATAACTAACGAATCATATGGTATTAATAAAATAATATACTGTAAACAAAAAATCGCACGTCCAAGGGTATTTATACCGGTATTTCCAGGCACAAATTGTGAATATGACACAAAAAGAGCTTTTGAAAATCAGGATGCTGTATGCAATATTACCATTTTTAGAAATCTTTCATCAAATGATATAGAAGAATCCGTTAAGGAATTTGTAAAAAAAATTAATGAATCCAATATTATAGTAATTCCCGGTGGATTTTCTGCAGGTGATGAGCCTGATGGATCTGGTAAGTTTATTTCCACAGTATTTCGAAATCCATATATCAAGGATGCTGTATATGAAATGCTTTATAAACGTGATGGTCTAATGCTAGGCATATGTAACGGATTCCAAGCTCTTATAAAACTAGGATTAGTTCCATATGGGGAAGTAACCGAACTGTCTGAAAACAGCCCTACACTGACTTTTAATAGTATAGGAAGGCATGTATCCTGTATGGTTAATACGAAAGTAGTGTCCAAACTTTCTCCTTGGTTCTCATGTGTAGAACTTGATGAGGTATTTACAATACCTGTAAGTCATGGTGAAGGCAGATTTATCTGTTCTTCAGAAGAATATAAAATATTATCAGAAAATGGACAGATTGCTACTCAGTATGTTGATGACTTAAATAATCCATCATATGATATCAAATATAATCCGAATGGATCATATTATGCGATTGAAGGCATAACCAGTAAGGATGGTAGGATACTTGGTAAAATGGGTCATTCTGAAAGAATTGGGGATTATGTAGCTAAGAATGTGCCAGGGAACAAAGACCAGAGGCTGTTCGCATCAGCAGTAAAATACTTCAGATAGTATATAGGAGGAGAGAATGATATCAAAAACAGTAATTAAGAAAGTGATAGAATTTGATAACCCAGGAAGAATAGGATATGATTTTCTAGATGGGTCATTCAGGGATATTAAATATGTTGAACTTAATATGCCTAAAAAAGAAGAATATAATTGGCAGAAACCTGAGTATTTTGCTGATATGTATCCAAAATACAAAAATTTTGACGGATTTCTTCACCTAGATGAATATAATAACCTATGGGGACGGATGACCCACGACACTACAGGAGGTGGAGAGGTTCTTGAAGGTGCTTTAAAATCATGGGAAGATTTGAGTTCTTACAAAGTTCCTGATATAGATGATGAAAGAAGATTTCATAATGCGCATTTGAGTGTAGAACCTTATAAAGAAAGATTTATATTAGGTCCTTTACCTGGTTGCACCTTTGCTATTATGAGAAATATCCGTAAAATGGAAATATTTTTAGAAGACCTCATTTTAGAAGAAGAAAATGTTCTTAAACTTCAGGATATGGTTATTCAAAAGCTTGTAAACATGGTGGAAATGTATGGAGCAATGAAGTGTGTTGATGCAATTTTCTTTTGTGAGGACTGGGGTACACAGGACAGGCTTTTAGTATCTCCTGAAATGTGGAGAAAAATATTTAAACCTGCTTATGTCAGGTTATGCAATAGCGCACATAAGAATAATTTAAAAGTCATTATGCATTCGTGCGGTTATATATATGAGATTCTTGATGACCTACTTGATGCCGGAGTAGATGTATTTCAACTCGATCAACCTACATTAATGGGTATAGACAGATTGGCAGACAAAATCAGCAATAAAGCTACTTTATTTTCACCTGTTGATATTCAGGCTATACTTCCGACAGGCAACAAAGAATTAATAGAAAAAGGCGCACAACAGATGGTAGACTACTTTTATAAAAAAGGCGGACTTATAGCAAAAGATTATGGCGATTATAACACCTTACATATAAAAAATGAATGGGCTGGATGGGCTCGTAACAAATTTTTCGAAATCGGCGGAATTGATCCAAGAAAAAAGTAGTAATTCACGATTTTATTTATTTGTGATATTATGTATTAGATTGAATTTTGGAGTGGACGATTGACTGATAAAGATACAAATAAGCTAGAGCAAGCAATACACGATGAAGAGGATATTGTAAAAGTTACGGATGATTCAGAATTACAAGATTATGAATCTCATGAAACGAATACTCAAGAACAGGATAAATCAGTTGTTAATGGGCAAGATGTTCCATATAAGGATAACAAGATACTTGCGTTCATAGATAGCATATGGAAATTTTTTAGCAAAGAAGAAGCAGTTAAAAGAAGAGAAAGAAAAAAACATAAGACTGTTAAAATAATTGTTTATAAGCCTAAATCCCAATTTCGTAAATTTTTATCCTTGATGATATGGTTAGGATTTCTGTTTTTATTAGGATTCGTTTTTTATAAAGGATATACTTTTACAAATAATCTAGTAAAAGAGGTTAATGTCTTTGATGCTAAAGCCTCAATTGGTGTTATAGATAAAAAAAATGAAAAAGTAATAAATATTCCTAAAGGTGCAACAACAAAAGATATTGCTAAAATTCTAGTAGATGAGGGGATAATTACAAATGATACATATTTTTGGGTATATTCGCTTTTAATGGGTAATGAAGGCAATTATAAATCCGGTAATCATATTTTTGATGCTACTGTTACATATGATTCTGGAGAAATAGATTTAGTAACAGCACAGGGTTATGAAATGCTGATTTACATCCTTTCTCAAGATAGCGTGCCAAATCCAACAAAAAAGATTTTCTTTACAGAAGGATTGACGATAGCACAGACAGTTAAAAAATTTACTGAAAATGGGATAGGAAAAACTGAAGATTTCTATTCAGTATGCGAAACATATGATTTTGGATATGATTTTATAGACTTAATTCCTCAGGATTCCAGAAGAACTAATAGGCTTGAAGGTTATTTATTCCCTGATACTTATATATTCGATGTTACAGCTGATGAAAATGAGAATGTAAAAAAGATGCTTGATAATTTCAATAACAAATTTAGTGATATATATAGAGCGAAAGCAAAATCTCTTGGGTATTCAATTGATGATATTATAATTATTGCGTCATTGCTTGAAAAGGAAGCATCTACAATGGATGAAAGAGCAATGATAGCAGGTGTTATATATAACAGGCTGAAGTCAACAGATACCTATCTGAATTATCTTCAAATTGATGCTACAATACAGTACATTTATATTAATGAAACCGGAGAAGTCAAGGAATTCTTAACCAATGAAGACCACGAAATTATGAACAGTTATAATACTTACATGTATAAAGGACTGCCTCCAGGACCAATTTGTAATCCTTCCTTGTCAAGTATTGCTGCTGCATTATATCCTGAAATACATAATTATTACTATTATGTGGCAAAGAATGATGGAACAGACGCACACGCATATGCTACAACTCTCGCACAGCATAACTATAATGTAGCCTTATACTCGAAATAGACATGGAGAAGCGATTCAGTATTGTAAATAATGATGTTGAAAAATATATACAAGATACTCTTGCACCATTAAAAATGGAATTAAAGCTAATTCATGATAATTCTATAAAAGAAGGCATACCTGTTGCAAAATTGGAGGCTTTAAGAGTGATGGAGAATATACTGATATTGAAAAAACCTTTTTCAATTCTTGAGCTAGGTTGCGCGGTAGGTTTTACTAGTATATTCTTTTCACAATACCTTAAAGAAGATGGTTATATAGATACTGTAGAAAATGATAGTGATATGATTGATCGAGCCAGAATTAACATTAAGATGCTTGCTCTGGAAGATAAGATAAATATTATTTATGCTGAAGCATTAGATTACCTTAAAAATATTAATAAGAAATATGATATTATATTTATTGATGCCGCAAAAGGACAGTATGAAGGATATTTTGATTTATGTTCCAATCTTATAAATGACGGCGGTGTTATAATTGCAGATAATGTCTTATATAGGGGAATGGTTGCAAAAGGAGACAAAATCCCACACAGACAGAATACTTTAGTAGAAAGATTGCGCCATTTCCTTAATAAAATTACAAAGGATGAAAGGTTCAGCACTTCGATATTGTCAGTTGGTGACGGATTATCGATTTCGGTAAAAAAATGAGAAAAATAGAACTTCTAGCTCCTGCTGGAAACATGGAAAAATTAAGAATTGCATACTCCTATGGAGCTGATGCAGTATATCTAGGGTTGAATAGATTCAGCTTACGTGATAAGGCAGACAACTTTACTTTTGAAGAACTTGATACAGCAGTTAAGTATGCCAAATCACTTAATAAAAAAATATATGTTACATTGAATATATTGCCAAAAAATAAGGATTTACAGGATATTATTCTTACATTGGACCAGTTGTCAGAAATAAAACCGGATGCAATCATAATTGCAGATATAGGATTAATAGATATTGTTAGAAGACATGCAAGTAAAGTAGATATTCATGTAAGTACACAGGCGAATATACTTAACAGCGAAAGTGCGAAAGTATTTTGCAGGCTTGGCGCAAAAAGGCTAATTTTAGCTCGAGAATTATCATTAAAGGATGTAAATGAAATCAAAAATGCTGTTGGAAATGAGCATGAGATTGAGATTTTCATACATGGAGCCATGTGTATGTCTTACTCGGGACGTTGCCTGTTAAGTTCTTATTTGACAGGAAGAGATGCAAATCAAGGTGATTGTGCGCAACCTTGCAGGTGGAAATATGCTCTTATGGAGGAAAAAAGACCTGGTCAGTATTTTCCAATATATGAAGATGATTACAGCTCGTATATATTAAATTCAAAGGATCTTAATATGATAAATCATATCCCTGAACTTTTGGAGAGTAAAGCGGATAGTTTTAAAATTGAAGGTCGCATGAAAAGCGCGTTGTATGTCGCTACAGTTACCAAAGCATACAGATCAGCATTTGATGATTATATAAAAGACAAACAAATATATATTTCTAATCTTGATGAATATAACGAGATTGTTTCCATAGCGAGCCATAGGCAGTTCACGACTGCATATAACATCGAATGCAATAAGGATTTTATTCAACAAACAAACGAATCCATGATATATTCAGATTCTAGCTACATACGTAGCCATACATATCTTGGATTAGTCGAGGAGTATGATAGTAAGAGCAGCCTAGCAAGAGTCCATGAATTTAATCCTGTATTTATTGATGATACAGTTATACTTATGTCTCCGAACAAGAGAAATTACGAACAAAAAGTGAAATTCATATATGATGAAGATATGAACCAATTATCTAAAGCAAATCATCCCGCTATGACATATTTTTTAAAAACTGACATTCCAGTTATGAAAGATACTTTAATTATCAAAAGAGGTGGACAATGAAGGATATAATAGGATTTATAGGAGCAGGGAACATGGGTTCCGCACTTATTAAAGGCGTCAAAAACAGCAAATCGAAGATAATTATATATGATAGATATAAAGAGAAAGCACAATACCTTATTGATTCGACAACAGAACTTGCTACCAGTGTTGAAGAAATAATTGATAAATGCAATGTAGTATTCCTATGCGTAAAACCAGATAATATGAAAGATCTATTGGAACAGATAAATACTTATAAAGCTTCAAAGGAAATTTTGTTTATCACTATTGCAGCAGGAAAAACAATCGGATTTTATGAAAATATTATTAACAAAGGCAAATTTATAAGAGTAATGACAAATATGCCTGCTGCTATAGGATATGGAATGTCTACTATTTTCAAGGGAACAAATGCATCTGATAAAGATTTATCAAAAGCTTTAAAATATATGAATTATGTTGGTAAAACGTTAATTATTAATGATGAATCATATATGAATATTACAACAGCTATTGCTGGTTCTGGTCCAGCTTTCGTATTTATGTTTATTAAATCACTTATAAATACTGCTGTAAAAAATAATATATCTTTAGAAGATGCTAAAATTCTAGCCTGTCAGATGGTGCTTGGTTCAGCTAAATATGCATTAGAGCAAGATAAAGACATGGAAAATCTGATTATGAGCATCTGTTCACCGAATGGTACTACTATTGAAGGTGTGAATACATTAAAGATGTATGATTTTGAAAACATAGTGGAAAAGGCTGTGATTGCCACCAAGAAACGCTCAATAGAGATGAGCGGTGAAGTAAATGATAAATGTACAGTAAAAATATATACAGATGGAGCTTGTATTTACAACCCGGGACCAGGTGGTTATGCTGCAATTCTTATTAGAAATCAAATTGAAACAGAAATAAGCGGATATAAGGAGAACTCAACTAATAACGAAATGGAACTAATGGCTGCATTACAAGCGCTTTTGCAATTAGAGATGAGTTGTGATGTGACTGTTTATTCGGATTCTGCTTATTTAGTAAATGCATTTAATCAAGGATGGATTGATACATGGAAAAAAAACAACTGGACAAGAGGAAAAAATGAAGAAATAAAGAATTTAGAATTATGGAAGTCGCTTGATGAAATGACAGTTAAGCATAATATAAAGTGGGTTAAGGTAAAAGGTCATAGTGATAATGAGTATAACAACAGATGCGATAGGCTTGCAAATAAAGCCATAAAGGATAATTTTATAGAATGAATAAAAAATATATTGAGAATAATAATTCACCTGAAGCTATATTCCTATATTCATTATTCAAATCAGTATTTGAAAAAAATAATAGACCGAGTAAAAAACAAATTTCAAAAAATAAGCTCATTAAGATATCTTCAACATTAACATATGCATCAAAACAAAGAATAACTGCTAAAAATGTTGAAATTTACTTGAAAAAGAATCGGCGCCTGGTTTATACATCAATTCCATATAAAGATAAGTTGAATATTAAAGAGGATTGTTTTGATTTAATTTTTAGAAACATGGCTGCATGTGAATTATATTTATATGAGAAATACAAAACAATAAGCAGTGAATTACCAGATATGTTCAAGTTATTCGAAGATTATAAAAACATCAATCATTTGAAAACAAACACAGTTCTTTCAATTTATATGGAAACATATCTAAAGAGAATTGCTAAAGAACAAATTCAGAAGATGATACCTTCAAACCCCAAAGATGAATTTCCAGAAACAAGAAAAATGAAAAGAAGTTTCAAGATACACCTCGGACTGACTAACACAGGAAAGACTTATCATGCATTAATAGCATTAAAGGAAGCGAATACTGGAGCATATCTCTCACCATTAAGATTATTAGCTCTTGAAGTTCAGGAACGGCTTATGCAGGATAATGTGTTATGTAGTATGCTTACAGGAGAAGAAGAAGATATTATACCTGGTGCGAGACATATATCATCTACAGTAGAAAAAGCGGATTACTCACAGATATATGATGTTGTAGTGATTGATGAATGCCAACTAATACAAGATGAATCAAGGGGATGTTATTGGACGAAAGCTATCTTAGGTATAAAAGCGAAAAACATTCATCTGTGTGCTGCTCCTGAAGCTAAAGATATCTTGATTAAAATTATTGAAGACTGTGAAGAGGAGTATGAAATTATCGAACATGAAAGAAATACGGAACTGGTTTTTTCAAAATCTCCTTTTTCACTTAATCATTCACAAAAAGGTGATGCTTTGGTGGTATTTTCCAGAAAAAGTGTTTTGAGGATTGCTGAAGAGTTATCAAAAGTCAATAAGAAAGCAAGCATTATTTATGGAGCACTGCCATACAAAACCAGGAAAGAGCAGCTAAAACTTTTTCTTGAGGGTAAAACTGATGTAGTTGTTGCTACAGATGCTATAGGAATGGGATTAAATCTTCCTATTAAAAGGATTGTATTTTTAGAAACAGAAAAATACGACGGTAATACAACCAGACCACTACTCCCTTGGGAAGTTAAGCAAATAGCAGGTCGCGCAGGCAGGAGAGGTATGTATGAAAAAGGATTTGTTTCTTCTGTTAATGATACAGAGATGATTAGTAAATATCTAACAATTCCCAATACATCTATTGAATATGCTTATCTTGGATTTTCTGACATCCTATTGGATATTGAATGTGACATTATACAGACGCTTAAAATATGGAAATCAATACCTACAGGCGGTTTTTATGTCAAACAAGACATATCAAGAACATTAAATCTATGTGTGCAGATAAGAACAATATATGAAGGTTTCAGCAAAAAAGAACTGTTAAAACTTGCCTCAATACCATTTGATGAAGAGAATAAGGAAGTGATGGACTTATTTAAAGAATATGTTATGCTATATTCTTATTCTCAACAGATATTTAAACCAAAAATATTCGCATACACTTTAAATGCTTTAGAAGACTATTATAAATGTCTGGATTTATATTATTCTTTCTCAAAAAATATGGGATATATACCAGATCTGCTTTGGCTTAAGCAAATAAAGCAGATTGTAGCAGAAAAAATAAACAAGGAACTTGTTGAAAGATCATCAACTAAAAAAAGAAGATGTAGCAGCTGTAACCGTCCTCTAAGTAAGAATGATAAATCAGATATATGTGCAAGTTGTCTTAAAAATATAAAAGAGGTTGATTTAGAACTTTATAAAACATAAAATATTATACAAGGAGATCTTTCCTTAAAAAATAATGGAGTGTATATATGAAAAAGGCATTAATAATGTGGGGTGGATGGTTAGGTCATGAACCCGAACAAGTAGGACAGATTTTCCAAAATGTTCTGGAGAATGAAGGATTTAAAGTACACAACACCAGTAAGATGGATGTTTTGAGCGATTTAGAGAATTTAAAGGAATATGATCTTTTTATTCCGCTTTGGACTATGGATGAAATAAAGAAAGAGTATGTAGAAAATGTATCTGAAGCTTTAGGAAAATATGGAACAGGTATGGCCGGATGCCACGGAGGAATGTGTGATGCATTCAGGCAAAGTACAAAGTGGCAATTCATAACGGGTTCTCAGTGGGTAGACCATCCAGGAAATGATGGAATCGAATACACTGTAAACATTAAAAAGTCTTCTGACTCTGAGATAATAAAGGGAATGAATGATTTCAAAGTTGTATCCGAACAGTATTATGTTCATGTGGATCCAGCCGTGAATGTATTAGCTACAACTAGATTTCCTATTTATCATGGATATTATGAGTCCAATGGTTGTGTTGATGTTCCGGTAGTGTATACGAAAAGATGGGGTTTAGCAAGGATTTTCTATAACAGCTTAGGTCATGTCGCAAAAGTTTTTGACATACCTGAAGCACTTGAACTTATGAGAAGAGGATTTATCTGGGCTGCCAGATAAACTATATTAATAGTGGAATTTGAAAGGGTAAAATTATGGAAAGAGATATAGTAAATGTTGGAGTTGTTGGATGTGGTAATATAAGCGGTATATATTTCAAAAATCTTACAACTGTTTTCAATGATATCGTTAATGTATACGCTTGTGCGGATTTAATAAAAGAAAAAGAAGAAAAAGCATTATGCGAGTATAAGATACCACGAGCAATGACATTTGAGCAGATGCTACTATGTGATGATATTCAGTTAATATTAAATATTACTCAACCATTTAATCATTATGAAATATCTAAACGCGCTCTTTTAGCTGGAAAACATGTTTATGTAGAAAAACCATTAAGCTTAAATTTTGAACAAGGTTTGGAATTGATCAATATCGCTAAAGCAAATAAGTTATTATTAGGAGGTGCTCCTGATACATTTATGGGTGCAGGGATACAGACATCCAGAAAGCTGATTGATGATGGATATATAGGTGATATAGTCGGAGCTACTGCTTTTATGATGAGCAAAGGGCATGAATCATGGCATCCGGACCCTGAATTCTATTACAAGCCGGGAGGTGGGCCTATGTTCGATATGGGACCATACTACATAACCGCGCTCATAAACCTTATGGGTGGAGTGAAAAGCGTTGCAGGCATGAACACAACTGCTTTTAAAGAAAGGATTATCACCAGCCAGCCTAAATATATGCAAAAAATAGAGGTTGAGACTCCTACGCATGTGTCTGCTATGCTACAGTTCCAAAGCGGAGCTACTGCTAGTATTATAACTACTTTCGACTGCAAAAAAAGTGATCTTCCACTCATCGAAATATATGGCACAAAAGGTAGCATTAAAGTTCCGGATCCAAATTGTTTTTCTGGTCCTGTATACTTAGCTACATCAGATGGGAGCGGATATAAGGAGGTTCCGTTAACTCACATATATCCTGATAATAGCAGAGGATTAGGTCTTGCAGATTTAGCAAAATGCTTAAAAACAGGGAACACTCCAAAAGCTGGATGCCATCAGACCGGGCATGTTCTGGAAATCATGTGCGCTGTATTCTCGAGTTTTGAAACAGGAAGATATTATAAAATGAAAACAAAATACAAAAGAACAGAACCTATGCTGCGTGATTTGGTAAAAGGCCAGGTATAATGTATTGATTTCGTGTTTGATAAGATAGAGCCTAAAAAAATATACTTGATATACAAAATCATTTATGTTATAGTTGAAAGGCTGAATTTTGGAGGTTAGAAATGAGTGAGACTTTAAAAATAATATTAGGAATTGTACACATAATTGTCTGTTTAGCTTTAATAGTTATTGTTTTAATGCAATCAGGAAAGTCTGGAGGATTATCAGGTAGTATAGCAGGCGGTGCTGAAACTTTTTTTGGGAAAAGCAAGGGCAAAGCTATTGATAGGATACTATCAAAATATACAGTTTATGTAGCAGCATTCTTTGCAGTCACTTCGATCTTCTTATATCTAGTATTGAAGTAATATACACATCATATATTAAAAACAAAAGGCTATAATCATAGCCTTTTTAAATTTTTCATTATTATGGTGATATTCGAAAGATGTGCTTATTTTAAATGTTTAGATTTCTGTGTTATATATCTTCTTTACGTGTTTGCCATATGGAATAATGATAACTGCAAGCATAATAAGGTTTATAATGTTAAATCCAGCTACAATATATCTCTCATCAAACAAGTCTCCTAAACCTCCTGCTAATAACTGACCGACAATAGCTCCCATCATAGTGAGCATTTGAAATATCCCATTAAACCTCGCTCTTATTCCATCTGGAAGATAGTTCTGTGTAGAGGATATCCTTATATTATATGAAGTAACACCGAATATACCTACTAAAAAATTCATTATCATCATTAGTATAATTGGTGAAAAAAGAAATGCAGCAGACATTATACCGATTGTGATATATACAAATATTGCAATAGAAAACCTTTTTTTTGGTGGATATTTGAACCTGTATTGAAGTAAACCTCCAATTAATCTTCCCAAAACGGCGAAAGCCATCACATAAGTGTATGTCATAACTCCGAAGGTTTCATTATTCTTAAAATACGGAAGAACAAGAGTTCCGTAAGAAGAATCTGAAAAAGCCATTATAACAAAATATGCGGTAATTGCAGCCAGTCCTGGTTCCTGCTTCAAATATTGTATTCCAGTTTTAAAATCTTCTTTATATCTAGAAAAAACGAAGGATTTGGCAGTCTCTTCATTAATGTGTTTTTCTTCTGCTTTTATATTCGTTTCAAATATAGCGGCTATTAAGAAGGTTATCGCATTGAATGCGAACAAAGGGGCAAGACTAAAGTGCTCATAAAAGTAAGCTGCTACAGGGATCATTACAGCTGATAAAGGATAGAGTATTGAAGAGATAGAATAGGCTTTGGAAAAATTCTCTTTTTCGACTACATTTGGAAAAAAACTGTCAAATGCTACTATATATGTTCCATCTATCGAACCAATAATAAGAGCTAGTATTACAATCAATATGTAGTTCAAAAAATTAAACATAAGCAATGCGAATATAGTCAGATACAAGGTTGCAGATATGAAATCCAGTGTATATATGATTTTTTTTCTGGAAAATCTGTCAAGGTAAGGCCCTGCAAGTAAAGGCATGACTATTCTAGGTAAAGTGTATATGACAAGGGTAAGCGAGTACAAAAAAGTGGAATTAGTGTAATCAAGTATTAACAATCCCAATGCGAATCCTGATACTGCATTTCCAAGCATGGATACCGCACTGCCTATAGTTAAAATAGTAAAATCTTTTGTCCATAATCTATTTTTCATAAATACCTCAACGCGTATATATTAACACTGTATTAAACTAAGTTCAATTCTATGATGCTAAAAAATTACTATCGTGCTATAATTAAAAAAAGGAGTATTATGCGTATATTAGGTATTGATCCAGGTTTTGCGATAATGGGATATGGGGTCATAGATTATTTTAAGAATACGATTGAAGTGCTTGAATACGGTGTGATAAGAACTGAAGCAAATACCGAATTCAATAAAAGATTGCTACATAATTATCAAGGTATTAACGAAATAATATCAATATATAAACCTGATCATGTATCTATGGAACAACTTTTCTATAATACAAATCAGAAAACAGTGATTAATGTGTGTCAAGCAAGAGGAGTAGCAGTGCTCGCGGTCGCGCAAAAAGATCTTCCATTTTTTGAATATACACCGCTTCAGATAAAACAGGCATTATGCGGATATGGAAGGGCAGATAAGAACCAAGTCCAGCAAATGGTAAAGGTGTTAGCTAATTTAAAAAATATTCCAAAACCTGATGATGCCGCTGATGCGTTGGCAGTTGCAATATGCCATGCGCATTCATACAGAGAAGAAAGGAAAAATCTGGATTTATGTACGAGTATATAAAAGGCGAAGTAGTCGCAAAAAAACATGATTATATTGTAATCGATAATGCTGGGATTGGATATAAAATATTTACAAGCATTAACACGATGTCAAAACTTCAAACAAATGAACATGCTCTTTTACACACATATCTTCATGTAAGAGAAGATGCAATGATATTATATGGATTTTTTTCACAGGAGGAATTATTCCTTTTTAATATGCTTATCAGCATATCAGGTATAGGCCCGAAAGCTGCATTATCCATATTATCTGTATTATCCTACCAAGAAGTCGCCACTGCTGTTGTATGTGAAGATGTTGCTTCTTTATCAAAAGCTCCTGGTATTGGGAAAAAAACGGCAATGAGGATAATACTTGAGCTAAAAGATAAGCTAAAAGGACTCGAAATTGAAGACATGGAAGTTAAAGAACAGATACAAGTCAGCGATAAATATTCTGAAGCAGTAAATGCTTTGCTTGTTTTAGGATATAATACTAAATATGCTAAACAAGCTCTTGATAAGATATATGATGAAAAAGATTCTTTACAAGATATAATAAAAAAAGCATTAGCAGGATAGATATAAATAAAATTTAGGAGAATGATAATGGAGGAAGAAAGATTCGTCACTCCCACATTTATAAATAATGATCAAAGCGAAATAAGCCTTCGCCCTAAAATTTTCGAAGAGTATTTTGGTCAAGAAAAGATAAAGGAGAATCTCAAAGTTTTTATAGAAGCCGCAAAACTAAGGCATGAACCGATTGATCATGTACTTCTTGCAGGACCTCCAGGTCTTGGTAAAACGACTTTAGCAGGTATAATAGCATCCGAGATGGGTGCTAATATCAGGATTACAAGCGGTCCAGCTATAGAAAAAGCTGGCGACCTTGCAGCTATACTAACAAATATTGATGAAAATGATATTCTGTTCATTGATGAGATACACAGATTGAATCGTTCTGTTGAAGAAATCCTATATCCTGCAATGGAGGATTTTGCACTCGATATTATAATAGGTAAAGGTCCAAGCGCTAAAACCATAAGACTGGATTTAAACAGATTTACACTTATAGGAGCAACAACTAAAACAGGTATGCTTTCCTCGCCATTAAGGGATCGTTTCGGTGTTTCATGTCGTCTGGAGATGTACACAGCTGATGAATTAAGCATGATAGTAAAAAGAAGTTCAAAAATATTAGGAATAAATATAAATGAGTATGGAGCAAATGAAATAGCAACTAGATCAAGAGGAACACCAAGGATAGCGAATAGGCTGCTTAGAAGAGTAAGAGACTTCGCACAAGTTGAGGGAGTAGATGTAATTACAAGTGAAATAGCTGATTTCGGATTAAAAAAATTAGAAATAGATCATATTGGTCTGGATAATATTGACAGAGCAATTCTCAAGACAATAATAAATAAATTTAATGGCGGACCCGTAGGATTAGATACGCTTGCAGCAAGTATTAATGAGGAGAAAGATACCATTGAGGATGTTTATGAACCTTACCTTCTTCAGTTAGGTTTTTTGCAAAAGACACCCAAAGGAAGATGTGTAACAAGACATGCTTATGACCATCTATGCATACCATATGAAATTAAATAAGATACTCTTACATACATGTTGTGCTCCTTGTCTTGTATACATTCATGAAAAACTTGGTGAAATGAATATAGATTTTGATACATATTTTTATAATCCCAATATCCATCCATTTAAAGAACATCAAAAAAGACTTCAAACTCTTAGGGAATATACATCACAATTTGAATTAAAACTTATCGAAAACGAAGAATTTCTTCAAGAAAAATGGGATAACGGTTTCAAATGCGAAGACTGCTACAGAATCCGGCTTGATAAAACTGCTGAGTTTGCTAAAAACAATGGTTATAGAGCTTTTTCCACTACATTACTAGTTAGCATTTATCAAAATCATGAAACGATAATTGGTATATGTAAGGATATGGAAGAAAAATATGACATTGAATTTTTATATCATGATTTTAGAGAAGGTTATCGCAAGGGACAAGATAAAGCAAGGGAACTAGGACTTTACAGGCAGAAATATTGTGGTTGTATTAATTCATACAACTCATCAAAATTTAAAGATAAAATAAGTTGGGATTAGAAAGAGGGCGACATGAGATTATTTGACAAAGAAAAAATATATCTTTTTGATGGTTCTAAAGGATTTATGCTTCAAAAATATGGTTTGGAAAAAGGTCTGCTTGCCGAGTCATATAATATAAATAATCCTGATATCGTGAAAAGAATCCATACAGAGTACTGTGATGCGGGAAGTGATATAATACAAACGAATACCTTATGTGCAAATAAATTAGTTCTTAGACGACATGGTTTAGAGAATTCTCATGATGAAATAAATAGTCAGGGAATAAAACTAGCAAAGGAATCGGTTAATGGAAGAGATATTCTTGTAGCTGCATCAATAGGCCCAATCTCAGAAATGCTCCAACCATCAGGCTCTTTGACTTTTAATGAGGCTTACAACATATTTCAAGATCAGATAAAAGCATGCAGTGAAGCTGATATAATTAATTTTGAAACTTTTACTGATTTAAAAGAAATGAGGATAGCATATCTTGCTAATAAAGAATCAGTTAATCTGCCAGTCATTTGCAACATGACATTTGAAAAAAATAATATGACATTGATGGGGCATTCCCCAAGAATATGTTCTGGAATCTTGAAAAAAATGGGTGCGGATGTTGTGGGGGTTAACTGTTCGAATGGACCAGAAAAAATAGGTGAGATAATGCAGGAAATTGCCTTATTTGAAGACTTTACTTGTGTAAAACCGAATGCAGGAGTTCCACACTATGTTGACGGTATTGCATATTATAGCCAATCAGAACAGGCTTTTTGCCATTACAGTGATGAACTTTTAAAGTATAACATCGGAATTACTGGAGGATGCTGTGGCACCACTCCAGAATATATTAAAGATATGAATTACGTAAAACAAAGAAAAAGAAGTGTTACTATACCAGTTGATAAAAAAAGATATATATTCAGTCAATATGCTTATGTTGACCTAGATAACCCCTATGAAACAATGAATTTTTATATTGAAGACAAGGATATTATGGCTAATATAGATGCTGCATATGACATTAATGAAGAAAAGTGTGATGTTTACATTATAAATTATAAAGGTAAAGACGCTGACTTTATTTTTGAATTAGTATACCATTTGCAGGATGTGTTAAGAAAACCTTTTATATTTAACATAAATCATAATCAATCTCTTAAAAGCGCTTTAAGGGCATATTGCGGAATAGCAGCAACTAATGTAATGCTACAAAATGAGTATGGTTCTGTAAATCTGATTTAAGTTATATCTGTATATTTGGTAAGGGTAAAATGGAAAGTAGAACCAGAATAGCCATCACTCTCAACCCATATACTTTCATTCATCCTTTTAAGTGTTTCACGTGCAATTGATAATCCTAAGCCGGAACCTGCTCCAGAACGGGCTTTATCAGATTTATAAAATCTATCAAAAACATATGGAAGATCCTCTTTTGATATACCATTTCCGAAATCCTGAACTGAAACTATGTATTTACTGTCCTCATTTAAAATATCTATCTTTATATTTATAGTCTTATCAGTTGAAGGTTTTGAAAACTTAATTGCATTATCTATAAGTATGGTCAGTATCTGTTCTATCCGGTCAGAATTCCCATAAACATAAACCGGTGATGATGTATATTTGAAATCGATTCTGACATTTTCCTCATTGTAGGAGAAATGATATTTCTCAACTTTATCGAATATTATATCTGTCAAGCCAACTTTGCCTATTGCAAAAGCTTCGGCAGATGATTGCAGTCTTGAAAGAGTAAGTAGGTCATTGATAAGCCGATTCAGTCGATGAAGCTCGTTTGACATCATTTCATAATACTTATTTATTTTATCAGAATCAGTTACTATACCATCTTTAAGAGGTGCTAAAAGCCCCATTACTCCGGTTAGTGGGGTTTTTAATTCATGTGAAACATTAGCGACATAATCTCTTCTTGTCTGTTCAAGTCGAACTTCTTTAGTTATATCTGTAAATATACCCATTGCTCCTACTAGACTATCATTTACAGAGAGAGGTTTGATAACGCACAGAATCATATTGCTATCAATCTCGTAAGTATTTTCAATACCCGTTTTCGATGATAAGCACTGTCTAAAGTCATTCCATACTTCTTCAAGCGGTATAATGCTGTATTTGTCATGTTCATTAATAATTGAATTAAAAAGTTTAGTAATTGCTGGATTAATAATTATCGGAGAAAGTGAATCATCGACAACAAGTATACCTTCATTCATGGAATTTAATACTCCCTGAAGCACATTCGTTTCTCGGGTAAGGCTTGATATTGTTTTACTCAATTGAGAGGACAGGTGGTTCATTGTAATAGATAATTGACCTATTTCGGCAGGATAGGATTCATCTGCACGAACTGTAAAATCTCCTTTGCCAAATGCAATAGCCACGTCCCTTATTGCTACAAGAGGCTTTGTAATGCTTTTTGAAAGTTTATAGACTGGATACAGCATAAGTAAGGCAACGCCTATCATTGTCAGTATAAGTGTTTTGTTTATACTGTTCAATTCATCAGAATAATCATCAATAAATTTGCATATTGTCAATACCGCTTCAACACTACCATATTGGGAAAAAATAGGTCTCATAATAATTATCATATCAGAGTTAAATTCATTTTCCGAGTTTTCCATCGTAATATATTGACCGGTAAGTACCTTTCGTACATAGGGGGAAAGGGTTTGTTTATAAAACTTGTCCATGTCATTTTTATCAACTACGTAATTGCTTTTTTGTAAATCGGGAGCATATGAATATACTTCAACATTTAATTTGTCAGATATAACTACATAACTTCTTAATATAGTAGATTCAGCTTGAAATACCTTATTAAAAAACTGTTCAAGCTGATCCTTAGTCATCCATTCTTCAGGAATTAATGATGCAAGCATGTCAGTTTCTTCCTTTAAGCGTTCTAACTGATAATTGACAAAAATTTCTTTAGATGTAACTGTGTATATAATGGTTGTGATAATTAGAGAAATAATTAATATTGTTAATACTAGAAGAACGATTTTTATAAAAAAAGGCTTATCAAGTATTTTATTCATCACTGCATTCAAATTTGTAGCCAACACCATAGATTGTTTGTATGCATTTTTGGATATCTAGTGGTAGCTTAGCACGGATACGCTTTATATGAGTATCAATTGTCCTCGAATCACCAGAATATTCAAAACCCCAGATGATGTTCATAATCTGTTCACGTGTGTATACAGTTTTAGGATTTGATAAAAGAAGATATAAAACCTCGACTTCTTTTGGTGTCGCATGAGTGGGTTTATTGTCTATAAGTATAGAATATCTTGTTATATCTACGCTGAGCTGTTTAAAAGTGACTTTGCCGGAAAATCCTTTATTTGTAGAATTTCTAACTCTGTTTATAACGGCTTTAATTCTGGCTATTACTTCCATTGAACTGAATGGCTTAACTATGTAATCATCTGCACCAAGATCGAATGCAAGCAAGCGGTCTATTTCCTCTGATTTTGCAGTTAGCATAATAATGGGAAGATTGCTATCAATCCTAATTCTCCTGCATACTTCAATACCATCTATTTGAGGCATCATTATATCAAGGACAATAATATCAAAATTACCTTGCTTATATTTGTCCAAGCACTCCTGACCATTAAAGGCAGACTCGTGTTTTATACCATATTTATCAAAGTAAACACTTAATGCTTCATGGACTATCGGGTCGTCATCACAGATTAATACATGTATATCCATTTCAATTCGCCTCTTGGCAAAATTATACCAAATATGCTATGCTTATTCAAATAACAATATCCTAAAAAAACACTATTCAAAAGTTCTTACGTAATTTTGCTGGAAATCATATAGAATATAAATGCTTAAGTGTTATAATGTTTTGAAGAAGGAAAGGCAGGAAAGATAATTGAAGATTTACAATTTTGACAAAGTTACAGACAGGCATAATACCAACTCTTTAAAATATGATTATTATAAGGATTTCGGTTATACTGAGGACCATTTACCACTATGGGTAGCAGACATGGACTTTCCAGTTATTGAGGAAATAAAGAATACTATATATAAGATAAACGCAGTAGGAATTTATGGCTATACAGGTATATCAGATAACTATTTCAAAACAGTTGCTGAATGGATGTATAAACGTCATAATTTCAAAGTAGAGAAGGAATGGCAATGTATAACGCCAGGAGTTGTATATGCATTAAGCGCTGCTGTATGTGCATTTACCAAACCTGAGGAAAGCGTTATAATACAGACTCCTGTTTACTCACCATTTTATAGAGTAATAAATAACAATAACAGAAAGCTTGTTAAAAATCCTTTAATTTATGATGACGGTAATTATTCTGTTGATTTTAATGATTTTGAAAATAAAATTGTAGAGAATAATGTTAAAATGTTCATTCTATGCAATCCTCATAATCCTGTTGGCAAGGTATTTACAAAAGAAGAGTTAATAAGAATGTGCCATATATGCTGTAAGCATAAGGTTATTATAGTTAGTGATGAAATACATCAGGATTTTATCCATGAACCGAATAAGCACATTGTTCTTGCAAATTTGAATGAGAAGTTTGAGCAAAGCTGTATTATTTGTACTGCCCCAAGTAAGACATTCAACATTGCAGGACTAAAAGTTTCAAATATATTTATACCAAATCTGGAATTAAAGAAAAAATATGATGAAGAACTTAACAGAAGAGGTCCAAGTTCAGTTAATTCATTAGGAATAGCAGCATGTCTTGCTGCATATAAATATGGGGAACCTTGGCTTAATCAGCTTAAGAAATATTTAAAAGACAATGTGGATTATGTTGAATCCTTTATAAACGAGAATCTGCCAAAGATAAAACTTGTTAACCCGCAAGGCACATATCTTATATGGATTGATTGCAAGGAAATGGGCTTAGATAATGAGCAGCTTAATGCGTTTTTTAAAGACGAAGCCAAACTTTGGTTAAACCCAGGGGATGTATTCGGACCTGAAGGCAAAGGATTCCAAAGGATTAATATTGCTACAAGCAGAAGTAATCTGGAAAAAGCCATGAATAGAATAAAAATAGCATATGATATACTTTTTCATGAAAAAAAAGAAGTATATTAACGTGTTATAAGAATTGATAATCTTGACAATCATGACGAATTTTTTTATTATTAATTAAATATTAAGGGGATAGAGAAATGTTGGATATTAACAGAATAAGAAATAATAAAGAAGAAGTGGAAAAAGCTCTTCTTAAGAAGAATTATAAAGTGGATTTTACTGAGCTTCTTAATATGGACTCATTGCGCAGAAGCAAGATATTTGAAGTTGAGCAGATGAAAGCCAAAAAAAACGCAGTCTCAGCAGATATACCCAAAATGAAAAAGCAAGGTACAGATGTGTCGCATCTGCTTCAGCAGATGAAGGATCTCTCATCAACAATTTCTGATTTAGAAAAAGATATCACTTCGCTCGAATTACAGATTCAAAGAATAATGGACTATGTACCAAATACCCCTGCAGAGGATGTAGCAGCTGGAGATGAGACTCAGAATGTACCAGTAAGATATCACAACACAAAACCAGAGTTTGCTTTTGATGCAAAAGATCATGTAACTTTATGTGATACTCTTGGGCTTATTGACTATAAACGAGGAGCCAAACTTAGCGGAAGCGGATACTGGATTTATAAAAATGACGGAGCTTTGCTTGAATGGGCGCTTTTGAACTATTTCATAACTGAGCATATTAAAGATGGATATGAATTTATCCTGCCACCGCATATACTAAATCAAGAATGCGGTTATACAGCTGGCCAATTTCCTAAATTTGCTGATGATGTCTATAAATTAACTGAAAATGATCAATTTCTTCTTCCTACTGCAGAGACAGCGCTGATAAATCTGCATAGAAATGAAGTATTAAAAGAAGAAGAACTGCCTAAGAAGTACTTTGCATATACTCCGTGCTACAGAAAAGAAGCAGGCAGTTACAGAGCCGAAGAAAGAGGCATGATAAGAGGGCACCAGTTTAACAAGGTAGAAATGTTCCAGTATACAGTTCCGGAAAAAAGCGAGGAAGCCCTTATGGAGATGGTTGTAAAAGCTGAAAACCTTATGAAAGGTTTAGGTCTTCATTTCAGACTAAGCAAGCTAGCTGCTGCAGATTGTTCTTTTGCAATGGGTAAGACATTTGATATTGAGGTATGGATACCAAGTATGGGTATTTATAAAGAAGTTAGTTCAGCATCCAATGCGTATGATTTTCAGGCTATCAGAGGATCTATGCGATTTAAAAGAGCAGCAACCGGCAAGAATGAGTATCTGCATACACTAAATGCATCCGGTCTTGCTACATCAAGAGTTTTTCCTGCAATAATAGAGCAGAATCAAAACATCGATGGATCTGTTACTGTTCCAGAAGTTTTAAGAAAATGGCTAGGTAAGGATAAAATAACGATTTGATGAAATATTTTAGTGAAATTACAGATTTTTATAAACAAAATAAACCTTCTGAATTACTCGAACAATTCGGTTCACCATTGTATGTCTATAATGAAGATATTTTAAGACAACGAGCAAGACAGATAAAATCATTGGTTGATATGCCAAATTTTGAAGTATCATATTCAATAAAAGCAAATTCAAATCTTCACATATTAAAAATACTTAAAGAAGAAGGGCTTTATGCTGATGCAATGAGTGATGGAGAAATTTTCATTCTTGAGAAGGCAGGTTATGAGAAGGATGATATTTTTTTTGTATGTAATAATGTATCTGCAGAAGAAATGAGATATGCTGTGGACAGAGGAATTATGGTAAGTGTTGATTCATTATCCCAGCTTGATTTATATGGGAGGAATTTTCCTAAAAGCAAAGTATCAGTCAGATTAAATCCGGGTATAGGAGCAGGACATCATCAGAAAGTAGTAACTGGAGGAAAAACTACAAAATTCGGTATTAATCTTGAAAAAATAGAAGATATATTTGATATATCAAGAAAATATAATTTAAAAATTACTGGCATTAATCAGCATATAGGATCTTTGTTTATGTCATCAACCGAATATCTAAGAGGCGTAAATGAATTGCTTCAAACAGCTTTGTTTTTCAAGGATCTTGAATTTATTGATTTCGGCGGAGGATTTGGTATTCCATATAAAAAGCAGGAAGGACAACAACCATTAGAGCTTGTTCAGTTCGGTCAGGATCTTAAATATATTTTGTCCCAATGGCAATCAGAAAACAAAAGAGATATAATTTTCAGATGTGAACCCGGGAGATTTGTAGTTGCTGAATCATCCATTTTGCTTGGCAAGGTATACGCAAAGAAAAATAACTATAATAAAATATTTATTGGGACTGACTTAGGATTTTCAGTATTAATCAGACCTGCAATGTATGGCTCTCACCATGATATTGAAGTATATAGGAAGAATAAGTTGGTCAAAAATAAACCATTTGAATCGGTAAATATCACTGGTAATATATGTGAAAGTGGTGACATACTGGTTGAAGAAAGAGAACTTCCAGTTATAAATGAAGAGGATATAATTGGAGTGATGGATGCAGGCGCATATGGGTATTCAATGAGCTCTAACTACAATAACAGGATGCGTCCTGCAGAAGTATTGATAAAAAGCAATGGCAGCGTGCAGCTTATTAGAAAAAGAGATACGTTTGAGGATCTTATTAAAGGTTTCTGATATGAGGTGGAAATAATCATATGTATGGAATATAATGTGAATATATTCCATTATTTTTGAGGTGAGAGAATGAACACAATGATTAAAAATGCAGATATTCTGACTATGGATGATGACTTTTCAATTTTAAAAAATCAGGTTATCTGCATAGAAGATGACAGAATAGTATATATAGGTGAAGATGAACCTTTCTTTTTTCTTCCCAACAGAATAATAAATGCGAAAAACAAAATAGTAATGCCAGGACTCATAAACTCACATACTCACTGTGCTATGACATTGATGAGAAATAGGTCAAATGATTTGCCATTAGAAAGATGGTTGCAAGAAGGGATATTTCCGATTGAAGCCAATCTGACATATAAGGATGTCTACTCAGGTGCAATGCTTGGAATAGCTGAAATGATTAAATGCGGTACGACTGCATATCTTGATATGTACTATATTCATGAAGCATCCATTGAAGCCATATCATCATCAGGTATAAGAGCTAATCTCTCATATGGCGTGTCTACTTCTAGCAAAGTTAAAGAACTCGGCAAACAAGGAGCAGAAGAATACTGCAAGAATTTTATATTAAACAATAGAAAAGCTTTTAAAGGTAGATTAAATACATCGATTGAAGTACATTCAGTATATCTGGTTGATGAGAATGAGCTAATATTAAGTGCTCAGATGGCAAAAGATACAGAAACTCTCATACATATCCATCTTCATGAAACTCAGACAGAAGTAAATAATTGTATAAAGAAATATGGAATGACTCCTTTGCAATTATGTGAAAAAACAGGGATATTGGAAAATAAAGTAACTGCAGCACACACTGTTCATGTTAATGATGAAGATATGCAGTTGATGAAAAAAAGAAAAGTAATACCCGTTCATAATCCTTCAAGTAATATGCTTCTTGGCAGCGGATTTGCAGATATTCCTAAAATGCTGCAAATAGGCTTAAAGCCAGCATTAGGTACTGATGGCGCAGCAAGCAATAATACTATAGATATGTTTAAAGAAATGCATATTACTGCATTAATCCATAAGGGATATAAAAAAGACAGCAATGCGATAAATGCAAAACAGGTATTAACAATGGCAACAGCAAATGGAGCAAAAGCTTTAGGATTCGATAATTGCGGAATGATCAAAGTTGGAATGAAAGCAGATATTGCAATAGTAAACACAGATAGCCTCAATATGTCGCCATACCATGACTCTGTGTCCGCTCTAGTATATTCAGCAAGAGCAACTGATGTGGATACTGTATTAGTAAATGGAGAAATACTTATGAAAGATAGAAAGCTTCTTACAATTGATGAAGAAAAGGTAAAGTACGAAGCATTAAAATCTGCTGAAAGACTTTATAATCTACATTAAGAACGTAAGGGTACCCTTGTTTATTTGCTGTGATTGAGTTAAGATATAAAAAAGATATCAGAGCAGGTGCTTTGAGGAAAGAAGAAATATGCAGCTTTTAGTTATTGTACTTAACAAAACAGAATACCTTGGCCCGTTACTGACCTGTATGTTAGAAAGAAATATTTCCGGAGCGACAGTGTTAGATTCAACAGGCATGATAAAAGTTATTAGTGAACAATCAGTTGAACCTCCTTCAATTTTCGGTTCATTAAGGGAATTCATCAATCCCTCACGCGAAAGCAGCAAGACTGTTTTCATGGTTCTTCCGGATGAGAAGATAGAAATAGCAAAAAGCATAGTCAAAGAAGTAACAGGTGGATTTGAAGAACCGAATACTGGGTTGATGTTCACAATTCCTCTTTCCTATGTGGAAGGATTAAAAATGGTATAAAATTATGAATATTTTATTAAGCCTCTGTCTTGCGATGCTGGCAGGGTTGTTAATGACGCGGTTAGTGAAGATATTTGGTCTTCCGAATGTAACAGGATATATAATAGCAGGTCTTCTTATAGGGCCTTTCTGTTTTAATATAATACCTGAGGATTTTCTAGATGGGTTTGCAATCATAACTACTGCTGCTTTAGGATTCATAGCATTTTCTATTGGGGGCGAATTTAAGCTTGAACATATAAAACAGTTAGGAAAGAAGGTTATAACAATTACCGTCGTTCAGGCATTGATGACAGTGCTTGTTGTTGATGTAGTACTAATGATAGCCGGTATATTTATACCTGGTTTTGATACGCCTATGGTGATAACGCTTGGAGCAATAGCGACTGCTACTGCGCCAGCAGCTACGCTTATGGTAGTAAGACAATATAAGGCAAAGGGGATAGTAACAAGTACATTACTGCCAGTTGTTGCTGGGGATGATGCGATTGGCTTGGTTATTTTTTCAATCTCTCTAGCTATTGCCAAATCAATGGCAATGAATGAAGCTCTTACATTTAAATCAGCAGTTTTAATACCTTTATTGGAAATTATTTTATCTCTTGTGGTTGGGGCTGCTCTGGGCTTGTTGTTATCTATTTCAATGAAATGGTTTAAATCTAGAGCAAACAGGATTATTTTAATTGTTGCTATTGTTTTTGGAGGAGTAGCATTAAGCCAGTTATTTAAATTATCTTCTCTTCTTACATGCATGATGATTGGAGCTATGTATGCAAATTTATGCAAGGATATTGAACCTGTTATGGAAGCATATGAAAGATGGACCCCTCCTTTATTCTTGCTTTTCTTTGTTATATCAGGAGCAGAATTAAATATAAAAATGATTATTACAGTGGGGGCTGTAGGCATATTTTACCTTATTTCCCGTTCGATTGGCAAATATACTGGAGCTTATTTGGGTTCAGTAATTTCAAAAGCAGATCCTAACGTGAAAAAGTATCTCGGACTGGCTTTATTACCTCAAGCAGGTGTCGCAATAGGAATGGCACAGGTGGTAATGCTTGAACTTCCTTTATATGGGGAATCCATAAGGACAATTGTATTATGCGCTACATTAGTATACGAGCTTATAGGTCCTGTAATAACAAAGATAGCTCTTACAAAAGCTGGAGAAATACCTGTACAGTTGAAACCTGAAAAAAAGACTAGATAGATTTGTGTAAATCATATGAAAATGTTTGTTTTATAATTACTTATAAATTAAATCTGAAAATTGATTAAAGAAACCTGGGTGGTTTCTTTTTTTCTGTGTTATAGTAGAATTTATCTGAAAGGAGAAAGACAATGCAAC
>Ga0116149_1000598_pt1 | contig 47356 bp, 37 predicted proteins | sample AD_UKC057_MetaG_FD_89787 | JGI IMG/M metagenome (GOLD analysis project Ga0116149, IMG submission 89787) | Active sludge microbial communities of municipal wastewater-treating anaerobic digesters from USA - AD_UKC057_MetaG | ecosystem: Engineered > Bioreactor > Anaerobic > Digestate | place: USA...
CGACACGCCGCCTATCCCCAGCTTGGAAAGCTATACTTTTGAACCCTCCAACTCTTTCGCCGGAACAACCTCCGAAGAAAGTGTATCCTACATCGCCAAAACCTCCGAACAACTGAGCCACACACAAGTCCTTCCGGATCTCCCGGAATTGATGAATGTTGATGAAGTTCCAAAAAAAGGATCTTCCGGCCAAGCCGCCGAAACACCGGAAACCACGGCAGGGGATGCGCCGGTCGAGAATGAAGCCTTCGTCCGTCACGTCGTATTACCGGGAGAAAATCCCTGGCAAATCTGTGTGAAATATAAAGTTAAAATGGAGGATTTGATCGCTCTCAACAATATCGGCGATCCCTCCCGTCTCAAGCCCGGACTGGAATTGATCATCCCGACTCCACGGTTACCGGGAGCGTCTCTTTCATTCCGTTATCCGTTGGAAGAGATTGTTATCAACTCCGGCTACGGGATGCGAACACATCCGATTCTGCGAAAACAGTTGTTCCATCGCGGGATCGACTTCCAGGCCAAAAAGGGCACATCTGTGTACGCGGCAGCCGATGGGATCGTGATCTTCGCCCGCCGAAGCGGCGGCAAAGGAAACACGGTCGTTATCGACCACCAAAACGGGTACAAAAGCCTTTATGCCCATCTTATGAGTATGTCTGTCAAAACCGGCCAGCGAGTGAAGCAGGGTCAACGGATCGCCAAATCAGGATCGACCGGAAGAGCTACCGGCCCCCATTTGCATTTTGAGGTGTGGGACAGCCACAAACATATCAATCCCCTTTATGTCTTACCCCCACTCCCGGGAACCGAAGCCTACAGCCAGAAATAAGTTTCACCTGATATTTGCCTCGAACATCCGCAGCCTCAATGCTCCCTCATTGAAAGGAAACCAGCCATGTCTCCCCTTTCGCTTGTTATCGCCATCCTCCTCACCCAGACACCGAACGTTGTTGACTTGACCCACACGCCGGGGGTCGAGGCAAGCGTTGTCATTTACGGTCAGGGTTATTTCCCCGTGATGGATAAAACTCCCGATGGAGAACTGGCGGTGGTTCTCCGGGGAGGCGCGGGTCACTTGGGAATCGGGGGTCGCCTGGATCTGCTGTTCTCCAAAGACGGGTTACTCTGGTACGGGATGCGCAACGCCGTGGACACGTCGGCGGATGACCGAAATCCGGCGTTCGGCATCACTCCTTCCGGGCGGTTCCTTTTGGGCATTCATCACCAGGATGGATACAACGGGCACGGAACTTATCAAAGCAGTCTCGGACTGGCACGGGATATTCAACTCTATTCCGATGACCGTGGGGTGACCTGGTCGGACCTGAAGCCGCTGAAATATGAAGGACTGGAATCAACTTCCCCATACGGCAGAATCATCCGCCTGAAAGATGGAACTTACCTGCAGAATGTCTACGGCCCGCACGCGCCGAAAGTCCCCAACATGCCTGAGTCGGAAAAGGGCGTGGACTATTCTTATATCATCCGGTCCACGGATGAAGGGCAAACATGGGGGGACCCATCCTGGATCGCCGCAGATCATAACGAGACCGGCTTGCTCCCGCTGGACAATGGGGACCTCCTGGCCGCTGCTCGCTGCGACCGACCGAAATCGAACACGGATATCTACCGCAGTTCCGATCTGGGCCGAACCTGGACCTATCTTATTGCGGCAACCAAAGAAGATGGCCAACATCCGGCGGACCTGATCGACCTCGGTAACAATAACATCCTGATGATCTACGGAAATCGCGACGATGAAAAGAAAGACATTCGAGGCATTCTCTCGCGGGATGGCGGTAAAAATTGGGAGACCGAGACCGTATTGAGCCTGACCCAGCCCGTGTCCGGCGATTTCGGATATCCCAGCGGCGTGGTCCTGGGCGACAACCTGGTAATCGTCTATTACTGGGCGGGCAATCCGCCGACCCATTATGACGGAACCCGCGCCCAATGCCGCGCCACACGAATACCGATTAAGACTATTCTGGGGGCGAAATAGGCAAGCGCACAGATAGTACAGTAACCTGATGCAGACATCGGGACACCGCGCAATGTATTCTTTTCAAGCAATCCCTGCGGAGAGTACAATCCGATGAAACTACGAAATAATACCCTTCCCGATGCGCTCCGGAGATAATATGATGTACAGGACACCCCTTTCTTCTCCTTATCGTTGCAATTCTTCACGGCTGTTCAAGATTGCAGCCATTTTCGTAATCTCTCTTGTTGTCTCGCAATGTTCCGCTTACTGCAAAGCCCCCGGAATTATTCTCGAGAATCGCCATGTCCGCTGGGAAATTGGAACAGACGGCCGGAACGTGAGCGTAATTGACCTTCGCACGGGGGAAGACTACCTGGACCGTGCAAAGACCCCGGAGTTTGCCTTCGTCGTTATCAAGGACCGGGTGCAACCGATCACGAATCTGGAAAAGAACGGCGACATTCTGTACCTGGCTTTCGGGGAAACAGGCGTTACCGCCCAGGTCACACCGACAATTCAGGAGAATTTCTTCCTCTTTCGGGTTACCGATGTAAAGGGAACAGACGTCGAACGCTTTACTTTGTTTAATCTATCTCTTGTTGAGAATAAGCGCCGGGAAGATCGATTTACAGGCTGCTCGCTCGCGCTCAATTTACAGACCGATGTTCCCGAAATTCCGATGGACAATACGCAATTGCGCGCGATTTGCTGTCCGAAATTCGGCATGGAGGGGGCGGAAGCGGCGCTGATTCTGTGCCCTTACCCGGAGTTGCGTTCCATCATGAAAGAGGTCGTTCTCCAGGCAAAGGAGATTCCCCGATCCGACATCGGAGGACCGTGGGCGCTGGATGCGCCGATCAATCGGGGTTCGTACCTGTTCAATTTCGGAGACCTGTCGGAGGATACCGTCGATGAATGGATCGCGCTGGCACGGCAGCTAGGAATCAATCAAATCGACTTTCACGGCGGCAGCTCGTTCCGATTCGGCGACTGTTTTCCGAATCCAAAAACCTATCCGAAAGGAAAAGAGAGCCTGAAAGCGGTTATCGACCGTTTGCATGAAGCGGGCATTGCCGCCGGGCTTCACACGTATGCTTTCTTTATCGACAAAAACTGCCCTTGGGTGACTCCTGTTCCGGACCCGCGACTGGCGAAAGACATTTACTTTACACTTGCCGACGACCTGACCGACACGGCCACGGATGTTCCGGTGATTGAGACTACGGAACAAATGTCTACGATTACCGGATTCTTTATACATAACAGCGTCACGTTACAAATTGATGATGAGTTAATCAACTACGCGAACATTCGGAAATCGCCGCCGTACGCGTTTACGGAATGCACCCGTGGGGCCTATGGGACTTGTATCGCGCCACATAAAGCAGGCGCAAGAATCGGCCATCTGAAAGAATGCTTCGGGCTGTTTGTACCGGATGCGGAGTCGACTCTGTTGGCGGAGGTCGCGGCAAAATCCGCCGAGACATTTAATGACTGCGGATTCGATATGATTTACCTGGATGCCCTGGACGGCGAAAGCATCCTCGGCGGCCCGGAGTATGCCTGGCATTACGGCTCACGATTTGTATTTGAATTGTGCAAGCGACTGAAGAAATCTCCCCTCATGGAGATGAGTACCTTTCACCATCATCTGTGGTACGTTCGCGCGCGCATGGGAGCATGGGACCATCCGACCCGAGGCCATAAACGCTTTATCGACATTCACTGCAAGGCCAACGAGGAAGTCAAGCGGATGTTTCTGCCTCCTCATCTCGGCTGGTGGGCGATCAAGACCTGGACCGGGGTTCAGGGCGAACCGACATTTTCGGATGATATTGAATACTTGTGCGCCAAATGTATCGGCCATGATATCGGGTTCTCGATTATGGGGATTAATCCGCAGAATCGGGATAAACCGGTTTATCAGAGGCTGGCAAATATCATGCGACAGTATGAGGATCTCCGTCACGCGAACTATTTCAGCGAATCGGTAAAGGAGCAACTCCGCGTTCCGGGGAATGAGTTCACTTTAGTGGAAGAGTCACAAGACCGGTGGCGATTCGATCGCATGGAGTATCATAAGCATAAAGTAACGGGAGTGGACAATGACGACACTCATTGGCAAATCGAGAACAAATATCAAAAGCAGCCGTTGAGGATCCGCATCGAGGCATTGATGTCCGCCGGGCCATTGGATGCAACGGATGCGGTTATGCTGATTGATTTCGCATCAGGGGAACCGCTTCCTGAGCGGAAGACGGCTGCCGGCGTCGAATTCAATATCACATCGGGCGGAGGGGTAAAGAAAGATAACCGGACCTGTAGTCTTCTTTCAGTAAAGAATACCGGGCAGCCGAATGCGAAAGCCGCCTGGGCCATGGCCGGGAAGACCTTCGATCCCCTTCTCGATCTGCGGGGAAAAGATGCGTTAGGTGTGTGGATATACGGCGACGGCAAAGGGGAAGTATTGAATGTCCAACTGCGGAATGCGGAGCATCTCACTAATCGCGGAATGGGTGAACATTATGTTATTGTCGATTTCACGGGTTGGCGGTACTTCGAATTGGTTGAATTGGAATCGGAGCGCTATGCAAACTACACATGGCCATACGGTTCCGACTATTCAATCTATCGAGAGAACGTGGAATTGGAATTCACCAAGTGGGTCACTGTCTACTGTAACGATGTGCCGCAGGGGGCGGAGATTCAGTGCGGCGTGGGCCCGGTAAAGGCGTTACCGTTAGTTCCGATCACTTTGAAGGATCTGTCCATTACCGTCGGCGGGATGACAATTACATTTCCCGTAAGGTTAGAGACGGGCCAATATCTTGAATGCTATTCTCTCGCCGATTGTAAACTGTATGGCAGGGACGGAGAGTTACTTGGTGAGGTTAACCCTGAGGGGGACCTGCCGGATCTCCAGCCGGGCAAGAACGAGATCGAGTTCGACTGCAAGTGTCTGAGCGATGCAAGCGCACGGGCGCGGATCACCGTCATGACGAAGGGTGAAGCGATCAAATAGACGGAAAGAAACCCCCGGAAGCGGATGTTTCGTAATGTTGCGCCCGTCGGTGCAGCTCCGGTTCAAATGGACGAAACGTACCAGAAGATGAAAGGACTATCAGAGGCGGACGGTCTCCGAATCGGTCCTCGACATCAGCGGGGACTGGAAATCGAAGAAGTTGGGGTTGCCGGAGTTGTTTCGGAGGGGATAACGATGTCTCTTCGGTCAAGAAGGATTCCCTCGAAACGGTAAAGATCAACCAGCGCTTTTTTCTGCTCGATGCGGGCGCGGATTTCGTCGAGGTTGGACTGGATCAGATCGCGCTGAGCGACAAGGACCAGTAAATTGGTAGATTTTCCCACGCGGAATTTCTCCACTTCCGCCGTATGTTTGGCCTCTTGGAGACGCGTGGCGGCCTGGGTGGCCGTGATCTGGCGATTCGTGCGTTGCACCTCTACATAGGCCGTGCGAACATCCAATTCAATCAACTGTTCCAGGTTCCGCAGGCCCGCCTTGCTTTCTTCTACTCTCAGGTCGGCGCGATGATGACGCGCCAGGTCGGCGCGGTTTCCAAAGGGATGCTCGAACAGAATCCCACCGGTCAGTTCAAAATTCGGATCCTCCAGCCCCCGAACGGAATCGTCAAATGTCCGCGCGTATCCGGTTCGTCCCAGTGTGATAAAGAAGTCCAGTTTGGGCAGCAAACCATTGCGTGTTCGAACAATCTCTAACTCATTTTTCTCCAATTCGATACGCGCCTGGTTAAGATCGGGCCGGTTCTCAAGGGCAGTCCGGATATGCTCGTCGATGTCGCCAAGAATCGGCTCTTCCCGGTTGGGGGAGTCCACCAGGTCGATCGGCAAGGCCCAGACATTCTCCAGGGGAGGGTTCAGGGATCTCAACAGGAGTAGAGTAGTCTTCTCAATGGCGCTTTCCGCGTCGATGACATCTTCCTCGCGCAAGGCCACTTCTCCCTCTGCCGCGGCGATGTCGATTTCCGGCAAAGCCCCCACTTCGATCCGGGTCTGAGTTTCCTGCATCTGTTGCCGTGCCAGATCCAACGATGTCAAATGAATTGTGAGTTCCTCGCGGGCCAGCACAAGGTCCCAGTAGTTGTCCTCTACTTGCGCAGCCAGTTCGAGCACAAATCCCCTCAGTTCCTGTCGGGATATCTCGGCATTCTGCCGGGCCTGTCTCACACCCACAAGATTAACCTCTTTCCCCGCCGCTTCCATCAACGGAACATTGACCGTGACTCCGAGCCGGGTAGAAAACATCCTTCGGTAGACGTTCGATGAACGTGATTCCGTTGAGGCTTCCAGTCCGACATCCCACCCCCGAGTGGTTCGTTTGTTGATGCCCACGGTAGAGGTTCGCTGGACCGATTCCACTGCGGTAAACTCCCCGACTCCCGAAGTTCGCTGTCCGTGGGTCTCCGATGAAGACCACTCCGCATTCAAAGAGGGATCAAAACTTCCTTCCTCTTCGGGGACAAACGATTCCAGGATATCCGGTCCGTACCGTTCCACGGCGAGGGCACGATTATTTTCAAGAGCCATAAGAATGCTGTTTGTAACGGTGAGGGTCAGGGTCGGCGAGGCGATTTCGGCCCCGGTCGGTGCGCCAACGCAGGGTACAGAAACGGCAAGAAGGCCGGAAAGAAGGGACGCGATCAGGAAGCGCATGGCAGGCTCCTCGGTCGATTTTCAATTTGTAGCATCCGGTGTCTTACCCCTTTCAAACAGCGAGTAAACGACCGGAATGATTACCAGTGTGATCAGCGTGGAACTGGTCAGCCCGCCGATTACCACACGGGCCATGGGGGCCTGAACCTCACCGCCTTCCCCCAATCCCAGAGCGAGCGGCATCAGTCCCACCACGGTAGTCAAAGTGGTCATCAGAATCGGGCGCAGCCGTCTTCGACCCGCTTCCTCGATCGCTTCCCCCAACGGCATTCCATCCCGTCTCCGCAAAAGATTCGTATAGTCTACCAGAATGATTCCGTTATTTACCACAATCCCGGCCAGCATGATGCAGCCGATAAACGCCTGAAGGCTGAAAATCGTATTCGTCAGCAAAAGAGTCAAAACAACGCCGATAATCGCCAATGGAATCGAGAACATCACGACGAACGGGTCCACGAGAGATTCGAATTGGGAGGCCATCACCATATAAACAAGGACAATAGCCAACCACAAACCGAACATCAACTCCCGAAAAGACTTCTGCTGTTCCTCATATTCCGTCCCGGGTATGATCTCGAAGTCCTGAGGTTTGGGTATGTTCGCAACCCGCGCCTGGACCTCTTTCATCACAGATACCAGGTCGCGCCCGGCGATATTGCCGGCCACACTGATAATTCGCTGCTGGTCCTCTCGCTCAATGCGGACAGGACCCTCCCGACGTTCCAGCCGGATGACATTTTTTAAAACGATGCTCCGGCCGCTTTCGCTCGTCACCGTCATGTTCAAAACGTCCTGTGCCGAAAGCCGGTCTGTTTCCTTTAGTCGAACGAGGATTTCGTATTCATCTCCGCCTTCCCGGAACATGGTAGCGTTGGTTCCGGAAAGACAGGTTTCAATATCGCGGGCGATTTTGGAAACGGACAGCCCGAGGGTGGAGGCCTTTGCCCGGTCAATACGGACCACTTCTTCCGGCTGACCTTCCTCCCGGCTGATCAATACATCGGTGATTCCCTCGACTTGTTCCATCTCTCGTTTTACCCGCAAAGCCAGGTCGCGGGCAATATCAAGGTCATATCCCCTGACCAGAACCTCGGCTTCCTCTTCTCCGCCGGACACCATCCGCATCAGGAAAAGTCCCTGACCTTCCCGCACTCGAATGATTGTGCCGGGAATCTTTGCCAGGAGAGGTCGAAGAGCCTGCCCGACTTCCGAACTCGATCGGGTGCGTTGAGACACCGGCACAAGGGTGATTCGGACCTCCCCGGTATGTCCTCCGCTGCCCATCGATCCCCCTCCTCCTATTCGGGAGTAAATGACCGTCGCTTCCGGAACCGCCTCGCGCACAATCTGCTCGATCTTTGCAAAGGTGGCGTCCAACACTTCCAGGCGGGTTCCGACTGCCATCTCTCCGTTGACACGAACTTCACTTTCATCCGCTTGAGGCATGAATTCGACACCAATGTACCGGATCAGCCAAAGACTCACGACAAACAGCGCCAGCGCGACAAACAGAACCGACTTGCGAACGCGAAGAGCGGCACGAAGAAGAAGCCCATACTCGCGCTCCACAAAGGCCATCAGTTTTCCCCCGCCGGTTTTGTCTCCCGGACGACCCAGCGTGCGAAGAAAACGACTTCCCATCAGAGGAATCAGGGTAAGAGCCACAACCAGCGAACAGAAGAGCGCAAACGACACAACCGCGGCCATCTGTTTGAATGTCACCGCTGAAATCCCCCGGATGAAAACCACCGGAAGAAATACAACCAGCGTGGTCAGGGTACTGGCCGTAATAGCCATGGAGACTTCCGACGATCCGAGTTCGGAGGCCTCCCGTGGGGATAAACCTTTTTCCGTGTAACGGAAGATGTTCTCCAGAACGACAATGGCATTGTCTACGAGCATGCCCACCCCCAATGCCAGCCCGCCGAAGGTCATGATGTTCAAGGTGTATCCGCAGAAATACATCAAACCAAAAGTAGCCATGATCGAAATCGGAATCGCGAGGCCGATTACAACGGTGGTGCGCAAACTATGCAAAAAAAAGTACAGGACAACGGCAGCCAGTGTGGCGCCATACAAAGTAGAATCGCTCACATTCTTAATGGCGCGCTTGATATAGTCGGAAGTATTCATAGTTGGAAATACTTTGACCTGCGGAAGATCGATATTGATCCGCTCAACCTCTTTCAGCACGGCATCGACAACCTGCACCGTATTGCTTCCGGATTGCTTGTTGATATTCATCCGCAGACCCGGAACCCCGTTCAGCCGCACGATATGGGTGATTTCCTCGTAAGAGTCCTCTACCGTTGCGATGTCCTTCACCAGAATCGGAACGCCGTTGCGAACATGGACAAATGTATTGCGGATCTCATCCAGCGTTTCAAATTCCCCTTTTGTTCTCACCAGAACGTCCAGATTCCCGTCTTCCACTGTTCCCGCAGGCAGATTCAGGTTTCTGGAGCGGAGAGCCTCCAAAACGGTGTCCAGCGAGAGGTCAAGCGCCGTCAACTTTTCCCGGTCAAGGTCCACGTGGATTTCCCGCTGCAGCCCGCCGCGAACATCGACGGCGGCCACTCCGGGCGCACGTTCAATCCGGTACTTGATCTGGTGTTCCACCAAATCCCGCATTTCCACCGGGTCTAATGCTCCGGAAACTCCCAAATATAAAATCGGGAATGTGGTTACATCGAATTTATAAATAGCGGGTGTTTCCGACTCTTCCGGCAGCCGTCCGCGAATGCGGTCCACACGATCACGGACATCGTTGGCCGCGGTATCCAGGTCGGTTCCCCACACAAAGCTCACGCGGACCGAGCTTTGCCCTTCCGATGAGGTCGAACGGATTTTCTCCACCCCCTGAACCGATCCGACCGTCTCCTCAATGGGACGTGTAATGAGCTGCTCAATTTCCTGGGGACCCACATGCTCATAATCCGTCCGAATCGTAATACTGGGATAGGTAACATCCGGCATGAGATCAATCGGCAGTCGGACAAACGAGACGGCCCCGAACAGGATCACCATTAAGAAAAACATGGTTGTCGTGACCGGAAAATTGATGGCGAGGCTGCAAATCTTCATGGCGGACCGCCCTTAATTAAAAAGAACCGATTTCCGGGGTTGCACCCAGAATGATGGGATCCCCATCATTGAGAAGATGTTGGCCGAGCACGATGATGTCTTGTCCCGGTTGGATGCCGGTCACTTCGGCCAGGTCTTTCGCCGATATTCCCACTTTCACTTCAACAAAATGTGCCTGTTTGTTGTTTGCGGTGGGTACAAATACTCCCTGCTTCGCTTCCCGTTTCACCAGAGCCCGATTCGGAATCAGGGTAACTCCCTGATGCGTACTGAAGTGAATCCGCACCCGTGTGAACATCCCGGGTTTCAGCAACAGGTCGGGATTAGGAATCTCGATTTCTACTTCTGCCGTACGGGTATCCAGGTCCAATACCGGGGCGATCCGCGACACATGCCCCTCGAATTCGCGATCGGGGTATGCGTCCACGGTCAAGTAGGCTTTCAGATCGGGCCGGATTTTGGCGTAATCCTGCTCGACCACGTGGATAACTGTCTTGACTGTTCGAATGTCGGCCAGGGAAAGGATGGGAGTCGAGGAGGAGATCATGGTTCCTTCATCGAAAAACCGTTTCCCGACAAATCCGGAGATCGGCGCCGTGATTTGCGTGTACGAAAGCCGCGCTTCCTCCACACGAAGGGCGGCTTCCTGCTGAAGGATGTTGGCTTCCGCAAATCTCTTGCGGGCTTCCAGAGCGGAGACCTCCGATTCCGCGGCCTCCAGTTCGGAGGCCGCGGCAACTTTGCGTTCCCGTAATGTCCGAACGCGCTCCAACTCCCGCCTTGCCGTCTCCAGGTTTGTCTGACATTCTTCCAGGCTGGCGCGTGCGACAGCCAACCTCGCCTGCGCCTCTGTGACCGCGTGACGGGCTTCGCTGTCGTCCAGTGTTGCCAGCAACTGCCCCTGCCGGACTTCGTCGCCCAAGTTCACTCGGATGGATTCGATTCGCCCGGCAATCTTGGGAGAAACCTGCACTTCGGCAATGCCGGCCAGCGTTCCTGTGAAGATGGCCACATCATCAATATCTCCCTGAATCGCTTTCGCGCATTCCACCGCGATCGGGACTTGCCCCCGACCGGCCATTCCATTCTTTGGCGAAGCCTCCATGGTAACAATTCGCCACACCACGCCGATCGAGATACTCAATAAGACCACACTGACCAGAAAGCGCCTCATCGATTCTTGCCTTGTACTCCACGTTCATCCATTTTGAACCCGGATCAAATCGCAGGTAGTCTCCCGAATACTCTTGATCGCCTGAAATCCGTCTCCGGTCTGATCGATCTCCGGAGTTCCCGATTCCTTGAGCGCCCATGCCGGAACGGGATCAAGCGCTATCAATGCTCGCATTGCCGTCACTCTCGCTCCTGTTTGCCGCGATAGTGATTCGTATCGAAAACGGACCGAGCTCGCTTATGAAGGGCACTTCCACCCAATTCCGCAATGCGGGATACTCCAGACTGAAATCGCTTCCCCGAATAACGACAGGCAAACTGAGCACAATCGGTGTCCCGGCTGCGTGAGCCAGCTCGGATAGGGCGCCACCTGCGACAATGTTCACGCATTCCGCCACGGTGTCCAGAACCCTGTCGTCCACTATGATAATTCGTTCGTTATAGGCCCGGCTTACTATCGCCAGAGCCGTTCGTGCCGGGAATGCCATTGCTACCAATCCACGCACGCCGCCGCTCAAGCCGGTCAGCGCCACAATATCGAAATTCGGTGGAAGACGGCGTTTTAATGCCACTTCCCTCCTCTCCACACTGCATTTGAACAAAGTTTGGAACAGATTACTGACGCTGCGGATGAACGGATTGACGTACTCAGCGCGAAACTCGTGTTTCGTGGCCGTCATTCCACTCCCGATTTCCATGGGTCTCTCAACTTGAGCATCCCCTCCTGAGGAATTCGGCTGGTCCATTTGGGGTAAGTGGGTGCTTGTTTTGTTGTTCCTCAATCTTTTTAGAAAGATACCATTCTTGATCGATTATGACGAGACTCCGTTCCCCTGTTTTTGTTCCCGCACAATAAAAATGTCAGGGAGTTTGCACAATGAAAATGTCATCCCCCGGAAGCAAAGTCGAGATCCGACAGCATCCCGACAGGACAATCCGGGTCGTTTACCCCACACCGGGGTTCTGCCCCTCCGTCGGATGGTGGAAAGAACTTCTTGTTCTCACCCCCGCCGCTGCCGTACCGCCTCAAAAAGCAGCAGCGCTGTTGTCACAGCCACATTCAGCGAATCCGCCCGGCCTTTCATGGGAATGCGAACTGTTTGATCTGCATTCTCGCGCCACTTTTTATCCAGACCGGCATGTTCTGTGCCGACTGCGATTGCGCAAGGCTTTCGCCAGTCCACGTCCCAGAACTCGCAGTTTCCTTCCGGGGATGCGGCCAGAACGCGAATTCGATTTTCCCTCAGCCAGGAGAAGGTTTCCGCAGGATCGGCTTTTGCCAGTTGGACTGTAAACAAAACCCCCGTTGAGGCACGAACGACATTCGGATTCGCCGGGTCTGTGATCCCGTCACATACCACAACTCCGTCCCCACCGGCCGCATCCACGCTTCTCAGAATCGATCCCAGGTTGCCGGGTTTTTCCAAACCTGTTGCAATGACAACCAGGGGAGACTCTCCTAACCGAAAGTTCTGAAGCGACCAGGCCGGTTGTCTTGCCACCGCCACAAGACCATCGGGGTTCTCCCGGTAAGCAATCTTCTCCAGAATCCGTGTGTCGATCTCCAGAATCTCCGCGCCTGTTTGTGTGGCCTGTCGGATGATTCCCTGTGCCTGTTCATTCTTCGTCAGTTCCCTGCAAATAAAGAGTTGATCGATGCGAATCCCGCTTTCCAGGGCACGCGCAATCTCGCGGGATCCCTCGATCACCATCAGGCCCAGTTCATCCCGATGCCTCCGGTCTTTCAGCTTCACGACCTGTTTCACGAGGGGATTCTGAACACTGGACAACGTTTTGAAATGATCCCGTTCCATTTCGTCGCTCTCGGAGATTTCCGTCAATCACACACGCTCTGTAATACTTCCCGGAACTGTTGTTGAGATTTCGCCAGAGAAAAATGGTGGACGATCTGTTCGGACGCGGCGTGCCTAAGTCGCATTCGCATTTCGGCGTCGTTCACCAGGTGCGTTAGCGATTCCCGCAGCGCCGATATATCGCCGACGGGAACAGATATCCCGCACCGATCCCGGTCAAACAATTCCTCCACTGCGCCGGTTTGTGTCGCGACTACCGCCTTTCCGCAGGCCATCGCCTCCGCTGTCACACGCGAAAACGACTCCGAGCGGGAGGGAACCGCTACCACATCCACCGCCGCATACGCCGCCCCAATATCCTCCATCCAATCCACAAAACGAATCCTGTTCGAGGAGAGAAACTCCGATGCCCGCCCTTTCAGATTCTCGATAAATGAGTTCTTTCCCGATCCGGCGAAAATCAACCCGATTCTCTTATCCTCTCGCATCAGGGGCAGCATGGCTTCCAGCAGAAGGTCCTGACCTTTCAGGGGCGAAATGCTCCCGATACATCCCACCAGAACGGCGTCCTGACAAGGCATCCACTGATTTCGCAACCGCGATCCATCAACATGGGGATTGAATCGCTTTGTATCGATTCCGACCGGCAAAAGAATTGCCCTGGGCGGATCAACACCAGCCAAAATGGCATGTTGAAGTTGACGGTTGGAGGGGCAAAGCACCCGGTCCGCTCGATGAACTCGATAGGCTTTGATATGCCGTTGCCGGATAGTCGAGTCTTGTATGAACACCAGGCTGGGACACCCCCGGTTGACCGCTGCCTGAACGGCATAAGGCGCGGTGCGAAAATCCCCGGCGATTACCACTCGTGCAGAAACCCGCCCCGCCAGTCTTGTGATTGAGCGAAGGCACAACCGATTTCGTATCAGGTCCCGCATTTTGCGCCATGCAGGAAACCGGATCGACTCAATGTTTGTTTGGAGTCCCGCGAGTTTTTCGGAGAAGGGTCCATCCGGCACGGCCGCCGTTACCTGCCATTGATCGGTTGGAAGACCTTCAATCAAATCGAGGAGAGTCTGCTCGGCTCCTCCCCAGCCGGCGCGATGGATCAGAAGGATGGGGCGAATCATGAGGCTCCGGCGGAGGCGATTCCGGAGGATTCCTCCTGTGGCCGGTCCCGCTCCCGGCTCAGGACGCGCACCGCCGCATCATAGACCTCATCCGCCGAGATATCGGTCAGGCATTTCCGGTGAATGCAGGACAGATTCTGAATGCCGCAGGGTGAGCATTCCACGTAATTGCTGACCGCCACGGAACGGGCCTGATAGGGACCCGAACGCTGCGGATGTGTCGGCCCGAATACCGCGACCACCGGTTTCCCCAGAGCGGCGGCCAGGTGCATCGGTCCCGAATCGTTCGAGATAAGCAGGTCACAAAGATCCAACAGCCCCGCCAACTCCTGTAATGTGAGGCGCTTCGCAATCAAAACCGGCTGCGGTACCGACTGACGGATTCGCTCACCCAGGTGGTCTTCGCCCGGACCGCAATGGACGACAATCTGCGCACCGGCTTCCTCCACCAATCGAGCGGCCAGTTCCCCGAACCGTTGGACAGGCCAGCATCGTTCCGGCAGACCGGCCCCCGGTTGCAGAACCACCACAGGTTTCCCCGGTTCCAATTCCTGATCCAGCTGGGTCTTTACACGCATTCTCGATTCGGGATCCAGCGCAAAGCGATATTCCGCGCCTCGGGTCGGTATTCCTACCGATGTAAGAACATGAAAATGCCGTTCGATATTGTGCATCTGTTCCCAGCCTGCGCACGGAGCGGCCTTCCAGGTCATCAGGTAACGAGATCGGTATTTTGAATCCAATGAAACTCGATATCTCGCGCCGGACACATAGGCCAGCCAATGCGTGGATGGATTATTATGAAGATCGATAGCGAGGTCGAAACGTTCGCGATGAAGGTCCAGCAGAAGTTTCCCCAGCTGCTTGATGCCCTGCAGGGATGGGCGATCCCGCCAGAGTTTTTTCTCAAAAACAAAGATTTGGTCGACTCGGCTGTCGTGCAAAAGCAGTTCATGGCTCGGGGGAGACACCAGGTACCCGATCCGTGCCCCCGGAAGCGCATGGCGCACGGCATCCAGGCACGGAAGGGTCATCACTACTTCGCCGATGTCATTCAGGCGGATTATTAAAACGGATGAAAAGTTCCCCACGATTTTCAATCGCTTTGGCTTTGTCATCGCAATTCAATCGCCTCACCGTCCCATAATATGAACCTGATTATACAGCTTCAGAACCGCTTCGACTATTGCTTCCGTACCGATTTTTTTTATCGCGGATTCTCGACCGGCTTGGCCCAATTCCATTCGCAGTTGTTTATTTTGCAACAGATCTCCCACCGCATCCCTCAGAGAGATTGCATCGTTCGGGAGGACCACTATTCCGTTCTCTCCTGACGTCACAATTTCTGAAACCCCGCCCACATTGGCGCTCACTACGGCACACCCTGCCGCCATTGCTTCCGCCAGACTCACCGGATACCCCTCCGATTCCGAACAAAGCACATAGACATCAAAGGCCGCCAGGAGCCGGGGCACATCCTTCCGGTGGCCCGTAAAAATCACCTGATCCCGAATCCCCAACCTTTCGGCCCGACTCTCCAACGGTCCCCGTTCCGGCCCGTCCCCCACGAGGACCAGGCAACATGTCGGATGGCTTTCCAGAACCGGCTTCAGGGTGTCCAGCAGCCAATCATACCGTTTCTCCCGCGTGAGTCGCCCAACCGTGCCGATGATCTTCCGGTCTTCCGTCAAGCCCAATTCTTCCCTCACGGTGGTATCCCGCCCGGTACTTCCAAATCGGGACAGGTCCACTGCGCTGTGGATCACCGTCACATTCTCTTTCGGCGCTCCGATCCCAATCAGGCGGTCCCGAACACATTCTGCGACAGCAATATATTGATCCACGCCTGCGCCATATTTCCATTTTGTCAGGATATGCCGATGGATGGGAAAGGATACCCGTCGATGCACGATCACTTTCTGCCTTCCGGTTCGCGCCAGCAGGCAAACGGTGTGCGCCTTGGCATCATGCGCATGAAGGATGTCCGGCTGGAAAGCCCTTACCAGCTTCCGCATCTTCCAGATCGACGGAACGTCCCATTCCGACCGAACGTTCAGGTGGATCACTTCGACTTCCCGTGGAATGCCGAGGCCCGGAATCGGCGATTCTTTCGGACAAATCAATGTGCAGGCAACTCCCCGACTGACCAGGCCGTTCAGCAGATAGGAAATCTGGACCTGTCCGCCTCCATGACGTTTCCCGGAGTCCACATGCCAGACACGCAGGGGGGCCTGTTCACTCATGTTCCCCCCTCGGAATCAGCCACCCATAGTCCGGGATGGGCATAATCCGCCCATCCTCGCAAACAATGTGAAACATACCGGGAACAATCCCACCGAGAACATCCACAACAACCGGCTCATTCAGTGGCGGATAATCGTGCCCCCGATAGGAAACTGTTCCGTCACTTTTGACAACACTGTGCAAGCCTCCGAATCGATCCACATATATCAGAACATTCGGCGAGGCCAGAAGGATCGCGCGCGCTGTGTCTTGTTCCGGCCAATAATGACCGCTTTCCGATTGCCCCTTCAGGTCCTCATACCGGATGGGGGTTTCTCCTCTCGGATGAACACCCCCGAATCGATCCAGAACATAATGACCTTTTCCGTCAGGGGTTGAGACAATCGACACCGCGGGTTCAGTATCTTTCCAGGTGGGATATCCCTCAAGCAGCCTGGAGCCTTGATGAGTAACATTGTAAACCGCGCCGTCCGCCCGAAGCGCGAGGAATCGGTTTGGCGATTCGGTTCCTGCTATATCTCGATAGGTTGATTCAGGAAGCCATAATTTCCACAATTCTTTCCCCTGTTGGTCTGTGATGAACACTCTCCCCTTTTCCGAGATCAGGCCGATTTGCGATCCATCCGCGCTGAGAGTCAGGGCGATCGCCTCTTTCAGCGGCGCCCCAAGGTCTTGCGCTCCGGACCGGGTCAACGCCCACAGTCTCCCTCTCTCACCCAGCGCCAGAATACGCCCGTGCGCGCCATCCCATCCGGAGGAATAGACGTGAGTCCGACGATGCACAGGGACATGTCCCCCAAAGGCCAGCATGAGAGGCAGCGCTGTCGGTTCCAGACCGGACCACCCGGCCACCCGGGCGGAAACCGTTTCCGGCCCCCCGCCGATGAGACAGCCGCGCAACGCAGTGACAGCTTCCGGCATCCTGTTGTTCCCCAAATGCTCCAAGGCCTTTTGGGTTGCCTCCAGACAGTGGATATTTACAAATAAATCGGCGCGGGGCGATCTTGCCGAGGAAAGCGTGTGATACTGCCCATACCAGACCATTCCCCGCGCACAAAGAATCACCGCTCCCGCTAACGCAATGCGTTTCGCGATGCGGTTTCCTTTTCCCTGCAGAAAGGCGGGAAGAAGCCGACGATAGCAGGCCATGAGAACAATCACGGCCACAACGGGCCGGATTCCCCAGGACTCCTGTCCCGTAGTCCAACTGTAAAAAACGCAGATGAGGGAAAAAATGAGAACCAGCACAGAACCAACCATGAGCACGGCATCAACTTCTGTCAGCCGACTTCGGCTCCGCATCCACTCCCGAACCGGCCTCAGGCAAAGCGCAAACAAAATAAGAACCGCTGCCGATGCCGGCCAACGATTCTCAACGATTCCCGGCAGGAGAGACCCGACTAGAAGCCCGATCCCCAAACCCGATATCGCCGCACCGAGGGATGGAATAGAGCGGGAAAAAGACACCAGGCACGGCGCCAAAACAGCATAAAGCGCCGGCGCATTCACGATGTCTTCGAATGCAAAAAGAAGAATGTCACCGAAAGACAAATGCAAGATGGTTTCACCCTTTTCCCGAAAAGGTTAAACCATCTTATGCCATTCCACATCAATCCGTAAGGAAATTCCGTGCCGGACTCCGCTGTCGGAATCCTCTTTCACCTGCCTGACGTGTTACGGCCGGGGAGGTCCCGAAGCAGACAGCATTTTACTCAGCGCGATCTCCCGCATCTCGTACGCCGATTGCACCCATGAAATAAGATGCTCTCTTGGTGAAGGGCCGGCATGAGCAATCACCTCATCCAGCAACGCCACAGCCCTGGCATAATCCTGCCGCATCATGGCAATTCCCGCCAAGTCGATTCGGGTCGTCGGCTGCACCCCATCGAACGGAGCGCGATCCAGGATATCCAGATAAATCTTCTCCGCACCATCGAGATCGTTATACGCCTGAACCAGATATTGCGCAAAGGATCGAGCGGCAACCGCGCCCGCCAGAGTCTGAGGATAGTATTTTTCCATTACTTGCATGCTCACTCTCGCCGCTTCATCCGGTTTCCCGCGCCAAATCAGGGAAATGTGATGCATGTTCATCAGCGATGCCAGTTTCTCTTCGGGAAGACCGGTACGGATATTCTCGTCCGTATACAGCTCACTTTGCAGCAAGTATCCGGTCAGTTCCGCAATCAATTTTGTTGTCTCCGGAGAGTGACCCATCCCGTATGTGATCTCAACCGCCTTCGTCAAAACACGCTCCGGGTTGTCTTGATTCAGATCCATAAACTCCCGAAAACAGGCTCTTGCCGCGTCGAAATCCGCTGCCTCATAGAAAAGCGCGATGGAGGCATACATCGGAAAATCTTTCGAGTCATCGTACCACGCTTCCGGGAATTTCTCGTTCCGCATTCGGTCATCGAGGCGGTTGATTAGAGCCAAAGCCTCCCGGTAGCGTTTGTCCGATGTCAGGCACAATGCCTCTGCAATCCACTTCGCAAGCGGTCGGCCTTTGGACTCCTGGAGCTGGGGGTATACCGCTTCCATCGCCAACGCATCCTTGTTTTCCTGTTTCATCCGTTGGAGTTCCCGAAACATCAGAACCAGATCGCCATCCAACTTGAAGAATTTCCGGAATTCATCGCTGACCTGGTCGCTGGTTACGCGCTGGTATCGGTCGATGGCCATGACGGCATACTCGCCGTTGTCTTTCAGACTCTCGTAATAGAGTTCATAAGCCTTTTCATCCCATTGTTCCATAATGGCGCGGGCGAAGATATCGTACGCCTCATCTCTCTGCCCGATCTGTGCGAAAATGCGAGCTCTCGAAAGGGTAGCCCGTTTAGATACGGTGGAGTTGCCGGAAGATTTTTCGATCAACCGATCAATGGCTTCCAGCGCCTGTTTGCTTCGTTCCGGCGTTCCACAGAAACGAGCCAGATCCCACACCGCCTCCGCCAAAACAGCCTCTTCCTCGGAACTCTCCATTGTTTCGAGGGCACGGTTGATCCGATCCTGCACCGGGAGCCGTTTACTTTCCAGCATATACATTTTCCCCGGATCAGGTTGCTCTTCCGATGCCCACAGTCCGATCGGAGCCAACAACGCGAAAACCAGAATCAGAACGGATTGGATCATGATTGTTTTCCTCCGATGGCGGATGGAACCCGCACTTGTTTTATTCTTCAACGAAGAACCGGTCCGCACGGTTATTCCGACACAGATATAATATAGCCCTTTTTTCGCAATTTGCCAGTATCAAAAAAGCCCCAGGTAAATCCCCTCCACCCTCTCAGCGGCAATCTCCTCAGTATAGGTTGTTTCGACAAGTTTTCGTCCGGCTTTGCCGAATGCCACCCCCATCTCCGGCGCCTCCAAAATCTTGAGTATCCCTTCTGCCGGTGCATCAGAATCCCCAGGAGCGACCAATATCCCTGTCTCATTGTCTCGAATCAAATCAGGAAGACATCCTACCGTAGTGGACACCACAGGTTTTCCTGTTGCCATGAACTCCAGAGCTACACGGCTGTTTCCCTCCGATCCGACCGAGGAAATCACCCCCACCGTACTCGCCGCCATGATTACCGGGATATCCTCCCTCCTCCCGGGCAAAAGCGCCCGGTCTGCAATGTCCAGCTCGGCAGCAAGGTTCATCAAATCCTCCCGCCGAACCTCATGCTCTTCTCCGACAATGACCAGGCGAGCGGCGGGGAATGCCCGGTGAACCTTACGAAATGCGCGGACCAGCACATCATACCCCTTGACCCGATCCAGATGCCCGACGGCCACTACCAACGGAACATCCATGTCTACGCCGAGTTCTTGTCGGAACGGTTCCCCGGATATCCCCGGATGGAACCGTTTCGCGTCAACCCCACCATGCAGTACGGAAATACTCTCCGCCGGAAGAATCCCGGATGCGGCCAGTCCATCTCGAATGGCCGTTGAGGTAGCGATTACCGCGTCGGTATTTTGATATAGCCGGCGGTTCAGAATGTGCGGTCGGATACGTGTGGTGACATGCCGGGTTCGAACCACCCGAAGATATGGATACCGTCGCCGGAGCAGCATGGCCAGCCAGTGTTCCTTGGATCGGTGAGCGTGAATGATGCGCAATTCAGGATTGTCTCTGCACAGGCGGTCCAGCGTTCCCAGATCTGCCAGGTCGTATCGCAACGAAATCCCTTTCACTAAATTGAGCGGGAAAACCTCCGCGCCTTCCACCTTTCTCGCCTCTTGCAGCATCCGATCAATCGGCTTCCCTCTCTTGATGCTTCGACAGCCGATCAGGACCCGGTGCCCCCGTTCGATCAGCCCCCTGGACAGGCTGAAAACATGCCCGGCTTCTCCGGTCATGGAGCTGCTGCTTGAGATCTGAAGGATGGGAAGAGGCATTGAATCCATAGGAAATACCCTGGAGTCTTTTTCGCTTGTGTGATCGTATCATTTCGGTTTATGCTCTGAGGAGAAGACCCTGTCCTGTGAGGATCCTGCGTTTCCGGGTAGGTAATAGAAACCATGCAAATGGCCGGGTATCGTCGAAATGACTTCCGCTTCTGGCTGGGGATTCTCTTGTGGATTCAGCTGGGAGTTATTCTGTTCACCATACCCGCCGGGCGAATTGCCTTCGAGTTGTTCGGGCAGTCAGTCTCGTTTGGCGGGAATGCCTACAAGCTTTTCACGCCGTTTCTAATAACGTGGTTTGTGTTCTGGTTTCTCGGAAGCGACTTGCGCCTGCGTCCGGGGATTTTCCTTGCTCCATTGGCAGGGCTGGCGCTTGTCTCGCTTTTTTCCGGTGTGTCGCCGGGATACGGCTACGAGTCCCTCAAAGATGCGCTGAAATTGATTCTGTGTATGGCTTTTTATTGTGCCCTGGTCAATTTTCCGTTTCACGAACGTGCCACACGGTGGGTTACAGGCGCTTTTGTCGCCGGGAATTTATACCTGGGGATGGTGGTTTTGTTTGAATGGATTGTGAGCGGGCAATTCCGCGCAGAGGGCACATTCGGCCATCCCAATCTGCTGGCGGCTTATGCCCTGCTTGGATTGCCGATGCTTCTACTGATTGCCCGTCTTTCGAGAGAGTGGTGGATTCACGTGGGCATATTCTGTGTGGCGGCGCTGATTTTCCTGGCGGTTCTGATAACGTTTTCACGAGCGGCTTACCTGGGGCTGTTTGTTTCTCTTATCTGTATGTGGCGGCTGGGTGGACGTCGGGCGCTGATGCATCTCTTGCCGCTGCTGTTGATCGCGGGACTTGTCGCGCCTTTCTTTGTCGGACCGGCCATGGGGCGGATGAAGGAAACCTTCCTGGATATCTCCGGCTCCCGTCCGCAATCCCGCCTGGTGATTTGGGACCAGATGATGCGTTATGCTGTCCCGCATCTTCCCGCGTCCGGCTGGGGCGGCGGGAATGCGGTGAAGGATCGTGTGTCATACCTGCAATCCTTTCGTGCGGACCGGCCCCCGTACCCGGAAATCAACCATGCACACAACCTTTTTTTTCATGTCTGGCTGATTTACGGTCCTCCCGGACTTCTGGCCCTGATTTGGCTGGCTGTTCGCTTTGTGCGATTTGTTCCGCCGCGCTCGCCCTCCGGCACGTGGGGCCGATATGGAGAACACGCTTACTTTTTCGGGGCTGCCGTAGGATTTACGGTTTTCTGTTGCTTTGACACGCTGCTGTTCACGCGAAATGTGACTCCTGCTCTTGTGCTGTTCCTGGGGATGCTGGAACGCCTGAGGACGGAATCGGATTTTCCCCGTCTGGTTGAGACCGATCAACGTCTGTTCCCGGAAGAGAAACCGTATGTCTCGCCTCCCAGAATTGCCATCCCCTCACGCCCGCTCAGGATTCTGCACCTATATGGGAACGACCGTTACACCGGTCCCGCCGGAATGGTGCTGACCGTTTGTTCGCTATTGGCAAAGCGGGGACATCAGATCGGATTCGCCTCTCCCGTGGGACCGCCACGGTTTCGTTTGTCCAGTCGAGGCCCGGTTTTCACCAGTCGCGAAAAGCAGGGGCAACGAGGATTAGGCGCTCTGGCTGAGAAGCAGGGATTGCTTCTTGTGCCGCAGATTCGCCTGAATCGGCATTTGAACCTGTTCGATAACCTCTCCGATATTCGTACGTTACGCAAATTCGTACGCAGCGGCGAGTGGGATATCATCCACGCCCATTTTCCCCACGATCTGGCGCTTGCCGCGTTCGCCTGTGCCTCCCGCCCGGCAGGCGCGGCTCTTGTGGCGAGTATCTTTAAAGATCAGCCGCCGCCGAGAGATCCGCTCTCCGATTACATTTACAGGCGTGTCAAAGGGGTCCTCTGCGTCTCCTCGGCGACACGCGACCAAATGATCCATGAGCGGATGATCGGACAAGAAGCCTGCTGGGTTCTCCCAGGTCTTGTGGATATCGAACGGTTTCATCCCGGATTGGACAGTGAATCCGTGCGCCGCCGATTCAACATTCCCACAGAGGCTCCCGTGGCCGGGATGATTTCCCGGTTTCAACCGTACCGTCGCCATGATCTGGTTGTAGAAGCTTGGGCGCATGTGGTTCGAACCCGTCCGGATGCGCGTCTCCTTCTGATCGGACGCGGTGAAAATGAGGAGCAAATTCGTCGCCTGGTGATCGAGCGGGGCCTGACCGATTCCGTCATTTTCGGCGGATATCATACGGATGATTTCCCCCAGCATGTTGCGGCGATGGACCTGTTGATTTATCTGCGTCCCGGTTCCGACGGCGCCTGCCGAACCGTATTGGAGGCAATGGCTGTCGGAATACCCAGCCTGGTTTCGCCGATCGGCGCTCTGGTAGACCTGATTGAGGATGGAGTAAACGGTGTGATCTGTCGTGATGAACGACCAGACGCACTGGCGCGGGATATTCTTGACCTGATTGCATTTCCCGAGCGATTGCGGGAAATGGGGCGGCACGGACGGCTGCGGGCGGAACGGCAACATACACCCGAACGGATCGCCGATCTCTTCGAGCAGTTCTACAGCGCCGCAATGGCCTCCGGAGGGACTCCAGCCGATTCCGCATAGGCCCGACAAAAACGCGCTTCCCATTCGTTGTTTGTGCAACATCCCCGGCCCGACCGCAAGATTTGATACACGTTCTTCCGGCGGTGATACATCAGCAGAGGGAGCGGAAACCAGCCGCCATCCACATCAATTGCGTACAGTGTGTCTTCGGATTCATCCAGGAGAAAATTGTGCAGGTTCGCATCGTGGTGGAAAAATCCAACCGCGTGCATTTGCGCAAGAAGAGAACCGAGTTTCTGCGCGACCGGTTCCATCTTCTCCGGTGACTCCCGGATGACCGTATGAAGGTTCCGGCCCCGCAACGGCTCCAGAATCAGGTAATTCGAAACCGGCCCCAGCGGGAACCACGGCGCGACCACCCCATAGGGTTCCGGCGTCGGGATGCCACACCCGCGCAGTTTTAGAAGGATTCTTGCCTCGCGTGCCGATTTGACCCCTACCAGCCAGGACAACCACTGCGTTGTCCAACGACGCGACAAATAACGCTTAATAAAAACCGGCGATTCTCCTTCCCAGAAAAAGACAAACCGGGATTTGGACTTCTTGATAACCTGTGCCCCTGCCGATGTCCATGCCGCCGGATCGTTCTCCCAGGGGAGGTCCCGCAACCATGAATAATCCCTGTTGATGAGACGGACGGAATACGGCACGCCGGGTTGTCTCCTTCTTTCTTTCGGTCTTCCAGCTGGTATCATACACAACGGCAGATCGCTCAATATGGCGCTTTGCTCGTCATACCCCGGATTGCGGCTTTCGCCGGAATGACGGATCGTAATACAGGAGCGGGGGCCTCTAGCCCCCGAAAGGAGCTTGGACATTTTGCGGGGGTGTCTCGCCCCCGAAGGGAGATGACAACACATGCCGTCCATCAAACAGGCCGCTCTTGCGGGTCAATGGTATCCCGGTAATCCACGGGCTTTGCAAACCGAAATACGGTCCTATCTTTATCAAGCAAAGGCGCCCGAGACCTCCGATGAGATTCTTGCGGTTCTAGTGCCTCATGCAGGTTATACCTTTTCCGGGCCAGTAGCGGGATATTCGTATCGTGCCTTGCAGGGCAGAGGAATCGACACGGCGATTATTCTCGCAGTCTGCCATAGTGGTACGGCGGAAGCCTCGATCCTGGACATGGAAGCCTGCGAAACACCCCTGGGGCGAATTGATATCGACCGCGATCTGGTAACGGAGTTGCGGCAGGCCGTTCCCGATTTGCCGTACATCCAGGCTGCTCATACAGGGACTTTCGGCCGCCCGGAGAACTCCGCCGAAATGCAAATTCCATTTATTCAAACTGCTCTCCCGGGCGCGCGTTTCGTCGAAATCCTGATCGGCGGGCAAGACCCGGAATTGGGCAAACGGATCGGGGATGGGATTGCGTCCGTTCTGCAGAATCACCCTGAAAAGAAGGCCGTCCTGATTGCATCCTCGGACATGACTCACTACCCGCCGTACGAAGATGCGGTTCGAATTGATCGACAGGCTCTCCATGCGCTTGTCACTCTGGATGAAGAGCATATTCGACAGCGTCTGGCGGAATTGGCGCGTGAACCGGTACGGGGTTTGCGCTGTGTTCTTTGTGGCGCCGGCGCGGTCCTGGTGGCTTTGCGTGCTGCCGGGAACCTGGGGGCGGATCGCGCCGAAATCCTGGCCTACCGCAATTCCGGGGATTCCACCTACGGTTCCAGAGATGAGGTAGTGGGCTACGGTTCTTTGGCCGTATATCGCTCACGGCGGAAGCAAGATTCAACGCCGGCAGAATGATCTCTCTTGAAAGGGGGAAGAAAAGCAATGTCGGAGAAAAGTTCGTTCTTGACCGAGTCGGAGCGGCGGCAGTTGCTGAGAGTTGCCCGAGATGCGGTCCGGGTAGCCGTAAGCAGCACGATCTGTGAATTCGCGGAGCCTCTCGGAAATCTGGCCAGAAAATGCGGTGTTTTTGTTACACTTCACCGTCAGGAAGAACTTCGGGGTTGCCTGGGAAGGTTTGAACCCGATGACATCCCGCTTCTGGAATTGGTTGCCGTCATGGCACGAGAGGCGGCGCTTAATGACAGCCGTTTTCTGCCGGTATCGTCTGATGAAATCCCGGAACTGGACATCGAGATATCCGTCTTGACACCGATGCACCGCGTCCAAAATATCGAGGAGATCCAGGTAGGCCGCCATGGTTTGTATATCGTGGGGAAATCGCCTTTCGGAGGTCAACGGCATGGAACCTTGTTGCCGCAGGTCGGCGCAGGCCAGGGCTGGGACCGTCAGACCTTTCTGGAACAGACCTGCCAAAAAGCCGGTTTGTCCAGAAATGCCTGGAAAAACCCGGAGACGGAGATTTACACTTATGAAGCTCAGGTCTTTGGTGAAAAAGGTATGGGGATTTGGCCGCCCCGCACAGGCAGTTCGTGAATCGTTCCTAACGCTCCAGCGGGACATATCCCGGATGCACTCCCTCAACTCGCACAACCTCGTTTCCAATCCGATAGTCCAACCCGCCCAGATAATGCACCAGTCGAATCTCGTCGGTCCAGCCGTTATTCCAGGCAAACGGCTGAACCGTCACTGTCATCACCTCGGAGATGAAAAACTTCCGGTCGCCGGTGGATTGCACCTGTCGAACCCGGCATTCGATCTGACCGAGGCAATCCGAAATCAGAAGTGCGCTGACATCGCGGGCACGGTGAGTCACCAACTTCAAATGGCGAATCTTATCCACATCCATCCCACAGTGAACCCCGCAGAAATGAATCTCTTTCAGCATGGTCTCGTCCGGCACCCCGAGAACAAACTCCCCGGATTCCTGCACCAGGTGGCATGTGTACGAACTGGGGGTCAACGAAACCCCGATCAGCGCCGGCATGGAACTGAGCGGCACATACCAGCAAACCGGCATGACATTGGCTTTCAAGCCGACACGCGAGGACAGCAGCAAAACCGGATGGGAATAGAGCAATTCCGTGCATTTCTGGGGAGAAAGTTCAAGCATGGGACACTCCCGGATCGGCTCAAATTGACCTGCATTATATTCTACAGTAGGGAAGTCTGTTGAAATAGTCGGTTCCTTACGCTAAGATTGCACGTTTTCACCTGTCAAGAGGGCAGGGACTCTTTTTGTTTGTCATCAGGCGGAAGTATGGCCGAGACCGAAACCAGCACAGACATCACACTTACTCGAAACCCATACAAAGTCCTGGGCGTGGACCGTCGGGCCACGGAGGAAGAGATCAAAGCGGCTTATTTCGCTTTAGTTAAGAAGTATTCGCCGGAATATCATCCCGATGAATTCATTGAAGTTCGTACTGCCTACGATATTCTGAGGGATCCCGCTTCCAGAGCACGTGAGGATATCTCCATTCTTGCGCCTTCCCCGCGTCTCCGGTATTCCGATTATCCGGATTACCCGGAACAGCCGTTGTCCCATTTCAAATTAAATCAGCAACTTTCAGCCATTTTGGGGAACCGGAACCTCGATCAACTCTCTGACCAGGAACGTGCAAAGGCCATTACTATCCTGCGGGGGCGTTCACTTTATCTGGCGGAGCATGGACGGTGGGAAGAGGCGGAAGAAGACTTCAAGACAATTCTGCGCTATCGGCCCAACGATACGGAAACCATTCATAACTGGCGGGCGATGCGCTGGAAACGAGGCTACGACCTTGCCGTGGCCGGACACTGGGAGGAAGCCATCAAGATTTGGCTGCCGCTGGCCGAGGAAATGCACGACGGGGAACTGTTTCAGAACCTGGCAATCGCCTACGGCAAAATAGGAGATGAGGAAAATCAGGATAAATGGTGGAAGAAGGCCCTGGAGTCTTGGCACGGAGTTCTCCGTCAACATCCTGACGATGAATATTACAAGGCGCTTATTCTGGCGGCACACAAACAGAGCGGCGGGCGGTTTCTGGGCGGAACCACGAACGTTTCTGAGGATTTGGTGGGCGCATCCGGCAAAGACTTGGGATACGCCTGTATGCAGCGGGGCAATTGGGCCCAGGCGGTCCGCGCTTTTGAATCCTGCTTCGATGAGTACCGCGACGATGTCGATTTCCTGTGCCAGCTCGGATGGGCCTATCTCAATACAAACCGGATTAACGAGGCCTTTCACATGTGGAACCGCGCTCTGAAAATCAGCGGCGGCAAGGACCAGGTGAAGGACCATATCATCCGGGGAAATATCACAATTGGAAAACGTCTTCGCAGCCAAAATATCCACCAGCAGGCCCTGGCGCACTTCAAAAACGCGCTTCGTTTCGACCCGACAAATCTGGAAGTACGCCTGCTGATTGCGGAAACCTATTTCGAGATGCGAAAATTCGCCGCTGCGTTGAAGGAATACGAGAAAATCCTGGAGCTCGACCCCAGGAACAAGGCTGCAAAGCAGGGGGTCCGAGAGGCGAAACGTCTCGGAAATCTGCGTTGATCGAGCCGAAAAACTCGCATCGTCGAACACCTATAGAGCAAGGAAAACTCAATGCCCGGTTGGAAACTCGGCAAGTCTGACCGTTCCGACCTTAAGGAAATCTTCCCGATCGAGGAGATGCCCCTGGAGGTTCGGAGCGACCGCAAACGGGATGTCCTCTCCGCGTGCCTTGAAGCGCTGGAGCGGGGCGAAGTGCCCAAACGGGTCGAGCGCAGGAAAGACTCCAAAGAAGACCTGATGCGCCGGATGATCCCGATCCTTGACGCTTTTGATAATATTTTGAAGTATTCCTCCAGCCTCAATCTTGAGGAGGACGAAGTTCTTGCCAATTGGTTCAAGGCCATCAAGGCGGTTCATCGACACTTGCTGTTAGCTCTGGAACGGGAGGGGCTGTCCGCGATAAAATCTGTCGGACAGAAGCTGGATCTTACTCGTCATGAGGTCGTGGATGTCAGGGAGGACCCTTCCGTGGAAGACAACACCATTGTGGAGGAAGTGGAAAAAGGATATCAATATAAGGGCCGCATCCTCCGTGATTCGAAAGTCATTGTTGCTCGGTCTCCACGTGATTAAGGTCTGTCAATCAGTCAGTCCCGGAGCATTTCCCTGCCCGCCATATTGGGCGTGAGGAAATGCCTTCCTTATGATAAATTATAGATGGGACGCAATAGGCTATGCGCTTTAGGAGTAGCGTATGGGAATTATCCTGGGAATCGATCTTGGTACGACAAATTCTGTCATGGCGTATATGGACAATGGCAAGCCCACCATCATCCCCAACGATCTGGGGGATCGGCTGACACCTTCTGTTGTCCACTTTACCGAGGACGGAGACATCCTTGTTGGGAAAAAGGCCCGACGGGCAGCGGCCTTGAACCCGGATCGCACGGTGTTCTCCATCAAGAGACGGATGGGAACGAAGTATCGTGTGAATATCGATGGGATTCAACGAACGCCGCAGGAGATTTCTTCCATTATTCTTCAGAAACTGAAGACGGATGCAGAGAACTACCTGGGACAATCCATCGAGCAGGCTGTGATCACCGTCCCCGCCTATTTCACCGATGCTCAACGTCAGGCCACCCGTGATGCTGGGATGATTGCCGGGTTCCGGGTCCGGCGGATTATCGACGAGCCGACCGCTGCGGCAATCTCCTATGGCTTGGACAAGGAAAGCGACCAAATCCTGATGGTGTACGATTTCGGCGGTGGCACGTTTGACGTGTCCATCATCGAGATGGTCGGCGGGGTTTTTCAGGTCTTGTCCATTAAAGGCAACAACAAGCTGGGTGGCGACGATCTGGACGAACGAATTGTGGAGTTTCTCCTCGGCGAAATCAAACGTCAATATGGAGTCGATCTTTCCAAAGACGCCAAAGCGATGTTCCGTCTTCGCGATGCCGCTCAGGAAGCAAAAATTGAGCTGTCCAGTATTACTAAGACCCACATTCTTGTCGAGGCCGTTGCCATGACGCCCAAAGGGCCGATCACGGTGGACACTGAACTCACACGCGCCAAGTTCGAAGCGCTGACAAGAGATTTGCTGGAAAGCACCATTGGTCCTTCGCGGGACGCCATTACCGATGCGGGGTTGCAGCCTGAAGATGTCAGCAACGTGCTGCTCGTGGGCGGAACCACTCGAATTCCCTATGTCCAGCAACTGGTTCGTTCCCTCATCAATAAAGAACCACGCAAGGATGTCAGCCCGGATGAATGTGTCGCCCTGGGGGCGGCCATCCAGGCGTCCATTCTGGCTCCGCTGGACGAGGAGTTGGAATTGACCGCAGCGGATGCCGTGCAGACGGACGGGCCGGTGATTGTCCACCTTACCCCGTTCTCATTAGGGGTGGGATTAGCGGATGACCGGTACGGCGTTCTGATCGAACGAAACTCAACTTATCCGACCGAGGCCCGTGATCTTTTCACGACAACACGCGATTTCCAGACCGCCATTTCATTCCCGGTTTATGAAGGGGAAGAGCCGGTCGCTTCGGCCAACACGTTCCTGGACATGCTTCGCATTGATGGGATTCCACCTGCTCCGCGTGGTGTGCCCCGGATTGAGGTGACATTCCGACTCAATCAGGATCGGATTCTTGAAGCAACCGCTAAAGATCTGACGACCAACAAGGAAGTCAGCGTCACCATCCTCTCCACCGATAACCGACTTTCTCCGGAAGAGGTGAAACGGTTGACCGACGAGGCCCGAAAGCGGGTCGCGGAAATCACGAAAATGCGCCAGAGAGACAACCTGGTGAATGAAGCCGAAAGCCTGATTTACCGCGCCGAGCGAATGTTCGGTGAGTACGATGATGCTCTATCGGAAAGCGCGCGACGCGTGGTGGATGAACTGAAAACGGCCAAAGAGTCCAAGGATCATGACCGCATGGGCGAGATCATGGGAGAGCTGAACGAACTGCTCACCCGAATGGAAACGGCGGATTACTGAGTCATTCCTTCTGCCCTTCTCTTGTCCTTGGAATCGACAGCAGAGATACGGAACATGCCCCTAATTTCCGCCGCTGAAGATCTGACCAGCCGGATCAAGGGGCCATTCTCAACCATTCTTGCTGATCCCCCCTGGCGATTCGACAACCGCACCGGAAAGATGGCCCCGGAACATCGGCGGCTTCTGCGCTATCCCACCATGACAATGGAAGAAATATATGAACTGCCCGTCAATCGTATCGTGGCAGCACGCGCTCACCTGTACCTTTGGGTCCCCAATGCCCTTATCTCGGAAGGGCTTGAGGTAATGAAACGGTGGGGATTCACGTATAAGACGAACCTGGTCTGGTACAAAGTGCGCAAAGATGGCGGGCCGGACGGTCGGGGTGTAGGGTTCTACTTTCGCAATGTAACGGAGTTGGTCCTCTTCGGCATTCGGGGCAGTATGCGCACGCTCACGGCCGGAAGAACACAGACGAACATCCTTACAGCGCGGAAGCGGGAGCATTCCCGCAAGCCGGATGAACTGTACGACATCATTGAGGCGTGTTCCCCCGGTCCGTACCTGGAACTGTTTGCCAGGCATCCGCGCAATGGCTGGGTACAGTGGGGAAACGAGGAAGTGGAAAAGCGTTGATTATGAACTTCCCAGATGTTCAGGATTCCACCCCGGGCGACCCTGTTTGATAAGCCGAAGCGGAAATACGCATGAGACCGGACGGGCCTGAGGATTTCTGCGCTCGGCATTCATCAGAGAATATACTTCGACAGGTCCGTATCGCCCACAATGTCTTCCAGTTTCCTTTTTACGTAATCCGAATCGACCACGACATGATGGGTCTCAATGTCGGGGGCCTCGAATAGAACATCCTCAAGAACCTTTTCCATAATGGTGTGCAACCGTCGTGCGCCGATGTTCTCGGTTTCCTCATTGATTTCAAAAGCCATTTCGGCCATGGTGGTCAAGGCATCGTCCGTAAACTCCAGCATTACGCCATCCGTTTCCACAAGCGCAATGTACTGCCGGATCAGGGAGTTTTCCGGTTCGCGCAGGATCCGTTCGAAGTCTTCTTTTTCGAGCGGGTCCAGTTCCACCCGAATAGGAAATCTTCCCTGCAGCTCGGGAATCAGGTCCGCCGGGCTGCTGCCGTGGAATGCCCCGGCTGCGATGAACAGGACGTGATCGGTTTGAACCATCCCGTATTTTGTGAAAACCGTCGTCCCCTCAACCAACGGAAGAATATCCCGCTGAACCCCCGACCGGGAAACATCCGGCCCCGATCCGCCCTCTCTGCCCACGATCTTGTCGATCTCATCCAGGAACACAATGCCGGTCTGTTCCACCTTGTGAATCGCCTCTTTGACCGCCGCTTCCATGTCGATCAGTTTCCCTGCTTCCTCTTCCAGAATAATGGATTGAGCCTCTGAAACCTTCATGGCCTGACGCCGTCTGCGAGTCGGCAGCATCTTGTCCATCATCTCTTTCAGGTCGATCCCCAACTCCTCCAGTCCCGCGCCGGAGGGGAATCCGACCAGCACATTCCCTGCTTTCTCGGTTACCTCAAAATCCACCATTCGATCGTCGAGTTTCCCTGCCCGGAGCATTTCCCGCAGGCGTTCCCGACTGGCTTGCAGTCTCTGTTTCCCGATGTCGGTGAGGTCGGCTGCTTCCTCTTCCATCACGGTCCGCGTTCCCCCCGGCATAAGCAGGTCCAACAGACGTTCCTCAGTGGCCTGTTCGGCCCCCACCCTGGACTGCTCGGTTCTTCGGGTCCGTTCCCGTGTTACCGCCATCTCCACCAGGTCCCGGATAATCGAATCCACATCCCGGCCCACATAGCCTATCTCGGTGAACTTGGAGGCTTCAACTTTCACAAACGGGGAGTCCTCCAGGCGGGCCAGACGGCGGGCGATTTCGGTCTTTCCGACCCCTGTCGGGCCGATCATAATGATGTTCTTGGGATAAATCTCTTCTTGAACGGCCGGGGAAAGTGCGCGACGACGCGCCCGGTTCCGCAACGCAATGGCAACCGCCCGTTTTGCCTCATCCTGCCCGACGATGTACTTATCCAATTCCGCAACGATCTGACGCGGCGTCAGACCTTCAATAACGCCATGAGAGGATACTAATTCAAATCGAACAACGTCTTGATTCACAGTGTATTCAGTCCTTTGAGTTCCGTTTTTTCGATGGGGGTTCCTCGGGAAATTTCGGCAGCGCTTCCAGCACAAACTCCTGGTTGGTGAATACGCAGATCCTTGCGGCCAAGGCAAGAGATTCCCGCGCAATCGACGCGGCATCCATATCGGTAAATTTCAGAAGCGCCATAGCCGCCGCCTGCGCAAATGGGCCGCCGGAACCGATGGCAATCACATCCTCGTCCGGCTCGATCACATCTCCGTTTCCCGAGATCACGAGGGTGTTCTCTTCATCGCATACAATCAACAGCGCCTCCAGGTGACGCAAGGCACGGTCCATCCGCCAGTCTTTTGCCAGCTCCACCGAGGAGCGCACCAGATTCCCCCGGTACTCATCCAATTTCGCCTCGAACTTCTCGAATAAGGTGAATGCATCCGCGCTTGCACCGGCAAATCCAACCACAACACGGTCGTCGTAGAGACGGCGCACTTTCCGCGCATGGTTCTTCATGATCGTATCGCCGAGGCTGAGTTGCCCGTCTCCGGCGACAACAACTTTCCCGTTCCGGCGGACCGCCACAATCGTTGTAGAACGCCATTTTTGATCAAAGTATGACTTCATGGAATAACCTCATTTCCTCTACTGTTTATGATACGGTTGGCCTTCCTTCGGGGCAATGCAACCGGACACCTGCCCGCTCATCGGCTTCGCGTAACTCCCACCCTGCCACACGAATCCGCCAATCGACAACGGCTGCAATGAGGCGAAATCGGGACACATAAGTTCTGCCCGAATGTCACCAGCAAATCATTGAACTCAATCCAGTATTGTTCGGGCAATTTCGACCTCAACGCGAATTCCGTCTCTTTCGGCGTCCGTGTTTCCACATATCCCCAGCGATTGGGAATCCGATGCACATGGGTATCCACGCAGATTCCAGGCAATCCATGCCCCTTGGTCACCACAAGGTTGGCCGTTTTTCGCCCAACCCCGTTCAGCGTCAGCAGAGCATCAATCTCCCTGGGAACCTCCCCTCCGAAACGCTGCAATAAATCCTGACATATCAGATGGATATTCTTTGCTTTCGTGTTGTAGAAACCCACCGGATAGATAACCTTCGCGATTTCCTCCGCGGGAATCCTCCGCATCTCCTGCGCAGTCTCTGCCATCGCGAAAAGGCGAAGGGATGCCGTACGAGTGACCTCATCCTTTGTCCGAAGGCTCAAGAGGCAGGAGATCAAAACCTGGAACGGGTCCCCGCGACGTGCAATCCGCGTGACAATCGGCTCACGCCATTCCGCGACCATCTCACGAAGCATTCGGATCGCCCAATGGATATTCCGATTTGAGATCATTTTTCAGACGGCTCGGTTTCTTCCCGCCCCGTGATGGATTTCAACGCATTAGTCATGGTCCATTCCCTGACCACAACACCTTGAGGTCCACAAATGCAGTTATGGTAGATTTCTTTCACAAGCCCCTGCTTTGGATCCCACCATGCCTCTCGAATCGTGATGATTTTGCAGGTCCCCCCTTGATTGACAGACTCGGACTCTGTTCGCTCCATGATTTTTCTGCAAGACACAAATATCCCTGCCGGAACCTCAACCGTCTCATCCGGTAGACGTTTGACCGCACGGGTGAAGGGCGAGCGGCTCCGTTCCTCACCGCCCGGCAGACCGCGCACAATCAGTGTGTGACTTGTTTTCCTTTCCTCTCCAACCTCTAATTCCGCATACGGATTCGAAATCGGAGGATCGAACTCGATCCGCTCCTCGAATGTTCCCTGAGAAACGATTTCCTGTATCCGATTGAAATCGGAATCAAAAAATAATTCGCGTTTTGCCCCGAGGGAGGCCGGATCGTAGTGTTCCTGGATGACCCGGCAATCCCGATCCGCTACTTTTTCTTCTCGAAGCACAGTCAGAACATAATGCCCGGTCGCCTTCTCTTCAGGGAACGGCATTTCCGTCTCATGTTCGTAAGTCCGGATTTGACCGATTTCGTAAGGGAATCCGGCGGAAAAAGATGCGCCGGAGAAAACACCAATGCCAACGACCAAGAGCAACATCAACATCTTGTTGTATCTCCGATCTCCAGAATATTTACTGCACACGCCCCCGTAGGGTCCCAGACAAAATGCGCCCTTTCCGGCGTCCCATCTCCCTCCTCAAAAATCACCAGCGTATTCCGTCTGCTCAACCACGGCCCCGGGACGTAGTAATCGAGATGCCCGTTCATAGTCCAATAGCGCCCCAGGTGTTTTCCATTAACCCACAGGACACCTTTGGTCAGCCCCTCCAGACGAATACGCAACGGCGATGCAGCGGAGGCGCGCAAAGTGTTCTGCTCCACAGAGAAATCTGTCTTGAACCATTGCAGCCTTTTGTCCTGCCTTTCCGAGAGAGGTACCCAATCTCCTTCTCCTTGCGGATAATTCCGCTGTTCGCCGATCAAGCCATGTTGAAATCGCCAGAAATGCAGCTCTCTCGAATCGAGATACACGGGACCGAGTAACCCCTTGTGATCGTCGTGCATTTTCATTCCGTCTTTGCGCACATCGCTCAATTGCCAATCGCCTTTTACATGTCCCAGATTGTCGGAGAGGATGGCGATGACATTCTCTCCTTTCTGCAACCGCACACGTACGGAAGCGGACGGTTGAACGCGACGGTCCTCGGGCGGTTCCAGCGTAGTCAACACCTGTTCGCCGTTAATGAATACCAATGCGCGATCCGCCGGCGCCGTCAGGTGCAACTCTCGCTCAGCCGGCTGATCCTCCTGTACATGGCATCGGTACCAGGCATAGCCGTGATGGCTGCCTGCAAGATCGCGCAAAACCGGTCGGTAACTTTCCATCCATTCGCTGTCGTCGATTCTCGGAGAAAGTTCCGTATCCCGGGCCGCACACATCCACTCGCCGAGAACCGGAAGTAAAAGATTACTGTTTTGAGGCGTCATCGCTACGGAGCCTTCCGGGGTAATCAGCCAGGCTTCCGTTTCATCCGGGCCGAAGTGGACTTCAACCCGCTTTCTCTCCTGTCGCGCATACCGCCCCCCGATCACCACTCCGTCGGCTACCGGCCAGACACGGTTATCCAGGTCCGGGGAAACCAGTAGCACAATAAGATGTTCATTGTCGTATTTGAAATCCGCCCGGGCGTACTTGTTTCCCCTGAGTTTTCCCTCCAATTCAATCCTGTTTCCCCTGCGGGTAACCGGCAAATTACCCGTAATGTCAACTTCACGTGGGATCTGCAGTTGTGCGAAACCGTCTGCGTCCTCCAGAACCAATACTTTTGCCCCCCTGAGTTGAAACAAACCCAGAACCGGGAAACGGCATTCCAATAAGGTTGCGCGGTTGCCGAGATCCATGTTGCCGAGAACGGTTCGAAAGGTTTGCGGGGGAATCTTCAAAGAAATCCGGGACAGTCCGACCGCCCGCAGGGGTGGCTTGCCGATTGTGTCGCCATCGTTTTCCAGGAATAGGAATTGTGACTCCCCATTGAGCCGGCGACGAACCAGAATGTCCGCGCTTGGGGGAATGAGCAGGTCGGTATACTCCAAATCGGATCCGGCCAGGATTTCCGAAAATGCCGAGGCAAGACGGGCCGGTCGCGCCAAGGCACGGAACTTATCCGTTACCCCTCCGGCTTCGGATAACGGCGCGCCGAAATCGTAACTTGTCGTCTGCAAATACATGGTATTGTAGCCGAAATGAGTCCCCCCATGCCACATGTAATAGTTATATCCCGACGCACCGGCATACAGAAACCGCCATGTTTCTTTCTCCACAACTTCTTTCGGGTAAGGATTCCAGTCTGCCGGATTATGCCACGTGGAGTACCAGCCCGGATAAAACTCGGTTGAAAAAATGGGGGCATCCGGTTGCTTGTCCCGGAATGACTCTACTTGAAGCGAGGGATAATGGCTGTTGATACATTCCAGCGTCCCCTTGTGAGAACCTGCGCAGGTAATGAGCGGGACATCAATCCCGTTCCGATGTACGAGTTCCTCGATATGGGTCAAATATGCCTCCGATTCTTCCTCGTCCAGGCAGATGTTTCCCAATTCATTTTCTATCTGAACGAGAATCACGCCGCCCCCGCGCGTGTATTGATGTTTCGCGATGATGGGAATCAGGCGGTCAAACCAGCGGTCCACGTATTTCAGGTATTGCGGTTCATATCGGCGAAGAAGAAGGCCCGGTTTCGTCAGCAACCATGCCGGGAATCCCCCGAAATCCCATTCCGCGCAAATATAGGGTCCGGGCCGCGCAATCAGGTAAAATCCCATTTTCTCGCAAAGCGACATGAATCGATCCAAATCGGCATCGTCTATAAAAAAGTAATCTTCCTCACGAGGTTCGTGGTAATTCCAGGGCACATAAAACTGAATGCAATTCAAGCCGAACGATTTCGCTTTCTCCAGTCGATCCGCCCACAGTTCATGAGGTACACGGAAATAGTGAATCGATCCGGAAGTCAGGAATACACGTTTCCCGCTCAAAATAAAACTGCATCGATCATATTCTACTGTTCGATGTTTCTTCATTCCGCTCTCCAGAAGTTGTTATTCGTTAGAAACCGCTCCGCACACCGGATAAACATTTCGACGGCGATGGACATGGCGTCCTCATCGAAATTGAACCGTGAACTATGATGTGGGTAGATACACCCCTTTTCCTCGTTTCGCGCGCCGACGAAGAAGTAGCATCCCGGTACACGTTCCAGGATAAAAGCCATATCCTCGCCGATCATATCGAGATCGTGCGCAACAGCCTGGGTTTCGCCGACAATCTCCCCAGCGATTGTCCGAACAAACCGGCTCATATCCGTGTCGTTAACTAAAGGCGGATACAGGTAACGGTAATCGAGTCGGTAGTCGGCTCCGGCGGCCTCCGTAGTTCCTTTGACTACTCGCCTGATCCGTTCCTCCATAGACTGCCGCAAGGCGGTATCATACGTGCGAACCGTGCCTCCCAATTCGACGCTGTCCGGGATCACGTTGAATGTCTCCCCGCCTGCAATCCGACCGATGGTGACAACCAGCGCTTTCGCGGGATGGCATTCGCGGCTCACCAGTGTCTGAAGGGCTTCCACGACCCGTGCCGCGCAAACAATGGGGTCCACCGTCTCATGGGGCATCCCGCCGTGACCGCCTTTCCCCAGAACGGTGATCCGGAACTCATCCGTGCTCGCAAATACCGGCCCCGGTCGAACGCCGATCTGCCCGATGGGTAACATCATCGCCAGGTGCAGCGCCAGCGCCGCATCCACCTTCGGATTCTCCAGGATTCCCTCTTCAATCATCGGCAATGCGCCGCCGGGTTTCTCTTCGGCCGGTTGAAAAACCAGTTTCACATTCCCCGTAAGTCGATCCTTCTTCTCCGCCAGGACACGCGCGGCTCCCAGAAGAATTGCCGTATGCCCGTCATGCCCGCAGGCGTGCATAACTCCCGGAACCTGAGAGCGATAGTCGATTTCGTTTGCTTCCTCAATCGGCAGAGCGTCCATATCCGCCCGGAGCAGAAGGGTTCGCCCCGGTTTCTTCCCTTCGATCAAAGCGACAACTCCGGTCCGCGCGATTCCGGTCTGCACAGGCAATCCAAAGTCCCGCAGATACGCCGCAACAACTTCCGCCGTCCGCTCTTCCTGAAATGCCGGCTCCGGGTGACGGTGGAAATCACGTCGAAGCCGGACCAGCTCCGGGGTGAGATTTTTGACTTCCTCTGAAAGATCAGGCTGTTCCATTGCAATGTCTCAAAACAGTTTGTTGTTGAATGGTCAGACTAACATATTCACAGGGTGCGTTCAAACTCATTCAACGGCCTTCAAGGCTTGGCTCCCGACGCTTTCGTTTTGCATCCTGCTCACGCCGAAAAGCGCGCGGATTCGGCTGGTCTCTGATTTGATTTCTGATTGTCAATGCCTCTGGTATGGGGTTTGCATTTCTTGAACATGACCCGGTATTTCCAGGGTTATACCGGCAACATTTGCCGGGGATTTCTTGCATTCAGGGGTTTTCAAGATTTGAGGAAGGCAAAAAAATCATGGTAACCCTATTCGGTATCCTCAATATAGGCGCGCGCGGGTTGTTTGCCTCACAAGCAGCCATCAATGTTACCGCGAACAACATATCCAATGCCTCCACTGAGGGCTATACACGCCAACGAACAGTGCAGACTTCCTCTGCGCCGATCAGCACCGCGGACGGGATTTTCGGGTCCGGTGTGGACGTGGTTACTGTGGAACGGATACGGGATGCTTTCCTGGATGGCCAGGTCCGAAGCGCGAAAAGTGGAGCGGCTTTTTACGAGGAACAGGAGAGTATCTTCCTCAGAATTGAATCTATTCTGAACGATACCCTCGATCCGATTTCCGATTCTCTTGAAGAGTCAAGTTCCGGCGGATTGAACAACCTGATTTCTCGGTTTTATTCTTCCTGGCAGGATCTCGCCAACTCCCCCGAGGCCTCGGAAGTCCGCAGCGCTGTCCTTGAAAGCGGAGCCACTCTTACCGATACGCTGAATCTGATTGCCAAACAGTTGAATCAAGCCCGAACCGATCTCAACAATCAGGTCCATGACCTGGTCGATGAAATCAACCAACTTGCCGTCAATATCGCCAATCTCAACGGCCGGATTTCCGTGGCCGAAGTCGGCGAGTCGTTCTCGGCAAATGACCTGAGGGACGAACGCGACCGCCGGCTCGACCGTCTTGCAGAGATCGTTCCCATCCAGGTCACGGATATTGGGGAAGGACAGGTCGCCGTGACCCTTCAGGGTGTGCGACTTGTTGATGGCGTGCAAACTAACCAGTTGGTCACCCGCACCGGCGGCGGGGGTCCCGTTGAAACCGACAACATATTCTTTGAACGCCAGGGTCTCCAGTCGCTGGATAAATACTTGAAAGACGGGCAGTTGGGGGGAATAGTGGACGCGCGGGACCGTATCCTTCCGCAGCTCCTTGCGGACATGGATACGCTCGCCCGAAGCCTGATTCAGGAAGTCAACCGTATTCACAGCGCGGCCACCGGAACCGCCGGATACCAGGAACTTACAAGCGAATTCGCCTTTCCATCCGGATCGACTTCGCCGACCTCTCCCAAAACGCTGGACCAACTTTTTAATTATCCCGCGCTTTCCCCCAGTGCGCCGATCACCGATTATCCGTTTGAAATCCAAGACGGTGCGTTTACCATCCGCGTGGCCACCCAAAACAACGAAACCCGTGGAACATTCAATGTGAATGTCTCCACGGATGACAGCCTGTACGACATCGTGCAACGCATTGACCGCGCGGACGGGGTTGTTTCCACAGCCTATTCTGTATACACGTTTGACCCTGTATATGTCGCCGATGTAAAATCGGTCTTGAATTTCGACCCGGATGATGTGCTGCCCGGCGGGCCGCCTTTGGCTCTCTCTGCTCTGTTTCCGGATGCGCCGGTCGGATTCGATGCCGGTCCCTTTCAATTGGAGATTCACCTGAAAGATGCTACCGGAAACGACATCGATGCCGACAGCACAACTCCCAATGTTGTCGATCCCTATGTTATTACCATCAACTCGACCGATACGATGTCCGACATTGCAGGACGAATCGCCACCGAAACCGGAGGAAAAGTCGCGGTGGCGTTTGTTCCCGATCCGAAAGACCCCAATCGTGTTCTCTTTCGACTCCAGACGACAAAATCCGGGGAAACGCTGTCCATTCAGGGAGATACATCCGGGATCATGCGCGCCATGATGATCCCTGTCACCGATCCGACCGTTGACCTGGTGGGAGGCGTTTCCACCAGCACAAAGGGTCTATTTGCGGCAGGGCAGCAGAACACCGACTTCATCACCGCCGGGAACCCGAATTTCAGCGCCGTTTTCCCCGGCAATTCTCCTTCCGTGATCGGGGAAGGATCCTTTGATGTGGTTGTGGTGGATGCGCGGGGAAACATCCGGGAAACCCGTACCATTGCCATTTCCGACGGGGGAATCGAGACGATCAACGGTGTTGCCGCACAGATCAACGCAATGGCGGACCTCGATGTCACCGTTACCGCCAACGGCGAAATGCAGATCACGGCAACGAACGACTCTCGCTTCTTCTTCCGAAACGACAATACCGGGTTAATCGATGCGCTCGGTCTCAGTAAAATTGACGGGCACGGGCAATTGGGGAGTTTGCCGTTTCAGTCCGGGACCTTCGAGGTCGTTGTTGCCGATTCCAGAGGCAAAGTGACCGATATTTTCAACGTCGATGTCGAAGCGGATCCGGTCACAGGTGCAATGTCCCTTTCGGACATTGTTCAGGCGATCAACGATGCCGCCAATGAGGTTGGCGCTCCAATCCTCGCGTCTCTTGCCCCCAATCCGTCCGATCCCACACAGTATTGCCTGAAAGTGGAAGGCACGCGGGGGCATCAATTCACATTCCGAAGCGATGACACGCTGTTGCTGGCGGCTCTGGGTTTTGCGGATGGACCGGTCCTGGACGCGACCGGGGACAATGGCATCCTGGCGGCAAGCCAAGTCACCCAAATCGGCGACAATATCGGACCGACTGTCTCTGCCTCCATTAACCAGGACAATCAGTTGGTCCTATCTGCTACCGGAACGGATGAGATTTCTTTTCTGGAGGATAGCAGTCACTTCCTGGCCTCCGCCGGATTGAACACTTTTTTTCTGGGCTCGGATGCAGCCGGCATTCGGATCAATGACAGGGTTCTTTACGATGCGCAGCTTCTGGCCACCTCAAAATCCGGGGCGACCGGCGACAATCAGGCCGCGCTTGCAATTGCAGAACTGAGCGATTCCGATGTTCTGCAAGGGGGGAGTCATGGTGACTACTACCGGTCCACGATTTCCCGCCTTGGACTGGAAGGTGCAAAAATCAGCCAGTTCAGCGAGGTCAACAGAAGGTTGCTCAGTGAGTTTGAATCAATCAAGGAGCAGACTTCCGGCGTATCCATCGATGAGGAATCCATCAATCTGATCCGCTTCCAGCAGGGGTATCAGGCCTCCGCGCGTCTCATCACAACCGTCGATGAGTTGATCAGTCTCGTCATCAACATGGGGGCCTGATCATCCGATCCGCGAAAGCATCCTGTTCCTGTGGAGCAGCCCGAACCGGATCCGCTACGGGGTAGCAGTATCGGGCAGATCGATTTGTTCGGAGCCGGCCTCCGTGATGCTTTCTTTCACCAGTTCCCCTTTAGCGTAAATCTGCGTTTCCGGTCGTTCGATGATTTCATCAATCCACCGGTTGAACTCTCGATTGAAGTTCTCACGATACAGCACATTGGCGATGGTAACCCGATCATGGACCAGGACGATGTGGTATCCCAAATTCGTACGGATCGGATCGCTGGGTTTCCCGACCGATAGATCGAACAAGACCTCGAATTCGGGGAAAATCTCGCTGCGGCGCAACCTGCCCAGACGTCCCCCATTTTTCCGGGTTTCTTCCTGTTCCGAGCATTCGCGGGCGAGCGCCGCAAAATCTTCACCGGCCTTTGCCCGCAATGCGATCAAGTCGGCTTTCTCTTTGATCTTTGCTTCCTCCTCCGGAGAGGCGTTTTCCGGGACCTTCAGAAGGATATGACTCAGTTGAATACTCTCGAGTTCCTTCCATTGGCCGGGATGTTCCGCCTTGAATGCCTCAACGTCTTTTTCCGTAACCTGAGGAACTCTTTCCCGAACAACCCGTGGCGCAATTTCCCGAAGCCAGTATTTCCGACGGGCCAGATACAGACAGTGCGCTTTCAGGCTTTCCTCCGTGATGCCGCTCTTTTCCATCTTCTCGCGCATTTCCTCTTCCGAAGAGAAAGCGGCGCGAAATCGCTCCACTTCCTGATCGGCAAGGTAATTGATTTCACGCTCCGAAACACGACTGTCCACTCCGTGTTCCTTGAGGATTTTTCGACATTCCTGGGTCAGGAGGAGATCCTTGATCCGTTCTTTCAAGGCACGCACTCGCAATGCCCGATATTCCTCATCGGTCATGGATTCCAGGGATCGGTTTGTCCCATAGAACCACATTGCCCGCATGGCATCATCCAGTTCAGTAGCAAAAATAACCTCCCCGTTGACTTTCGCTTCAATCGTTTCGAGTACCTGTGACGATACCGAAACCGGAAATAAAGCTACACAGAGAACCCATGGGGCCAATCGAAACGGACGCATCGATTCCTCCTGTTGAATCGGGATTTTCCGGGCGGTTCGGGCCGGAAATCCTACTCGACTTTTACTTTGCGGGCACGCTTTCCTTTGCGTTCACGGGCGCTTTCGAGAGACTCGATCCGGTGGTCGATCATCCCCCGCAGGCCGCGCAGAAAGGAGATCTTCGACTGCCGAAACTGATCGATGGATTCCCCCGGAAGATCAAATATCAGATCGAACAGCGCACCGATAGGGCAGGATAGCGAGCGGCAGCCTTCTGCAGAACGGGATTCATCCTCGTTTGTCGCGTTCATCGCCGACACCTCCCATCTCGACTTTGAGTTCCCCCTCCCTCAGGACTGCTCGTTCGGGGGTCAATCCGACGAACGTCCTGGGAAGGGTAACGTGTTTTCGGAAATTTCCCACCTGAACGACCAAATCGTCCCCCGTGGTTACCATGTCCACCTCTCCTTTCAGAGCGAAAGGCAAACGGATAATTACGGTCCCCCGTCCATCCTTTTTTGAAAACCGGATCGGCCGTTCCCGGACGAAACGGTTTGTCGGATCATTATTATCATACAGCCGCTTTGCCAACCTGTCCAATCCTTCTTTACCCAGGATTTCGGACTCAAACGCCGGGACTTCCAGGGCCGGCACCGGAGTAAACAGTTCCCGGATTTCCTCCACATATTTCTGCTGTTTCTCGCGCCATTTACGAAAATACGACAGATCGGCATCCTCGGGCAGGATACGGTTGACAATCACCAGGTCCACACAGAGTCCGTACAACGCAAAATACATAAACGCCCGCTGAGTCTCTTTGATAACCATTTTTTCCGGATTGGTAACCAGGCGAACACTGGTTACTTCCGGATTACACAAAACCCGATCGATTCCTTCCATCTTCTGAAAGAGACTCTCCAGGTTCTGGAAATAGCGATCTTCCGGCAGCGGTACGGAAGAAACTCCCCTCAGGATGGGACGCACGGTTCGGATGAGGTTTCGCTGTAACCGGAAAATCTTCTTCATATACCATTCGAGCGTGGTGGGCATACTGACAAATCGCACCGACTCGCCGGTCGGCGCGCAATCCAGAATCATCACATCAAACTGCTTTTGTTTGAGATAACGGTTGATATGGAGCAGACAGGATATCTCCTCCATACCGGGGAAAATGGCAACTTCCTCCGCAACCACATCCTCAAGGCCCGACACATTCAGCAGGCCGGAGATATAAGCATGGACCTCCTGCCAGTTTTTCGATAATTCCTGTTGAATGTTGATTTCCTGAATCCAGAGGTTATCGGCTACTGCAACCGGGTCCCCCTTCGCGGTATCGTAAAGAGAACGCTCCAGATCGAAGGCATCCGCAAGCGAATGCGCTGGGTCGAGCGACATCACCAGCGTATTGTATCCTTTCGATGCGCACTGCAAACCCGTGGCTGCGGCGATACTGGTTTTCCCGACACCGCCTTTCCCGGTATAGAAAAGAATCCGCATGATTCCATCTCCCAATATGAAAATCTTTGTTTTACTGTTACTGCAACGGCTCAAACCCCGAATATGTCATGCACGTTTCCACGGAAAACCACGCCCAAACCCGGACGACCCGGGAATCGAACCTGTCCCTTCTCAAACCACACACCATCAAATGGATCGTCTGCCAAAAGCGCCGCACCGTCCAGATCGACAAAATCCGCGAACGGTGCAAGATGGGCCGCCGCCGTTATCCCCAGCGAACTCTCCAACATACATCCTACCATAATCCGCAAGTTGTGCTCGCGAGCCAGATAAATCATCTTTCGCGCTTCCAATAGCCCCCCACACTTCGCCAACTTGATATTAATGCCGTCGCACGTACCGAGAATCCCCGGGATATTGCGGCTGGTCCGCACACTCTCATCCAGAATGATCGGAATCCGTCCCTGGTTGATCCGATTCAGTTCCAGCAACCCTTCCCTGTCTCCGCGCGGCAGCGGCTGCTCAACCAAATCCACATTCCAGTCCCGAAGGCGTTCGATCCACCATCGGGCGGTCTGCCGATCCCATCCCTCATTGGCATCAACTCGAAGAGTTTTGGTTGTGGCCTGACGAATGGCTTTCAGTCTGGCCACATCGTTTTGACCGCCCAATTTGATCTTGACGATGGGAAAATCACCGCTGGATTCCAATCGTTCAACCATTCGTTCGGGCGTATCCAGCCCGATGGTAAATGAGCTTGCAGGGGCGTTTTTTGCCTCAATTCCCCAGAGCCGGTACAACGGCTGTCCTTGTCCGGCTGCCCAAGCGCTGTGAATGGCCATATCTATCGCCGCTAGTAAGCACGGAAAATCGGCTAAAACCGCCCCGATTTCCTGAATAGCCTCTTGCGGGCGCTCAACGTAAAAATCTGGTACACGAATTGCTCTCGATCGGTTCAGGAGAACTTCGCCGGTTTGGCCGAGATACGCCACCGGCGCAGCCTCGCCGATATGATCGGAGAGAGAGACAAAGAGATTCTCAACAAAGGTCTTGACACCCCGCGAGATACCGAAAGGAACCCTGGGGTGGAGCCGGCGCAAGACAGCTTGGATTGGTTCTGAATCGCACATAATCACTTATCTTTTATCCATTGAATGCAATATAATATGTTTTGGGCGAAATGAGAGGACGTACGAGGTGCAGCCGTGCCATCTTTGCAAGCCAAAGTACTCTTCGATCGCGCGCTGATTCAGTTTCACAAGAAGAAGCCCGATAAGGCCGCCGAACTGTTTAAAGAAGCCGTTCTCGAAGACCCCTCTTATGCAGAAGCGCTGTACAATCTTGCCTGCTGTTATGCCATGCTCGGTCAGCGGGATGATGCCATTGTATACCTGGACCGGGCGGCAAAACTGGATCAGCAGTGTATTGACTGGGCCAAGGAGGACCCGGAATTCGATTCTATCCGGGACGATGAAGCCTTTCAGAAAATATTGCATGTGAATGACTTGGCCGGCGAGAGCGGGACATCCGGCAATTCGGATTTGTCGGCCCTGATCGAGGGGGGTGGGGAAAACAGCGGCGGCTTCCAACCGGTAAATCCGGATGAACTGGAGCATGTCGATCAAGCCACTGCGGGAGAGAGCCAGGAGGGAGTCCCGCCTTCCACACCCCGGAACAAGCGGGATTCGGAAGAACTTCCCCCCTGTGCGCAATGTGGCGCGCTGGTGGTGGAAATGCGGATTCAGCGATTCAACCCGTTTCTTTCTCTCGGCATTACAGCCTGTGGAGTGGTTTTGACCATTTTGCTGGGATGCCTGGGATTTTTTCTTTCAATTGTGATCGGGATTCCAACCGTGATGCTGGGATTGTGGATGTTCACACGGATCGACAATACGTGGGTTTGCCAGAATTGCGGGGCACGAGGCGCGGCTGCCGGTCAGCCCCCAGAGACCGCGCGCCGAACCGGAACGGCGGACGGTGGCTCCGGTAAGTCCCTGGAACGCCAGTCGGGCTAATTGCGTCCGTCTCTTCTGAAAAGTCAGCCGAAAATCCGGTCCCGTTCCCTCTGGTTGTATGCCAGTTTCTCTTGTGGGGTCATCCGACTCCAATCCGGTTCCGCACTTGGTGAAAGCGCTCGTGAGGGAGTTCCGTCCGAGGTGGCTGGACTTGCAGAGGTCGTTTTCTCTCCAACCGATCCCGCTCGACGACTCATATCGACAATAGCCGTCCCGGACCCGCCATAGCTCATGATGCCCGACGTCAGCGCCAAATCGTCTTCCAAAGACCGGCGGGGCTTGATTCCCATTCCCTGAAGGACGGCGTGGTAGGCCGGCACGGCCTCTTCAGGTGAGATCGCCCCATCTACAATCAGGCGCAAGAATCGCACAAAAGCCAATTGATGCTCCGCATTATTGATTTTCCTGCCGAACAGGGCGACACGCGCACCGTACTTCCGGGCCTCGTGAATCAACTTAAACGCATCATAAGTCGTTCCCGCCGAGCCGCCCAAAATCCCCACAATCAGGTGAGGATCGTAATGAACCAATTCCTCCATCGCTTTCGGGCCGTGATACACCATTTTGAGAAACAGCGGACGTCCGGCTTCGGTTACCCCCGCCAGGCTTCTCGTAATCATGTCATTGACAAACTCTCCAAGTTTGTCGGGAGACAGGCCGATATCCACATTCGGATCGAAAATCTCCAGGAAATACCGGAATCCCTTTTCTTCCGCTTCGAGGCGAAATGCTTTGAACGCCTTGAGAGTTTCCAAATCCCGCTCATGATGATTATTGAAGGTTACCGAATACAGGCCGAGGTTCGCTCCCATTCCACGTTCCGAGGGAGCGCACTCGTATTTCCCGCATTGCGCGTGGTCGATGGTTGTGGTTCGAAACGGGCGTGAAAACTCGTTGACATAAATGCCGTGACGGGCAATATGAATGTCTGTCGTGTCGTTTGTGCGCACCGCCGGGGTCACAGGGGAATTGTCGAACAGACGTTCCCGGATGGTCAGGATCTCGTTGCTGCTTGCCGACATCAGCATAATGTCCACGGCTGCCTGACGAGTCACCTGACGCATCATTTCCCGGTATTCCGCTATACTCCGAAAACGCAGCTCGCCGTGATACGATTCCGGTGAAACACCGCCGGACCGAATCCCGAACGCCATGTCCGCATCCTTCGCATCCGCCAGAATGAATGTCTTGGAATTGGGATTGGCATGGATCTCCGCCAATTTACAATCCAGGCTTTTTTCAACCATCAGAACCTCTTATTTCATCTTCCGTAAATTGCATCCATATTGTATTTCAGAAGATTAGACGCAGCGTCCGACAATGACAAGTCCAGAGGAATCTTCGCAAGGTAGCTGCCAGGCAGGGACGCCTGGCCTACTGGTAGGACAGGCCTCTGTGCCTGTCGAAAGAAGATAAACGGTGGGACAGGCCTCTGTGCCTGTCGAAAGAAGATAAACGGTAGGACAGGCCTCTGTGCCTGTCGAAAGAAGATAAACGGTGGGACAGGCCTCTGTGCCTGTCGAAAGAAGATAAACGGTAGGACAGGCCTCTGTGCCTGTC
>Ga0116149_1000608_pt1 | contig 47087 bp, 38 predicted proteins | sample AD_UKC057_MetaG_FD_89787 | JGI IMG/M metagenome (GOLD analysis project Ga0116149, IMG submission 89787) | Active sludge microbial communities of municipal wastewater-treating anaerobic digesters from USA - AD_UKC057_MetaG | ecosystem: Engineered > Bioreactor > Anaerobic > Digestate | place: USA...
GAATAGGATGTTGATAATTTAATCATGCAGTATTGGGAATATGGGTAACAGACAACTGCGAAAAAATTAATTTTACGTGCAAATTTAAACACGATGAACAAACAGATAAAATCGGCCCTCATCTCGGTGTACCACAAAGACGGACTCGAGAATATTATTAAAAAACTCGATTCGAGCGGAGTGAAAATTTACTCAACCGGCGGAACCCATAAGTTTATCAACGAACTGGGAATTGAGGCTACTGCGGTTGAAGATATCACCGGTTATCCATCGATTCTTGGCGGAAGGGTAAAAACCCTGCACCCATTAATTTTTGGTGGTATTCTGGCCCGCCGCTCAAATACCGATGATATTGCCGATATGCAGACTTACGAAATTCCTCCTGTCGATTTGGTAGTAGTCGACTTATATCCTTTCGAGGAAACCTTAGCGAAAGGTGCTGCTGCTGAGGACATTATCGAAAAGATTGATATTGGCGGTATTTCGCTGATTCGGGCTGCAGCTAAAAACTTTGAAGATGTATTGATTGTTTCGCACCGGGGCCAGTACAACAAGTTATTCAGCCTGCTCGAAGAACACGGTGGAACCACCGATATAGATACGCGCCGACAGTTTGCACGCGAGGCATTCAGTGTAAGTTCAAACTACGACGCAGCCATATTCAGTTGGTTCGATAATGGTGAATACAGCGAATTCCGCAAGTCGTGCGGACCACAGCATAAACTGCGCTATGGCGAAAATCCGCATCAAAAGGCCTATTACTATGGCAAGCTGGACGAGGTGTTTGAACAGGTTCATGGTAAGGAAATTTCGTACAACAACCTGCTTGATATTGATGCCGGCATGCTTTTGATCAGCGATTTTCAGAACGAAATTTCGGTAGCTATTATCAAGCACAATAATGCCTGTGGTATGGCCAGCCGCAGCAAGCTTACCGATGCCTGGAATGCTGCACTCGATGGTGATCCCGTATCTGCATATGGTGGTATCATTGTCACAAATACCATTGTTGACGCTGATGCAGCATCCGAAATAAACAAAATTTTCTTCGAGATAATTGTGGCTCCCGATTATACCCACGATGCCCTTGAAATACTGAAGCAGAAGAAAAACAGAATTATTCTCATCCAAAAACAGAAAAAACTAAAATCGCATCAGTTCCGGTCGATTTTCAACGGGGTTCTTCTGCAGGAACGCGATGCCCATACCGAGAAAAAGGAAGCACTGCAATGTGTAACCGAAATGCAGGCTTCCGACAATCAGATTGCTGATTTGTTGTTTGCCAATAAATTGGTGAAGCACACCAAGTCGAATGCCATTGTGCTGGTGAAAAATCGTCAGTTGGTAGCCAGCGGAACCGGCCAGACTTCGAGGGTTGATGCCCTGAAGCAGGCCATAGAGAAAGCGAAGAATTTTGGTTTCGACCTGAATGGTGCTGTTATGGCCTCCGATGCATTCTTCCCGTTTAAAGACAGTGTCGAAATTGCATTCGAAGCCGGTATCCGCGCCGTGATTCAGCCCGGAGGTTCCATCCGTGATCAGGAAACCATCGACTTCTGCAACGAAAACGGCATTGCCATGGTTTTTACCGGAATCCGGCACTTTAAGCATTAATCCGGCCTTTTGTCCGGGTATGTGGAATTCATCTGATTGTAGTGATTAGATGAATTTTTTTTATTTTTACATTTTGACTCTGAATCAGATACATGAAAACAGGAATAATCGGGTATGGATACTGGGGCATCAATCTGGTGCGTAATGTGGTGGGCAATTCAGTCTTCGACTTGAAATATGTGTGCGACACCAGTCCAGACAGGTTGCAGCTGTTGCAGAAGACTTATCCCTGGCTTACCGGCATTGATGATGCGAATATAATCCTGAATGATTCCGAAATTGAATGTGTCATTATTGCAACCAATCCGGCCAACCATTTCAGTTTGGCACAACAAGCGCTGAAGAATAGAAAACATGTTTTAGTCGAAAAACCACTGGCTACCAATCTGGCTGATGCAGTGAAACTGGCAGAACTTGCATACACCAATGGGGTATGCCTGATGGTTGATCATACTTTTTTGTATCATGGTGCAGTTCGAAAAATAAAGGAGATAGCTGAAAGAGGAGAGCTGGGAACAATAAATTATATCGACTCAACCCGTATCAACCTGGGGATATTCCAAAACGACATCAATGTATTGTGGGATTTGGCCACCCACGACTTGTCCATTATTAATTACCTTACAGGAGAATTGCCATATTCGGTGGCTGCCACAGGGAAATGCCATATTAAACCCGGCATTGAGAACATTGCATATCTCAACCTCTTTTATCAGACCGACCTGATTGCCCATATACACAGTTCGTGGTCATCACCTGTAAAAGTACGACAGATGTTGGTGGGTGGTGATAAAAAAATGTTGGTGTATAACGATATTGAACCCAGCGAAAAAATCAAGGTGTACGATTCAGGGTTTATTACCGACGACAATAAAAAAGAGCAAATACTGGTGGATTACCGGACGGGCGATGTTTTTGTGCCAAAACACGACACGCGCGAAGCGCTCAGCACAATGGTTGATGATTTTGCCCAATCTGTAAAAACGGGTAAAAAACCATTGGCAGACGCGAATTCTGCAATACAAATCATTCAGATATTGACAGCCGCAAAACAATCGATAACCCAAAACGGAAAAGAAGTTAAGCTATCAATTTAAAAGAATGTCCCAATCCTGGTCAGTAATAATATTTGCATACAACGAAGAATCTTCGGTGAGGAATCTGATTGAGAAAACTGCTAATGTTTTAATGCAAATTTCGCCGGAGCAACACGAAATTGTGGTTGTAAACGATGGAAGCACCGACAATACAATCCATGAAATTGAAATATGTTCCGGGGTCATTCCCAATCTCAAGATTATTCATCACGAAAAAAACAAAGGTATTGGCGAGGCCCTGCTCACCGGTTATCGGAATGTGCAGTTCGAAAACATCTGCGCTATTCCGGCGGATGGACAGTTCAATCCGATGGAGTTAATTCCCTTTGCCGAAATTCCCGAAAAAACCGTGATTTCGTTTTACAGGACACAGAAAACCCGCTACACCCTGTTCCGCAAGCTGCTTAGCTATGCCAACAGAATTCTGAACAGATTTTTCCTTGGCATTAAAATCAAGGATGTGAATTGGGTTAAGGTGTATAAGAAAGAAAGTTTCCAAAGAATTACACCCATTCTTACGAGTTCGCTTGTGGAAAGTGAAATATTTGCACGTATGCTGTATGCCAACAACACAATTGTTGAAGTGCCATCGGTATATAATCCACGAGTTGGCGGGGTATCGAAAGGGGCATCGTTAAGAACAGTTCGAAATGTAATTCGTGAAACAGTTAAATTGTACTTTACGTTAATTCGAATTAAACAGTAATGCCGTTAAAAGTTTTTTTAACGACACCTCCATTGGTTAAAATTGTAGAGCCAATCTACGATAAACCTTCTTTTGTCAGGAACTCGCTGGCAAGCCTGGCTGGATATTTGCGATTCAGTACCGATGCAATTATATCCTGTTGTGACGCTAAGTTTCAGAAAAAATACAGATCAGCTTTATTACAGGATATTATAGATTTCAACCCCGATATTCTTGGAATATCAGCATTTACCTATGAAATTGATGATGCTGGCAAACTTGCAGAGGATGTAAAACTTTTTAACAAGAATTGCATTGTTATTGTTGGGGGAAGTCATGTTTCAGCAATTCCGGAGAAAACGCTGAATGAATTCGCCTATTTTGATATTGGAGTTATTGGTGAGGCTGAATTGACACTTTATGATATATATAATTGTTTTAACAATGGACTTGATTTGCATAACATACTTGGCATTGTATTCAGGAATTCTTCTGGTGACGTTCTATGTACTCCCAAGAGAGAAAAAATAAAGGACTTAGATATTATTCAAATACCGGCATGGGACTTATTACCAAAAGCAAAAGAATACTATATCCAGACGACCAGAGGGTGTCCATTCAACTGTAATTTTTGTTTTAACCCAAACGGCCATTCTGTCCGAAAACGAAGCGTTAAGAATATCATTGGAGAGATGAAATGGTTGATATTAAATATGAAGCCCGTTAGAATATCCTTGGGGGACGAAGCCTTTGGAGCTGACCATGAATTTGCACATGAACTTCTTGACGAAATGATAAGGTGTAATATTGGGGCACAGGTAAAGTGGGATATTCAAACACATGTATCGTTACTCGATGAAGCCTTGGTTGTCAAGATGAAAAAGGCCAATGTCAGAAAAATTGAAATGGGTGTTGAATCTGGGAATGAAGAGATTTTAATTAATATGGGGAAAGGCGTAACCAGTGGAAAAATTGAAAAAGCATTTAGTTTGGTAAAAAATCACAAAATCCCCACGGGAGCTTTTCTTATATTTGGACATCCTTACGAAACGAAAGAAACAATTAAGGAATCCATGGTAGTGCTCACCATCACAACATTATATAATGAAGCAATGTGCAATAGTGGCTTAATCCATTTGTCGCGGTATGGGTCTTCGGCTTCGGTAATGCAATAATCAACGGTCCACGACGATGGGGACAAAATTATTTGTGCTCCCATACGGCATAAGGTATGGGCTATGGCTAAACTTTCGGGGTAATTGTCTGCGCAAATATTAAGGCCAATTTTTCCCAGGGGAGTATCGATTACATTTAGTGTGGTGCCGATTTCATAATATTCGTGCTCAACCACGAGGAGATTAATTTTGCTGTATTTCAGAAGAATTTCTCCCTTTGGACTGACCAAAATTGCTGTGTTAAATCTTTTATCTCCGCGTTTTTCGGTTAAACCAACGCCGATATACACATTGTGTTTTGCGGCCAGTTCACCGAAGTAATTACTGTAAGGTCCGGGTATTGGCAAACACTCGGTTTTTGACGAAGGATGCGTCCATGCGAAGTCGATGGTTTCGGGCAATAAAACTAAATCACATTTTTTCGAGGCTGCTTCAGCCACAAGAGCTGCTGCCCTTTCAAAATTGCGATCCGGCTCCCCGCCTTCAACCAGAAGTTGAGCAAGACCGATAATAACCGATGCCATAGTTGTAAAAATTTCAACCCAAAAGTAATAAAATAGCCGGTGACGCCAACTTCGATACAATATTTTAACAACGCTGACTTCATTTATAAAGATAATTGCTACTTTTGATAAAATGATTTTTTAATGCGAACAGTGCTCATAACCGGTGGTGCAGGTTTTATCGGAAGTAATCTGGCTGATTACATGCTGTTGAATGGCTGGCAGGTTATTGCCGTTGATAATTTTGACCCTTTTTATAGCGAAGAAATAAAGCGAAACAATATTAAAAATGCCTTAACTTATTCGGGATATCGCTTCATTGAAATGGATATCCATAAAACCGAAGAACTGGTTTCGCAACTTCATCAACCCATTGATGTCGTAATACATCTGGCTGCCAAAGCCGGAGTAAGGCATTCAATTACAAATCCAGTGGGGTATGAAGAAACCAATTATCTCGGAACCATCAAAATTTGCGACCTGGCAAAGCAATTGAACATCCCGAAAATAATTTTTGCTTCTTCATCAAGCGTGTATGGCACCAATCCGATGCTGCCCTGGAACGAAGATACAACGGCAGTATCTCCCGTGAGCCCGTATGCTACCACCAAGGTGATGTCGGAAGAATATGGAAGAAAATTCTCGGAAGAAACAGGAATACAGTTTACTGTCCTTCGTTTTTTTAGTGTTTACGGACCACGTATGCGACCCGACCTTATGATGTTTAAAATAGCCCGAAACATATTGGAAAACAAAGAAATAACTGTTTTTGGCGACGGCTCTTCGAAACGCGATTATACCTATATCGACGATATTGTTTCTGGCATTATCCAAGCAATTGTTTATAATGGAAAACGATTTGATATTTTCAATCTGGGCAGCCGCAATCCAATATCTCTAGAACAAATTATTTCGATATTCGAGCAAATAACAAAGCTTAAGGCCAACACCAAATATGCTCCTTTTTTTACCGGAGAATCGAATAGCACAGAGGCAGATATTCGAAAAGCACAATTTTCGCTGGGTTATCATCCTAAAACAGAAATTCAAGAGGGAATCAGACTATTCCTTCAATCGGTTGGTACCATCTGAATTCTTCTTTTTTCCAGCGTTGGGGTTAGTTACAAACTTACGGTGAATCAATGAAAATTATTTATCTTTACATCTACAAATATGACAGGTAGCTTGCATGGAAAACAAGACTAAGATAATAGACCCGAATAAGAAAACGGGTGTTCTCGAATATCTGAGCATTATCTGGGACTACCGCTATCTGTCTCAATCACTGGCTAAGGCAGACATTAAAGGTAAATATGCCAAAACATATTCCGGAGTTTTTCTCAGTGTTCTTCAGTCCTTTATAGGATTGGGCGTATATTGGGTTATTTTTGGGATTGCATTAAACATCGATACAAGTGGGACACCATACCCTTTATTTGTTTTACCCGGTCTTATATTGTGGCAATATTTTTCCTATCTGACTGGAACTGCAAGTGGTGCAATTATTCAGTCGGAGCACTTAATAACAAAATTATATTTCCCCAGAATAAATCTTGTTTTCGCAAAAGCAATTTCCGGTCTTGTCGAAATGGGGGCAGGTAGCTTTGTGTTTATTGTCTTTATGTTGATTTACAAGCTCCCGGTGAATATTAACTGGATGTTTATTCCGCTGATACTTGCCGCATTGATTATAGCGGGGCTTTCAATAGCTTTATGGATTAGTATTATTTCGTTGTATATCCGAGATCTGGGTAATATTATTATTCAACTTACCAACTTTATTATTTTTGTCACACCGGTTTTTTACCCGGGAACAATTGTCCCGGAAGGGTTTCGCATTATTTTGTTTCTAAACCCCTTGGCCGGAATTATCGAGACATTGCGTTGGGCTTTATTTGGACATGGTTTGCCCGATTCAGGATATTTACTTGGGATTATTCCCGTCGCCGTTTTCATGGTGAGTGGCTTTTTTATTTTTAAAAAAATTGAGAAAAAAATAACCGACCTACTCTGATGCAAAATGCAATTAAAATAACTGATGTTTCGAAATATTATCTTATCGCTGACCACGATAATCCCAGGAATAAACGAAATCGTAAGAAAAAATTCTGTGCCCTACGAAAAATAAGCTTCGAAGTAAAATCAGGAAAGACTTTGGCTATAACAGGACCAAATGGTTCAGGTAAAAGTACCTTACTGAAATTGATAGCTGAAGTAACTTATCCTTCCGAAGGAATTATCACAACTACTGGCAGGGTAGTATCGATTCTTGAAATCGGGGTTGGCTTTAATCCTGAATTATCCGGACTTGAAAACATTTATCTCAGTGCAGGTTTGTATGGCATAAACAAAAAAAACTTGACTGATAAATTACCTTATATAGTCGAACTTTTTGGTTTCAGTGAGTTTTTAGATACCCCGGTGAAATATTACAGCAGTGGTATGTATATGAGGCTGGCATTTTCGGTTATTACCCGGATTGATGCCGATATATACCTTTTTGATGAGATATTGAGTGTAGGTGACACTGTGTTTCAAACAAGAGCGCTTGAGGAGATCAGACAGTTGAAAAAAAAGGGGGCGACCATTTGTTTTGTTTCCCATAACCCAAATGAAATTGCGGAACTTTGCGATTCGATGTTGTTGCTGAATAAAGGGGAAATTGTTTATATTGGTTCACCGGGAGAAGCCTTGAAGGAATTTCAAAAAATAATGGCTAACCCCGACTCTAACGTGGCGATGCATAATCATCAACTTGAAAAAGTGCAGCTTGCATCAGGTAAAAACCAATTGACAACCAATGAGCATTTTTTATTTGATGCTAGTCATTTGCAGATTTCTAGCGATTTTAAAACGGATGCTTTTATTAACGCCGATAAAGATATTAGGCTCCGCCTCGAGTTTTTGTACTTAAGTGATAAAACGGTGCAAGTCGGTTTCCTAATTAAAGACAGGTATCAAACGGTAATAAGTTCTATGTTCCAGAACTTTTCCCCTGTTGAAAGTCCGGAAGTTTGTTTTATGGAAGTCGTTTTTCAGGCAAATACATTCAATCCCTCAACATATCTGATTGATGTGATTGTGTTCAACGACAATGTTTTGTCAGTACTGTACCCAAGCATATTGCGTTGTAATTTTACATCAGAAAACATTTCAGGTACTACTTTGGGCTATGTAAATACTTTTTGTAGAATTCAAACTGGTACATTATGAGATCACTGTTAGGGATATATCGGCTTAATCCAGATTTCGATCTGAAAAACACGCAAGTTGTTGAGAATTGCTTCGTTAAAGACAGAAATCAGGACAAGCTGCATAGTCATGGTGCTGGTGATTTTAAAATAATTCAGTATGAATACTTCAACGACATTCAGCATATTTATAAAACCCCTGATTCTTTGCTTGGTTTCAATGGCACAATTTATCCCCGTTGTATGCCATCTGATTTGCCGGAATGCAGTCCCGACAAGTTGTTGAACCATGTTGCTGAAACACTTATACCAGAAGATATCGAAACAGTTAAAAGATTTGGAGGAAAATATAACCTGTTTTATTACAACGTCAAAACAAACACACTGAATCTTGTAAACGATCGATTTGGACTTCAACCCATGTTCTATTATTGCGATAATGATGTTTTTATGTTTTGCAGCGATTATGAGGCCCTGGCTGAATATAAGGACTGTAAAAACAATATCAGCCGCGAAGCTCTTATGGAATATTTGATTTTTGGGGCACCTCAAAACAACAAAACATTTTTAAAAGATATCAGATTGCTCCCACCCGGGAGCAAGGTGTCATGTTACAAGGGTCTAATTTCTTTCGAACACTTTTATCCTAACCTTGATATCAATAATAGTGCAGACGATTTACATGAAATTTCATACAATTATTACAATTGCTTTCGCCGGGAAGTAAACCTGATGCTCAACTGGTACCCTAATGTTGATATTACCCTTACCGGAGGCACCGATACCCGGATGATACTGGGGGCAATGGATGAAGGGTTGCGGGGTCAGCATCAGTTTATGACATTTAGATATAAGCTGATTCCGGATGAAGAGAATCAGGATATAATTATTGCCCGGTTATTGGCAAAGGAATTTGGTCTCAAGCATCAGGTGGTTGAAAGGAATTTTTACTCCCCGCAACTTATGGGTGAAAACTATTTTAAAGGGTTGCGCAACACCACAACATTCTTCGTTTCAGGTTATCTTGGTTCCGAAACCCTTCGTTTTTCTCCATCATATCCGAATAATATCTCGGAAATAACAAGGAAGTTTATTACTAATAAATCGAATTCATATTTATATAATACAACCCAGGATTTTATTTTTCATATCGAAAATTCTTATGCTGCAAATAAAACACTGCGTATTGCAAATCATGGCCTGAATAAATTGTTCAATAAATCGGTGTTTTTAAATTTCAATGCTTACGAGGAAGAAATCTATCGTTCGATATCGCATGTAAAAAACGATTTTAAAGAACTGTCGTATACCGGCAATTACCTTATCCGAAGCTTCTTTTCGAGGCATTGTGGCGGCGCAAAAAGTAATATGCTTTTACCTTCGGTTGTAAACCAGTATTTATTTTCACCCTATGCCTTACCCGATATATTACAAATAGCATGGGGTATAAATCCAAAATTTCTTTTTAGCAACAATAAGGGGATTTCAAATTATATTCTGAAAGAATTTTTACCTGATTTTTGCGGAATTCCATCAAATTCCCACATTACACAGCATGAAGGAACGGTTCTTAAGCCATTGAATCAAGGTAGATTGGCTGTAGATTGTTTTAAATTTGATTACCCTGCATCATCCCAATTTGTAACAAACGATATGTTCAATTCGGTTTTTAAAACAGAAACGATTATGTCGGAATATATAATTAAAAATCGACAAAACCATGTCTGGTTCGATTTGAAGCTGTGGTTCGATTATATGTTCAGGTAATAGTGTTTATCTGAATTGTCAGCTTAAATAGATTATATAATTGGTAAAAGTTTTAGAATTTGATTGAGGATTAATTTAGTTTTTGAAACTTGTTTTTGAATGAATTGTTTCATTACATTTGAAATGAAGTTTTACATAAAGTTATATTAGAATACTATGAATGTATTGGGTATAAACGGGCTTGGGGTTCTTCCGTCGGCGGGCATTGTGTCGAATGGCAAATTACTGGCGTTTGCCGAAGAAGAGCGGTTTACACGGCTAAAAGGCAGTTTTGGGTTTATGCCTGGAGCAGCTACCGATTTTTGCCTCAAACAAGCCGGTTTATCGCTGGAGAAAATTGATGCAATCGCATTTGGATGGAATAGCAATTTATACCGTTTCGAAATGCCCCTGTTTTCGTTTTGGAAGTACCTGACACGAAGTCCAAAAATTCAAAAAACAGGAAATATGGTTAGCTTTACAGCTGAACTACTAAAATATCACCCGAAGCATGTGAAGTCCAAAATAGACGAAATGTTGGGTAATTATGCAGGTTATAATAAAAGAATCCCGGTTCATTTTGTTTCACACCATCACGCTCATGCAGCTACAGCTTTCTACCTTTCGGGATTCGACAGTAGTTATATTCTGGTTATTGATGGCAGCGGAGAAAAAAACTGTACGAGTATTTTTAAAGGCACCGGCCAGGAAATAAAACATATCGAAAGCATTAATATCCCTGATTCTTTAGGTTGGTTTTACCAGAGCATCACCGAGTTTTTGGGTTTCTCACCAAATCACCACGAAGGTAAGCTTATGGGTTTGGCTGCATATGGAGCTTATGATAAAGCCATTTTCGATAAAATGGAAAAGATAATTCATTATCAACAGGGCGCAAGTTACAGGTATAATGCATCATTTGGTTTTTTAGGCAATCATACAACGGGTAAGGTATATAGCAATCAATTGGTTTCTCTGTTGGGTGAGCCACGAAGCAGCGATTCACCAATCAGCAATTATCATAAAAACATTGCTTTTGCTGCGCAGAAAAAGTTGGAAGAAATTGTTGTGGGAATTGTCAGATACATTGCAAAAAGAAGCGATTTTAACGGAAACCTCTGCATTGCCGGTGGAGTCGCATTAAACTGCAAAATGAATGGCGTACTGCTTGAACTTCCCGAAATCGAAAGATTATATATCCCCTCAGTACCCAGTGATGCCGGGGTATCCTTAGGTGCTGCACTGGCGGTCTCGAAAGCTAAAGCGCAACCGGTTTCTCAAACTACGGAACATGCGTATTGGGGGCCTGAATATTCGGATAGCGAAATTGAAAATACGTTAAATAAATTTGGGTTGAATTATTCATCTTGTCAACAAATAGAATCTATTGTAGCAGAATTGTTGTCGCAGGGTAAAATTGTCGGTTGGTTTCAGGGCAGGATGGAGGCCGGGTCCAGGGCATTGGGGGCTCGTTCAATTCTAGCAAGCCCTCTTGATGCATCGATGAAAGACATAATCAACCTCAAGGTAAAGGGCAGAGAAAACTGGCGACCTTTTGCTGCCTCAATTCTGTATGAAGAAAGAGAACGTTTTGTTTTTGCAAAGGATAATGCTCCATTCATGGCGGTGGCATTTCGGGTTAAACCGGAAGCTCTTAAAATGATTCCTGCTGCTGTTCACATTGACGGAACCACACGACCGCAATTTGTCAAGAAGGAAATAAATGAAAAATACTGGAACCTGATATCAAAATTTTCTGAAATTACCGGAGTGCCTGCTGTCTTGAACACCTCATTCAATACAAAGGAAGAACCTATTGTCGAAAACCCCTCACAAGCGATAAAAGCATTTTATGGATCTGGGATGGATTGTTTGGCTATTGGAAATTATTTACTGCAAAAATGAGTGTCCAGTTCCATATGCTGTCTGTCGATTTGGAAGATTGGTACCAGTCAGCTTACCTCAGAGATTTTGTTGATAATGATAACGCTTTCCCACGCATCGAACAGTCTACGGATAAAATTCTGAAAATTTTTCTACAGCATCAGACCAGTGCAACTTTTTTTGTACTGGGAAGTATTGCCGAAAAACATCCTGCCTTAATAAAAAGAATAGCAGAGGCAGGGCACGAGATTGCTTCCCATGGTTATAGTCACACACCGCTTTATAACTTAACGCCGGAATCATTTCGCAACGAAATAATTAAAACCAACCAAATTCTCGAACAGATAACTTCGGTTAAACCAAAGGGTTACCGTGCACCTTATGCTTCGTTGAACCAACAAACGGCATGGGCTTTAAAAATCATTACTGATGAGTTTGTGTATGATTCAAGTATTTTTCCGATGAAAACACCGTTATATGGTGTTGCTAAGGCCCCACTGGGCATTTATCGTATTGCAGAACACAATGTGTTGGAAGACGACAATAACTCAAACCTGATCGAAATTCCTTTTAGTATTTATAAAGCATCTTGCCTTAGTATTCCTTGCACAGGGGGCATTTATGTCCGATTTCTGCCATTTTCCATGATTAAATACTTTTTTAGTAGTATTGCAAAAAACAGGGCAGTTAATTTTTATTTTCATCCCTGGGAAACAGATACGGAAATTCCCCGAATAAAAGTTCCAATCAAAAACAGGATTATCTCTTATTATAATGTGGGAAGTTACCCTGACAAAATTAATAAGTTACTTAATAACTTTCGTTTCTGCAGTATCGAAAATTATTTAAAACTGAATAAGTTTGTGAATGTTTAACTTTGATGAAAAATTAGCGATTTGAATCAACGAATGCGAAAATACCGAATAATTGCAGTGGTTCCGGCATATAACGAGGCTGATCGCATCGAAGCTGTTATTCACAAAGCCCGCAACTACGTTGATGAAATTATTGTTGTAAACGATGGTTCTTCGGATGATACATCAGCAATTGCCAGAGTATGTGGTGTTGAAGTAATCGATTTGTTGATTAACCGGGGTGCCGGCTATGCGACGCGATGCGGCTGTGACCATGCATTACTTAGGAATGCTGAAATAATAATTACACTTGATGCCGATGGACAACACTGTGCCGCTGATATACCCGACCTGGTCGATACGTTGATAGAATCCCGTCTTGATATTGTTTTTGGATACCGGATACAGGGAAAAGGAAGCCCTATTGAAAAGAAATTAGGCAATAAAATGCTTTCTTTTATGGTGAGGTGTCTTTACAATATGAAGCTAAAAGATGTATTAACCGGATTCCATGCATTTCCCGCTTCCTCTTACCCTTTAATCAGGTGGAAGGCCAACAGGTATGTGTTTATTCTTGAGTACATAAAAAATGTGTATAAAAACAGGCTTAAGTTTGCTGAAGTGAAAATTAAAACCATATATTTCGAGAAACAGCATGGTATGAAAATTCATGATGGCATAAAGTCGATGTTTTATTTAATATGGTGGAGGTGCGAATTATTATTTTTCGGCAGAGGTAAAAAATAGATGGATTAACATTTGAGTTATGTGTGGAATTTTTGGAGTATTTAATTTTTCTTTGAAAAAATTAAGCGTAAATCAGGCGCCACTCGAAGTTTTATTAAAAGAATCACATTTAAGAGGTAAAGAGGCTTCGGGTCTGGCTATACTCGATAGTGAAAACAATATTAGCTTGCTAAAATCTGACCTCGATGGAAGACAGTTGCTGAAAACAATTGAGTATAAGGATATTATACAGTCAGTTAGCCAAAAGCAAATTCGGGCTGTTATTGGACATTCACGAATAGCGACTCATGGCACGCAACTAATCCGGAACAACAATCAACCGGTTCTTTTTAGCAACAACACATGTATTGGTATCCACAACGGGATAGTTACCAACGCAGCAGAATGGTGGAAAACAATGTATCCCGAAGCACAGAATCTGCCTGAACTTGACACGATTGTACTGATGGAATACTATAGTTTTTTATCACGAAAATTCTCCAGACAATCTGCATTGGCTAAGTTATTTTCCGAAATCGAGGGTTCAGCCAGTGTATCGATACTTGATGCAATCGAAGAAAATATGGTATTGGCAACAAATACCGGTTCGCTGTATTATATATATGATCAAATTAATCGCTGCCTGTATTTTGCATCTGAAAAGCTATTCGTTGCAAAAATTCTTAAACTCATTGGCAGTGACATCTTGCACGTTAAACATCTTTCACCTGGCAGGGCTTTGTTTGCTGACTCAAATGATTTCGAATTGTTCGATATTTCGACACCTGTCGGATTTGTCGAAAATGGAAAAAATATTTCAAAAAGTACTGGCAAACAACCCGGAATATTTGACTTTAGTAAAACGGTTTTGCAGTCGAAAGCCAGAAAACTATACACTGTTACAAATAGTGTTGAAAAGCTCAGACAGCACGATTTCGACTACGATAAGATAAATAATATCCGAAGATGTACCCGATGCATTCTACCTGAAACTGCTCCGTTTATTAGTTTCGACGAACATGGTGTTTGTAACTATTGCAAGGAGCAAAAAAAGATTACGCACAAGGGTTGGGACGAACTGAGAAGGCTTGCTGATAAGTATCGTAAAGGAAATGGCGAACCCGATTGTCTGGCTGCTTTCAGCGGGGGAAAAGACAGTTCATACGGAATACATGTACTCAAGAAAGAACTGGGATTACAACCACTTGCGTATTCTTACGATTGGGGTATGGTAACCGATATTGCCCGCCGCAATCAGGCCAGAGTTTTGGGTAAACTTGGGGTGGAACATATTGTACTATCGGCCGATATTACAAAAAAACGATTTCACATTAAACAGAATATTCAGGCATGGCTAAGGAACCCGCATCCCGGCATGGTTACCCTGTTTATGGAAGGTGATAAGCAATGCGAGTTTTATGCCGATCAACTGAAGAAAAAGTACAAACTCGATTTAATGTTTTTTTTCAGGGGAAATGAACTCGAAATCGATGAATTTAAAACAGGTCTTTGTGGCGTAAAGGATGCCGATCCGGGTGGTGTTTTGCATCATCTTGAACCCTGGAAAAAAGTAAAAATGTTATATTTCTACGGGTTACAATACCTGAAGAATCCCAGATATTTTAACGCTTCTTTTTTCGACACCAGTCTGGCTTTTTATGCCACTTATGTGCAGAAGCACCATTATCAGTTTTTATGGCATTACATTCCATGGATTGAGAACGAAATAATAGGAACACTTAAAAAAGAATATAACTTTGAATTTCCGACAGAGACATTGCAAACATGGCGCACCGATGATGGTACTTCGGCCTTTTATAATTATATCTATTATCATGTAATGGGATACACCGAAAACGACAGTTTCCGTTCGCGTCAAATTCGCGAAGGCTTGCTCGACAGGTCAATTGCATTAGATTTGGTTAACCAGGAAAACAAACCCCGGTACGAAGCCCTGAGGTGGTATTTTGATGTAGTCGGGCTCGATGGTGATCATGTGTTAAGCGAGGTTGATAAAATGAAAACGTTCTACTAGGCACATCCCGATAGAATGAAGAAAAAAGGCAAAAGAATTGTTTTCATTGGTTTACTGGCAATAATAGTTACCGCTTTTTTTGCAATATTCGCCTACGTTCGGAATATTAATATCTATCCCGGATTTACTGTTCAAATATGCAGCACCGACACTACGGCTGTAAATGGTATTAAGCTTACAGGCATAACAGTTTTTGGCAGGGAAAAAACCATGGACCTTATAAATGGAATTCATTATAATGAAAATTGGACATTTAAGAAGATAAAAATTGAGAAAAAGCCGGGTTTCTCAATAAGTGAACCAATAGAAATTGCCTTTTTTGATATTTCGACCCATAGGTTGTTTACAAAGGCAATAATTGCTAATAATGATAATAGCGTTGTGTTGAAAAGCATTGGTCAAAACAATGCATTGGGTTCGAAATTCAAACAATTCACTACCATTATCGGACTGAATAGGGTATTGAACAAATTATCGGTGCTTTCGGAATTCAGCTGGCTTGCCATTATGAGAATGATTGTTTTTATTCTGGTAATTACTATCATAGTTTACTATTTGGCTTTTCAGAAGAAATATCCATGGAAAAATAGTATTGTTAACCTGACTTCGATACGATATCTGGTGTACGGAATGATTGTGGTTTCCGGTGTTGTTTTACGGTTTTCAAACCCTGCGACTACAATTTTAGGTTACGATTATTCAGGCTTTCTGCTGCCGGTATATAAGCATTTTGAATTTGGAACCTTCGATCATTATGAATGGAGTTATTTATATCCATGGTTTATTATTTCGATAAGTTCAATTTTTAAGAATATCGACTGTATCAGCGTCGTTCAACACCTGTTATCTGCCGGATCGGTAATCGCTTTTTTAATCTTCGTAGAGTTGCACATGCTTAAGAATTTGACAAATCGTTTTTTGAAATTGATTTTCACGATTGTTTTATTTGTTTTTGTGGATGTTCTTTTTACGAATTTTGAATTAATAGTTTTTGAAAAACATTTGCATCACGAAGGACTCCTGATACCATCGATGTTATTAATTACCGGCTTAGTTTTTTCGTATTTTAATAATCTGTTTAAGCGAAGGTTATTGATATTTAGCATCACTGTATTTTTTCTTTTCTTTGTCAGCCTTCTTCAGTATCGGTTTACGGTAGGATTATTTGCGGTTGCTTTGTTGATGTTGTTTATCGAGTGTCGGTTCCGGTGGAAAAAATCGGGTGCGAAAATGGTTTACCCCGTGCTAATTTTCATAGTGTTTTATTGTGTGGTCTATTTACCCGAAAAATACTTAATCAACAAGTACGACAGGGTGAACCCGGCATTTCCATATGCTGAGTTCTTTTATTCGAATGCCCGGGCTGTTGAATCAGCTGTAAATAAGGGCATCGTTGTTGATAAAAAATATGATAGTCATGAACTGCAAAATATAGTTGCCGATGTGCTGCATTCGGGTGGCAAAAAAAACAATTTGTTGGGTTATGATTTCGATTACTTTAAATATACTAGATCAAAACCCAGTTTAAAAATGTATATTCTTAAATCGAATGGTTTGGTTGACGATTCTGTAAAACTTGAAACTTTCGGAGATTGGGCTAAGTTTTATTTTATTGATTTTAAGGACCCTGAGAACAAGGCCATTCGAAATAATTATATTCGGTTTTGTCAGATTCATAATCAGTATTTTAAAGATTGGGCGTGGGTTTTGTTGAAAAATTGCCCGAAAGAGGTTGCTGCCAAAACTTTGAAACAACTGGGCTTTATTTTTAGTCCACGGGCTGTTTATGCCGAATGTGCAACCGATTTCGATGCCGTTAACCCAACTCAGCAGTATCCATTTCAACAAAAATATTTTAACTTATTGTCTAGATTGAATTACAAACAAGGGAGGGCAATACATATTCACTTCCCTGATTCAGGAATAAAATATAAGATTTTGACAAACTACTTTGTTTATTTCTTTATGATGGGTTTAATACTGTATTCAATTTATCTGTTTTTCAGACGGAGACCTTCGCTCAGTCTGTTCTCGCTGGTACTGATATTTCTTTGTACAGTTATTACGGTTTCAATATTACAGACCTTCGACACGAATAGATATGTGATAACCCTATTACCTCTGGCGATTACCGCTATTTTATTATTTACTTTCGATGTGGTAACAAAAATTGACAATAAATTAAATCGAGAATATAATCCAAATGAGTCAGATAAGGCAAAATTATAATCATTTTTCAATCGTCCATCAGAAGATAAGATGCCATTTTTTTAACCATTGCTTCGTTTTATTCATTCCGATATTGACGAAATCCATATATTGTAATTTTTGTGTGTAATGTATTTTGTAATTCTTGATTTAATAACAATTTTATTCACTAATTTGCCCCGGCTTTGTAAATTTTAAGAATAGCAACCCTGATGACCAGCAAAGTAATAAAAGCATTACGGATTAATGAAGTTTCGCTGATGACCGGCTTCTTTGTAATCGGGGGTATTTTTGCCATGGATGATATAAATGCCGAAACCCTGTTGAAACTTTTTTGGCTGTGTCTGCTAAGTTTTTCTACGGTTCTTTCGATATATAGTTTCAATGCCGCAGCAGGTATTCGAGACGATGGTAACAATTTGAGGTTGCAGAATTTGTGGGGCATCAAATCAAAGTATTTTCTGGGCTTTGCAGTGCTTTCGTTTTTAGTAAGCATGGGAGTAAGTCTGATCCTTAATACACTTATCCCGGCTTTTACTTTGATTATTATTTTCATTTGGATTTTATACTCGCATCCGGCAATTGGATTGAAACGTAAAGCCATTTGGGGAACTGTTATTCATTTTTTGGGTCAGGTTTTACATTTTAATATGGCATATCTGGCTTTCAGTAATTTGGGCTTAGATTCGGTGTTAATATCGGTGTTTTTTGCGCTGGCTTTTAGCTCCGGGCATTTATTACACGAAATTATTGATTATGATGCCGATTTCCAGGCCGGCCTTAAAACCTCAGCTGTAAAGTTTGGTATTGGTGCAATAAGAAATACAGGTATAATTATTCTATCATTGAATGTTTTACTGATTATTGCCCTATTTATTTCGGGCATAATTGAAGTTGCATTTTACTGCTTTATAATTCCGGCGATTACCCATTTGTTGCTTTTTGTGGTTTTTAATAAAGATATTTCATCAAAAGCCTTGTTTATTCGAACGGTTTATCGAATAGTTTACTTTGCCGGGGGAGCAGCTTTTTTACTGTTGAGTATGTTTCGAATATTAACCTGAAAAACCTGTAAGCATTGAAAGATTTGAAGAACATAATTGTTGTAATTGTTTCGATTGTTATCTGCATTTTTTTGGTTGAACTGACAAGTTACTTAATTCTGAAATATAATAGCAGATTACATTTCGAAAAACCCTATTTCAGCCGGGAAATTTGTCCGTATTATGTTTTTAAAAATACACCCGGTTACACATCGAAGTCAATTAAAAAGAACGATAGCGAAAAGGATATTGTTATCGATAGTTATGGTTTCATATCGAATTGCGATTTGTCTAAACCCAAAGGCGTAAAAACATTTCGCATATTTCTTACTGGAGGTTCTGCAGCATACGGAAACGGACAATCCGATCCATACGAAAGAGTAAAAAAATACGCGGGTGGGGTTTATTCATTTGAGTCGAGTATTGCCGGCCAGATTGAACTAATACTGAATAATACCTATCCGGAGTTTCACTTCGAAGTTGTTAACGCCTGTGCATCCGGTCGTCAGATTCATCAGTCGATAGGTCTCTACCTGAGTGTTATTAAAGATCTTTCGCCCGATGTCGTAATTTCGATGGATGGCATGAACGATCTAGCTACTATCAACGGGATATCACCTTATTCCGATATTCCGGTTGATGTTTTCAGTAAATATCTGGAATTGTATCAGATTAACGAAAACTTTCAAGAGAAATCGTTCTCACAAATGATTAATCTAATTAAAGCAATTCATTTCAGCAATGTGACAAATAAACTGATGACTCACGAAAAAAGTAAACAAGACCGGTTGATGAATTATGACCGAAAGAATTATACGGCTATTAAATATAGGGAATATAAGAACGAGATGTCAGCTCATTGTAACGTATTTACTGATTTAATACTATATTACCATACACTCTGCCAGCTTAAGGATGTGACTTTTATTTTTTGTTTACAACCCCTGCTGAACCGCGAAATAAACAAAGTTTTGACCCCGACCGAACAACGATTGCAGCAATTGGTTAATCCGATTAATATTTCGCTGGGAGTAAGCAACATACCCGATAGCACCATAATACGTTACGAAGAAATGGGTAATTACACCTTAAAATTCTTTATTGATGATTATTTAAGCAAGGAAATAGATACCCTTTCGGGTGATTATGGATTTGAATATATTGATTTTAACCGCGCGATTGAGAATAAATACGCTGAGTCTGATTTTTACACTGATTATTGTCATTTAACATTTGAGGCAAATAAAATTATAGCGGAAATTTTGTCTGAAAGAATCGGAATGGTACTTTTTCGTAACAAGAATGAACTTACACCTGATAAATGATTAAATTTGCTTTCGAAAGTTAATGAAATTCTGTATCAGTGAATGTTGATTACTGTCTGTTAATTGTGCCTCCCTATGCTTCGGGCAAAGGCAGCATACTTAAATCGTTCGATTATACTGTTCCACCGGTTGGGTTATTATCGATTGCAGGCTGGCTTCGAGCGAATGAAATTGAAGTTGACATTCTTGATTTTACGATTATAAATACCCGTAAGAAAACCATCGAAGAAATCCTGAATGAGCAGTTCCGTAAAAAAGGAGTTCCGGGTTGGGTTGGTATTACAGTGTGCACTCCTGTTGCATACAATGCATACGATGTCGCCGAAAAGATTAAAAATTTGCAGCCCAACATCAAAATAGTTCTGGGTGGTCCGCATATTACGGTTTTAGGTTCCAGAATTTTTGAAGAATGTAAATCTGCTGATTATCTTATTACCGGCGAAGGAGAGTATTCGTTGTGTAATCTGATAAAACATGGAGATACACGACCTGATAATATTATTGGGAAGTTTACCGGGCCTTCGCTTGCAAAAATACCAAGCCCCGAAGTAGATATTACACAATTGCCTTTGCCTGCTTACGACCTGCTCGATTTCGAAAAATATGTTCCGCCACCGGCATCGTTGCAAAGTAAAAAACCCGGAATAGGTATTATTACTTCCAGGGGGTGCCCATTCAAATGTACGTTTTGTTCAAGAATTACAGGAACGAAACTGCGGCATAAAAGCATTAATCAGGTAATTGAAGAAATTAAATACCTGAAAGAGAAATTCAAAATTAAGCAATTCCATTTTTATGACGATACAATTACTTGTAACAGAAAATACATAACAGAATTATGTAATACCTTTATTAGTGAGGGTCTAAACCTGCACTGGTCCTGTTTTGCCCGTGTCGATACCGTAAATGCAGATACCTTGACACTCATGAAGCGGGCTGGCTGTTTTGTAATAATGTATGGTGTCGAAAGTTTGGATGAGGGTATTTTGGCGGATATTCAGAAAGGAATTACAACCGGACAGATTGAGCTGGCCTTAAAACAAACACGAGCAGCCGGCATTGAATCAAGAATTTCTCTAATAATTGGTACTCCCAACGAGACACACCAAACACTGGAAAAAACCTTAAAGGGGCTGCTAAAACTGGAAACCGATTTTTTCCAGACTTTTATTGCGGTTCCAATGCCCGGCTCCCAATTTTACAAAGATGCTAAGGTGGAAGGCCGCGTTATCAACGAAAATTGGGCTGATTACAACCTATCGAAAGTATTGTATCGTCATCGGATATTTTCCGAAAATGAATTATTCCGGATGCAACGTACCATGTATCTGAGATTTTATTTACGATGTAAAATTATTTTCCGTTTGTTAAGGAAACTAAATTCATTTACTGCTATTATTAATGTATTTAACGGTTTGAAAGGATTTATAAGAATTGTTGGAGCATGAAATTTGGTTTGATTCGCCCATCTCACACATACTGTTGAATGAATAGTAAACAAGAACAATATGACATGCTGTTTATTGTTCCTCATTATGGAGCAAAAGATGGTTTTATCTGGAAAGCCATCGAATATCGGTTTCATTCTCCCGGAGTGCTTTCGATAGCTGCATATTTGCGTTCTCATGGTTTTAAAGTTTTGGTTTTCGACTGCAATCTGGAACAAATCAGCGAGTCGAGATTTGTCGAATTATTTGAGAAACGATTCAAAGCATACTCATTCCGCTTTTTTGGTTTTACCGGCTCCACCCAAACAATCAATCAGGCTTACAGGCTTGCGGCCATGTTGCGAAATAAATTTCAGGAAACTAAAATTGTTTTTGGAGGACCTCATCCCAGCGCGTTGCCACAGGATGTTCTCAATAATTCGGTATCCGATTATGTGGTAATCGGAGAAGGTGAGATAACCAGCCTCGAATTGCTTCAGGGTAAAAATCTTAAGGACATCTCAGGACTGGCCTACCGTCAAAATGATAAAATCGTCTATACGGATAGACGGGAACGAATTGCAGATATAAACGATTTGCCGGTTGCAGCATACGATTTAGTGCCAATGCATTTGTGCCATCCACTAACCGGAACCTATAAAAGCTTACCGGCTACAATTTTAGTTACTGCCCGGGGATGTCCTGGGAATTGTACTTTCTGCAGCCGTACGGTTGGTAATAAACTTTGCACTATGACGCCCCAACGTATTATTCAAGAAATTGAGGTGCTTTATTATAAATATGGATTCCGTCAGATTATTTTTTATGACGATACTTTTATTGCCGACAAAACCCGAATTTCGGAATTTTGCGATTTGCTGCTGGCCAGTGGAATGAAAATTAATTGGACGTGTTCCTCAAGAGTCGATCGTGTTTATCCCGACTTACTTTTGAAAATGAAAAATGCTGGCTGCCATCAGATTATGTATGGAGTCGAAAGTTTTAATGACCAGGTTCTGAAAAATATTAACAAACATACAACACGAGAGCATGTGTTTTTTGCAATCAATCAAACCCGAAAGACCGGAATCGAAGCCCGGGCAGCCATTATGATTGGAAACAAGGGAGATACTGAACAAATTCTGAAAGACAATATTACGCAGCTTAAGAAATTGAACCCTGATTTATTACAAGTCACCATTACCACTCCTTTACCCGGCTCCGAGTTGTTTCGGAATGCCATGGATCAAAATAAGATACTAACCTATGACTGGGATAGGTATGAAGGGAACACACAAATTGCCGAGCATGAAACCTTAAGTTATGCTACCCTCAAAAAATATTACCGAAAAACATACCTGCAGTTTTACCTGAGACCATCTTACATGTGGACACTACTTTTTAAAACAAACTCATGGCTCAGGCTCAAGGTACTTTTAATCGGGGCTTTTTCGATATTGCCCATAGTTTTTTCTTCGGTTTTTAAAAAGAGTAAATAATGAAGAAGAAAGTTAAATGCTTATTGTTCAGCCCGCACTTCCATTATGTAAAAGGCAGTATTTACAGGGAAATTAGTAATCTTGACCCACCACTTGGGTTAATTTCACTCGCAGCTTATCTTAATGAAAAAGGTTTTAACACACAGGTTTTTGACCTGAATGTCGAAATTAAATCAAGCGAAGAGTTCCCTGATTTTCTTGATACTCTGACAAATCATTATGAACTGAATGATGTAGTTTTTGGCATATCGTTTTTGACCCCATATGTACACAATTCTTATGCAGTTGCAAAATTTATTAAACAGAAATTTCCTGATTCAAAGGTTGTTGCAGGTGGAGCACATGCAACATTTATGGCAGAAGAAGTACTGAATAGCACTTTCGTTGATGTGGTCGTTAGGGGCGAAGGCGAAATAAGTCTTTTCGAAGTGCTTGCTGGAATACCTGTCAGCCAGATTCAGGGAATAAGTTATCGCGAAATCAACAACGGTGTAGTCGAAATTGTCAACAATAGCGACCGAGAAAGAATAAAGGACATAAATACACTTCCTTTTCCTGCCTATGAGCAATTAAAAATGGAATATTATGAACCCATTCTGGGATCGAACCGAAAACGGCCATCAGCCAATATTGTTACATCACGTGGTTGCCCCGGAAAATGTGTTTTCTGTTGCAAAACTTTTGGGCAGCAAGTTACCTACAAACGCCCTGATACAATACTTGGCGAAATAAAGCTTTTAATGAGCCGGTATAAGGTTAAGCACATTAATATATATGATGATACTTTTACCCTGAGCCGTAAACGTGTCGATGAGTTCTGTGATTTGCTGATTTCCGAAAAACTTGACATGGAATGGACCTGCTTTGCCAGAATCGATACAATGGATGCCGAAATCCTCATGAAAATGAAAAAAGCCGGATGCTATCAGATTATGTACGGTGTTGAGAATTTTAATCAGGAAATTCTCGATAGCCTGGCTAAAGGAATAAAAATTGAAAAAATCGAAGAAGTAATCCGGCAAACCCGAATTGCAGGAATTGTCACCCGTGTTTCGGTAATGGTCGGAAATACTCTTGATACCTGGGATACGTACCGGTCGAACATAAAGGCATTAAAAAAACTGAAACCCGATATTTTGGTGTCGAGCATTTATACACCTATTCCAGGTTCCAAATTGTATGAAAGTGCAAAAGCCGAAAGCCGGTTGCTGACTACCGATTGGAGTAAATTTGCAGGTAATAATTCGGTGATGCGACTAGACCATCTGACGCAAAAGGATGTTGTAAGACAATATCAGAAAATATACTCCGATTATTATTACAATATTCCTTATTTTTTCAGACGAATAAAACGAATTAACAGCTGGAGTGAATTTAAAAGTACTGCCAGGGCTTTCTTTTATGTTTTAAGATTTATTATCAGCCGCTAGTTATATCCTTAGTTCCTAACACCCGTATCGAAAAAGAATTTAAAAAGCCGGATTCCAAGATCAAAAAACTTGACTGGCTGTAAATAGTATCCTATAAAAGCCATCATTTTAATTCTTTTTAGTTTTTTTAATTGTAGGTTTTTGGGTATATAATAAGGCAAATCACTTTCTCCACGCATGTACCTCTTCCATATATCAGATTCAAAATTGCTTTCCCCGATTCCATATTTGAAAATTGGCGATTGTGGGAGAGCGGTCATATTGTAGTATTGTGCATAATTGGCTCTCAGGCGTTTCGAAAATCTTATGGTTTGATGAATCTGCTCGTACGACTCTCCCGGATTACCTAATACATAAGAGCATAATACACGTACATGATTTTCGCGAAGGCAGTTGATTATGGATATGTATTGTGAACTCGGTATGTTTTTATTGATTTTTTTTCGTATATCTTCATCACCGGCTTCAACCCCAATAATAGCATAATGCAACCCCGCATTTTTCATAATCCGGATTAATTCCGGATCGAGTGTGTCGGCCCGTGTGCAACATGTCCATTTAAACTTAATTTTTTCAGCTATTATCCAATTACATAGATCGACCACACGCTGCCGGTTATAAGTAAAAGTATCATCCACAAAACTTATCCACTCAAGTTTCTTATCAACAACCAGATAGCGTATTTGTTGCTTGACAGAATCGAGTGGATATTCTTTATATTTGTTTTTCCCGGGGTCTTTGCAAAATTTACAGTTATATGCGCAACCTCGGGTTGTAATCATTGTAAACCATTTACGACCATAAAAAATATTCTGGTATTTATTGATGTCGTATAGTTTGTAAAGGGGTAAGTTGTCCGATTGAGTAACGTCGTAAAATGCGGGTTTATCTTTCCTGTTTTGCGACGGAATTATTAATCCTTTAATATCGTCAAATCGATAATCCCCTTGTGCTATTTTTTTCAGAAATAATGGGAAACTTTGCTCGGCATGACCGGTAAACCCATAGTCTAATCCCATTTCACCAATAATATCAGGGTCGTTTGTTACATGTGGTCCTCCGGCAACAATAATAATTTCAGGGTATTTTTTCCTAATTTCGATGGTGATTCTATAGAACAGGGGTAACGAAATCGACATAATAGAATAGCCAATTACCAGCGGGCGGGTTGTCGCGATAAGTGAAATTAGTTTCCGAATATTCCCCCGGTGAAGATCAATATCGTACAACTCGCTCGACAGTTGCTCGCGCTGCAACAATTCTGCCAGATAGCCTACCCCAAGATACGGGTATATCGAGAATTGGATAGCCCTCGATTTCGATGAGGTTACAAACAGACAATCTATACCCGGCATATTTATTTTTTATTGAAAGCGCTCAAGCTTTTAAACAACTTTCGGGTTTTAATTCCATGAACACTGAATACACTTAAAAACATGAATCCAAATTTAATCGAAATATCGGTTAATAAAACCACAAGTGCCGGTAGTATTTTTATAAATGCACCAAACGACTTTCCGAAACTGATAATTGCATCTCCCCATCCTTTGTCGGAGACTATTCGTTTTATGATCCTCCAACGGAAATAATATCTGAAATAGGCAAATAAAATTTCGTTTTTAATTCCATAGCCATTCGCTCCTTCGGGAATAAAAGGAAAATTGGCTTTCTTCCAGAAAGGACGTACCAGAACTTCCTGCGAGTTGAAATTTTTGTAATCCGGTAGTATTTTCAATTGGTTCTCTGTAAGCAGTTGGTCATACATGGCAGTCCCCGGATAAGGCACTACATTGTTGAATTTTGCCAGGTCAATATTGTTGTGTATTGCAAAGTCAACACATTCATCTCTGACTTGTACTGTTTCACCGGGCAGGCAAAACAAAAAATTCGCCATTACTTTGTAGCCGATGCCTTGCGCTAGTTTTACAGCTGCCTCAATTTCGAAAACCGATTCGTCCTTTCCAATTTGCTTTAGTAGTGTGTCCGACACCGTCTCAATGCCAAAAAACACGGCCTTAAAACCACTGCTAAACATCAATTCAAGAATTTCCTTATTCATGTCTCTAGTCCGGGCCTGAAATGAGTAGGTTACACCCCTTAGTTTCGCTGATGAATTGATTTCGTGGCAAAGTTCTTCAACACGCTTTTTGTTTGCAAGAAAATTATCATCGAAAAAAGCAATTTCACGCTGACCATAGCGTTCAGCAAGCAATTCGAGTTCTGCAACAACCGTTTTTGAGTTTTTATAGCGATACCGTCGCTGCCCGACGGTTTTCACACAGCAAAAAGAACAATTATACGGACATCCTCTTGAACTGATAATATGACCACGGTTATACTGTTTCCATGAATCGAACAGATCGTATGGAAAATCAGGCAAGGCATCAATGTCTTTAATTGGAATACCCGGTGGGTTTACTATCACCTCATTGCCTTTTCGATAGCCGATTCCCGGGACTGAGCTAAGATTTCTTCCCGATTTAATGATGTTATATATGGCAACAATTTCCGATTCAGCTTCACCCACAAAAACATAATCACAACTTTTAACAGAAAAAAGTATTTCTGATGGCATCGATGATGGATGAATACCACCCATAATAATTATTGAATCAGGATATAGCTTTTTTAACCTGTCGCTTAGCTTTCGTGCCGAAGAAAACGATTCTGTAAGTGTGCTGATGGCGAAAATGTATGGTTTGGGATGATTATCAACTATTTTTCTCAGTCTGGCCAGTGGCTTTTTGCAAACCTGCTGATCAACAAACGAAAATCTGATACCATTTTTTCGCAACACAGCCATTAAATATCCTATACCGTAAGGAATTGTAATTGGAAAGAAAGGCTTGAATAATCCGGTAGTATTTTGGGCAGTATTAATAAAAATCATAGCCTTAATCAATCAAATAGTGTTGCAAACATAGCCCATAGCTCACAAAATCGAGTTTGAACCCAAAGGTAATACAAACTACCCGTATTATTTGCGTATAAAACACATGAATTAATTGTATTTTAGCCATAAAATTTTATTTATGTCAGAAGGCGCCAAAAAGTACAGACAAATTTCGGGAAGAAAACGAAAATGGATTGTCTTGGCTGCAATTCTTTTTCCCTGCTTTCTGGCTGCAGTTTTCTCGGTATATTACGTGTCATATGTTCATTACTATGGAAGTATCGAAGTTATATGTGAACAAAAGAATGATTTGAAGGGAGTCGAAGTGCTGGGCCTCAGTCCACTCGGTAACACCTTGAATACCAATAAAAGTGAAAAATTGTTTGAGTATAAGCACGAAAGGTTTTATCGAGGGCTCGACTTGATTAATCCCACAGAGAAGTCAGCAAGATTTACAATAATTACCCATTATCAAAACAACGATTCAATTACACTCACGATCTCTCCAGGTTCGAGTTACCGTTATAGTTTTGAAAACCTGAATAAGCCTGATTTTATCGAGAAATATAATATGCTTTTAAAATTTATATCTCAGAAATTAAGCTTCAAATATTTCTTGGTCGCTAGCCTTTTAATCCTTTTGATTTCAGTGGTTTTTAAGTTTCGAAAAGCACTGAACCAATGCAAACTATTCCGGTTTTTGTGGTATTCTTTTAATGTATGGAGAATCACCATGTTATCTTCCCTGTTTGTTATAATCACATCAGGCATCGTGGTGTTGATAGCCGGAAAATCCCACCTTTTTAGTGAGGAATATTCGATGGATAATCAGGTAAATATTGTTTCGGGCCCCGATCAATTAGACTATCAAACGATTGCAGTCAATTTTGCATTGAATAACACATGGCGTGTTAACGGCATTGTTGATACTACTACCGATTATCGTTTGAATCTTGATTTTCCTAAATCCCCATCGATGCAAACCGAAAACCGGACAAAATTGCTTTTCAATAGTGGGATGGTATGTTACCATCGGTTTCCGGCGTATCCGGTATTGGTGGGTTCCATTTACAAATTGGTCGGTATAAATCCTGTGGTTATTAAATGTATTCAATTAGCCTTATTATTCATATGCATGCTATTTATTCCGATTTTTACTTATAAAATTTGGGGTAAGTCTGGTTTTTTTGCAGGAACGCTAACACAAATTATCCTGTTTTATTTGGCGGCACCGTTGGCAACTCTGGTCTCCCCTGATTTAATTACAATTTGTCTGAATTTTTTCATTATCTGGCTGTTTTATAGTTTTCGTAAAAGCAAATCCTTAGGATTGGGTATTGTATTAGGCGTTGTAACAGGTTTTAGTTTCTTAATCAAAAGCAGCCTGATGTTTTTTGTAGCTTTGATAATGATTTATTGGTTGATATCTATCATTAAATCAAACGACAGAGATTTTCTTAAAAAATCAGTACTGACTTTCATTGTTTTTATTGCGGTCTGGCTTCCGTTCAATCTGGTTACAATCAGTAATTTTAAAGCAGAAAAGTTAAAATCAATCAAGCTGATTCACGATATTCGCACCGAAAACGCCAATACCATTAACCAACGACTTTCTCGTAATGAATACGGTTCAACTATATCACATTGGATTTATCCATTGGATCAGAAAGATATTGATGTCTATTTAAATTCAATCGACAACGAATTAATCGAATACAAATCGTTCGATGCTTCAAAAATGCATTTATATCCCGAGAAAAGCGTAAAGTTGGCTTATTTACAAATGCAAAGCGAGCATTTCGATTGGTTTTTTCTTATTGCCCAGTATCCCATTAACACCGGAATGGATTTGCATAACGAATATGTTATCGATGGGAAGCAACACCCTGAATGGAGATCCCGCACCGATAGTTACTACAACAACGATGGAATCAGCAACGAATCGTTCCCGAAATCAGCCATGGGGTTCTATGCACATAATCCAACGCAAATCTTCTCGATAGCCGGTTCCAAGTTCAATAGTATTTTTTCAAAGATGTTTGTATTTCGATGGTTTAGTCTTGTTTTACCTGTTTTTGTATTCCTGCGCTTAGTTTCAGGCAGGTTGCTCAGGCGCAGACTTATTTTAACAATACTGACTTTGCTGGTTTTTGTATTGTTGCCGTTTTTAGGATTAACCGGGTCAATTATGCTAAGTATCCTATATTGCTTTACCATCAAGATTTTCGACCGCGACGATACAATTCTTGTTATTCCTGCTGAGTTTTTAGCTGTCATTGCCAGTATGCTGATATTTATTACGATAACTTATGCAGTCGAACGGTATGTGTTGTATTATGTCTTGCCTTTCTTCTTTATTGCCTCGGTATGTACCATTCTGATTTTAGAACAGTTGTATGCCTGTGTGAAATGTGTGCCTTTCGCACCATTACGAGGAAAATGTGTTATTGATATGAAGAGCAAACAAAAAAGCAAATCTTGAAAATGTTGAATTTTATTACAATATCAGTCCATAAAAGCTTATGAAGAAGATACCTTTCAATCATTTTAATGATTTTTATCTGAACCATAAATCCGGGGTTGACAGCGTCAGTGGTAATGTATTTGCCTCGGGAAAGTATATCCGGGATGCACATACTGCCTTGCTCGAAGTAAATCTGGCAAAACTTTGCGGGCGAGAGTATGCGGTGGTAACCGGTTCGTGCACCGATGCCCTGTTTTTTGCGATGAAAGCAGCTGGTGTCAGAGCAGGCGACGAGGTTATTGTACCTGCATTTTCGTATATTGCCAGCCTGAGTCCGGTGCTCATGTGTAATGCGGTGCCTGTATTTGCCGATATTTGCCCCGACAATTTAATGATCGACCCAGATCAGATCGAAAAACTGATTTCACCCAAGACCAGAGCGATTCTCGTTGTGCAGTTGTTTGGCTCCATGCTCAATGCTGCCCCCATTCGTGAAATTGCCGATAAGCATAATCTTGTTATTATTGAAGATGCTGCCCAGGCCTTGGGAGCTCAGCGTTGCGGTCTGCCGGGTGGTAAGTCCGGTGATGTGTCGTGCATCAGTTTCGACCCGACTAAAATTGTTTCGGCATTTGCAACCGGTGGGGTTGTCTTGACTGATAATTCTGAAATATTCAGGGAAGTTAAGCAGCTTATTCACCACGGACGGAACAGCAGTGATGAATACATAAGTCTTGGATATAATTCGAAAATGTCAGAGATTTCAGCGGCATTAATTAACCTGCAACTCGATGTGCTTGATGAAACCCTGGCAGCTTACAGAAGGGTTGCCTCCGCTTATTTCGAACGGTTGAAAGACAATAGCCTGATTCTGGCAATAACTCCGGGAACAGAAGTAAATCCGACATTTCATAAATTTGTAATTGCATGCGAGCACCGCGACTCTCTGCGAAAGCACCTGGCTGACCATGGTATAGAAACCCGTGTACATTATAATACCTTGCTCAATGAGCATAAGCTGCTTTGCGGGTTCAACCATCGTACAGGCAAACTTCCGGTTTCTGATGTAATGAAAAATAAAGTACTCAGCCTCCCCATTTACCCCGGATTAGGCTCCGACGAACTTGATTATATTTGTGATTGTATTGCGAAATGGCAGTTTTAAAAGTAGGCTGAACATTGCAAATAAATTCGAGAACGATGGGTTTCAGAATAAAATCAGTTTAAACCAAACGTCTTTATTGTAGCAGGTGCCTGAAGTTCTGTTGAAGTGCATTATCGTTGATCCGGCCAAGGTGCGAATACATAAAACCGGCTTCGTAAGCTTCAGTGATAAGCACCGAGATGTCGATTACTAACGAATTCTCAAACGAATTTAAAATGTTTTCAATCCTTGCCCAAACCCTTGGGTTTTCCGAGATATTATACCCAAACTTAATCCGAAGCTCTTCCTTTAATGTTGAGGCAGGAATTAATCCTTTACCTGATTCCCTTTGAACCGCTTCCATTTTTAAAAACTCAAGTCTGGCTACCATGTCGTTATATACACTGGCATTGTGTCGGTTAACTTCAGCCACATTTTGCGGAAGATTCTCTCTGAGAAATCTGATTGCCTTGTCGAGTTCCCCGCTATGCATAACCCACAAGGCATTGACAAACGGGAACCGGACTTCGCTGTACCACAGGTTGGCATTATGTTTATTGGCAAGTTGCATTATATCGGGCAAATCAGGAATGTTATCTTTCATGGCACAGGCAGTAATTCCCAATATCCGCTTATGTATCGCGGCATATTCCGAAAAATATCCAAGATTGCTCAGTACCTGTTGTATTTCGCCGTTTAACCTGATGTTTCGGTAGGCCTCCGGTTTTACGGCGTCAATCGAAATATTCAGGTAGAAATTTCCTCTGTTGAGTAAGTTTTTAATTCGCTCGTTTAAAATTGTACCGTTGGTTTGTATGGTAATTCTGCACTCCGGGTTAATGTTGATAATTTGCTCCCAGATTTTATAGTAAATATTGTTTAAAAATGGCTCTCCACCGCTGAAACGGGCTTCTTTCAGGTGGGGTATTAGAGATTCAATTTCCGATATAAATCCATCTCCATACAGTGAATTTGATTTCTCAAAGAAACCAACCGACTTATTTCTGATGGCTGATGAGGAGTATTCCGAGCACATGATGCATTCGAGATTACACTCGGTGGCAATTTTAAAATCGAGCATCACCGGACTTTTAGAGTTTTCTGCATAGTTTTCGTAAAGCAACGGGTTTACTGAACCGTAATTACCGTTTAGAAATGAAAAAACACATTCGCTGCAACCCGCCGAAAAATCGGCTTTCGACAATTTTTTTCGGAGATATTTTATTTTATCCGAATTCCATGCATCAATGATACGAACCTCCGGGTATTTCCCTAAGCTAAAAGAGTTGTTATGACAACAAACCGTTATGTTACCATCGGGGAGAAATCGAAGGCTTTTCAAAGGGGCCAAACACACCGGCTTCTTCCTGTTTAGCGGTAATCTGTGTTTGCGATAGGAACTTAGAATTTTTCGGGGTAATATGTTTTGATTATCCTTCAATGACTTACAAGTTAAAAGCAATTATGCAAAAATGGTCTGAAATGGTTTCCGCATCGTTTTCGCGAAATTCGTTGATTATCATTTTATCTGACATAGAATTCAGATAATTCAGAAATCGTGGATTCACAAGTACATCGGGAATACCCATGGCTACTTGTGTTATTTTATGATCATTCTCTGATAGGCCGACAGTTAATTTCTTCCTTAAGAGTTCAATAATCTGCATTCGTAGTGCGCTGATTTCCTGGGGGGATACAAGGGTCCGTATGCGTTCCCTCATGCGTACCTGCCAGTTTTCGAGCAATGCAATCAGCGACGTGAAAAAACTGATATTCTTATTAGCTTGATCTGTATTTGTTTGTGTAAACTCAATGCTTTTGTAGCAGGCAATAAGTTCGCTGAGACTACTGTCATCCAAAGACCACAGCGCTTGTTTCCATGGTTTCAGCACGGTGTTGAAGTTAAAATACCAGCCCTGTAGATTGCATGTTTCAACTATCTGGGGAATGTCGCGCATATTAATGATCATCGGACAAACCGTAATGGTAAAAACAGTTCCCCGTATTTCACAGATTTCAGCAAACCGGTGAATATTTTGCATGGTTATATTTAAATCGGCGCCTTTCCTTATGGCAGAATAAGTTTCGGGTACCAGGCTGTCAATCGAAACGGTAATATTAAAACGACCTTTTTTAAGTAGCGATTCAATCCGCTCGTTAAATACAGTGCCATTTGTTGTAATATTAATAATTATTTCAGGATTAATTTCGATGAAACGATTCCAGATACGATAATACGCATTAATAAGGAAAGGTTCTCCACCGGTGAAAACGGCATGTTTTAAATACGGGATGAATTCATCCAATTGCTTGATGAATTCATCATCATAAATGTATTTTTCTTTTGAATGTTCAACCATCCTTGCCTTTTGAATCGTTGATGAGAGGCTTGCATCGCACATAATACAGGCAAGATTGCATGTGTTTTCCAGCGAAAAGTCCATGAGTACCGGATAAGCATTTGAATTGGATTCCAGATGGTCAAACGAACGAGCAATCACATTCGAAAAATTTCCGTCATAAAAAGGGGCTGCGCAAAAACTACAGGATTCCGGTATTCGAAATTGCTTCATCGATTTGCGCATGTTAACCAACTCGTTACTGAACCAAATTTCTTTCAGACTTTTATCTTTGAGAAACTGGAAATCGATATGGTGACAGCATACCTGAACCCATCCGTTCCGGTGAAATCGCAATGCGGTAAATGGTGCGTTGCAAAACCGGTCATGGTTGCGTTTTTCGCGCTGCGAATTGTAATTTCTGATGTTTTTATTCCGGAATCTGTACAGCATAGTAATTTTAGTTGCTACAAATTTAACATAATTACACGTTGGGGTATTGTTGCAATCTCATTTTTATTGTAACTTGCCATAAAAAACAATGTTATTGTTCAACGCTGAAACAATTTGTAAAGCAGCAGAGTATTCAATGCTTTTTCAGCCCTCCGGTGAAGTGTTGCCCTGTCATTATAACCGCGGTTATATTTTAGGGAAATATCCCGACAATAGTATTCGAGAAATATGGCATGGAAAGAAGAGGGAAGAGCTGATTAAGTCAATAAAAAGAAATTTTTATCACCATGGTTGTTTCCAATGCAAAACTGATTCAGAAAATGGACTTACTCATTCGGTTGGAAAAAACAAATATTTATATGTAAAGACTAATAACAAGAATTTTCCGTCATTAATGGAGTTTCAGCTTGATAACATTTGTAATCTTGAATGCATCATGTGTTCAGGTGAATATTCGTCAAAAATCAGGCAGAACATCGAAAAAGGCGATAAATACATAAGTCCTTACGACGACAGGTTTGTTGAGCAGCTTGAGCCTTTCATCCCTTTTCTTGAGCAGGCAGTTTTTACCGGAGGTGAACCATTTCTTTTTCCTATATACTATAAAATATGGGACTTAATTGGAAAAATAAAGCCCGAACTACAAATCTTTGTTTCCACAAACGGGACGGTACTTAATGATAAAGTAAAGCATTATCTGAACAAGTTAAACTTCAATTTTACTATTTCAATCGATTCAATTAATGAAGAGACCTATTGTAAAATAAGAAGAAATGCAAAACTTGATGATACGCTAAATAATATAGATTTCTTTATTAAATATTCAAATGACCGAAACGCATCCTTAAACATTAAGTGTTTGGTTCTTCCGCAAAACTATACAGATATACCGGATATGATTGAGTATTTTAATAAACAACAAATCAATGTTTTACCAAAGTTGGCACACTTACCTTTGTACACTTCGATGAGCAGCCTTGCAAATGATGATTTAAATAAAGTTATTAAAGTCCTGAGTTCAACTGGTTTTACTCCCGACTCAGCTACAACAGTTCATAATAGAAACAGACTTAATGAAATTATCCGTCAGATTGAGTTAATTACAATGAGAAATACATTTGATGGCAATACATTTGTAGATTTGACTGTAGAGGATTTAAAGCAAATGCTTGAATTTCATATCCTTGCCGGGCTAAAGAACTTTGATAAAAGTGCAATAAGAGATTTCTCTTATTATCAAAACATTGTAAATATTTTGTATGTGAGCATTAACCAAGAGTTTCAACTTAAGAAAGCCTTGATTAATTTTTTAAAGCTTTCTCCGGAGTTTATTATTAATGAATTCCATCGGAATAACACGGAAAAGCTGATTGCGCGATTTCGACAACTTAATATAAGTTGACAAATAATAATTTTCCTTTTTATTTTTGCTTTTAAATCAGACAAAATTTTTTGGATGAGAGAAAAATTGGGTAGTACATTTTAAAACTTTACAAATTATGCTAATAGTAGGAGCAGGAAACCTGGGTGTTCATATGCTTGACCAGTTAATTCAAAATGCTTATGGTAAGGAGATAGCGTTTTATGATGATAATTTGTCTTTACCCGATACACTTTATAACCAATATAGGATAATCAAGAATCCAATTGTGTTACGTGAGTTTTTACAACAGGAACATGATTATATTACTGCAGTTGGGCATTCGCGACTCCGGGAGAAATTGACACATAAGATTTCAACATTTGGGGGTGTTTTAACTTCCATTATTTCAAAAAACAGTTTAATAATCTCAACTTTTTCAACTATTGGCTGCGGTTGTTTTCTACAGGCAGGGTGTGCTGTCTCGCACGACGTTGAAATAGGTGAATCTTGTATTATGCATTCTAATACTTTGATTAGTCACGGCGTACGCATAGGAAAATATGTTACTATTGGTCCTAATGTTACAATTTTAAAAAACGTCATTATTGAAGATTACACGACACTTGGCCCAAATGTAACAATAATGCCCAATGTAAGAATAGGTGCAAATGCCTTGATATCATTAGGTTTAACAGTAAATGACGATGTGGTTAAGAACCAGACTATGTAATATTATTTTTGTCTTCGCCGAAAAGACTACTAAATTTAGTCATTATCTGGTATTTTCTGAATTCTCGACTGGTTTGTGATTCAAGTTCATTCAATTCAATTGGACTTAATTCATCGATGAAGCAGGTTGGGTCTTCTGCAAAAACATCGCCCGAGGTATATAGTGCCATAGCGCGACATCCTCCACATGTAAACTTGAATTTGCAAGTGCCGCACTTTCCTCCTAGATTTTCTCGTCTAACAATTTTAGAGAACAGCTCCGATTCGAACAATATGTCACGTAAATCTTTTTCGAGAACATTTCCACCACTTACGTGGTCAAGCAGGAGAGGACAAGGTGCTACCTCTCCTTGTGCATTTATTCCGTAAAGAGATCCCACCCAGCATCCCACCGAAGGATTAGTCGGTATTAGTACTTCGGTTTCCTCTGTTCGGCTAATGGAGTGGTAATCAGCCGGATTTAGGAAAAAAGGAGTATAACTGAAATATCCTCTAAAGTAGTTTGTTAATGCTGGGTGAATAATGCTTTTCATATCGTTCTTGTCGAACATCATGTTTTGGCAAGGGTGCGACCTGGGAATAACCGGAAGTCTGTTGAATGGCAGTTTAAGTTCATCAATTGTACGAAATATTGTTTCAACTTCGTCGAGGTTGTATTTTCCGATGGTAACTGTTATGTTTACGGCGAGTCCATTGTTCTGTATCAATTGAATGGTTCTCAATGTTGACTCTAAGGCTATGTCACGGGTTTGATTGTTCAGGCCTTCCACCGAGTTAATGCCCATCGAGAAAACCACACTATCGCCACAAATCGATCTCACTTTATCGATAACCGTTTGATTAATTGTGGTTCCATTGGTAACAATCATGCATTTGAAACCGGTTTTTGCTGAAAATTCAAGTATATCGTATGCATCGGGCCGACACAAAAATTCTCCACCCGAAAACTCAATGTGTCTTGTACCCAGTTCCCATGCCGGAACCAGAATGCGCGAAACTATTAGGTCGAATGGAATATCATTACTCTTTTTTTCCTTTGATGAGTTGGTCATGCAGTATTGGCATGATAAATTACAATTGGCGGTGGCTTCCAGATAAAGTGTATGAAATAATGGTAACATCAATTGGCTACTAAAAATCAACTCATTTGTTTCGTTTGGCAAATTTAGTTATTTTTGTCTTAAAGCTGATGATTTTGCAACATGGATTTAAATAATAAGTGGGCGATAGTGTTAGGTGGCTCTGGGGGGTTAGGTTTTAGCGCAGCTAAACTGTTGTCGGATAACGGTTATAATCTGATTTTGGTGTTTCGCGAGCGAAAAGTCAGGGAACAAAAATTTTTACAATCGTTAAATACCGAATTAAAACAAGGAACCAAAACAATTTGTTTCAATGGGAATGTTGCCGATCAGAAATTTTTAGTACACATAATAAATGAATTACAGCATCATCATTACAATGTGTCTGGTAATATTGCGCTTTTGTTACATGCGGTAGCCGATGGAAATCTCAAACCGGTAGTTTCTTCAACTTACAGTCAACAGGCTCTTACGACCGATGAATACCAATACACTATTGCCACCATGGGGTTAAGCTTTGGTGCTTTTATACAGTCTTTATTCGAGAATAAAATGTTTTCCTCTCATGCTTCGGCCGTTGCTATTACCAGCGAAGGAAGTAAGGTGGTGTTGCCCGATTATGCTGCTGTAGGTGCAGCCAAAGCAGTACTCGAGACTTCGATGAAGTATTTCGCTGTTAAGCTTGGGAGGCATGGTGTACGCGTTAACCTGATAAATGCTGGAATTACCGACACCGAAGCCCTGAAGAAGTTTCCTGCCTATAGTACAATAATCCATAAAGCTCGGCTACGTAACCCAATGGGTAGAATCACCCAGTGCGACGATGTGGCACAGGTAGTGCTTTTTTTGGCAGGTGAGGGTGCTTTATTCGTTAATGGAACTGTGATTAATGTTGATGGAGGAGAGCAATGGGTTGCCTATGAGTAATGATTTAGACATATTAGGTGCATTACCTTATGGCCTTAATTTTAAGTTTGTCGACAAAATATTGTCGGTAGATAAAAATAGCCTGTTAGCCCAATATACTTTTAGACAAGATTCCATTTTTTACTGTGATCATTTTATTGATTATCCGGTAGTTCCAGGAGCGTTAATTGTCGAATCTATGGGACAGGCCGGTCTTGTTTGCCATGCAATTTATTTGATGAAACCTGAAGAAAACTGTTTTATCCCATTGCTAACATTCGTAAATGTTGAGTTTATGAACGTACTAGGTTTCGGTAATGAATGCTTGATTACAGGAAAACCTGTTCGAATGAGGAATAATTATCTTGAATCAGAAGTAGTTCTCAAAAGCGGAGATTTGATTATTGCGAGAATGAAAGCAGGCGTTTCGCTCATCAATCGAAAATAAATATTCTTTGGCAAAATGAAATTGGAAAAAGATATACGTTGCAGAAAACGCGTTGTTATTTCTGGGTTGGGTGTAGTATCGCCCATTGGTAGTAATCTGCATGATTTTCGCAATGCCTTGATTAATGGTAGTTCTGGAATTAATTATATCCCGGAGTTTGCACAGTTTTATTTAAATTGCAAATTGGCTGGTGTTCCCGAAATAAGTGAAAGTGGAAACAAATGGCTCGAAAAATATAAACTTCACGAAGCCGATATATCAATCAGGTACGCTGTGGTTGCAGCAGTGGAAGCATGGATTGATGCCGGACTTCCCGTTCCCGATTTCTACGACAATCTTGTTCGTGAAAATGCCGGAGCTATAATTGGAACCTGTTTTGGTGGAGTCGAAATTTTCTCGCGAAAAGTATTTCCGTATGTTCAAAGTCAAAAAGCTAAGTTTTTAGGAAGTCAGATTATTGAGCATTGGATGGTGAATGGAGCTAGTTCGGCAGTTGCTGGAATTTTGGCTCTTGCCAACCAGACTACTGCTCTTTCATCAGCCTGTGCTACTGGCACCGAGGCCATCGTTATGGCAAGTGAAAGAATCGCTTCGGGGCAGGCTGAAATTATGCTTGCTGGTGGAACTGAACCATATTCCCCCTATTCTGTAGCCGGTTTTGATTCAATGAGGCTGTTGAATCGGAGTTCTAATGATAATCCAAAGGCGGCAAGCCGTCCAATGAGCAAAACTGCTGCAGGTTTTGTACCTGGATTTGGTTCAGGGATATTAGTACTCGAAGAACTGAATCATGCGTTGAATCGAAATGCACGAATTTATTGCGAGATCATAGGCGGTCACATTAACTCCGGTGGGCAACGAAATGGAGGCAGCATGACGGCCCCTTCTTCTGTAAGGGTGGTAGATTGCATAACAAAGGCATTACAGCAGGCGGAGGTCGATGGTAAAAGTATTGATCTTGTTTGTGGCCATCTGTCGGGAACTATTGCTGATAAAATTGAAATTGCAAATTGGATGTCAGCGCTGCAGACAATGGAACCTCCGTATATTAATTCGTTGAAATCGCTTACAGGCCACTTACTTGGTGCTGCAGGTGCTGTCGAAAGTATTGCTGCTGTGGTACAGCTATATGAGGGTTTTGTTCATCCCTCGCTTAACAGCGAGGACTTGCACCCCGAAATTGAAACAATTATTCCCCGAAATAAAGTGCCTCTGGAAGCAATCGAAAGTATTCCGATTAAATATGTGGCAAAAGCCGGTTTTGGTTTTGGAGATGTGAATGCATGTATTGTGTTGAAAAAAAACAATTAATTTTGGAAAAAAAATAATATGCAAAAAGATAGATTGAAAGTTCTTGAAATATTAAGAAAATACACTTTTAATGATAATGTTTGGGAAGGGTATAACGATGATTTTCATGTTACCAAAGATTTGAAAATTAATTCAGCCAGAATGGTTGATATCGTGCTTGACCTTGAGGAATCGTTCGGAATCCAGATTAGTGATGAGGAATTAAACCAGTTAAATTCTGTTAATGATATTCTCAATCTATTACGGAACAAGTAATTGACTGACTCAAGGTATTTATTTTTAATCAAAAAAGTATTAATTTAAACTTTAAAATCTTTTACGTGTTTATTTCTTTTTATTTTAAAATTTTTGCTGCTTTATTTATTCTACTTTCATTTAGCTTAGTTTCTCGAAGTCAATCGAATATTGCCACAAAACAAACTCCAAATGCCATTTCGATCGTCAACACCGGGCATCGTAATTTAATTGTTAAGCCCCGCTGGTCTCAGGGTTTTTGGGAGTCCGACAAACAACTGATTAAATTTATTAATACCAATTACAGCAATACAGATTTGAAGTTCGATTACCAGAAAGCCTGGGCATTTATTTGTGATTATTCCTGGGATGCAGTGAATCCTTTGGTTCACGAAAACGTAAATAATAGCATTCTAGGTTTTGTGAATTCCGAAGGTTGGGGTCTTTGTGACGACAAGGCTAACATATTGGCGAAGATTTGGAAACGGATGGGATATGATGCCCGTTTATATGGTATTGGTGGACATGTGGTTCCCGAAATATGGGTTAATGGTCGTTGGGAGATGTGGGATCCAACATATCGAACCTATTATGTTAATGAGAAAGGTGATGTACTGGGAGTCGCTGAACTTGAAAAAAATCCGCACTATATAACAAAACCCATAAAAAAGATTCGTGGCAATGTAATGATTTTACGGCACGTAGCTAACTCAAAGAAAACAGCAGCCCAATTCAGTAGTGCAGACAATAACCAAATCTTTGATTTTTCGATGGAACGAAACGACAGCGTTTTTCATAATATTTTGGTAATACCTGCGGGAGCTGAAATAGTTTTTCCTTACTATTCGGGTCTTCCCATATATAGTATTTCCGATAACAAAAAGAGTAATCAGGTAAGATATACCAACCTGATGCTTTCGCTGCCGCCCGGTTACACCGGCTATATAAGCTATCCCTTGATATTTCATGGGTTTTCGTCAGTTTCAGCGGTTGAAGTCGCCATAAACGGAACCCCTGTGGAGTGTCGTAAGAATTTAGAATATTACGAAACGAATTTTGGTGTTAAAACAATTCAAATTAAGCACAATCCCGATGGAGTTAATTTGTTTTTTCTGGTGAATCCACGTATTGTAAATCCGGCGGTGAACGATACAAGCTTTAATATCGGATTAAAATCGTCTGAAATTATTGTATCGCGTATTCACATAAAGGGAAAACACAACCCGGAATTTCCTTTCATTGATGAGAACCCGGTGGTATTCTTATTAAAAACATTGCGCTTGTATTGCCGGAACCACCATTAACAAAATTCTTCGGCGAATTAAAAGAAGTTTGTATTTTCGAACGAAAACACTAAATTGCGTACATGGCAGAACCGATTGCAGATATACTTGTTTTAACCAGAAATCACCAAAGTTTCATTGGCAATTGTGTATTGTCGGTGTTGAATCAGCAATGCAGTTATCCATACCGTATTACAGTGCTTGACGATGCTTCCGGCGATAATACCTGGGATGTATTATCCAAGCTGAAATCAGACTATCCGTCATCTCTCGGAATAATCAGGAATGAATTCCAGCTGGGGATCATGGAATCTTCCAGGGTCCTAAGTCGGTATGCAAATGCAAAATATATCTGTTTCTTCGATGGTGACGATTATTGGAATTATCCACTGAAACTACAGACCCAAATTGAGTTTCTGGAGAATAATCCGCAATACTCCGGATGTTTTCATGATGCGGCCGTTCATCACATCGCCCTTAACTCCGATAAGGAGTATTTGAACCGTACTCAGGGCGGATGGAAATCGTATTCGCAATTCAACCGCTACTATCCCGACTTTATGCCATGGGCACTGGTAGAACGAAACATTTTGCCCACCGCGTCGTTGCTGTTCCGAAAAATCGATCTGACATCTTTTCTGGATAATTACCAATTGGCTCCGTTGTCGCTGAGTTGGGCTTTACATCTCGAAATAATCAAGGGCGGAAAATTCAGATACTTCAACGAAATTTGGTCAACCTACAATGACCACCCGGCCGGAGTGTCGAAGCAACATGAAATCTCTGAATTTAAAACCAACAATATTAAAATACTGCAAAGCCTTCTTACACAAACCGAATGGGCGTATTACAAGGCCGAAATATATTCTACAATCTGCAAGGAAACCCGAGCAATTCTCAAATCGCATGCAATACTGAACAAAAATAAACGAGAATATATGACTATGATTTCGCAGTATGCAAAACACTTAAAACTGGCACGAAAGGCTGAGCTTGAACAATTGAAAACCGATTATCAGAACCATGTGCGGAATAACAGGTTGGTGGAATAAGGGCGAAGCTATCGACAGAGATTTGTTCTGTAGAATGCGCGATACCCTGACCCACAGGGGTCCCGATGGTGCCGGTGAATATTTCAGCGAAACACGGAATCTGGCGCTGGGTCATCGGAGGTTGTCGTTTATCGACCTGAGCGAAAATGGTAAGCAGCCCCTTTGTAACGAAGATGCTACAATCTGGTTAACCATTAACGGAGAAATTTACAACTACATTGAACTCAGGCAACTACTTCTCGAGAAAAAGCATGTTTTCAGGTCAGGAACCGATTCCGAAGTAATTATACATGCCTACGAAGAATGGGGTATCGATATGCTGAACCGACTCGAAGGTATGTTTGCCTTTGGTTTATGGGACGAAAACCGCAAGAAATTGATATTGGCCCGGGATCGGATGGGTATTAAGCCCTTATATTATTATTTTGACGGGAGTCAACTTATTTTTGCATCCGAAATTAAGGCAATCATTAAGAATCCTGAAATCGCAAGAGACATTAATTATCAATCGTTGTGCGAGTATTTTATTTACCGATATATCCCATCCCCAAATACGATTTTCAGAAATATTTATAAAATCGAACCCGCTCATTACACTGTTCTCGATGATCAGTTTCAACTGCTAGATACGGAATATTACCGGCTGCCTTTGCAGAACAATGTTGAAAATCCGGCGGCTTTACTTGCCGAAGTAGATGCTTTGCTCCGTAAATCGGTGAACTATCACGTCAGAAGCGATGTTCCGGTTGGTTCTTTCCTGAGCGGGGGCTACGATTCAACCGCTATGGTAAAGTATTTTGCTGAAACGGGTAATGGCTTTAATACTTTTTCGATTGGTTTTAAGGGATGGAACCGTAGTGAACATCAATATGCCGCGATGGTGGCCGACAAAATGAAAACCAGGCACAGGTCATTGCTGTTGGATGCTTCAAGCCTGAATATCCTGGATGATTTGATGTATTATTACGATGACCCTATTGCCGATATTTCGATTATTCCCACATATTTTGTTTCGTACCTGGCATCTCAGCATAATAAGGCCGTGTTGTCGGGCGAAGGTGCCGATGAGCTATTTGCCGGATATACCTGGCATCATCAATACTTATGGCCGGTAAACAAAACCCAACTGAGGGGAGCCAGAAAATGGGGGTGGGAGTTACCTGTAAATAATTTTGATGTCGAAAGCTATGCAAAAGCAATGGCGATGGGAGAATTCGGTTTCAACGAATTGAAACTGCTGCTCAACGAAGGACTGCAACAATATATACCGGAAGATACACGGGCTTTCTACCGCAAATTCTTCGATGGCTCAGTTCCCGTGCCTAAGCGTTTCCAACTGCTGGATATAAAATGTTTTATGGGCGAACTGGTGCTAAATAAGGTCGACCGGGCTTCGATGGCAAATTCTCTTGAGGTGAGGGTGCCATTCTTGTTTTCGGAGCTGTTCGAAAAATTATTGGCACTTAACCCTTCTCAATATTTTGATGAGAAAAAACAAAAACCCTTGTTGCACGAACTGCTGAAGAAGCACGTGCCCAAAGCAATTCTGAACAGAGAAAAGCAGGGTTTTACCGGACCGGATGAGTATTATATGAACTTCGACTGGTACCGTAAAGTGCTGGCTTCGTCACGATTGATTGACGGGGGTATTATTAACCGACAGACTGTTGACCGGTATTTTCTCGAACACGATCACTGGCGATTGTGGAAACTGGTAGTAATCGAAAAATGGTTTCAAAAATGGATGTAAACCCATGAGTATTTTAAGAAAAAATAAAATTCGGTCTAGCATTAGTCCTGAAATCATCCAAAAATACAGGGGCTTGTATCCTGGAAACGAATTGATTTGTAAGGCACCGGCAAGCTCGCTGTATTTTCATCCGGATGGCGAGGTTGTTGCCTGTTGCCTGAATAAAGGGGCCTATGCTTTTGGTAAATACCCTGCCCAAAGTATACAGGACCTTATTAATTCTCCACAGCGCAAAGAGCAAAAGAAATATATTGCTCACGATAATTTTAGTTTGGGTTGTAAAATATGTGAAGATAATATTGTTGCCGAGAACTATGGGGGTTTAATGGCCAGGACCTATTCCTCCTTAAAGATTAAATTCGATAAAATTCGAAGAATCGATTTTGAACTTTCGGAGTTTTGTAATCTCGATTGCATCATGTGTGAGCGCGATAAATCGGATAAGAAATCATTGTATGGAATAAACTTTGTTTCGGAGCTATTACCACTGATTCCCAATTTGCAATATGCATTCTTTTTTGGTGGAGAGCCTTTTATGATACCAATATATTATGATTTATGGGATAGTATTATACGGCTGAACCCCGCTTGTAAAATCATCGTGCAGACCAATGGGAATGTCATGAATGCCCGGATAGAGAGATTGCTGCTGCATCCCGGCTTTCTGGTTGCAATGTCTCTTGATTCGCTGAACGATGAAAAATATGATCAAATACGGAAGAATGGTTCCTTGAGAACCTTTATGGAGAATTTTGAATTGTTCAACAATGCCATGAAAAAGAAAAGCCAAACGATGCAGATTTCTGCATGTCCAATGCGGATAAATTGGAAGGAAATTCCGGCACTTGTTGAATTTTGTAACAAAAATGCCTGTCGGATTTTTTTTAATCATGTTGAGTTTCCCGACTATTTAAATCTTAAAAATATACCTTCAGGTTTTCTTAAAATTATTATTCAATATTTGAAATCTCAACATAGGATGGAGGGAAAAACTGATATTGAAGCAGAAAATAGCCGTGCGTTTTCTGGATTATTACAATTACTGGAATATTGGCTCAGCCAGTCTTTGGTTTGGGAAAGTCAGGCTGTTAAAATTACGAAGCATGAAGTGTACGAAATAATGCGAAATAGTTTTGAATCAAGCAACGAACATTTTATAAACGAAATTTTGAAAGATGCCCCTGGTGAATGGCTCATTGATGAAAGAAGTCAAAGTAAAATTAAAAACATTGATTTTAAGAACGAACTTCAAAGCTTGCTAAATCATAATATCACAATCGAAAATATCGTTTTAAAAGCAAGAAGTCTGTTTAAGTTAAATCGCCTTTCGAACATTATTTATGAATAAATTCGTTTTTGTGGTTTGCGGAGGAAAGGAGCACATCGAAGAATTGAATTTTTCGTTAGATTTTTTGCGGCATTATTCCGATAATGAAATTCTGGTTATAACCGATTCGAAACGTAACGAGACAGCCATTGAGCACAATCATATTATTGATGTTGAAACCCCGGTACAATTCGACAACCATCAGGCAAGTATCTGGTTGAAAACTGGTTTGCATAAACATCTGGAATCGGGTCACCACTATTGTTATCTCGATGGTGATGTGGTCGCTGTGAGTCATTGTGTGGATGCAATTTTTGCTGAGTATCATGTCCCGGTTACTTTTGCTTCCGACCATTGTTACATGAATCAGTTTTCGCCACACGCACTGAACTGCAATTGCCTCGGGGAACAAGTTAAGGCCGAGCAAGAAAAGAAGAAATCGCTTAATGAGAAATTATCGTTATTGTTCGGAAAAATTGACTTTTCCGACCCCATAATTAAGCAACAATCTGATGATTTATACTACACGATAGATGAATGGAAAAAGAAGCCTTTCAAATATTTTATGAAAATACTTTCCTATCTGATGCAGCGTTATGTGTTACCGATTGATGGTTTTAATGTAAAGGACTATCGTTTCAACAAACATAATAAATGCTGGTACAACAGCGAGGGTGAATTAATTCTGTTCGATTATCCCTATTACGAAAAAGAGTTATGGGTAAAATCAGGTATCAGATACAACAAGAAAAATAAATACTGGGAAGACAGGGATGGTACGGTCTATATTTTTAATACACCGGAATGCTCTCATCTGGTTGAATATCTCCGGTCCCGTTATAATATTGAAATTCCCGGTACCTGGCAACATTGGAACGGAGGAGTATTTCTTTTCGGGGACGAATCGCATGAATTTTTAAATTTCTGGCACCAAGCAAGCATCGATGAATTCGATAATCCTTTTACTAAAACGCGTGATCAGGCTACCCTGGCCATGAGTGTATGGAGATTTGGATTACAGAATCACCCCAGACTTCCGAAAAAGTTCAATTTCATTACCGAATTTGCAAACAACGATATCGCCCATCAGCAGGGTGCAGCTTATACTTTTGATGGATTTAAAACAGTTTTTGAACCCTGTTTTTTACATGTTTACCACGAATGGGGCACTTTGGGTTGGAGCATTTGGGATAGTATCATCGAATTGGGGAAAATGCAGGGGATACTGAAAAACTAAGATTTAACGGATTGTTTCCGTAGTTTTAGTGTATAGCGAATCATTTTTACAGAAAGCCGTATTCGAGGGAAAACTCCGATGGCCCACTTTGATTCTCCGGCTTTGCGGTCGAGAAATTCAACATCAAACCGCTCCACAGAATATCCGTTTCTTAATGCTGTAAAATAAACAAACAAATCGAAACCCCAATGGTCGGGAGCAGCATCAAAACAGGGGACTAATTTTGCATCGAAAAGATTGGGTTGGGCATTATATAATACTCCCCGAAAATTGGACCCTGGTTAAGTTGAATAAAAACAATTAAATTTACCAGTATTATGAAAAAAAGCAGAAGGAAATTCAGTGCAAGTTTTAAAGCACAGGTAGCCATTGCAGCACTCTTAGAAAGAGAGACCCTGGCTGAGTTATCAGAACGTTTCGGAGTTCATCCGAACATAATTAGCAAATGGAAACAAGAGTTCGTCAAGAATTCTGCACGGGTCTTTGAGAAAGAAGAAGGCCAAGGCAACTCGGTAGAGATTGATAAGCTCTATTCAAAAATAGGTAAACTTGAGGTCGAGCGGGATTTTTTAGAGAAAGCCTACTTAATGTCCGGTCTGGGAAAGAGCGCAAAATGATGGTAAAAAGAGACCA
>Ga0116149_1000610_pt1 | contig 46871 bp, 42 predicted proteins | sample AD_UKC057_MetaG_FD_89787 | JGI IMG/M metagenome (GOLD analysis project Ga0116149, IMG submission 89787) | Active sludge microbial communities of municipal wastewater-treating anaerobic digesters from USA - AD_UKC057_MetaG | ecosystem: Engineered > Bioreactor > Anaerobic > Digestate | place: USA...
ACCGGAGCAGCTCATGCGTTCTATCGAAATAACAGGCGCCACTCTGCTGATCACCCTGATCTGCCTCGTATCCTGCTCCTCCGGGACAATAAAGGTATTTAGCCCGGCACAGGATAATCTCATTGGGAAATGGGAAGGAATCGACCATACCGGCAAACAGGGCGCGTTCCAGTTTTTCGATGATGGCAGTATCATCCTTATCATTGACGGAAGGCCCCTTGGCGATCCGGAATCAAGCGGCCTCGGCAGGCTCACCTATACCGTCGATTTCGCAAAAGACCCCGTCGAACTCGATATCATCGGCATTGATCCGACCGGCTCCGAACATGGCAAGATATTGATGATAGTCAAGTTTTTGACCCCGGATAAAATAAAAATACGGACCTACTTCAGCGAAACGCGCCCTCTCGATTTTGAGACCGAATCGACTGACGATACGATCATACTTGACCGTCAGCCAGACTGACCATTCCACAAAAAATCATTGACGTAAATCGACAACGGGTTGTACCATATTCAGAACCAAGGGCGCGGGAAACGCCATACACTCAGGGGTGGAATATGAAAGTTATCCATGTTATAAAAAAAATCGAGGAGCTGGACAAGGACATACAGGAGCTTAAAAAACTTGAGAAATTCGTAAAAAAGAACAAGTCGTTCACCACGCCGATTTTCATGTCCATTGAAAAGCAGATCAACATCCTCCTCGGCGACAGGATCAAGCTGTTCGACCTGAAAATCGAGAATCCGCCCGAAATATTACTGAAAGCGATTGAAGGCGACGAGAAAGACGCCAGGCCCGCCACTGCCGCGCGGCCAGTGCAGCAACAGGTAGAGAAAAAAAAGAAAGAGCCCCGGGCGAAAAAAACCGTTGAAGAAGAGCCGGTCGATGATGATGACATTCCAATGCTGACGCAGGACCTGATCGACGCGAGAATCAACACGATTAAGGCCGAAAAAGAAAAACCGAAACCCGCAGCGGCCAAACCCGTTGCAGAAAAAAAAGCGGTCAATGACCCGGGAGTGAAAATCCTCGATATCGCCCTGGAGAAAGGAACGCTTTCCGACGACGTAGATGAGGGCAAAGACAAGGACAAGAAGGTAAAGTTTTTCCGCGACAACTTCCCGGTAGAATAGCCTACCGGAGGGCCTTGTCCAGTATCAGCTCAATCCTGTATTTCTCGACGAAATAGGGCGTGGAGCCCAACTGGATTTCGTCTGTCTTCAGATCTGTAAAAACCACATCCTGGATCGCCCAGACCACAGAACCGTCAGATCTCCGGATATCTCCCGCCTGAGCGGGCACGCCCTTTAACGGTACCATGGCCTGGCCTGCCTCGCCCTGCCGCGAAAGCGCATACAGGGTTTCCGGGCCCGTGTGTTTCGACACACGCGCGCAGATTCCCTTCCGCGTCTTGTATTTGACCAGGTACAGCTCTTCCGCCCAATGGGATTTGTTTTCGAATGTCGACTTGCCAAACCGGTCAACGGTAAGCTGCATGAGCTGGAGGCCCTGGTTGACGTGATGCAGGCTGTCCAGCTTGTTGATTCTGTTGATCACGTTATTGCAGAAATCGACCAGGAATACGATAACGTCGTCTCTCATCTTCAGCGGCTTGACGAAGGTGAAAATATTATCACGCTCGTTGATGACGTAGACCAGCAGGGATTCCCCGTTCTCCTCGAACACGGCGGTGATATAGTTCTTCTTTCTTGTTTTAAAGATCGCGTCCATAAGCATGAGGCGCGGGTCAGAGGAATACCATGAATATACCATTTGTTTCCGGGGATTCAGGGATATCCTGGTCAGGGCCTTGATAATGTCGGCGTCATGATTGAACGATATGACGTCACCATCCCTCGTGGCGGTCACCAGCATTCCCCCCAGGCGCGATACGAACCTGAAGGAGAAGCGCTTGTCCGTCCCGATTATGAACTGGTAGGATTCCCTGAAAATCTGCTCGATCTCCTTGTAATGCTTTTTGAACGGCTCCGGGGAGATAATAACGCAGTAATCGTCAAACGACTGATGTGCCAGAGCGCCTTCCCTGATGATCTTCTCGAGTATTGACACGATGCTTTCAGGGGTCGTGTACTCGTCGATATACGATTCCCCCCAGCTCGTCTGGTAGATGTGATGTATCTTCTGGATGGCATCCGTATTCTCGATCCCGAAGTTCACAATAATCATGTTGATCATGTTAAAAGCCGGGCGGAGGTAATATTCGTTTTTAAGCTTTGAGAGAGATCCTGAAAACAGGGCCGCGATGCGTCCTACAAGCTCTGCCACTGCATTCGGGGTATACCGCGAGATGCCCGCCTGGAACTTGAGGCGGCTGTATCGCGGATTGTATATCTGGTTGACGGCGGTCCACGCCAATAGCTTTATGAGCCCTTTTTCCGTCTTGAGGACCGAGGGCTTTGATTTATCATCCGCACCTTTGCTTTTTTTCAGAAGGCTCCACATGTCGGAATCGAGGCCGCTGCCGGCGGTTGCTTCTATGTACAGCACCGACTCGTGGGGCGTCTCCTTGAAGGTGATGTAGTGATCGATCTTGTTCGGCTCGCTGACGAAATGGGACTTGATTTTCCCGCTCAGGAGCTTGAAGTCCGATTCAGATATTTTCTTCTCAAGCTTCATGGAGGGAAGCTGGGTGGCAATCTTCTGGTAGGAGAGAAGCATGAATTTCTTCACCATGTTCCAGAACACCATGGTACGGTTGTAGTCCCACTCTTCGAAGTTGTCCAGCGCCTGTATTTCCTTGCCGCTCCATCCCCACTCCTTGACATACCTGAACATGACAAGGACCTTGTAGGGCAGCCCTTCCCGGTCCTTCACGCCGATATAGCGTGACAGCTGCGGGTAAATTTTCAGGTAGAGGTTCTGGCGGAGGATCTTGAGGAGCGTCTGGTCCCCGACGGTGGTCGCGTAATAATTATACACCTCTTCGAACATGAGGATATAGGAATCGACGATCCTCATGTCGAAATTTCCCCGGAGTATGCTGGACTTGACTTTCTGGCTCAGCAGGGGCGAGTGTTCCGGGCCGAACAGGTATTTTTCCAGGAGCCCCAGCTTGATGATGGATTTGAAGGGATTGCCGAGCGACTTGATGATCAGGAAGAGTGCGGCTCCGATGAAGTCCTCTTTTGTTATCACATAGAGGTTTCCGAGGTCGATGAAGCTTTTCTCGCGGTCCTCCGGCGAGAGCATCCGGTACAGCTCCTCGTACTCGCTGTCCTTAACAAACCGAGGGAGCACCCACCAGAACGGGACTTTGCCGGCGATGATGATCGAGCTGCGGAAAAATTCGTCTTTCAGGACCGCGCCGATTATCGTGCCGAATGCCTCCTCCTTGCTTTCCGCGAATATGTTGTTCTTGATGTTGCTGATATCGTTGATGAAGATACTGACCTCGATCTGGGCCTCCTGGATGGCCCAGCTCTGTACTGCTTCAACCTTTTTCTTGAAAGCGTCCAGCTTTTCGGGCGCCACGCCCCGCCGGTCGATGCACACCCAGTAATCAAAATCCGATTCCCTGGTGTAAGCGATGGTTCCAACGCTCCCCATGACCGCCATCATCTCGACAAACGGGTCCTTGTCGTTGAGCTCGATATCCTTGACGTAAAACCGGGCCTGGAGAAATTTCTTTGCCTCGACGTCCGGCTGCAGGTTCATGATCCCGCACGGAACGTCTCCTTCAATATAACCGGGAAGCCGCTTGTTGTTGGTGCCAAGAAGGATGGGGATGGAATTAACGACCCGGCGCACGCCCGTGCTGCCGATGAGCTGCTGAAACCGCTTGTACTTGATGTCGTTGAACTGGAGAAAAAGCTCGCGGTTCTTATGGAATTCTTCAAGGATCGACATTTCTATCCAGGGCACTCTCGTTGTTGATCCGGGACGCGTTGTTTGGATCATCCCGCTGTTGTTCTGTTGCAATGATACGCGTCATAAATGTATATTTTTTCGGACGCGGTATTATCTGTTTTGTACCAGCGCACCATGCAGGGTCGAATTTTACGAATACTTAAAAAAATCGTACTTTAAAATTGACAAATATCGGTGCAATCGGTACAGTTATTCAGTAGATATATCTTAACACTATCTTTAAAAATGCAAGAAAAATCGGCCCAGGCCATGTAAATAGTGGCAATTTAGCTGGCTCTCGAGAGCATCATCGTAGAGGCGAAATGGATATTGACGACATAATACTGGAAAAAAACGAAATATCGATAGATACGGAGCTCCTTGAAAGCGACCTCGTCTCGATAGACCAGGTACTTCCGACAAAGCTGTATATAATTCCGATCAGGTACCGCCCCATATTCCCCGGTATCATAACGCCGCTCATCATCTCGAACGGCCGCTTCTCCGATGTCATTGACACCGTTATACACGACACCCGGACGATCGGGCTTGTTCTCATAAAGGACGACAACAAGGACGAGATATCCGCCGGAGACCTGTACAATTTCGGGACCGCGGCCAAGATACTGAAGAGGATCAACCTCCCGGACGGCGGTCTGAACGTGCTTATCAACAGCATCAAGCGCTTCCGCATCAAGCGCATCATATCAGACGAGCCCTACATACTCGCCGACATTGAGTACCTGAACGACCATGTAGTGGACAAAAAGAGCATCGAGTTCAAGGCCACCACCAGGGAGGTCCTCTCCAAGCTGAAGCTGCTCACCGACAACAACCCGCTCTTCACCGAGGAGATGAAGCTCACCATGCTGAACGTGGACGAGCCGGGAAAGATAGCCGATTTCGTCACTTCGATCCTCAATATCGAAAAGAACGAATACCAGACGATCCTCGAGACCCTGGACGTTAAAAAGCGGCTTCAGAAAGTGCTCCGGCTTCTCCACAAGGAGATCGAGGTGCTCTCCGTGCAGAAACGGATCCAGGGCACGATCAACGACAAGATCGACAAGCAACAGCGGGACTTCTTTCTCCGCGAGCAGTTGAAGGCGATCAAGAACGAGCTCGGCATTGAAGACGACGAGCGCTCCCGCGACCTGAAATCGCTCAGGAAAAAAATGGTAGAGCTGGAGCTCGAAGGCGAGATCGGGGAGAAAATGGAGGAAGAGATCGGCAAGTTGTCGATGATGGACTCGACCTCCTCGGAATACGCGGTTACCCGCAACTACATCGATACCGTCCTGTCCCTGCCCTGGAACCGGAAGACCGTTGACTCCATCGACATCGCGAAAGCGGAAAAGATACTCAACCGCGACCACTACGGCCTCGATGACGTGAAAAAGAGGATACTGGAGTTCCTCGCGGTCAAGAAACTGAAGCCGGACGGCAAGGGCTCTATCATATGCCTGGTTGGCCCTCCGGGCGTGGGCAAAACATCACTCGGGAAATCGATCGCCCGGTCTCTCAACCGGACTTTTTTCCGCGTGTCCCTGGGCGGGATGCGCGACGAGGCCGAGATCAAGGGACACCGACGTACCTACGTCGGCGCCATGCCGGGCAAGATCATCCAGGGCCTTAAAATCTGCAAATACCGGAACCCGGTCTTCATGCTCGACGAGATCGACAAGCTGGGCCAGAGCTTCCAGGGCGATCCCTCTTCGGCACTCCTGGAGGTTCTCGACCCTGAACAGAACGTGGAGTTCCGCGATTATTATATTGACGCGCCCTTCAACCTGTCGGACGTGCTCTTCATCACGACCGCCAACACCATCGACACCATCCCCCAGGTGCTGTCTGACCGCATGGAGATCATCCGGCTGTCAGGGTATATCGCCAACGAAAAATACGAGATCGCCCGTCGCTACCTTCTGCCGAAGCAGCTTGAGCAGCACGGGCTGAAGCGTAACGGCATACGGATCGACAAAAAAGGCTTCATGCACATCATCAACAATTATGCTCGCGAGGCGGGCGTACGGAACCTGGAGCGCCAGATCGAGAAAATCTGCCGCAAAGTTGCCACCATGGTGGCGAAGAACCGGAAGCTGCCGTCGCGGCCGCTGGACCTGAAAATGATCCGCAGCTACCTGGGCACCGAGCTGTATGCAGACGAATCTCTCATCAAGATCAACCGGTCCGGACTCGCCATCGGGCTGGCCTGGACCCCGTTCGGGGGCGCGACCCTGGTCATCGAGTCGATCGGGGTTACCAACAGGAAGGGCGGTGGACTGAAGCTGACCGGTCAGCTCGGCGAAGTCATGAGCGAATCGGCCAATATCGCGTACAGTTACGTCCAGCACCTTCTGAAGGACCGGGAGGACGCGGCCACCGTGTTCAACAACAATATCATTCACATACACGTGCCCGCCGGTGCCACGCCCAAGGACGGTCCATCGGCCGGTATCACCATGGCAACATCGCTCTATTCCATGGCCACCAACAAGCAGATCAGGCAGGGCATCGCGATGACCGGCGAGCTTACCCTGACCGGCAGGGTTTTCCCGGTCGGCGGGATCAAGGAAAAGATTATCGCCGCCAAGAAAGCGAACATCAAGGAAATCATCCTTCCCCGGGAAAACAGGAAGGACCTAGATGACATCCCGGGTTACATAAAAAAAGGCCTTAACTTCCACCTGGTCGACCAGGTGGAGGAGGTGATCACGATCGCCTTCAACGCGAAAAAGAAAACAAAAAAAAATAACGCCATATCGGGGGGAGCGACCAAATGCCGGTAACAAACCTAATGAAAGACATTGTTATCAACATCCTTGACGAGGTCCTGAAAAAGGAGCAGGTGAAACAGCTCAACGGGAACGGAAGGGACGACATCATAGCCTACGTCCTGAACCGCGTGCAGCCCAGGTACGTAACCAGCGAGCGGGGCCTGCTCTACGGGATACTGGACGCCAAGTACAAGGTCCAGCAGCGCGTCGATATCCTGTTTCTCATCTACGAGGCGATCCACCAGATCATTAACCGCCGCGACTCGACCACAGCGCTCAAGGAAACAATCAATCCGGAGAAAAGCTCCTATATGCCGCATATCGTCGGTCAGGTCCTCGACGAGGGTTCCCTGTCCGTTGTCCCGGACGTCGAGGTGACCCTGCTGTACGGAGATAAACCTGCGGTCATGGTTGACTCCGACTGGGAAAATCCCTATAAAACAATAGAGGCTACGAAAGGGCATTTTCACTTCTGGCCCACATACGCGGAAATCGAAATGGGAAAAAGCACGCACGTACCCTTTACTCTCACGTTCAAGCATGACCGGTATTGTGCGGATAAGCTCGATCTCAGCCTTGAAGTCGTCAGGAATGCTGATTTCGGCAAATCGCAGTTCATACCCATTGTGCTGATGAAATCAAAAGAGGGCGCGTAGAATTTCATCACACGAATGAACCGGGGGGACCCTATGGAGCTCATGGATGCGATTACATACCGGCGATCGGTTCGTACATTCACCGATCACTACGTGACCGATGAAGAGATCAGGGATGTTCTTGAGGCGGCCCGCCGCGCTCCCTCCTGGGCAAATACCCAGATATGGGAATTCATCGTCGTACGGGACCGCGAGCTCATCCGCCAGGTCACGGAGACCTACTCGGCGACCAATCCGTCCCGCAACTGCTCGGCCTCTTCTTCTGCGATCATCCTTGCGTGTGCGAAAACCGGCGTATCCGGGTGCAAGGAGGGAAAGGAACGGACCAAGTTTCATGAATGGTTCATGTTCGACATGGGCATGGCAGTCCAGAACCTGTGCCTCAGGGCGCACGAGCTGGGTCTGGGCACGGTCGTGGTCGGCTCCATGGACCATGACGCGTGCGCAAAGATCCTGCTCCTTCCTGAAGGGTACGAGGTCGTGGCCGCCATCCCCATCGGCAGGCCTGCGTCCGCCGACCGGAAGGCCCCGTCGCGCAAGGAGTTGAGATCCTTTGTGTACCTCGACACCTTCGGCGAGCAATACGGCAAGATATATTAGCAGTCTGCTTATTTTCAAAAAAAAGAGAAGGAATACCTATGGCCGGAACCATACCCGAACGCGCGGACGTACAGGAGGGGCACAAGTGGGACCTCTCGCCCCTCTTTTCCTCTGACGAGAAGTGGGACGAGCTTTTTTCCGTGATCGAGGCAGAGTTGCCCCGGTATGAAATCTACCGCGGCCGCCTTGGCGAGTCCGCGGCCGTATTAAAAGAGGTGATCGAATTCGACCTGGCCGTGATGCGCAAGGTCGAAAGGCTCTACACCTATGCCCACCTGAAAAGCGACGAGGACAAGTCAAACCAGCGCTACCAGGGCCTGTACCAGCGCGCGACCAACCTCTATACCCGGGCTTCAGAGATATCGAGCTATATCGCGCCGGAGATCCAGTCCGTGCCGGACGACGTTATGAACGGCTTCCTGCGCACGAGGGAGCTCGACGACTACCGCTTCCTTCTTGAAAAAATACTCCGGCACAAGCCGCATACCCGCTCGATCGAGATCGAGGAGATCCTGGCCATGTCGGGCGAGATGAGCCATGCCGCCTCGGGCATATTCAGCCAGCTCGACAACGCCGATCTTCGATTCGGCACGATAATCGATGAAACGGGCCGGGAGACAGAGCTTTCCCATGCCGGATTCATTTCATTTCTGATGAAGCAGGACCGCGAGCTCCGGAAAAAGGCCTTCTTCCAGTATTACCGGACCTACGACGATCACAAGAACACTATCGCTGCCTCGCTCATGTACTCGAACAAACGGGACTGTTTTTATTCGCGCGTCCGGAAGTTCGAGACCTGCCGCGGCGGCTCCCTCTTCGGCGATAATGTCCCCGAGGAGGTGTACGACAACCTGGTCGAGACCGTCAAGCAGAACCTGGCGCCCCTGTTCCGCTATCTCGAATTCAGGAAAAAGGCACTGGGCCTGGACGAGCTCCATTTCTACGACACCTACGTTCCCATCATGAAGAACGTCGACTTCTCCATGCCATACGAAGAGGCGGCCCGGACCTGCGTCGAGGCACTTGCACCGCTCGGCGGAGAATACACAGACGCCCTGAAGAAGGGGCTGTTCGGGGGCTGGGTGGACCGGTACGAGAACCGGGGCAAGCGGAGCGGCGCCTACTCGTCAGGGTGCTACGATTCGCCGCCCTACATCCTGATGAATTACCGCGATGACACCATCAACAGCCTCTACACGCTCATTCACGAGGCAGGCCACTCGATGCACTCTTGGTATTCAAACCGGAGCCAGCCGTACGCATACCACGATTACACCATATTCGTGGCCGAGGTCGCCTCGACCTTCAACGAGGCCCTGCTGAGCGCCCACCTGCTGAAGGGATACGCCGGCGATCCGAAGATGCGGGCCTATATCCTCAACCGCGAAATCGATGACATACGGGGCACCCTGTTCCGGCAGACCATGTTCGCAGAGTTCGAGATGCTGACGCATCGCATCGTCGAGGAGAACGGGCCGCTCACACTTGAAGCGATTCGCGACATCTACCGGGGCCTTCTGACAGCCTATTTCGGCGACTCGATCGTTATAGACGAGGAACTCTCACTGGAGTGCCTGAGAATCCCCCATTTTTATTCACCCTTTTACGTGTACAAATACGCCACCGGCATTTCTGCGTCCATCGCCCTTGCCCGCAAGGTCATGACCGAAGGGCTGCCGGCGCGGGAGGCGTACCTCTCTTTTCTCTCTCTCGGAGGGTCACGGTACCCGCTCGACGAGCTGCGTGCCGCAGGCGTGGACATGTCACGGCCGGAGCCCGTTATCGAGGCAATCGGCTACTTCGGTGATCTCGTGGACCAGCTGATCGACCTGTACGGAAGCCTGTCATAATATATCATGCGCCCTGTTTGCCGGCACCATGACGTTTTTTAATCAAAAAAAAATTATTATTTGACAATCGATTAATTATGTATGTATCCTTCTGAAAATCCTGCGGGGAGGGGCGTTATGCTTGGAGGCGCAGCGTTATATACCTATACCTTACTGTCAGATGAAAGCATCCTTCTATTCAAAATACAGGTTGCCGTTATCGACAAGGACATCGCTTCCAAAATATATGACGCATACTCAAATGAAACGAGCCTGCCCGATTTTACGGATTTCATCATGGACGCAACCGCGGTAACCGAGATCAGCGACCCGGCCATCGGCATCCTGATGAAGTCAATGGCGATCATGAAGAAAGCGAAGGGCTACCTGGTGCTGGTCATGACCGAAGACTTTTTGCAGAAGATCATGGTGGCCCACCCGGAAATGTTCAACTACATGGCCGTATTCCATTCCGTCGTGGATGCGCGGGCATTCATCAAGCGATCGAAAAAATAACCGGTAACTCCGCCGGTAGCCTCACGCAGTACGGCTATTGCATCCTGACTGCTAATTCCTGCCCGTAATCGTGCCGGACAGCCCTTTCAGAAGTGCCATCGTCTTTTCCGCAAGTTCTACCGGAAGCGTACCGGTGCCGCAGCTCGGTGTGATGATCGAGCGGGCGAGTATCTCGTCCTCGGCTATCCCCCTTCCCGACAGGCGCTTAACCACGGCATGAAAAGTCCCTGTTACGCCCTCGCGGGTGGCGCCTTCCAGCTTGTCCTTAAGCGTGGGCACCACACCCCAGGCGATGCACCCGCCCCGTTCCAGGTAAGAGACGATGTTCCGGGCATTGACGAATTTATCCACGATGATCTCGTCCGTGGCGTCGAAGTTGATGATGTCCAGGCCGGTCGCCTGATCCAGGAGGTCGTCCCAGTCCGCGTTACCGCAGCAATGGGTCCCGGCCAGGCCACCCTCCTTGTGGATGCCGTCCGTTATCTCTTTAAACGAGCCGGTAACCTGGTCCCTGTCGACCGAGTAAAATCCCGAGCCGATAATGGAAAGCGACGGCTCGTCAAAAAACACGATGACCCGCTCGGAGAATTTTTTGAGTGCGCGCACCTGCCACCGCGCGTTCATGGTGCAGTTTTTCACCACCGCGTCGAACAGGTCAGGCTTGTAGAGAGCGTACTTCCCGTCCGTGATGTCGGTCATGAGCCCGAGGGTCAGCGGCCCGGTAGTCTCGCCCTTCAGCGCGAGCGCGCCGGCAGCCCTGCCGTCCCGAACGCCCTGTATAAAGCAGGCGAATCCGGCCGCATGGTCGTCGTCGAGGCCGAAGTAGTCCACGTCGTCCTCGATGAAATGCGTGTAAAAGCGTTCCAGCTCCCCGGCCATATCCCGGGAAGTATCGAATCCCGCTTTCCGCTCGGCCTCGTTCAGGGCAAGACAGGGGAGCCTTTTGCAAAACTGCACGTTCATGTCTTCGAGAAAGCTCCGGCGCGGGAGCTGCGGCCACGCCGGGATGTCCCTCAGCGACTCGAACACGAGCGCACAGGCGTCCGTCTCTTTTTCATGGGGAAAGCTCCCTATAACTGTCGCCGCACCGTTCGGTTTGAAGTTCATGTGTATCACCATTTAATATTACAGACGCAGTCACGCGACTGCGTCTTCTATATAATACCGGCCCCCTCCTGGAGGGGCGATTTTCGTCTATTAGTATGAGCGGTGCCGATTTTGTAAATAATAAAATCGCCGGGGTTTCCTCTTGTAAATATTGACAAAGCAGACCCGCGGATTAATCAGGGAAAAAACCAGTATGGGCTAGCTTTATCATACACAAAAACGTCAAAACAGATTTTTCTCCCGAAGTTCATGACCCGGTCATCGATGCCACGGCGTACCTACATCCCCTTGCCGCATTGATCGGCAACACGATCATCGGAAAGAGGGTCATGTTCTCTCTCTTCACGGCCGTGCGGGGCGACGTGAGCCAGCCCCTGTTCATCGGCGACAATTCAAACGTTCAGGGCGGCGTGGTGATACACGCGCTTGAAATTTTTTCCCACGGCAAGCCCGTTGAAAAGAACATGGAGGAAGTGGGCGGCATAAAATACGCGGTCCACATCGGGAACCGGGTCTCCCTCGCTCACCAGGTCCAGATCCACGGCCCCCCGTCGGTGGGAGACGATACCTTCGTCGGCATGAAAACCCTGGTGTCCCGTGCGCGTGTCGGTAAAAAGTGCGTCGTCGAGCCCGGGTGTATCGTCATGGGCGTTACCGTGCCCGGCGGGCGGTATATCCCCGCCGGCACCACCCTGAACGAAAAGGCGAAAGCCGATACGTTTCCGGCCATTACGGACGCCTATCCTCTCAAAGACCTTAATGCCGGAGTTGTGTATGTCAACATGAACCTGGCGGTAGAATACAAAAAAGCTGGTTTGTAAACAGTAAAGCGAGGGCCCGGGCCACCCGCTTTATTATTGCCGTTTACCGTCACTAACCGCTCCACTATGAAACATCAGCTACCTGATCTTGAACCTGGCCTTCTCAGGGTGCCTGTGCAAATGCAGGTATTTCCTGTGCGCGGAATCCGCAAACCTGCCTATGACATTTTTCAGGTCTGACGAATCCCAGAGATCGCTGAAACCCGTCATTTTTTTCAGTTTTTTACTAAGAACATAATAGTTTCCCGCTTCAGGATTAAAGATCACATCATCGATATCGATATCAATCGGTATATGCTGTCGTTCACACGCTTTTTCCAGCAACTGTTTCATGATGTTGGAAAACCGGTTCTCAAGATCAATTGTATCCTCCACTCTATTTATGGTATTTCTCATCTCATGCCGCAGCTCTTTTTCAAGCGGGGCGAATGAAACTGTTCCCTTCATATACAGCCTCCTCGAGAATTTATAATTTTTTTTGTGTATATACGGGAGATAACACCATGCCTGACAATGAAAGTATAATTACGAACGGCCGTAATAGCAAATTATGATCCGAAATTACGAAAATTAATTTTGACTCGGGTTGCCAATCACCATACTTTAATGTATACACCACAATCACAGAGGGAGGGTCCGCCATGAAAGGAGAAAAACTGCTGGACTACCTTGTAAAAAACAACGTGAAGTTCGAGATAATCCACCACCCGGTTGCCTTTTCTTCCACCAAAACTGCCCAGGTCGCCCACGTTCACGGCAGGGAAATGGCGAAGCCGGTGATCGTCAAGATTGGCAACAAGCTGGTGATGGTTGTCATGACGGCGAATCAGAAGGTGAACCTCTCGTTGCTGAAGGCACTGTACCAGACCGATGATGTCGAACTGGCGTCGGAAACCGATTTCATCCGGAGGTTCGGCGACTGCGAGATGGGTGCGATGCCGCCGTTCGGAAACCTCTACGGCATGGACGAGCTTGTTTCCGACGATCTTACGAAAGACGAGGCGATCGTTTTTAACGCGGGAACGCACACCGAGCTCATCAGGATGAAATACAGGGATTTCGAGAATCTTGTGCATCCGAGAATAGTGAATTTTAAAATATCCCTGTAGGGCCTGTGTTCATCCGCATCCTCCGGCCGGGACTGCCGGCGTGCATGGTCGAGCGGAACAAGACTCGCCCGTGTACCAAAATGCCTGCAGCAGGTATAAGACCCCTGCATCATACTACGCAACAATCTCATCTAAAGGCGAATCGGCAGAATTAATATTGGGATACCACGGTGGTAAAACACCCGCTGGATGGCGAAGGCCGAGTAGTTATGGAGCCAGCGGGTAAAAAAAGTATCTTCCGGGAACACCAGTTGGCCGGCGAAAAATATCGACCGGGGATACGATTTCACTATCTCCGCTGCGATCCTCGTGGATTCGTCCACAACGTCCACACCGATGGCTGTCCGGCTTTCCGCGTTGAATCCATGCGCGCGCATGTAGCTCACGTAGCGGCCCGCCTCCTTTTCAATGTGCGCCTTGTGCTGCTCGATCTCCTCCACGCCCTTGAACAGGCCTGAATCGATAAGCCCGATCTGTATGAAAATGAAGTTTTTATAGATCCCGGAAAAGACACGCATGATCGTGAAGAGCGTATGCAGCCCTGTCCCGCTGAATCCGTTGACAAAGAGAACGGCCGTCTTGGCTTTCGGATCGACCTCCTGTTTCTTTCTCCGCAACCCCCTCTTTGTCTCATACCGGGCCCGGTCCGCCTCTGCTATATCCACGAGGCCGGCCAGCCGTCCCAGGAGCCTCCCGGTCCGTTTATAATGCCGCTTGATTATAACGGCAAGAGCCACAAGCGAGCCGGTAATAAAAATGGTGAGCCAGCCTCCTTCATTGAACTTGAGAATTACCACCGATACAAGGATAAAGGTGGTCATGACCAAACCGACGCCGTTTATGAAAAGCTTCTTTTTCCAGTGCCCTTCGCTGCCCCGGACGAGCCACCAGTGCCGCACCATGCCAAGCTGTGAGAGCGTGAACGTGATGAACACATTTATGCTGTAGAATATGACCAGGAGCTTCACCGAGCCCCCTGAATAGATCATGAGTGCGATTGAGGCGATACCCATCATGAGTATGCCGTTCTGCGTCACGAGCCGGTCGTTCAGCGACGCGAATCGGGTGGGCGCCCACCGGTCGAGCGCCATGTTTGATAACACGCGCGGCCCGTCGAGGAAGCCGGTCTGCGCCGCGACGAAGAGGAGCACAGCTTCGGAGACGAGCGTGAGAAGGACAAAGGCCGATCTGGCCCCGGGCACCCAGCCGGACGTCATGTTTTCAAACAGGACCGCGTTGAGAGTCTTGCCGGGAACGAGCCCCACGTTGAAGAGAAGATAGGCTGTCATGAGGCCCGCGACAGTAACGGCAAGGGAAATCGCCATGTAGTTCATCGTGTGCGTTGCGGTTTTGACTTTCGGCTCCCTGAGTATAGGGATACCGTTCGAGACCGCCTCGATGCCGGTAAAGGTGCCTGCCCCCATGCTGTACGCCCGGAGGATCAGGAACAGCATGCCGAACGTTCCCATCTCCGTGCCGGTACTCTGCACATCGCTGATCGTCTTGCTGACGACCTCCGGCATGCTGCCGGCATGGGTGGCTATCGCGTAGATGATGGCGAAGGCGTGCGTCACCAGGAAGATCAGGAATATGGGCACCAGCGGCAAAACAGATTCCTTCACCCCGCGCAGGTTGAGCCAGATAAGGATTACGACACCCAGCACCGCGACCGTCAGCTTGTAGGGGAGCCATGTTGCCGGCAGGAAGCTGAATATCGCGTCTGCTCCGCTTGCCACCGAAAGCGTGATGGTGAGCAGGTAGTCGATCAGGAGCGCACTCCCGGATACCATCCCGACGGTCGGCGACAGGAGCTTGCTTGCCACCAGGTAACCGCCTCCTCCTGTCGGAAAAAGCTTTATAATCTGATGATAGCTCGCGCTGATAACGAAGATCGTTATAACCGATCCAAGCGCGACAAAAACTCCCAGATGCGAGTGTTTTCCGAGCGCAAGGAACGCCTCCTCCGGCCCGTAACATGATGACGAAAGACCGTCAGCCCCAAGACCGACCCAGGCGAAGAAAGCAATCAGTGAAAGCTTGTGGAATATTGACGGGTCAGACACACTGCGCGCGTCACCGATGAGCAGATGCTTTATTTTACTGAATAGCGGGACTTTATCGTCGTCGTTCATGATGCCTCCGGGGAAAAATATTTTTTGGAGGCAAAAAAACAAAAAACCGGCATGCGCGGTTTTGCATGGCCTCCCAAACGCCTACGAGGTTAGCTGACGGGCTCGGGCTTGGAAGTGCCCTATCCTGTACCGGAATGCGCCCCTGAAAAACGGGTCCCCCGTATCCGGTGGTAACCGGATCTCGGCAAAATAATAACCATATAATATACAGTCTCCGGTAAAAAGTCAAGGAGAAGCATATTTTTATTTCTGTTATCGATTAATCAGAACGTGAAACCGGAGGCGGAGCATCTTGTGCCATTTCTCCCCACCCGCGCGTGATGATGGCGGCCGCTTTCGCGGAGCGCCAGTTCTCCGACTTGTCGCCATGGACCAGCCGGAGCAGCCCGGAGAGGACCATGATTTCTATCAGCCGCACCGGGTACGTCCTGCCGGCCACGGTGAAATTCTGGATCGAATCATATCGCCGCTTGAGCGGAATGATTATCGAGGTGCCAAGGTCCCAGTCAAGCTCGTACACGTCCACGATATTGCTGGTTGGCCGGCCTTTAACTCTTACCGAGCCGCGGGAAAAAATGAGCTTCCGCTCCTTCAGCCCTAGCCTGACAACCGCCCGGTAAATAAAATCGATAAGCTTATAGGGTACTCCCTTTGTGAAATAACAGGCACCCTTCACCTTGATAAGGCGTTTTACTTTTTTCACAACCCGCTTTCTTTGAAGGCGGGGGACCAGGATATACTTTTCTGTGTCCCCGATCCAGTTTATGGGAACCGTCTTGTTATTGTGGACTGTCATATGTTTGCCCGTAACTATCGGGCAGTGTCATCATGCTGACGCAGGTAATGAAAAATAGCAAGGATTTATTAGACCTGCAGCAGCCCATTTTTGCGTGAGCGTTTCAAGAGGGATGTTTTACCGTGCGGGTCCGCCTCTTCAAGCGGGGCCGGCGGGGGCGCTTCTTTACAGCATGTTTCTTGAACTCATCAAAAAACTCTTTCGACGAAAGGTACTTGTCTGCAAAGGTCACGATGAACGATTCCTTGTACCGGGGAGGCATCAGGGTGAGGGGCCACATATGTTTGACGATAATGTCGCGCTCGATCTCGTTAAGCGAGAAATACTTCTCGGCATTTTTCAGGGCGATCTTGGGGTGTTCGATGCCGTGATATTTTTTCCGGGGCAGGTCCGGCGCATCATGGTTACGCCAGTCGTACAAGAAAAAATCGTGCAGTAGCGCGCCGCGCGCCGCTGAGCGGTAGTCCAGGCCGAGATACTTGCTGATGCGGTAAGAGAAATATGCGACATCGCGCACGTGCGCATAAATTGACGAGTTATGATGATAATAGCGCTTGAGTTTCATGAACTCGCCATGCCGATAGATGTCGCCGATCGTTTCATAAAATTCCTTCTCAAGTGGCTTTCGTCCTTTAAGATTCATGATTACCTTGTCCTGTATCGATTTCAGAAACGTATTAACCCTGCTCTTGATTTCGACATTGATCTTTCTGTCAATATAGGTGTTCAGGTTCGGGAACGCCCTCCTGATCCTTCTGAACGAATCAATGATATTCTCTATCTCAACATTGCTCAGGTTGAAGTACTCTGAGTAGAGGTATGCAATCTTCGTTCGGAATGCAGCCATGGTCGCGACTGAGAAGGTAAAATCAATCCCGATATAGACCAGGAGCACCGCTGATGCAGCACGGACATACCCGTCATCGAATGAAAAGACCAGTCCTGATGTGTAAGGATGTATTACGTACACAAACACCAGCGCAAGAATAGCCCAGAACCCGGAGAAAAGAAGACATACCCTTCCCTGTATATTAAACCAGTTTTTGGAATAGTCCCACAGCTTTAATGTGAATATCGTCTCGATGAGGACTGCGACGATATACTCTATGGCGGAGAGGACAAGGCCGTACATGAACAGTTTCAGCAGAATATTCCATTGGTCGAAGGCTTGTTCCAGGACGATGATAAAGATTGCCCCGAACCCGTAGATGGGAACGAAGGGACCAAACAGAAAGCCGGCATTGATCGGCCTCCGCTGGGTTACGGAGCGGTACACCGACTCTATCAGCCACCCATAGAACGAGTATACGCCGAAGAGGAGCAGATAATGATACATGCCCGCATTCATTGATCAGTCCTGATTACATGGTGCCATCTAGCTTAATGCATGGCTGTTTATGCGCATAATTCCGCGCTACCGGATTTTGAAAAGAAAGTATCCCACCGGTTACATACTAATAAAAGTATTTCAAGTTTTACAAGGATTTTTAGAATGAAGATTGCTACCGGCTTTTCCCGGAGGCGAGCTCCCGGTACCAGCAGCCCTTAGGCATTCTGATGCGTGAATTGTTCTGCTTGTTCAATTTCCCCATCTGATACAGGCCGGATTTTTCCTGGTCAACCGTCTTTCCGTCATCATCATAGAAAATCCAGCTTCCGTTTCTCTGATCATTTAAGTATTCCCCGGTAGCCTTCAAATTGCCGTTACTGTAATATTCTTTGAATTCTCCGTTCTTCTTACCCATGGTAAATACGCCTTCATACTCCAGGTGGCCGTTTTTATAGTACGCTTTCCAGCTTCCGTTGATGACCGGGTCATGGGTCTGACCCGCCATGATCCCTTCCCCGACAAGCTTCCCGTTCCTGTATATCCAGCACTCACCTTCAACCACACCGTCCTTCAGGGTGAGCTTTTTTTCGATCTTCCTGCTCTTATCATAGTAAATCCAGAGTCCCGCCTGAGATCCCCTGGAGTATTCGCCCTCGGAATCGAGATCCCCGTCCGGAGAGTATGAACGCCACAATCCCTCCATCAGATTGTCGATGAAATTCCCTTCCATGTACTTCTCGCCGTTCTTATGAAACAGCGTCCACTTTCCGGTTTTCTTGCCATTCGCACACTGTCCGATCATCATCTTCTGGCCGCCGGGGTATTGCATATAGCATACGCCGTTCAGCGCGTCGTCCCGGTAGGTTTCATAATTACGCAGGGCACCGTCCTCATAGTATTCCAAAAACACGCCTGCGCGAATGCCGGCGCTATATTCCTCCTCTTTCTGGAGATTGCCGTTTTCATAGTACAGCTTTCTCTTGCCGTGAATCTTCCCGTCGACATACGAGGTTTCGGACTTCACCTTCCCGCTCGCGTAATACTCCTTAACTACTTCCGGTTGTCTGTTCGGATTATTATCCTGGCTTCCGCCGCCGTCCACTGACGACGCGACCCTCATCGGTCTTCCAAAAACATCACTCTCTTCCCCTCCGTACATAAAGGGAAAGAGGATTATCATTACAGCCGTTGCGGCCCATCTGCTCATTGTTTATTCCTCCAGACCGGCATGGCCGATCCACCTAAGAGAATATATAACAATACACGATACAAATCAAAGTAAGAACATAGAAATGATGTAAATTATGTAAATAAAAAAAACAAACAGCATCTATTAATTTTAACCGGTTGAACGGCCCCATTTTTGCATTTCCAACCTTCTTTTACGTTGGGAATCAGCAATGCAGCGTATCTTTCCAGCACTTGCGGGAATATGTAAATAAAAAATTAATTTGACACAAATGGTCACATACAAAGAATGAATTGCGGGTTTCGCTTTTTATAACAGGGCAGAAACGAGTTACGGATGGATTATCCAACAAAGCAGGTACGGCAATGGAAGAAGAAAGCGGTTTAATAAAAGTTAGGAAAGAAAAACTCAGGGAAATCCGCGAGGATCTGGGGATCAATCCCTTTCCCTATAAATACGGTGTGACAGATTATTCGGCCGGCATCATCGCCGGGTTCGATGAAACATTAACCACCCCTAAATCAGTGAGTGTTGCAGGCAGGATCATGACCGTTCGTGTCATGGGCAAGGCGAGTTTCAGCACCATCCAAGATCGCGACGGCAGAATACAGATCTATGTCTCACAGAAAGACATCGGTGATGCATCTTACGAGCTCTTCAAGAAGCTCGACATCGGGGATATCATCGGCGTGAAGGGCGGGGTAAAAAAAACGAAGACCGGCGAAATTTCCGTCTTTGTCTCCGAGTTAACATTACTGTCGAAAAACATACGGCCTCTTCCCGTCGTAAAGGAAAAGGATGGCGAGGTCTTCGACGCATTCGCGGACAAGGAGCTCCGTTACCGGAACCGGCACGTTGACCTGATCGTGACCCCGGGCGTGAAAGAAACTTTTATAAAACGGATCGCCATCATCAAGCGGATAAAAGGCATTCTCGACGAAAAGAATTTTTACGAAGTTGAAACTCCGGTACTTCAGCCCGTATACGGCGGCGCCGCCGCATCCCCCTTCACTTCGCGCCATAACGCCCTGGACATCAAGCTATACCTTCGTATCTCGCTCGAGCCCTACCTCAAACGGCTCATCGTCGGCGGATTCGACCGCGTGTACGAGATCGGCAAGTGCTTCCGCAACGAGGGGATCGACCGGACCCATAACCCGGAATTCACCATGCTCGAGCTTTACCAGGCGTACGCCGATTTCAGCGACATGATGGCCATAACGGAAGAAATTTTCGAGAAGACCGCGCTCGCCGTGTGCGGCAGCACGACCATTCAGTATGACGGGAAAGAGATAAATCTCAAAACGCCCTGGCGGCGCCTGAAAGTGACCGATGCGCTGAAAGAATATGCAGGCCTCGACGTCATGTCTATGAGCGATGCAGAGCTGGAAGGCACGCTTGACACACACGGCGGCCACGTCAAGGGCGGCTTTGTCAGAGGCCTCGCCATAGACGAGCTCTTCAAGATTTTAGTTGAAGACAAGCTGATCCAGCCGGTATTCATCACACATCACCCCGTGGAGACCACGCCCCTGTGCAAGCCCGATTACGAAGACGAGCGCTTTCTGCAGAGATTCGAGCTTTTCATCAATGGCACGGAGCTTGCGAACGCGTACAGCGAATCGAACGATCCGCTATTCCAGAGAAAGACACTATACGAGCAGTCCCTGCGCCGGGAGGTCGACGAGGAGGCTCCGCCCATGGATGAAAACTTCGTTCAGGCAATCGAGGCAGGCATGCCGCCCACGGGCGGTCTCGGCATCGGCATAGACCGGCTGGTCATGCTCCTCACAGGCGAAAAATCGATACGGGACGTTCTTCTCTTCCCGACCATGAGGCCGCAGGACTGACCTACTGGCGCTTGTACTTGCCCATGAGGGCGCCTTGGGCCACGATATGGCCTTCCATGGCCTTTAAGAGTTGTGCCTTGGTTGCTCCTTCAGCAAGGGAGAGCGCCGCGTCAAGCGCGAAAATCTTGAAATAATAGCGGTGTACGCCGCTCGGGGGACAGGGACCGCCGTAGCCGGGCTTGCGGAAGCCATTGGTTCCACTCTTCGATCCAGCCGGAAGGGACTGAACGCCCTCCGCCAGCTCCTTCGTAGACACCGGCATGTTGTACACCACCCAGTGCACCCAGTCGCCAACGGGCGCATCAGGATCGTCGCAGATCAGCGCGATGCTTTTCGCACCCGCCGGCACGCCGGTCCAGGCAATCTGCGGCGAAATGTTTTGAGCATCGCAGGTGTACTTCTTCGGGATCATCGCCCCATCACCGAAGGCAGTACTGGTTACATTAATTGATCCCACATCAGCACCTCCTGAAACTTGTGAATTGCCCTCTTTGCCGCACTGGAACAGGAGGGCACAGACCAGAAAAGAAGCCACGAGGAATAAAAGATCCGTTTTCATGTAATACCCCCGTTCGTGGAATTTCGGCGCGAAGCCGGAGTTCATCTCCCGGTATCAAGAAGCTCCCGCGTCTCCTGTTCGGCCCGGGCCAGGATATCCGGTCCGAACGTAGTGAAGATTATTTTATCCATCTCGTTGCTGTAGCACTTGTCCCGGCCACGGTCATTCTCGCCCAGGACGATGAGCTCGATATTATATGTAGTCCGCATATATTCCTTCAGGAACCCCGAAAAGCGCGCATCGTACCGTTCCCCGCCGAACACGTACATGCGGTAAGTCCCGTACCGGGCGTCGCTGCGCGCCCGCCTGATCGATTGAAGACACTCCTCCCTGGAATCTCCGGACGCATGGCTCCGGCTATCAGTATCCGGCAACGCCGATATTGATCTCTCCGGCACTCTCACGCTGCATCCGGCACCGGCGAATAAAACACACACCAGTAAAATTATTGAATAATGTTTCATGGCTTTACAGTATTGTGACCGGGTCCGGTGAATTACGCCGCACGGTGCAGAGAAGATCAATCGTTATATATGTAGAAGCCCCGCCCCGATTTCTTGCCCAGGTAGCCGGCAGCCACATATTTTTTCAGCAGCGGACAGGGCCGATACTTGGAATCGGAATAACCGCGATGCATTTCTTCGATCACGGCGAGAAGGACGTCCAGGCCTATCAGGTCAGCAAGGGCAAGGGGGCCCATGGGGAAATTGAGGCCTGCTTTCATGACGCGGTCGATCGATTCGGCGGTTCCGGCACCCTCATACAGAAGGTAAATCGCTTCGTTGATGAGCGGCACGAGCATCCGGTTCAACAGGAAGCCCGGGTAGTCCTTTGACTCGACATGTATCTTGCCGAGCTTCTTCACAAAGGTCTTGGCCACCTCTACCGTTTCCCGGGTCGTCGTTATGCCGGGAATGATCTCGACAAGCTTCATAACATGCGCCGGGTTAAGAAAATGGAGTCCGATGACCGACTCGGGCCGTTTCGTGGCTGCGGCTATCTCGGTGATAGATATGGAGGATGTATTGGTGGCAAGTACTGCGTCCGCCCGGCATGCCCGGTCCAGCTCGCTGAACACGGCCTGCTTGACCGCGAGGTCCTCTGTCACGCATTCGATGACGATCAGGGCATCGGCGGTTTCCTCAAGCGAGCCGCACACCGCGACGTGCTTCACCATGTCTTTTTCTTTGCTCCGGTCAATCCTGTCGGACTCCACATATCGCTCCAGACGTTCCCGTATGCGGCCCAGAGCCGTGTCGCTCCTCCCGCGATCTTTGTCGTACAGCAGTACCTCGAAGCCGGCGACTGCCGAGGTAAAGGCAATGTCGGTTCCCATGAGCCCGGTTCCAATGACTGCAACTTTTTTCATGACAACCTCACAGAATACGGAAATGGAGCGCGGCCGCCGCGCGGCGGTCGTGCCTGACCATCGGTATTCGTATAAATGCACATTCCCCTATTTATGCAAGAAAAATTTCTTTATATGTTGACATAAAGAAAAAGACCCGTAGATCATTGGCCTGTTCGATCCAGTTCATCGTGAATCGGCCCTGACTATCGGCAAGGATACAGCATGTGGACGATATATCCCCCCAACTCCTGATCGATTGTTCTGTGATCTCCAACACGGACCCTGCCGAGCTGCGCTCCGTGTATGAGACCGCGGTCGAGCAGCTCAATCTTCAGATGATCGATTACCTGACCATCCGCGACCTGGTGGCGCTATCCGGCACCCGCGAAACGGAACTGCACCTGCTCCTTATCGCCATGTTCATGTCTCTCTACGAGGGGAGCGTATGCCTGAGGCTTTCTCCTGAATCCCTCAAAAAAAAATTAGAGCAGGTGGCCGGCGACAGAACAGCCCGGGCAATACGGTCGATACTGGATGGAATGGGCGCGTTTGCCGGGCTGATCTATGAAAAAGACCCGGCCGGCCCGGCTCTATTCGACGATCCGCGCGAGTCGTACAAGCCCCTGATACTGGTCACTGACGGCACAAACCGCTATCTGTATTTCCAGAAATACTACGCTGCCGAACAATCCCTCAAGCGTGCCCTGACCGGCATTCTATCCCGGAAAACACGCCTTCCGGAAAACCCCGATATACTGGCAGCTGCAGCTGGCGCCATTCTCAGTATTAAGCCCGTGCTGGTAAACGGCTCCCCCGCCCTTCTGAACGCCGGGCAGCGGCTCGGCATCCTCCTGCCGGCACTGAACAATTTCATCCTTGTATCGGGCGGGCCGGGCACCGGGAAAACTTTTATCGTCATCAACCTCCTGCGGATGATGGTTCGCATGGGCATTCCGGCTGAGCGCATGAGAATCACGGCGCCCACCGGCCGGGCCGCGCAGAAGCTGGCGGAGGCAGTGCGCCGGGGCATCGCTTCCCTTGAGGCGCCGGGCGAAGAGGACATCTCCCTCGCATCGATCCAGGGGGAGACGCTGCACCGCCTCCTCAAGTTCAGCCCGTCACGAAACGATTTCATGCACAACGCCTACAACAGGGTGCCGGCCGATCTCATAATCATAGACGAGGCGTCGATGATCGACATCCTCCTCCTGAGCAGGCTCCTCGATGCGGTCGAAAATGGCGCGGGCGTCGTCATGCTGGGTGACCGCAATCAGCTCCCGTCGGTCGAAGCCGGGGCGGTCCTGTCAGATCTGATTTCCGAGAACCGTACGGCATGCTACAGTACCGGAGCCGCTTCCGTCATCAAGAGGATTTTTCCTGACATGGACGAAGCGATGCTGCCAGCTGCTCCGGGCGGCGACGGTGGACCGCTTGAGGACCGCGTCGTCATCCTCGCCGACAGCTACCGCTCCGAAAAAAGCATCACTGCCATCGCGTCACGCATCAATGAGCAGGACGGGTCGGTTGCTGGGGACATCCCCGAGCTGGACCTGCGAAGGGGCTTTCCGGAATGCGGTGTCTGGCTTATCGACCCCGCCAGTGCCGGCACCACATTTCTACAAGGGCTCCACGGAGTCCTCGACGCGTGGGCCGGCCGGTATTATGAAGCCGCCGCTTCCTCGCTTCCGTCCTACCGGGAGATCGTCTCGGACGCTGCAGCGGCACTTCCTTCAGGCGCAGAAGGGAACGCACCGCTTCACGCCCTCTTCATGCGGCTTGACGAGGCGCGAATACTGAGCCCGGTCCGCTCCGGCCCGGCGGGAACGTCAGGCATCAACCGGCACCTGATCGGCAGGATCGGCATGTCGCTCGACCCGGCGGGAACGGGCGGAATATTCGGCGGCGCCCCCATCATTATTACCAGGAACGATTACGACCGGTCCCTGTTCAACGGCGACGTGGGAGTGATCATGAAAGGCGGTGACGGCAGATACAGCGGGGTGTTCAGCCGGTTCGACGGTTTCGCATCGTATCCGGTCGAGGGCCTTCCGCCCTTTGAGCCTTCCTTTGCCATCACCGTGCACAAAAGCCAGGGCTCGGAGTACGGCGGCGTGCTCCTTGTACTGCCGGAGGGCATGACCGATTTTCTCCTTACCAAGGAAATACTTTACACGGGCCTCACCAGGGCGAAACGCCTGGTCATAATTTGCGCCGGCCGCGACGATCTGCGCCGGGCGATTCAAAACAGGCTGGAACGGGAATCGGGCATCCGGTTCTGACACCATCAAAACAAGGAGTAATTATGCGAATAAAAAAAGTTCCGTTGATCATGCTTCTGCTCATTTTTGTATCCTGCAGCGCCGCAGATCTGGCCCGGCTTGTCAGGAATGTTGACCTGAAGAAGCTCGGCATCCATGTCAGGCTCGCCGGGGTCCCTGCCGGGATATACGAAAAGCCTTTCATGATTAAATTCGACACCATGCTCCGTGACATTTCAGACGGCACGGTCATGATCAGGGCATATAATGTGTATACGGTCGGCAGCTACGAGAAGGTTTCCAGCCCCTGCTTACAGGACGTCACCAATTTCATCGACCCGACCTCCAGGTTCAAGGATGCCTGGTTCGGCGTGTACATTATCCTGGACGATGAAAACGGACTGGGACGGCGCTTCATGCTCGCAAACCCGGCGGCCGACCCTGCAGACCTTGCCAATCTGAACGACCGGTCGCTCCTCATGCTGCCTGAGCTTGACCAGAAAATAATCCTCTGGTCCAGCCACCAGAATCAGGACGGCTACACATGGGAAAAGTTCAGCGCGGAATTCTCGTTCGCACGGCACGAAGGGAGCCCATTGAAGGTTGAAACGATTTCCGACCGCAGCGGCCGGTTGTGGCGCCGTCTGACCGGTGATTTCGATACGCGCTCGGCACTGACAGACACGTCACTGACCGACATGAAGCTTTTTTCATCCATCAGGAACTATGTCGGGCTTCCCACGAAGGAGGTATATAATCTGGTAGACCCCTGGCATCCCATTGTGATTACCGGATCGATCGCGGCGCGCTATTTTGCCTGCGCCGGCACGCCCTTCTGGGCGGTCGCGTATTACAACGGCAGCGCCTTTACCACGAAGCAGGGCAGGAGGGTCAGCACCTGGGACCAGACCGATCTCCGAAAGGAGCTTGAGAAAATGTTTAATGATCTGGAGATTGACTGTGCGGAACAATGATAGTATTCGCAGCCGTTCCGGGCGGATAAAAAAACATTGACAAAACACCTCGCCCCCGGCGTCTCTGTTTATTATTTTCTTTATAAATACCGGTTTTTCAGGCACGTGCAACCGTGAAAAATCCGGTCATTGAGGCTGATATGGACTATTCGAAAACCGTCAATCTTCCAACCACCGATTTTCCCATGAAGGCAAACCTGCCCCAGCGGGAGCCGGAAATGCTTAAATTATGGGAAAAGGAAGAAATCTACGATAAGATACAGGAATCTCGCGCCGGGCAGAAGCTCTACATCCTGCACGACGGCCCCCCGTATGCCAACGGGCACCTTCACATGGGCCATGCCCTGAACAAGATACTAAAAGATATCATCGTTAAGCATAAGACCATGATGGGCTTCAAGGCTCCCTATGTACCGGGCTGGGACTGCCACGGCCTTCCCATCGAGCACAACGTCACGCGAGAGCTGGGCGTGAAAGCCGAAACCATGCCGAAGGAAAAGATCCGCGATCTCTGCCGCGTGTTCGCCGATAAGTTCGTCAAGATACAGATGGAGGAATTCAAGCGGCTCGGCGTTTTCGGCGACTACAAGAACCCCTACAAGACCATGACCCCCGACTACGAGGCCACAATTGTCGAGGTATTCGGTAAAATCCTCGAGAAGGGTTACATCTACCGGAGCAAGAAGCCGATTTACTGGTGCCCTACGTGCGTAACGGCGCTGGCGGAAGCCGAGGTGGAATACGCGAACCACGCGTCGCCGGCGATCTTCGTCAAATTCAAGGTAGACCCGGCAACAATGAAAGTCCCGGGCGTTGACTCGAACAATACCTATGTCGTGATATGGACGACGACGCCCTGGACCCTGCCGGCGAACCTCGCGGTGAGCTTTCATCCCGAATTCCAGTACTCGGCTGTGAAGTTCGGCAACGAATACTACATCGTCGCCAAGGGACTGATCATGCAGATCGAGAGCGCCGTCGGAAGGGACAAAGACGGCGAGATTGAAATCCCGATGGAAGACGTCAGGAAGCTGAAAGTCTACCATCCCTTTATAGATCGCGAGTCCAAGGTCATCTTCGGCACGCATGTTACCCTCGACGCGGGCACCGGCATCGTGCACACTGCACCGGGCCACGGGCACGAGGACTACATCGTCGGGCTCGAGTACGGCCTGGACGTATATTGTCCCGTGGACGAATACGGCCGCTTCACCGACGATTACAAGGAGATGAAGGGCATCAACGTGTTTGACGCCAATGATCGGATCGTCGATCTCCTGAAAGAAAAAAATGTCCTGATCAAATCGGAAATAATCGAACACTCCTATCCACACTGCTGGCGCTGCAAGAAGCCGCTCATCTACCGCGCCACGGAGCAGTGGTTCCTGAGCATCGACCATAATGACCTCAGGAAAAAAGGAATAGAAAACGTCGCAAAAACAGAATGGATTCCCGCATGGGGCCAATCCCGGTTTCTGGGCATGGTGGAGTCCCGGCCTGACTGGTGCCTGTCGCGCCAGCGGTCGTGGGGCGTTCCCATCCCATCGTTCCGCTGTGAAGCGTGCGGCACGAACATGATGTCCGCGGAAAGCGTGAAGCTCTTTGCAGACATATCAAGGAAAAAAGGTATAGACTCCTGGTTCACCGACCCGATCAAAGACCTGATACCGGCCGGCACAACATGCACCTGTGGCAACGACACCTTCGTGAAGGAGTTCGACATCCTTGACGTCTGGTTTGATTCAGGAGTTTCCCACTTCGCGGTTCTCGACACATGGAAGGACCACCGGTGGCCGGCCGACCTGTACCTTGAGGGAAGCGACCAGCACCGGGGATGGTTCCAGTCCTCATTCTGGCCGGCCATGGTGCTGCGCGGCCGTGCTCCCTACAATACCGTCCTCACGCACGGTTTCATGCTCGACGAAGACGGAAAGGCGATGTCCAAATCGCTGGGCAACGTCAAGCCGCCCGAGGATATCATTAAAGAATACGGTGCGGATATCGTCCGTCTCTGGGTCTCCTCCGAGGAATACCGCAACGACGTCCGCATCGGCATGAACATGCTCAAGCAAATCGCCGACTCCTACCGGCGCATCCGCAACACGTTCAAGTTCATAATCGGCAACCTGTCCGACTTTTCGGAAAAGGACGCGGTAGCCTATGAAAACCTCTCGGACCTGGACCAGTGGCTTCTTCACAAGCTTTACACCCTCTCTGAGCGGATTATCGAGCATTATGAGAAATTCGAGTTTCATCTGGTCTACCGGAAGATCCTGAACTTCTGCGCCGTAGAACTCTCATCCATATATTTCGATATATCAAAGGATCTTCTCTACGTTGAGCTGCCCGATTCGAAAAAGCGCAGGGCGATCCAGACGGTCCTGTCGGAGCTTTTGAATTCGCTCGCGCGCCTGGCCGCTCCGGTCCTCGCCTTCACCATGGAAGAAATATGGCAGTTCATCGGCAGAAAGGGATCGGTGCACATGGACAGGTATTATCAACTTGATAAAAAATATGAGAATCCCGCGATCGAGGAAAAAATAGAGCGGCTGGTTGACATCAAGAAGGACGTCCTGAAAGAGCTTGAAATATGTCGGAGGGAAAAAAAGATTAAATCGTCGCTCGAAACCGACATCACCCTGTTTGTGAGCGACGAGAATGCCAGGAAGCTTATGGCCGCCATGGGCGAGGACCTGTCGCGATTCTTCCAGGTCGCGGCCGTGACACTCGCATCTTCCAAGACCGACGGGATGGCCGATTACGAAAAATCCTCCGTGTCGGTTAAAAAAACAGGCGGCAAAAAATGCGTGCGCTGCTGGAATTATTTTGAGACCATCGGCACGGACCCGGCTCACCCGGAGCTCTGCAAGCGCTGCACCGATGTCATTACCGCGAAAAAATAGGACCCCTGGGGAGCCATTCATGAACAGAAATTCCATCAGAAATTACGGCCTGCCGCTCGTGCTTATTGCAGCAATCCTCGCACTCGATATCGTTACCAAGCAGGCGATCGTCAGGGATTTCAGCTTCGGAGAGCGATCAGACTTCCTGGGCGGGTTCCTCCGCCTCTCCCTTGTTTACAACGAGGGCGGCGTTTTCGGTATTTTGCAGGGGCACAAGAACCTCTTCCTGGTCGTGTCCATCATCGTCCTGACCCTGATGATGATCTATTACCTGTTAGAGAAAAACAAGACCGTTCTTTTCAGCGTCTCGATGGCCTGCATCATGTCCGGGGCTGTGGGTAATATTATCGACCGCCTTGTTCCGGGCCGGCCGGGCGTCGTTGATTTCATATCCGTTGGCGTAGATGGAATATACCGCTGGCCGTCATTCAACGTAGCGGATTCTTCCATCGTGGTGGGCGCGTTTTTATTGATACTGGTATTTTACCGGGAAGAGCGGAAGCGCAAGAGCCAGGAGCCGTAACGGACATACCGGCAGTTACTGTTCCCGTATGACGATCTCGCCCTCGCCGATCATCTCATCCTTTTTCAAAGCACGAACAAGATAGGTGCCACCAGAATAGAGCGACAGGTTAGCGGTCGCTGTCTGCCCGTCCGGCTTTACATCGACCGTAATAGTGTCAACCTGCTGCTTTTTACCGCCTTTAACTTCCTGGACCTGCACGGTAATGGAATTTACCCCGAACGGCTCCCTGCTCGAGATTATCGCCAGAAGCTCGCCTTCTATGAATTCACCGCCGCAATTTACGCCCTTTCCCTCGGGAGAGATTCCTTCACAGAACTCAATAGATTTGGTCCGGGAACAGCCGGCCAGGAGCGATATGATCACAAGCATAAAAACAATGTATTTCATTGTTGCAGCCACCCTTCATGGAAAATAGAGGGAGCGCAATCAGCGCGCATCCTTCGTCTATTGTGATACATAGAGCGATTCATTACAATCAAAAAAAATCGTTATCAGCTGGTAATTCCCGGCCAACGGCTGTTCCACATATGAAAGCCATAATGATTCTTGACAAAATTTCCATACTGCGCGGATATTAACAATTTCACAGAGACAGCGCCGGGCTCGGCGCAGGAAATAAATCAACACCGGAAGGACAGTAGCTGCGATGAATCCTCTCGTCATAGGCGGAACCGGCTTTATCGGCTATAACATCGTCAAAGCGCTGATCGACAAGGGGTTCCCGGTCCGGAGCACTCGGCGTGAATCAAGCAACACGCTATTTCTCCGAAAGATCAAGCCGCAACTGGTGGCGGCTGATATCGAGGACCGCGCCTCCCTGAAGCTTGCAATGAAGGGTTGTGATGTCGTGTTCATGGCGGCCGGCCACTATCCCCGGTACAGCGTGGGCCTGAAAACGCAGGTCGCCTACGCGGTACGCACTATCCGGAATGTTCTGGAAGCGGCGAGGGAGAGCGGCATCGGCAGGTTTATCTTTACCAGCTCGGTTACGACTCTGAGATACGCGGGAGGGAACCGCCTGGTGAGCGAGCAGGACGGGATCGCCGAGCCGCCCGGCAGGTCAGTCTATTTCGCCGTCAAGTATGCGATGGAGCGTGAGGTCATCCGGGAGCTTGAGGACGGCATGAGCGGCACGATCCTCAACGTCGCCGGTTGCCTGGGTCCCGGTGACATCAAGATGGGCACCGGTTTTTTTGTCGTCGAGATGGCGAACAGGACCCTTTCCCGCTACATCGACGGGCGCATCAATTTTGTCGACAGTGAGGATGTCGCTGAAGCACATATAGCTGCCGCACTTCACCCAAACCCGGCACGGCGGTACATAGTCGGCAATCACAATACAACCGTGTCGGGACTCCTTGCCATGATCTCCGAGCGATACGATGTCCCGATGCCCCGGAAAAAGTTACCTCTCGGGGCCGGGTACCGTGCCTCTCTCCTCAAGGAATACGCCGGATATATCAGAAAGCAGCGGGTGAGCATTCCACTTGAGTTCGTTGACATGCTCCGCTTCGGCCAGCATTACGACTGCTCGAAGGTGCGGTCCGGGCTCTATAATATTTCCACGCCCCTGGAAATAACTCTGGACAAATCCTACAACTGGTTTAAAAAATTTAAATATATAAAATAAGGCTTTATGACACGCCGGAGCGTGTTTATGAAAAAATAATAAACAGAATGGAGAACATTTCCATGAGCGGTATTACCAGAGAAAAGATTCAAGCGGATGTTTTGAAAATAATAGCATTGCTCGGCGAGACAAAGCCGGAACAGCTTAAGCTCGAGGACAGGCTACGGGAGGACCTGGGGTTTGACAGCCTGAAGAGCATGGAGGCCCTCTCGAGGATCACGGAGCTGTACGATGTCGATCCGGAGCTCGACGAGGTCATGGAGCTTAAAACCCTGAAAGAAATCGTCGATTACATGGTAAAAACCCTGATAAAATAATATACTTTTCCACACCTTCCTGTTGCATAGAATCCAGAGAGCACGGAAACAATCTGTAAATATGACAACTGTCAGGACACAGCCATGCATGTAACGTTTATCTATCCCTCTTTCGAGCGGCACGCGAAATCACATCCCGTACTCCTGGAGTACGTTCCCTGTGACGAGTATCTCGGTTCTCCTTCGCTCGGGATCGCCCAGCTCGCCTCGGTCACACCCGATGATATCACGATTAAATTCATCGACGACCGGATCACGCCCTTCGATCCCGACAGGGAAGAGGCCGACCTGTTCGCCTTATCGTTTTTTACTCCGGCAGCGATGCGCGGGATGGAAATCGGCCGCGCGCTTCTCGCGCGAGGCAAAAAGGTGGTAATGGGCGGCATCTTCCCCAGCATGATGCCCGAGGAAGTCGCTGCGTCATGCACGAGCGTCGTGATCGGCGAAGGTGAGCCGGTCTGGAAGGATATCCTGAATGACGCACGGCACGGCACGATGAAACCGGTTTACCGCGCAGCGGAGCCGTTCGATCTTGCCACTGCCGCGCCGCCGATGATCGATCTCTATATCGACGCGGAAAAGCCTGGCATGCAGATGGACGATTATCCGCTCCAGGCATCGCGCGGTTGCCCGTTAAGCTGTTTCGCCTGCGCTCTGCCGGGCGTCATGGGGAAAAAATTCAGGTTCTTCAGCGAGGATACCAACATCCGTGCGGCGCTCAATTTATATGCCCGCAACAAGAGAATATGCATCACCGAGGACACATCGTTCCTGTTCCTGGGAGGCGCGCGCCGCAGGTTCAAGAAGTTCCTCCTGGACCTGTGGGAGCGGACGGATCACGCCCCGATCCGGGTCAGCTACATGGGCATCAGCATGCCTATGGTGCTTTCACTCGAAGACGATTTCATGGAAATCATCCGGCGGGTGGGGATCCGTCGTTTTTATCTCGTGGGCGGATTCGACCCTATCACGCAAAAAGCATTCGGTACGGGAGACCGCGAGGCATTGGAAAAGGCCGCACTCGTTATCAAGCGGTGCCATGAATACGGGATCGAGCCGTACACCTCGATGCTGGTCGGCACGGAGCTTGACGATGAAGCCGTGTTCGACCGGATGCTCGAGTTCGGAAACGCGACCGGCCTTGAAAAAACGGAGTTTGCCATCGCCACGCCCTATCCCGGCACCCCGGCCTGGCACCAGATGGCAGCTGAGAACCGGCTTCTTCACCGGAACTGGACGAAATACAATGACGCCAACGTGGTGTTCAGGCCGAAGCACATGAATCCCGAGCGGCTTCAGGAAGGCTACCTCTACCTCTGGAAGGAATTCTACCGGACGAGGCAGCACCTCAGAGGTCTGGACCACGATCAGTGCACCATCCAATTTTAAGGTAGGGACACCATTATGAGCAACCTGAAATATAACCCCATCATCCACAACCTGGATGAGATCGCTTCGCTCTCCCCTCGGGTCATCAACCCGGGGATAAACAGCGATGAGACCGAGACCGTGGATATGCTGGTTGAAACCATTCGCAGATATGCCGCGGCGCACATCAAACCTCTTGAAATCGACCATGACTCGACGATCCCCGAGATAGTGCTGAAAAAAGCCGCCGAACTCGGCCTCTTCGGCCTGACCGTCAACAGCACCTACGGCGGGGCCGGCCTTTCGCTGAAAGCCACCTGTCGCGCCATCGAGGAACTTGCTTTTTTCGACAGCAGCACGGCGACTACGATCGGGCTTCATGCCGGTCTCGGCCTCAGGGGACTCAATTATCTCGCCCCGGAACAGCTCCAGAAAGCCTATCTCCCGCAACTTGCCCGCGGCGATGTGCTTGCCGCCTTTGCCACGACAGAGCCGGAAGCGGGAAGCCACATAGCGAATATAAAAACGAAGGCCATCGGCAGCGACGCGCGGCGTGAGCTTGTCATCAACGGGAGCAAGATCTACGTCACCAACGGCAGTCTCGCGGGTGTCTTTACCATACTGGCAGCGACTCCGGACCTTGCCGGCAACAAGAAAGGGCATTCGGTGATCCTCGTACCCCGGGACACGCCGGGTCTTACCGTCGGAGAAAAAGAGCACAAGCTGGGAATGAGGGGCTCCTCCACCACCTCGCTGTTTTTCGACAATGTCACCGTGAGTTATGACAACATCATCGGCACGCCGGGGCTCGGCATGGAGCACCTGGCCGATATCCTCATCTGGGGACGGATACTCATGTCCGCAGGTTGTCTTGGATCGGCGCGCTATGCCTTCTCGCGGGCCTGCGAGTACGCCACGGTGCGAAACCAGTTCAATGCACCGATCGGTACGTTCGGCATGATCCAGTCAAAGATAGCATCCATGAGAAAATCGATCTACACGATGGAAGCGCTGATCAGGAGCACAACGCAAAATTTCGAGGAAGGCAAGGATATCACCTTTGAATCGACCGTCACCAAGGTGGCCTGCTCGGAAGGCGTCTGGAACATTGCTGACGAGGCCCTCCAGATACACGGCGGGTCCGGGTTCATAGAGGAGACCGGCATCGCGCGGGTGCTCAGGGACTCGCGGATCACCCGCATCTTCGAGGGCACGAACGAGGTGCTGCGCTATCACACGGCGCTCCAGGCCTTTTCGTGGAACAGGGACGACCTCATGAAAGCGGGATTCGGCCCTGGACTTCATGAATCACTTTCCGCCCGGGACGGGGAGCTGCTCTCAGCGAAAGCGGACTTTGACGAAATCCTTTCGCACATAAAAAAAACATATGGCTTCTCGGTGATGAGGAACCAGTTCGTTCTGTACATGCTGGCAAACGCGGCGATCTCTCTGAACAGCATGATCTCGGTCCTTATCTACACGAACGGCATACTGCTATCACCGGCGTCCGAGAGCGTGAAAACCTACTGCATGAAGCTGTGCGCATCGATCATCGCAGATCATGCGGGCGCGATTAGTTTCATTCGCCAGAAAATGCAGAGCGGCAAACCGCTCAACCTGCATGACGAGACCATTGCAAATTATGAATATGAACGGGTCCTTGGCAAGCCGCTTGCCATGTGATGTCAATCTCTACCGCGGGTTGCTGACTCGACCAGCCTCTGGAGATGTGGCAGAAATATCTCCATCAGCGTCGCCTTGACCCATTCGCGGTATTTCCTGTCCGTGTGTTTCAATCCGAGTATCCTCGCCTGGCAGTAATCCGCGCCGAGAAGATGGAGCAGGAGGTTGTTGAATCCTGAAAGAAACCGTTCCACCTCGGCATCGGACGCACGTAAGAGAATTTTCTCCTGGAATGTCTTCCTGGTGCTGGCAAGCATTTCAGGAATGTAACGGTACCCCGGAATACTCTCAAATTCGGTCGCTATGACCATGTTTATCACGATGATCCGCAGCGCTTCTGGATTGAGGTAATGGTGGGCAAGAAAGCGGTCCAGGTAGGTCGAGAACCCGTTTTCCACGCTCATATCGGTCATCCCTTCAAGAAATGAGATATTGGAACGGTAGAAATCATCGCAGATATCCTTCATGATCGTTGCAAACAGTTCCGCTTTATTCGGGAAATGATAGCGAATGAGCTCGTGGTTAAACCCCCCTTCCTTTCCAATCATACGCATGCTGGCTGCCTGATATGGCAGCCGTGCAAACACGTTCTTTGCAGCGGTTATAATCTTCGCGCGGGTTAAAGCAGACTTGTTGTTTGTATCCTTTATGGATCCTGTTTTTTCTGTTTTTTTCATGATATCAGATACTTTATATATTCATTATTATCACTGCCGGGGTTTGCCATCTGACCCGGGACGGTCATGTTGACAGGGCTCATGTAATAATAGATGCTTCCCGATGCGGAAATTGTCAATATTTTTTTCACGATCGTGAAAATATTCTTGACACACGGGAGAGGTTGGATGTATTTATTTCACGATCGTGAAAATGAACATCCGCGATTGCCTGACCTGGAAATTACATAGCATAAACCGGAGGATACGATATGGGCGCCCTTGAAGAAGATATCAGGAAGTTTTTAAAAGACCAGGGGATTTCGGTCATGGGCATGGCCGGCCCTGAGCGTCTGGAAGGGCCTCCGTCACTGGACCCCTCGTACACCATGCGCGGAGCGAAATCAATCGTGTGCTTTGCCATGCCGATGAATGTCGAGGCCATATATGACTTTTTATCAAAGAAGACCCCGGTCACCCATAATACCGACCAGCTGATAGCAAACCAGAAGATTCATCATATCGCCACACGGCTTGCGGCTTACATTAAAACCATGGGCCACCGTGCCCGCGCGGTCCCGACTAACAATAATTATCGGCGCTCCCCCGATGTGTTTGCCACGCACCCTGTTTTTTCACATCGTTTCGGCGCGATTGCAAGCGGCATCGGCGCGCAGGGGATGTCCGGCAACGTCATGACCAGGGAACACGGCGCGGCAGTGTATCTCAGCACGGTCGTGACCGACGCGGTGCTCGAGAGCGACCCGCTCATCCCCGCCCGTTACTTCGTTGATAACTACTGTAAAAAATGCCTTATTTGCGACAAGGCCTGTCCCGCGAAGATGTTCGAGATGGACAAGGAAGAGTACGTGCTCCTGAACGGCGAGCTGCACGCCCGCGGAAAACGACGGGACATCGACCTGTGCAACGCTTCATGCTTCGGCCTGCACGGCCTTGCGCCGGACAGGACCTTTTCCAGCTGGGGCCTCCACTGGATTACGAGCTGGATCGGCAGGGAGCCGGACCCGATGCGTGAAAACATCAGGTTAAAGCTCCAGAAGAAGGGAGGAGCGGTCGGCGATTCGACCGACCGGTACCGGCTCATCCGGAGCCTTGGCTTCAAGCTTCATCCGGAGGAGTGGATAGACGACTGGAAAATAGTCAGGCGGTACGAGGACCTGCCGGAGGACGAGCTCGAACAGCGGAAGGTACAATCCGGGCTCATCCGGAAATACCTGGGGATTAACATCACAAACACGAATGTCCTCACCTGCGGACAGTGCGCGCTGGTGTGCGGTCCAGACATCCGCGAATCAGCGAAACGCCTCAAGCTCCTGCGCGAGGGGGGAATTGTCGTAACGGGCAAAGATGGCAGGACCGTTGTTGCCAGGACCTTCGAAGAGGCCGCCGCCATCCGCAAACAGTACCCCCTCCGGGTACCCCGCTCGCGGATGCTTTCGGACAGCCTCAGGTCGATATTCATGTGGCACCGCCTTTATTTCGGCATCGAGCCGGTCGCGACGGTCAGGAACTGGCTGTACCAGAGAAAACTGAAACGCGCGGTGGACGCGGCATATAAAAGATAAGCGGTGTCCTGCCGCGACAGTCAACGAGCGTTACAGGACCGGAGCGACACGGAGGTGGCAGCATGAACATCAGTTCCCGCATCATAAAAAAAATGCTTCTCGATGAAGGCATTGATCTTGTCGGCATAGCAAACGCAAAAAGACTCCTGTGCGCAACGCCGCCACGGCCCGCAACCGATCTCATGCCCGCCGCGCGGAGCGTCATTGTCATGGCGGTCGCCCACAGCCTGGGCGCGGTATACGCGCCGTCGATCAAGCTGTGGACCAGGAACAAGATGCAGACCTCACGCCTGCTGGACAGCGCCGCCGAGAAGGTATCGCGGTTTCTGGAAAGAAACGGTTACCTGTCGCTGCCGGTGTCAGCGGATAAACCTGTCGAGATACACAAGATTGATCCCGTGACGAACAAACGGTTCGCGCATACGAAAGTCATAGGGCACCTGTCACTCAAGCACGCGGCGGTGAGCGCCGGTCTCGGGCAGATCGGCAGGTCGAACCTGCTCCTTACCGAGCGGTTCGGGCCGCACCAGCGACTGGCGGCCGTCATCACGGAAGCGGTCCTCGAACCGGACCCCGTACGGGACCTCAGGCTCTGCATCGATTCTTGCAGAAAATGCGAGGCTGCCTGCCCGGTGGGCGCTCTCAGGGAAGGCAGGTATGACGTTGATCCCTGCTTCAATTACTGGTCATACGGATTCGACCGGCTCCCTCCCCGGAAACTCCGGGAATGGCCCGGGTACGCGAGAATGCTGCTGCGGCACCTGAAGCACCGCGACCTAATGATTGAATACAGCCAGACCATGATAACGGACGTGGATTTCTGCATCGCATGCATGAGGGCATGTCCCGTGGGCACGGAATGGAAACAGATACGACCGCCGGAAAACCATTATACAGGAAGAACCCATGAAGTCCATTGAGGATTACCAGGTAACCGGAAAAGAGCTTTATGACGCGCTGCGGCTCAACACCTTTCCCGTTGCGATAAAATTTATACAGTCACTGCCTGATATCCCGATCGGCTTCCTGCGGCCGGTCCAGTTCAAGCAGAAGTGGAGCCTGTGCCAGGCCTTCACTTACGTTCGGCGCGGAGGTGCCCGGGTCGCAATGACGGCGGAGGATAACTTCTGCATTCCCGCTTCATTCGGACAGGGATGGCTCCCTCAGCTTACATATGATGACCTGATCGAAAGCCAGCGTCTCAACAAATGGCGCGAGTCCCTCGAGGCTGAGAAAAAAGTGCAAGCCGCGTTCGCGGCGGAAATTGTGACGAGCGAAGGATACAAGAAAATCGAAGGTAACATAGGGTTTTTACTTTCTCCGCTGGCGGAGACCCCCTACATACCGGATTCCATTCTCCTGTACGGATCACCCGGCCAGATGACACATATCATACAGGCTCTTTCCTACGAGGGAAAGTACATGGTGAAATCAACCTTTATCGGTTTCGCAGAATCCTGCATGAAGGGTGCCCTGTTCCCCCATGTCACCGGGAAGCCCCAGTACGTCTCGCCCGGCATGGGAGACCAGACCCTCTCCGGCACAAACGAGAACGAAGTGGCAATCGGTATACCCGGCGAGCTGCTTTTCTACATCAAGGATAAACTCTTCAAAACCGGAGGCCAGTCAAACAAGGGCATGCCCATCCGCACGCTCCTTGCCGGGCAGCTGAATGAAAAGATTACCCCGGGGTGGTCCTATCTCAGAAAAAAAATCGATGAATTGAAAGACGGGAAGCCATGACCAGGTGTAATAAACAGGCGTCCCGTGCGATGATAGTCTGGTTCATGACCTACGCAAGCGGAGTGATTATTCTCCTGATGATACACGCGGAGCATCCGTTCGTCATGGCCCTGCTGCCAACACTTGCAACGGCGTATTCCAGCATCGGTCTTGTAAAGGAAGCCCTTCGCGCAACCAGGGCCAAAGCGATCGGGAAACGAGCGATAGATATAACTGATCCTGCCGGATAAGCCTCAGACCGCCGGCAGGTTATACGACCAGGTTTTCGCACACCAGCTCGGTCAGGTACTTGACCTCCACGTCAAGGCCATATCCGCCCTTGATAGTCTGGAGCTGTGACACGCAGTTTTCGCATGCTGTTACCACCACCTTCGCGCCGGTCGCAACGATCTGGTCCTTTTTCGCCTTCCCGGTTTTAATGCGGAAGTCCTCGTTGTCAAGTGCCACCAGCCCGCCGCCCCCGCCGCAGCACCAGTTCTGCTCCCTGGTCGGGGTCATTTCACGGTAATCGGTGACCACCTTTCTGATTATCTCACGGGGCTCGTCGAACACACCGCCGTTTCTGCCGAGTTGACACGGGTCGTGGTAGGTGACCGCTTCAGACACCGCTCCTTCCTTGATACGGATTCTCCCCTCTTTCATGTAGCGGTGGATTACCTCGACAATGCTCGATACCTTAAAGGGAAGTTTGCCCATGAGCGCTCTCAGGATTCTGAAGGCGGTGCCGCACTCGACAATGACGACCTCTTTCACGCCGAGTGCCATTGCCTCATTTATAATACGACGGGCAATGAACTGCGCCTTTTCCGGGTCCCCGGCAAAGAAGCCGAAGTTTACCGCCTCGAAGAAGCTCAGCGTCCAGTTCTCTTTCGCCGCGTTGAAAATGATTGCAGGATTGACGATGGAATGGGCACCCGCAAGACCAACGTACATTATCCCAGCGCCTTTCTTTTCCATCGGGATCAGGCCTTCAGACGACGAGAGGCCCAGCTTCTGCTGCACCTGTTTCTCAAGATCGAGGATAACATGCCGGTACCCTTCCTTGAACTCGTCAATGCTCTTCCCTTTTTCCACTGCGGCGTCTGCAAGCATGACCAATTCTTCAGGCGCGGTGCCGTTCTCGATCAGCAGGTGTTTTGCCACGCCCATGATCTGGCCGGTGTCGATGCCGAACGGGCAGTTCACCACGCAGCGGCGGCACCCGGTGCAGGACCAGGCCGCCTCGTAAACCCGGTCCATAACCGGATCTGAAAATTTCGTCGCATCACCCCAGTAGGGAAACAGTAAACCTGACAGCCTGGTGTATTTTTTATACAGCTTCCGCACAACTTCGGCGCGTCCGACCGGCGAATATTCCTTCTTTGGTATACCGTAATATGCGTGGCACGAATCATAGCAAATCCCGCACCGCGTACAGGTATCAGTATAGTAGCGCAGGGGCCGGTTCAGCCTCCTCTTTAGTATCTGCTTGAGTCCTTTGATTTTTTCTTTTTCCATGGCTTATTTCCTCTTGAGATTCAGTGAAAGGAACGCGAACACCATGTGCACCACCTTGGTGAACGGGATCATCATGAGCACCAGGTTCGCGAGAAAAATGTGTATCACCACCAGTACGTAGTGCGGCGAGTTGGCGATCCCGTCGGGGACAACCGGCTTGAGAGCGATAAGGCTCGATAAATATTCCCGGTACGACTCTACCGGTATGTCGAACGCACCGCCGCCCGCGTAATAGCGCGCCGACAGGTGCAGGTGGCTCCCCAGGAAAATCGTCAGGAACAGGAAAATGAGGAACAGGAAATCCTCCGGCACCGATATTTCACGCCAGGGCGACTTGAAGCGCCTGAACAGGAAATACAGTACCGTTATAGTCAGGACGATGCCGACAGCGCCCGCACCCAGGAACACTTCGTGGGGAATGACCTGTATCCACTTGAATTCCTTTATCAGCTCAAGATGCCCGATGAAGAGCAGGAGGAATGCGATATGAAACGCGATTATGAACAGCCAGAACACCTTGTCCTTTTTAAAGGCCGCCGGCACTGCGAAGGCCTCGGCTGCAACCCCGATCGGCCGCGGTACCCGCTTCGGATATACCGACAGGGAGCCGGGGAAGCGCTTTGAAATCAGGACCATGATCAGCTTGAAGAGCAGCCCGCCGACCAGGATTGCGACCGCCAGGTACACCATGGGTACCATGGAAAAATAAAAAAATTTATCCCACATGTTGCTATCCTTGTGATAATGTAATATAAGGGATACGGAATCTCTCCGCACCCCCCGATAGAAACGGCTTGCTATTTCACTTTTTTGATATAGAAGGTGGATACAGTATCTTTCTTGTCCGTGCTGAGAATCTCATTCCCGGTACTTTTCGCCCATGCAGGAAAATCCGCGTGTGCGCCCGGGTCGGTCGTTTCAGCTGCCAGTATCTGGCCGATCTGCATCTTCTTAATCTGCTGGCTGACTTTTATTACCGGCATGGGGCATGCCAGTCCTTTCAGATCCATGGTGATATCAGGCTTAATTGCATCGCTCATGTTCAGCTCCTTGTATAATTCATAGTATAAAAATTTTCAATTAATTGCAACAGTTTTTAATGTAAAAGAAAATATCTAGCCATATGCAAGAAGGGCATTGCTCCCGTTAGATGAAGAGCTGGATCTTGCTGTCGCCCGCCTCCTCCAGGAACTTCGCGACCCCGACGAACTCCCTGCCGGGATAATCGATCATCTCTTCCTGCTTGAAGCCCATCAGGTCCATGGACATATCGCAAATGTATATCTTTACGCCCATCTCGACCGCGAGATCAATCAATTCCGGTAGGGATGCCACTTTTTTCTTTTTCATGAGATACTGCATCATAGCCGTACCCATGCCGCCCATGTTCATCTTGGAAAGCTTAACTTTTCCCGCACCCTTCGGAAGCATGAATCCGAACATTTTCCCGAACAGGTCTTTGCCTCTCCCTTTCTTTTTCGTGTCTCGCAGTGCCGGGGTGGCCCAGAAGGTGAAGAACTGGACTACTTCCAGACCCATTGCAGCTGCGCCGGTAGCAATGATGAAGGCCGCCAGGAGCTTGTCCAGGTCACCGCTGAAAACTACCATGGAGAGCTTGTTTTTACGTTCGTCCCTGACCTGTCCGAGCTCATTTTTGATCGATTCAAGTGTTTGTTGAATGTCCATGTTTTACCTCGCCAGAAAATTTATTAGTGGCAGCTTTCACTCGTCTCTTTTTTACAACATATAAAAAAAGAGGCAAATTGTCAATACATGTTTTTAATATTTATTAAAATTCTTAAATACTATTTATTTTTTTATATACAGAAATTAACTGTTTAATCAAATATAATATTATTTTTTCAATTTAATACAGCAGGTCGTGACCTATCCGTTACATCACAACAGCGATCCCTGCATATCGTCATCATTGGCTATCTCGCCTGATTCGCTGTCCACATCAACCTGCTTCCTGATTGTACGGTCTCCCTCGCCTTTTTGCAGAATCTCTATCTTCCGCTCTGCCTCATCCAGCTTCAGGCGGCAGAACTTTGACAGCTGCATCCCTTTTTCAAACTGGCGGATTGATTCGTCAAGGGAGAGCTCCCCCTCCTCAAGGCTGTTCGCGATTTCTTCAAGCTCTTTCAGGGCTTTTTCAAAATTCATTACCGCCTGTTTATCAGGAGTGTTTTTTGCCGTCTTTTTCTTTTCCATCGTATCCTCCGGTTTGTATCGAATTGACATTGCATTCCAGCGAACCGTCAGAGAGAACCACTGAGATGGTCCGGCCGATGCCGGTATTCGCAATGGAGCGGATTACCCTCTCCGCTTCATCAAGGACAATCGCATACCCCCTCTGCATAACCCCGAGAGGCGAGAGCTGTTCAAGCGCCCTGACCGCCATAAGGAACGCGTGCTTTCTGCTCATGATCAACTTTTCAATCAACATGCGCAGGTCCGGGATCCGCTGCAGGGCATTTTTATGGGATGCAACTGCATCTTTCAGGGATATCAGCATTTTGTTCGCCAGGTCAGCCAGTTGCATCTCCTTCCGGTTCACGATCTCATACGGGTCTCGGAAGATACGGAGCCTTGTTACAGCCTCAATCCTGTCGCCATGCCTGCCGAGCAGCGATTGTATCGAATTGTTAATCCGAAGCCGGTAGTAGTCGACCTCGTCAGCGAGCTCCTTTTTTTCCGGCACCACAAGTTCGGCGGCCGCTGACGGGGTCGGCGCGGCCAGGTCAGCCGCGTCGTCGCACAGGGGATGATCCACCTGGTGGCCTACCGCAGATATGACAGGCACCCTTGAATTATAGAATGCACGGACCACGATCTCCTCGTTGAAGGGCATCAGGTCCTCGAAAGACCCGCCTCCCCTTCCCGCGATAATACAGTCAATGTCATGTTCCGGCCTGTTGAGCTCTTCGATGGCGCGGGCGATGGATACCGGAGCATCGGCCCCCTGTACCACAGCAGGAGCAATCACCAGCTGGATGTTCGGGAAACGCCGGAGCGCCACCTTGATAATATCCCGTACTGCCGCGCCCGTGGGCGATGTCGCTATTCCCAGCCTCCGCGGGAGGAAGGGGAGGGGCCTCTTCCGCGCCGGGTCAAATATACCTTCCTTCGCGAGCTTCTGCTTCAGGAGCTCTATACGACGCTGGAGGTCGCCGACGCCTTCGGGTCGGAGCAGGCTCACATTGATCTGGTAGCTGCCTCGCTTCTCGTACACCGTAATACTGCCCAGGGCATGGACAGTCATACCTTCCCGTGGCTTGAAATCAAGGGAGCGGTTTGCATACCTGAAAAACACCGCTGTGATGACCGCATCGTCGTCCCTGAGGCTGAAATAGATATGCCCGGACGAATGAAAAGTCAGGTTGAAGATCTCGCCTTTCACCCAGATATTATTGAGGTCGGGCCTCCCTTCCAGAAGCCTCTTTATGCTCCTGGTTATCTCGGAGACCGAATAGACTTTCTGTTGTGTTGAATCGTTCGTCATGGATTAGGATAGTACCTTTTTGCTTATGTATAAATCAATGAAAAAAGAAAGGATTTATCCCCCCGAATGATAAAAAAATTTGTCTTCCCAATATGTTGTTAATATATTATTTTAAAATATTCTTAAATTTTATACACGTGGAGGGATTGCAATGAAAAAAAATATGGGAACGGTGGATAGAATCATCAGGATTATACTGGCAATCGTAGTGGCCGTACTTTATTTCACCGGTCAGATTACCGGCATAGCCGCTATCATCCTGGGCATACTGGCCCTGATTTTCGTTGTTACGAGTGCGATAGGATTTTGCCCTCTGTATGTACCATTTAAAATATCGACAATAAAAAAGGAGGAAAAATAATTCAGGATTGCAGCTGTTTAATGTATTGCACGGTATTTGAGCCTGAAGTATTTCTCAAAACGGAAATCTGACGGTGATTTTCATTACACAAGAAACTGGTAGTCTTTTTCCCTGAAAAGGCGCAGACATGCGTTGACAACGTCCTGGTCATAATTCTTGCCTGCTTTTTGTTCAATTTCTTCAAGCGCCTCGGTAACACCGATAGATGCGCGGTAGGGACGGTGGGTCGCCAGGGCCTCTACCACGTCTGCCACACCTATTATCTTGGCGTCGAGAAGAATAAAATCGCCGGTTATGCCGTAAGGGTAGCCCGATCCGTCCACCCGCTCATGGTGCTGGAGCACGGCAGCGGCAACGGGCCATGGAAAATCGATGGAGCTCAGGATATCGAACCCGATGATGGGATGTATCTTTATCAACTCCCGCTCCGCAGAATGAAGCCGGCCCGGCTTGCTCAGTATTTCGGAGGGTATCGAGATCTTGCCTATGTCATGGACGATGCCGGCCATCCGTATGCCGTTTATCGTGTCGAAGTTCATGTCCATTTCAGTGGCAATGGCGCGGGCAAGGTCCGAGACCCGCTGCTGGTGGCCGGCGGTATAGGGGTCCTTGAAGTCAATCGTGCGCGTTATAGTCTTGATCGTTACATCCAGTGATTTTCTCAGGTTTCCCAGAATCTCCTGCAGGTCCTTTTCATATCCTTTCTCGTGCGTGATATCCAGCGCCGAGATGACCGCTCCCCTGATAATCCCCTGATCGAACACCGGGTGGCCGTTCACCTCGAACACACGATCCCGTCCCGTGCTGGTAATGCAGGAGTACTGGCTGTCGACAATCCGCATGCCCAGGAGCAGTGAGTGAAAATCCAGGTTGAGCCTGGACACATCATCACCGGAGCAGCGGTTTATAGCTGCGAAGGATTTTCCAACGCATTCCGAAGGGTCGTATCCCAGCACCCTTCGTATCGACGGCGACACGCGCTCTATGATCATCTCGCGATCAAGCAGGTAAATGATGTCGGTGGAAAATTCATAGCAGAGCCGATAGAATTCTTCATCGGTGATAGGGGGTGCGCTGTATCCTTCCATAGAATTGCAGGGTCTTCCGTTACTGGTAATTACTAGTCAATCAACCACCCCTGTCACGAGGTGACGCATGATACTATTAATTTCGGAGTCAGCAGTTTAAAAAGAGATAATTTTTTATCCAGTCAGGGCGGGCAGACAAATAAAGTTGGGCGATGGGTCAATATTAGTCCATTGTATACAATCATGCACGGTCACGGACCAGGAGGGACACCAGCCGGTCATGAATTTTTCCGTTTGAGGCCACTATTTCAGGGTACTCGGGACTAAACGGGCTTCCGTCGTACCGGCTTACTCTGCCTCCCGCTCCTTCCACGATGAGACTGCCGGCCGCCGTATCCCAGGGCTTCAGCTTCCCCTCCCAGTAGCCATCGAGCCTGCCGCAGGCGACATACGAGAGGTCGATCGCGGCAGATCCCATGCGCCTGGTGCCCTGTATCAGAGGGAGTATCCTGTTAAACTCTTTCAGATTATTGTCCGGTGATACCGCCTTGTCGTAAGGGAAACCCGTCGCAACCAGTGATATACCGATATCGTCCAGCGATGAAACCCGAATACGCTCCCCGTTCAGGAACGCTCCCTCACCGCGGGCGGCCGTGAACATTTCGTCGAGGAACGGATTGTAGACCGCACCGGCAACAACAGTGTTTTCTGAAAGGGAAAAAACGCCGATGGAAACGCAGAACAGGGGAAGGCCATGCGCAAAATTATTGGTTCCATCGAGAGGATCGACATACCAGAGATAACCGCCGTCCGCCTCCTTTCTGCTCCCTTCCTCGGCGATGATCGCATGCGATGGATATCGCTCCGAAATGCGGGCGACGAGAAAATCCTCGGACGCCCGGTCCGAGTCGGTCACCAGGTCCGTCCTGCTTTTATAGGATATGACTGTTTTACCTGATCTGAATCCCCTGAGGAGAATGGCACCTGCTTCACGCGCCAGGGCACGCGCGAAATCGGCAAATTCCGCGCGCATCTCAGATTTTGAACCCCATCCCGACCTGGAGGTTGAATTCATGATGCTCCGAATCCTGGTCGGCCAGCTCGAGGATCACCTTCTGGTACATAAAGAAATATTTTGTGATCTGTTCGTCAAACTTGAGGCCGATCACCTGCGAAATTGAATGGAACCCCGAAAAGGGACTGCCCTTGGTAAACTTGTTGAGGTTGAGACCGAACCAGCCCTGCCCGTTGGGCGCCAGGGTGTAGGGATCATCGTTTTCGAGGTCGCGCAGGTAAAACCGCTCGATCCATTCGATGGAGAGCGAGAACTTGGTGTTATCGCCGCGATAGACGAGATCGCTCAGGGTTATCCCGACGCCCAGGTCATACACGCCCCAGTAACTCGCAATGTCTTCGCTGTAATGATAGTAGCTCGCATACATCACCCGCCAGTCGACCGAATGGCAGAACACGTAATAATCGCGCGCGTGAAGCATCCCGTATATCTTAAGATACGACAGTGCCTGCCAGGAATAATCGATCTTTAACAGGCCGGTGTCAAGGGTCTTGCCCGTTGAGGAGCGCGGGTCCATCATCATCATCCGGGGATACCAGGTGATCCTGGTCTCTATATTGTCATTTTTGTACCCGAAGACGAACCCCACCTTCGTATCCCATAACAGATAACGCCGGTAAAACGCGGCATCGCTGTTATATTCATTAAAGAGAACTCCCGCCCCGAAGGTGACCTTCTTGACGTGAAAGAGGAGCTCGAGGTTCTGGCTCTGAGTGATGAAGTTCGGCATGCCGCCGCCAAGCCACGGCTTTTCCGTGACCGCATCTATCTCGATGAAGGGAGCCGGCCTGGCGTTTATGTGTATCGTCTCGGGTATGTCGACGATCAGTCCGCGGTCGGTGATGGGCCGGTATCCGTGCGGTGTCGTGTAATAGAGACCGCCCCAGTGATACTTGCGACCGTAGTAGAGGCCGGTCCGGAGCATGCCGTCTATGCTCATGTAAAAGATCTGCTGTTTTTCTTTCTCCTTCTTTTCTTCGATCTTGCCCTGGTCTCTTTCCTTTTCCTTTCTGAGAAGCTCATCCTCCTTCCGCTTCTGTTCGGCGAGGAGCTCTTCCTGGCGCTTTGCTATTCTCATCCTGTAGGCCTGTGGGAGCCACCGCGGCACTTCCTTGTTGTCGGGATCGAGCTTCAGCACGGCTTCGCCCAACAGTACCGCACGCTCGTAATCGGCGCTCATATAGTAGCTGTACCCGAGCCGCTCGCCGGTCAGGATCTGGCGCGGGTTACGTTTCCACGCCTCCTCGTAATTCTTGATTGCGCCCGGT
>Ga0116149_1000611_pt1 | contig 46852 bp, 45 predicted proteins | sample AD_UKC057_MetaG_FD_89787 | JGI IMG/M metagenome (GOLD analysis project Ga0116149, IMG submission 89787) | Active sludge microbial communities of municipal wastewater-treating anaerobic digesters from USA - AD_UKC057_MetaG | ecosystem: Engineered > Bioreactor > Anaerobic > Digestate | place: USA...
AACAAAACTCAGCAAAACAGTATTCAGCCAATAAGATTCATGCGATTTCACCACCTCAAATTCGGCAGGCGCGGTCAAATGTTTGAATCGGATAAGGTAATGTTCGTAATGCAAACGCTTAAACAGGAAAACCAAAAATACGGTCAGACCGATGAAACCTGTAATAATCCATCGAATCTGATTCCATTGGTCTGCTCTTTTGAAAGTGGTATTCCAGATATCATTTTGATATTCAACCAAAATTCTGTCTTTTTGAGGCAAGCTGTCCAATTTTTGTTTCAAGATGAGTTTATTGGCGCGAGCTTTGGCATTGCCTTTCAAATAAATGTGCAAAAGCTGCGGCAGAGCTTCATTCTGCAAAATGTTATCCGAATTTTCCAACCCGTATTTCTTAATCAATTCATCAGCAGATTGCTCACTGGTCCTGTATTCCACTTTAGCAATAAAATCATAAGCGGATAAATCGGTCCGCAATTGATTCATAATTGTCGTATCCCACGAATAAACAGTGACCGGATATTTTGCCACTTGCTGATATTGATATTGAATAATGCTTTGCAGCAAATATTCAATGACAGTCCAGCCCAAAATAATCAAAGTGCCTATCAGCAGCAGAGCAAGAAAGCGTTTTTTCATCTGAAATGCCTCCTAATCAATAAATAATCATCAAAACCCGCGTTTCAGCTTAACGATAAAACAATGAGGATATAGTTCGGAACTAATAAAACCTGCAATTACTAAAGAAGTTTCGCGCGCTGCTTCTTCCAATTCACTTTTCCGCTCCCACGGATAAATTAACCAGCAGGTCCCTTCTTCCTGAAGACACCAATCCGGACAAAACAGAATATCTTGTAAAGTGCAGTTTATTTCTTGTCTGCTGATTGCTCTGACAGGATTGGGAGAAACTTTTCCTCTGCCGATTTTTATCCAGGGAGGATTGGCGTAGACCAAATCGTAAATGTGCGGACTGAAAAGAGTTTTGCATTGACGCAAATCACCTTGCAGAAAGGAACAGTTCAGTCCCAGCTTTTGATTATTCCTTATTGCCATGGCTGTCAATTCCGGCTGCAATTCCAATCCCGTCAAATGCCAATTCGGTTTTTGCCCGGCAAGCATTAAAGTTATAATCCCGTTTCCGGAACCGAGTTCCAGACCGTTTAGCACTTCATTTTCCGTATTTGCCAAAATCGTTTTCTGCAAAAAATCGGCTGCTTCAGTTCCGGACTGACCTCCCGCCGATTGCTCAATCTCATTTTCCGAAAAAGGAAGCTTTAAACTTGCAGTCCGCATAATTTCTTCCCCTACTGCTCCAAAGCCAGCATTTTCTGCAGACAGGAAAGAGCTTTTTCTGCAATCGCCGCTTCCACTTTTACTTCATAGCGCTCATTTTGCAAGGAGGAAAGCACATCCTGTAGTTTAGTTTTTTTCATATCTTGACAGACTGCTTGAGGATTGAGGGAAACAAAACTTTTTTGCGGATAACGGGCATTCAGCAATTCAATCAATCCGTTTTCCGTTGCCAAAATCAATTTGTCATGCCCCTCCGCATATTTCAACATTCCGCTTGTGGAAGTCACCAAATCAGCTTGCATCAAAACTTCCCAATCACATTCGGGATGAGCCAGCAATTGATAATCAGGATACTTTTTCCGCATCTCTTCCACATCGCGTTTAGTAAAACCGTAATGGTGAACAGGACAAAAAGCTTGCCAGACTGTCACTTTTCTTTTGGTTTGAGTTGCTGCCCATGTGCCCAAATTTTGATCGGGGACAAAAAGGATTTCCTGAGCGGCAGGAAAGGACTGCATCACTTTTACCGCATTGGCTGAAGTGCAGCAGATATCGCTTTCCGCCTTTACTTCCGCGGAAGAATTGACATAACAGACTACTTTAGCGCCCGGATGTTCCTGCTTAAATGATTTCAATTGTTCGGCAGAAATCATATCAGCCATCGGACAACCGGCATCGGGAACGGGCAAAATAACTTTCGCCTTCGGATTCAGTATGGCTGCAGTTTCCGCCATAAAACGCACTCCGCAAAACACGATAAGAGGGGCATTCGTTTTTGCCGCCTGCAGAGAAAGCTGTAACGAATCACCGGTAAAATCAGCTATATCCTGTATCTCTACCGCTTGATAATTATGTGCCAGGATCACTGCACCCTTTGCTTCCTTCAAATCTATAATTTGCTGCTGGATTGCATTCATTTCAAAAATCTCCGTTGTTTTCACACTCCCGTGTGTCCGAAACCGCCTTCATTCCTTTCAGTTAAATCAAGATTGTCGGTTTCTTCCAATAGAATTTCGGCAACGGGAGCGATGACCATTTGAGCGATGCGCATTCCCGGCAAAACGGAAAAATCCTCTTCACCCAAATTAATGAGGATAACTTTTATTTCACCGCGATAGTCGGCATCCACAGTTCCGGGACTGTTCAGAATACCGATTCCGTATTTATAAGCGAGACCGCTACGAGGTCGAATTTGAGCTTCCCAACCGACAGGAAGAGCAATGGCAATACCCGTCGGAACACAAAAGCGTCCTCCCGCCGGAATAATAACTTCCTTCTCCACAGCTGCACTCAGATCATAACCGGCAGCACAAGAACTCATTTGTTTAGGTATTTCCGCATGTGGCGATAACCTTTGAAAGCGTAATTTTATCATTTTCAGTTTTTGCGTTCGGTCATATAATCAGCCAGCATCTCCAAAAGCAATGCTTTCTCACCGAAAAGCGCCAGAGCCTGCTTGGCTTTTTGCTTATATTCGTCTGCCATTTTGCGTGATTTTTCAATTCCGTAGACTGCGGGAAAAGTAAGTTTTCCGCTTTCTTCGTCTTTACCGACGCTTTTACCCAATTCTTCAGGATTGCCTTCAATGTCCAAAAGGTCGTCCACAATCTGAAAAGCCAGACCGATATTGGAACCGTATGTCTCCAAAGCAGCCAATTCTTCCGGATTTGCACCTGCCGGTAAAGCTCCGAAACGAAGAGAAAGATTGATCAAACGCGCAGTTTTATTATAGTGAATATATTCCAGCATTTTTTTGTCAGGCTTCTTCCCTGCTGCCTTTAAATCCGCAACCTGACCGGCAATCAAACCGCGCATACCGCATTCCTGAGCCAATTCATACACCATTTGCCTCTTGATTTTCTCCGGTAAAGGCGACCAAGTCAGCAGTTCAAAAGAGCTGATCAGTAAAGCATCTCCCGCCAAAAGAGCAACTTCTTCCCCAAAAACGGCATGACAGGATTTTTTACCCCGTCTGTAATCATCGTCATCCAAATCGGGAAGATCGTCATGAATGAGGGTGTAAGTATGCATCATTTCCAGAGCGGCAGCCGCATAAGTTATGGGTTCCAATTCTTCTTGAAAAAGTTCCCAAGCCAGCATAGTCAGGTATGGACGCAATCTTTTCCCGCCTGCAAAAAGACTGTAGCGAATGGCTTTATGAATTTCTTTCGGATATTCATCCTTGCGCGGAAGAAAACGATCCAAAACAATATTTACCAATTCCTGCTTTTCTTTCATATCACGCTTGAAAAGAATGCGATTATCCATTTTCTGTTCCCTCTGGAATTTCTTTTTTCAGCCGCTCATTTAATACCTTGACTTTCTGCTGTGCTTCTTCCAAACGCTCGCGACAAACCTTCAGATAAGCAATGCCTTCTTCGTAAAGAACAAGCATTGTATCCAAATCTTCTTTCCCGCTGCTGATGCGTCCGGCAATTTCCTCCAGCTTTCTGAGAGCTTGCTCGAACTTCATCTTTTCGGCTTCCGGTTTTTCATCCATAATTTATAATACTCCTATTTTATATCAGCTTGTATTATCTTGGCATATCCATTTTTGTCAATCTTTTTCTTCTGTTTTCATTCCTCCCGCTATTCCGTCCTTGCAGGGCACATATCTTGCTTGATTAAAAGTTCCGTTTATATGTTAATAGCCTTAAATATTATTAGCAAATAAGATTTCCCTCGGCCTTTCTTGGGAGATAGCTGTAACTTACTAAAAATGAAATAATTGCATATAACGCTCTTAATATCCTGTCGATATCCTCTCGATATCCAGTCGAAATAAAGTCAACTGGATATCGACTGGATATCGACTGGCTCAAGAGGAACGATAGAGTAACAAATTAGATAGCAAACAGTTAGATGCATAGCCAATTTGCTTTCAACAAACAGCTAAACAGAGGGAAATTCTGATTAAATGCAATAAGGAATCTAACTTTAATTTAAAAAGGCATTAACTTGAGAATTTTGCCGTTTTTATTTTGCCATTAGATTAATTGAGCTGCGAGTGTCTGATTTGTAATCTATTGTTTGTTTCTTAGGGATTAAAAGTCCGTATTAAATCAATCTTTTTCTGAAGGCTGTTCCGGTTCATCTTCTTCTTCATCGTCCTCAATGATGAAGTCGGGCATAGCTTTTAATTTTTTTCTGCTCCGCCGCCAAGCGATTAAAATGACAAAAGGCAAAAGAGCAAAGATCAATGCGTTTAAGCCGATGAGAGGAAACAGCCATGTATAACGGCGCGCAGTTTTATCAAATTCCTGACTGAAAGCAACGAGAGACATGCGATAGGCATAGTGAAAAACTTGCAGAAAATCAATGCGGGAAGCGGAATCGGCACTCTTGCGATTGTAATAATAGCCGGCGGTATCCCAAAATTTCTGCCATTCCTTCTTATGATGACTCTGCAGATAATTGACGGCAAAAACCGAAGTCAAATAAAACATATTCCATTGACTGCGGTCCGAAGGATAAGAAGAATTCATGCTGTCAAGCGAAAGATGCTGTCCCATAAAGCGATAACGAGTAAAATTGTAATATGCGTCAAAATTGAACTGTCCGGAATAATACATCGCCATTCCTTCATGAAACCAAAGCGGAACATTGCAAAGCGTTTCATCCAAAAACCAGTGAATATATTCATGCATAAGGACATCGTCGTAATTTTGGTTTGCCAGTTGTTCCGGACTGCGCACATAAATAACTTGGTCTTGCGGAGAATAAAAAGCTTCGCTTGCTTCCACCAGTTTGCCTTTCCCTGTTGTCAAACGCGCGTATTCCTTTCTATTCGGCAGAATTTGCAGTTTTAATTGCCGATGAGGATAGACGCCGAGTTCCATTTGAAAAGTATTTATTCGCTTTTGCAGACTGCGCAGCATCATGTTTGCATAAGCGGAATCTTTGGGGGCAGCAGTGACGATTAAATCTCCGCTTCGCCAAGTCTGCCATTCTAAAGAAAATAAACTTCCGGCAGTAAAAAGCAGAAGCAGAAAGGAAAGAAGGCAAATTTTCGGGCGCACGAGACGCCTGCTTAGAGCGGAATTTTGCTCAATAATTTATAGTAACGGGTTACATCTTTCTTCGTAACATTGCCGGCAGGAAGTTCCAGCACAGTCAATTCCTGAGAAAAACCGTAAAGGTCAAGCCTGACAGTGTCTCCGACTTTTACTTCCTGCGAAGGTTTAGCGATTTTGCCGTTAATTTGCACGAGGTTTTTATCGCAGGCGTTTTTGGCAATGGAGCGGGTTTTGGTCAAGCACACTTTATTGAGGAAAAGGTCAATTCTCATATTTAAAGGCGTCCTGACAGCATTTATCTTACGCTTATGAGCTCAAGAAGTAAGCAGACGCTGAGTTTCCAAAGCTATCATCAGTTCTTCGTTAGTGGGGATTTTCAAAACTGTGACAGGTGAAGAAGAGGTGCTCAGCACTTGGATGCTGTCACTGAATTTGTTGTTTTCTTCAGAGTTTAACTTGATACCAAGGGCATCCAAATCCGCACAAACCTGTTCTCTCATAATGGGCATGCGTTCTCCCACGCCTCCCGTAAAAACCAAAACATCCAATCCGTTCATTGCGGCAAAATACGCTCCTATGTATTTTTTTATCCTGTAGCAATACACCTTCAGAGCCAAAACAGCATTCGGATTTTGATTTTCCAAAACCTCTTCTTCGATTACGCGCATGTCATTGGAGAGATGCGACAAGCCCAACATTCCGCTTTTTTTGTTCAAAATGGTATTCACTTCTTCCACGCTCATTCCGAGCTGCTGAATCATGTGCAGAGGAATTGCGGGATCAATGTCCCCGCAGCGGGTTCCCATCATCAGACCTTCCAAAGGCGTAAAGCCCATGGAAGTGTCAATTGATTTTCCGTCTTTTATTGCGGTGATGGAAGCTCCATTCCCCAAATGACAAGTGATGACCTTCAAATCTTTCAATTCTTTATTCAAATACTGCGCTGCTTTCCTGCTGACATATTTATGCGAAGTGCCGTGAAAGCCATAGCGTCTGATTTTATGTGTGGTATACATATCCAGCGGAAGCGGATAAAGATAAGAGTGAGGTTCCATAGTTTGATGAAAAGCAGTGTCAAAAACACCGCATTGAGGGACGTTAGGAAGTTCTTTTTTGACTGCTTCCACACCCTTCAGGTTGGCGGGATTGTGCAAAGGCGCAAGAGAAATGCAATCATTCATAACTTCAATCACCCTGTCGTCAATTCTGACTGTATCGGAATAATATTCGCCGGCATGCACTAAACGGTGTCCGACAGCATCAATTTCTTCCAAACTTTTGATTACGCCGTGCTGTTCATCTTTCAAAGCTTTTAGGATTAAAGCCAAACCCTGTTCGTGATTTTCAATCAACATCTCCATCTGCTTTTTGGTGAAAGCGGCAGTTTTATATGTAAATAGAGATATGTCTTCTCCGATTTTTTCAGCTATTCCTTCCGCCATAACTTCTTTATTATCCATATTGAGAAGCTGATATTTGATGGAAGAACTGCCGCAATTGAGCACTAAAATCTTCATTTTATCCTCGTTACTCAGTTTATTTTGTAGGCGAAGAAAGCCGTAAAGGAGTTTATGTCAATCTTTTTCCTGCCACCTTTTCTTAAGGAATAGAAAAGAGAAAACATACTAAAATAAAAAAGAGAGAGACGCCGCTTTTCAGCATCTCTCTCCCGATATGAAATGACTTGTTACTTGATTTTGATTATTTTTTGGGTAAGGACTGTTCCGTCAGCGGTCAAGCGAGTGAAATAAATTCCCTGTCCGACTTGCTTGCCGTCGTTATCATTTCCGTCCCAAAGCACGGAATGAGTTCCTTTGGTGAAAGTGCCTTTGGTTAAATCACGCACTGCCTGACCTTTCACATTATAGATTTGGACTGTGGCAGTTGCTGCTTTGTTGAGTTCAAAGCTGATTTGCAATCTCTGATTGAAAGGATTGGGGTAGGTAGTAAGGTTAGTAACGGGCGGAATTTCAGTCAGGTCAGAAATGGCATCAGGCCAATGAACCAAAGCGCGAATCATGACATTGCCCTCAGTAATAGGCTCCCAAGGACTGCTGGCATTGATTTTCTTATAGCTGTTTCCGCTGGTATTGGTGTCCAAAGCAAAAGTGGGAGCGCTTCCGTATTCCATTATCCCGATGTAAAATACTCCGTCCGCATCGGTAATCAGATTAGCTTCCGGTAACGGCAAATTATTCCATCCCGGAGCTAAAGAATTTACGGGAGCGGTATATTGCAAAAGCATTGTCCCCGGCAAGCCGTTCGCGCCGTCAGCATCAAAAATCCTGATTATCATAGCGCTGTTTCCGACAGCATTGAGATATATTTTTGCATAGCGGATTTGGACATTGGGATTGGTGACAAATTTCACAGCTTGGGAAGCGGAAGTGCCAAGATTGAAGTTTTGATTGGAAGTCCCATCGTCATTCGTCAATTCCGTGTAAAGTAACCCTATTAAGTCAACGGAAGCAATATTGGAAGCTTCCGATTCATAATTGTCAAAGAGAGCCGTGACTTTATAGTAATTGATTGCACCTGCCACCGGATCCGGATCAACATAGCTGACTTGCGCCGGATTGGTCAAGGTTTCTATCAGGTCAAAATTTTCATTAGGATTGAGAGAGCGATACACGTTAAACCCCGTTAAAATAGGTGCAAAAGGATCGTCTACCCAATACACTCCGGCTAATGCACAATTGACTAAGCCGGCATAAGAATTGGTCAAAGTGTCCCATACGCCTTGGAATAATGCATACGAATTTGGAGTCACACTGGTGGAATCACAAAGCAAACCTTGATCATCAGTATCCCCGAAATTACTTAAGCCGACAAATACTGCTCCGTTAGCGGGAATTGTTACATTATAGGAAGTAATGTCCACATCTTTCCATTCATAATTGGGAATGTTTGTAATATTGGGAAGATTGACAAGTTCAATATCAGGCAATCCTCCGCTTTCGGAATAGACATGCACGATGGGCGAACCGACAATCGGAGCTCCGTTGGCACGATAAAGCATAAAACGCACTCCGTGCAATTGCAGAGGAGAACTAAACGGATTCTGAATCCGCATTGCATAGCCTTCGGCGTCATTGACATAAGAAGTCCATTGAGAATTTGTAGAAGTGATTGCTACAGTAGAAAATCCTGAAGGCGGAGCATTCCAATTTAAAGTAACATCCTGACCTGTCAGAGCCGCAGTCAGATTTGTCGGAGCAGGCAAAAAGATATCATTGAAGATGGTGAAATTATCAATCATGATACCTGTTCCGATAGGAGTATCGCTGTCCGATTTGAAGCAGAACCGGAATTTAACAGTGTTCCCTGCGTAATTAGAAATCACACCGTCCAAACCTGTGTAGCTGTCAGTCACCCAAGACCATTCGGAAGGAGCGTCTATATAAACATAGCTAACCCCGTTCGGATCATTGTAAGGATTACTCATCCGATACCAGTTTATGCCGTTATTGGGAGAAATGTCCCAAAACCAATAATCCGTAACGGCAGCACTGGTGGGCGGATTGTCCGGATCATCAAAATTTCCTTTCATCATAACATCTGCTCTGATGGTTCCCGATAAAGGAAGAGTAATAGACGGAGAAATCAGGTAATTCATCATACCCGGATTGTAGGTATTGGCGTCATTCTGGTTGACCATAGCCTGAGTGGGTGAAGGTGCATCTGCTACAGTTTCAATATGCCAGAGTTGGTTGGAACCCGAAGTGGGAGAAAATGTCCAGCCCGCAGCACCGGTTTCAAATGTTTCCTGATAGGCTATAACTTCTGTTCGCGTAGGACCGGATTTGCTTAAAGGCATCCGACCCGCAGGACGATCAGCCGTATTTGCAAAAACAAATACTACCAGAGAAAGAGCTATCAGTATAAGCAATGATTTTTTCAAGGTTTCCTCCTTAGGTTTATCTTTGTTGTTCTGTTTATTTTCTAATTTATGAGCGATTTCCCTTCTGCTCATAATCTTCTCTTGATAGATTTTTGTGCTGTCAGTATATGTCAAGAATTTTTTTACCGAGGACAAGATGGTAAAGGCAATAAGTATCCCTTCTATTTTTTATCTTCTCTACACAAAGTATAAATCTGTCAGCGACAAAAGTTGGGATAATGGGGATATTTTCTTGATTTTCCAATCGCTAAATGCTATAGGATTTAAGATTATCTCTTCCTCTATTAGTTCTATATGAATTAAACCGGATTTGATATGCCCAACTCATGGCAATTAACTCTGTTTCATTCTCAGGCTTAACTGAGCTGAAGAATTCTTCTTCAATGAGATTATGAAATGACTCCACATTACTATTCCCTGTAGGCTTTCGATAGGGAATTCGGATATGCCTGCAGCCATACTTCCGACTGCATAATTGCATTGACAGAAAAGAAAAGTGCCAATTTAATGGCAAATAGTAGAAAAATAAGGAAATATAAGGAGAATGCATGCCCTATATTCCAACCACGGAAGAAGAAAAACAGCGTATGCTGGAAACGATGGGCTTCAAGACTTTTGACGATTTGATTGAAGCTATCCCGGAAAAATTAAGGCTGAAAGAACCTTTAGATTTGCCGGAACCGCTTTCCGAACTTGAAATCATGCGTCTGGTGCGGGAACTAATAAGCAGAACCCTGTCTGCTCAAGTTGCCAATTCCTTTTTGGGAGCCGGAGTCTATGACCACTTTATTCCTGCAGCGGTAGATACAATCATTTCCAGACCTGAATTTATGACTGCTTATACACCCTATCAGGCTGAAGTCAGTCAAGGCACTTTGCAAGCTATTTTTGAATTCCAGACTATGATTTGTGAATTGACCGGTATGGAAATTGCCAATGCCAGCATGTATGACGGTGCCACTGCAGCTGCGGAAGCCGTTTTAATGAGCGTTCGCAAGAATCATAAACAAAAAGCGGTATTAAGCGGGACACTTCATCCCGAATTTCTGAAAGTGATTAAATGCTATACAGAAGGAATCGGACTTGAACTTATTACCATTCCCGCCAAAGAAGGTAGAATTGACGCTGAAGCTTTTGCTTCCGCAATTGATGCTAATACTTCCTGCGCCGTAATTCAAACTCCCAATTTTTACGGCAATTTGGAAGAGATGTTTGAGCTGGAAAAAATCGTGCACCAACAGGAAAATTGCTTCTTGATTGCTGCAGTTGATCCAATCAGCTTAGCTATTTTTAACGCACCTTCCGAATACCGTGCCGATATTGTTGTCGGTGAAGGCCAAGCTTTGGGCAATCCTATGAACATGGGCGGTCCTTTATTCGGGTTTTTCGCTTCCAGCCTTGATTTGGCACGCTCAATGCCGGGGCGAATAGTCGGCGCCACTGTTGATGTTGAAGGCAAAAAAGCTTATGTTTTGACTTTGCAAGCCAGAGAACAGCATATCCGCAGAGAAAAAGCAACCAGCAATATCTGCTCCAATGAAGCTCTTTGCGCTTTAGCCGCTACAGTATATTTAAGTCTTCTGGGCAAAGAAGGCCTACGGGAAGTTGCTCTGCAGTCCTTTAGAAAAGCGCATTACTTAGCAAGTGAGATTTGCAAGCTAAACGGCTTTTCTTTAGCATATCCAAGAGCACCTTTCTTTAAGGAATTCGTAATTTCCACACCTCTTTCCGCAACCGAAATTATTGATAAATTGCTCAAGCGGAATATCTTCCCCGGCTTGGATTTAGCTGCATACAGAGAGCCTAATCAATTGATGCTTGCCGTTACTGAAAAGAAGCTTCGGGCAGACTTGGATGAACTGGTGCAAGCATTGAAGGAGGCGGCAAATGTCTAAAACCATATTTGAATTGAGCAGTTCCGGACGCAAAGGTTACACCCTTCCTAAATATGATTTGCCTTCCGATTTCCCTTCAGAAATTCCTCCGCAATACGACAAATTTCTCCGCAAAACCGATTTGCGCTTGCCTGAATGCAGCGAAATTGATGTTATGCGGCATTTTATCGAGGTCAGTCACAAGAATCATTTCATTGAAAAAGGGCTTTATCCTTTGGGTTCTTGCACCATGAAATACAATCCCAAAGTGAACGAAGCGGTAGCCAAAAATCCATGTTTTGCCGATCTTCATCCCTATCAGCCTGTGCAAACTTTGCAAGGTGCACTGGAAATTATGTATGAATTGCAACAAGAGTTGGGTGAAATTTCCGGAATGGCACAAGTGACTTTACAACCTGCAGCGGGCGCACACGGAGAATTTACAGGTCTGAAAATTATTCATGCCTATCATCAAGCCAACGGGAATCCTCAAAAAAGAAAAATTATCATGCCGGACAGCGCTCACGGCACTAATCCCGCCAGTTGCACTTTAGCGGGTTTTGAAGTTGTGGAATTGAAATCCAAACCTGACGGCAGAGTTGATATTGAGCATTTAAGGCAGATAGTCGATAATGAAACTGCCGGTTTTATGCTCACTAATCCCAATACCTTGGGCTTATTTGAAGCGCAGGTGGAAGAAATTGCCGAGATTATTCATAACGTTGGCGGCTTAATGTATATGGACGGAGCTAATCTGAATGCGCTTTTGGGAATAGTAAAACCAGGTAAAATCGGCTTCGATGTCATGCATTTTAATCTGCATAAAACTTTTGCCACTCCTCACGGAGGAGGCGGACCCGGTTCCGGACCTGTCGGTGTAATTGATAAATTAGTGAAGTTTTTGCCTGTTCCCATAATCGGCAAAAACGAAAGCGGCTATTTCTTTGATTATTCTCATCGGGAAACTTCCATCCAAAAGGTTCAAACTTTTTACGGAAATTTTGCAGTGATGATACGAGCGTGGGTGTATATTAGGATGATGGGTGCGCAAGGTTTGCGTCAGGCTGCCGAGCAAGCGGTGATAAATGCCAATTATTTGAAGTATCGGCTGACTCCTTATTATCATCTTGAGCATTCCGAACCCTGCATGCATGAATTTGTGGCAGACGGAACAAAACAGAAAAAAGAACATGGAGTTAGCACTTTGGATATAGCCAAACGGTTGTTGGACAAAGGTTTTCATGCTCCAACTATCTATTTCCCTTTGATTATTCCCGAAGCTCTGATGATTGAACCCACGGAAACGGAAAGCTTGCAAAGTCTTGATGCTTTTGCCGATGCTATGATTGAAATCGCTAAGGAAGCTGAAGAAAATCCCGAATTGCTGCACAGCGCTCCTTTGACTACTCCAGTTCGCAGAGTTGATGATGCCAGAGCGGTAAAGCAATTGGAGATAAAGTATAAATTTGAATAAAAGGATGCTTCCCGCAAAATTTGAACTGCGGCACAAGTTCCGAAGAGGATTATATAAGACAACCAATTGGATGATAAAGATTTGACAATTCGGTTGACGGCAAACATAAGGAAAATTATTTGCTCCGATTACATTATCTTTAGATCTGATTACAAACTTCAGGAGATACGATGAAACGTATAATAGTCTTGCTTATTATGCTGGCCGCAATGACTTTGGCAACAGCTCAACAGCTCAAGATTGCCTATGTCAATACCGACCAGATTTTATCCGGCAGCAATGAAGCTGCTGAAATTGCCCGCATTTATGATATGGAACGCACGGGGTGGATGAACCAAATTAAAGCTATGCGTGAAGATATCCAACAGATGGAGCGTAATTACGAAATTGATAAACTGACGAAGAATGAAGCAGCCAAAAAAGCAGCTCAAGATAAAATTGACGCTAAAAAAGCGGAAGCGGGACAGAAATTGGAAGAATACTTCGGGGACGGCGGTAAAGCTGAACAGAGATACAAAGAATTGATTGAACCTCTCACTCAAAAAATCACCACTGTTATCAAGAAAATTGCAGAAGAGGAAAACTATTCGCTGGTGCTTGATGTCAGTATGGGAACGGTTTTATACGCTTTACCAAGCATGGATATTACCGATCGTGTTTTGACTGAACTGAACAAAAATACGCAAAAACCTTCTGCCGAAACCTCTGCCGGCGCGGAAGTGTCTCCGAAAGAACAAACTTCACCGAAACCGTCTCTTAAACCTAATGAAAAAGAAGAAGTCTTCGGACCGAAGAAATAAGTATGCGCATTTTCCGACAAGCCTTAAATCCGGAAGAAATTGTCAAAATCACCGGAGGCGAACTCCTCAAACGCCATGATACTTTATTAAATCATGTTGCCGACCCTCAGGCTGCAGATGAGCATTCCGTTCTTTTTTTGGATAACGAAAATTATCTGCCTGCGGTCCTGTCTTCTTCCGCAGGACTGATCATTGCCCGCCATAAATATAAATCGGAACTGCTCAATCATTCCGCTAACCTTATTTTTACGGAAAACGCCTATCAGTCAGTATTGAAGCTGGTCAATTTCTGGTTGGAAACTGAGGATAAGGACTTTGTAACTTCAATCCATCCCGCGGCAGTGATTGCACCTGATGTCATTCTACCGGAACACTGCAAAATCGGAGCCTATGCCGTCATTGAAGCAGGCACAACATTGGGAGACTACACCATTATTGATCCCTTTTGCTATATTGGACAGAACTGTCGGCTGGGAGAGCATTGCCGTTTGTATGCAAAGGTAACTCTTTACGAAAATACAGAGATTGGCAATAATGTTATTATTCATTCCGGTTGCGTAATCGGCGCGGACGGTTTCGGTTATCTTTTACTGGAAGGCAGGCAGCAGAAAATTCCTCAAATCGGGCAGGTTATCATTCATGACAATGTAGAAATCGGCGCCAATACTACAATTGACCGCGGTACTATCGGTCCCACGATTATCGGAGAAGGAACAAAAATTGATAATTTGGTGCAAATCGGCCATAATTGCGTCATCGGTAAGCACTGCATTTTATGCGCTCAAGTGGGACTGGCGGGAAGCACAACTTTGGGTGACTATGTTTGTTTAGCAGGTCAAGTGGGCGTCGCAGATCATTTGACCATTGGTGAAGGTGCCGTTGTCGGTGCACAATCCGGGGTGTCTAATCATCTTCCTGCAGGCGGGAAATATTTTGGCTATCCGGCAAGAGATGCTATGCTAATGAAACGAATTATGGCTGTGGAAAATGATCTTCCCGAATTGATTAAATTCATGCACAAGCTGCAGAAAGATCGGAAACAGGAGTAAGAATGTCTGACAACAAACATACTATCGGAAAGGAAGTTTCTTATACAGGAATCGGACTTCATTCCGGAGAAATCACCACTATCAGATTTAAACCCGCCGGCAAAGATGAAGGTATAATTTTTATCAGAGTTGACCTTCCCGGCAAACCTGAAATTAAAGCTGACATAGATCATGTGGTTGACATTTCCCGCGGAACCACAATCGGTATTAAAGATGCACAAGTGGGCACGATTGAGCATGTCCTTTCAGCCGTCAAAGGGTTAAATATAGATAACATCCGCATTGAAATAGACGGTCCCGAAGCTCCTGTTGCAGACGGAAGCGCTCTCTGTTTTCTCAATTTGCTCAAAACAGCGGGGCTGGTGGAACAGGCTTCCCCGCGCGTCTATTTTGAATTTGACGAACCGATCAGTTTTTCCGCTCCGCAAGATAATGTGGATATCGTTATCGTGCCGTCCAACGAACTGAAAGTCACTTTCATGATTGATTACAAGCATCCCTATTTGGGAACGCAATACACTTGGCTGCCAAGTCTGGATTATTACGAAAAAGACTTTGCCGGCGCACGCACTTTCTGCTTCATCAACGAAATTCTGCAGCTCAAGGAAAAAGGCTTAATCAAAGGCGGCTCTTTGGACAATGCATTGGTCATAGCCGAACCGAATATGAGTGAAGAAGAACTGAAGCATTTGCAGGATGTTTTCGGTTATCACGAACCGGTTACAGTTTCCCCGGAAGGCATCTTAAACAATCATCCCTTGCGCTATTACAACGAATTCGTCCGTCATAAAGTCGTGGACTTAATCGGTGATATCGCTCTTTTGGGAATGCCGATAAAGGGACACATTTTAGCTGCCAGGTCAGGACACAAGACTAATGTGGAATTGGTAAAAAAACTGCGCGACCTGCAAAAGAAACACGATCTGCAGAAGATTTATCAGGTCAAGAAATCAAAAGATGTAGTCTTTGACGTGAATGCCATCATGCGCATCATGCCTCATCGCTATCCTTTTTTGCTGGTTGATAAAATAATTGAGTTTGACCCGAATAAGCGTATAGTCGGAATCAAGAATGTGACGATAAACGAGGAATTTTTCCAAGGTCATTTTCCCGGGCATCCTATTATGCCGGGTGTCCTCATTGTTGAAGGAATGGCACAAACCGGAGGAATCATGCTCCTCAATCAGTTGGAAGACCCATCCAATTATGTAGCCTATTTTGCCGCCATTGACAATGTAAAATTCCGCAAACCTGTTCTTCCGGGAGACACTTTACGCTATGAACTTACGGCTCTATCTTTGAAAAAAACAATTGCCAAAATGCGCGGAGAAGCGTATGTAGGTTCCGAAAAAGTTTGTGAAGGCGACTTTCTGGCACGAATTATGGAGAAATAGGAATGACTTTTATCCATCCGACCGCTATTCTTGACCCCGATGTCCAAATCGGAGAAGATTGTTACATCGGTCCTTACTGCCAAATCGGTCCGCGTGTTATTCTTGGCGATAGAACCCGCCTTGTTTCCAATGTCATTATCGGCAAAAACACCACTTTGGGCACAGATAACAAAATCTTTGCCCATGCGGTTTTGGGAACCGATCCGCAAGACTTGAAATTCGGCGGAGAAGAAACTTACCTGGTCATCGGAAACTTTAACACCATCAGAGAATTTGCCACAATCAATCGTTCCAACCAAACAGGCGAAGTCACTCATGTCGGCGATTACAACCTCCTGATGGAATATGTCCATATCGCTCATAACTGCCAAATCGGAAACCATGTTGTCATTTCCAATGCGGTAAATATGGCGGGACATGTTCACATTGCGGATTGGGCTAATATCGGAGGCTTGACTGCCATTCATCAATTTGTCCACATCGGGACTTATGCTTTTGTGGGCGGAGCTTCAGCAGTCAAAAAAGACATTGCTCCCTACACCAGAGGACAGGGGAATCCTTACAGAACTGTCGGCATCAACAGTATAGGCCTTTTCCGCAAAGGCTTCTCATCTGAGACAGTCGCTCAAATCAAACAAATTTATATGCTGTTTTACCAAAGCAAATTAAACACTTCTCAAGCTCTGCAAGCTGCTGCAAAGTGGGAAAAACTGACCCCGGAACAGCAAATCTTCGTCGACTTCGTCAAACATTGCGAACGCGGCTTATCCAATTGACCGCCCAAATGGGGTAGGATGTTAAAAATGTTTAGGAGTCCTTTTTGCCTTCTTAAACAATCAAGTGTCACAAATCCATAAGGCAAAACGGACTTCGGTTTATTCATCTGGTCAATCCAAATGGTGTGGAAATGAAATAAGGCGAACACAGGTTCACTCCCTACTATAATAACCCTTTTCTTATGTGCAACAATCTGCATAATTAGATAGCTACTGATAACCTATGACCTTATCTCCGAAGACTACACCAGATTTTGAGACATTACCACAATTCTTAAAAACCATTTTCCCTTCGTAATAATATATATGCTTTCCAAAATCTTCCCTCAAATTTTAAAATACTATAGGACTATTGACAAAATAGGCTCATTAATTATTAAAGTAAAAACCAAGCAGGGAAGTCTAAGGCTGAAAAAAATTATGCTATGACTTACTGCCAAAGGGTGGGACGGGAAACTGTCCTGCCTCCCGAATTTGGAAAGGTTGGAAGAATTGATGCAGAAAAAGAGTTTCTCCACAAGAGACTTATTACTCATTTGCTTATTGGCGGCTTTAGGATTGGCAATTAAGCCTTTGGTGAAGACGCTTACTCATTTGATTTCGACTCCGTTAGGCATTCCGGGCGGAACTTTAGGCGGCGGTTTTTACATGATGTGGCTTTCGTTGGCGCTTGCTTTTACTAAAAGATTCGGTGCCGCTACTTTAGTTGGTCTTCTGCAAGGAATTATTGTTTTGATTACAGGCTGGTTCGGCAATCACGGTGCACTTTCTCTTTTTACATATACATTTCCCGGATTGGCAATTGACCTTGTCGGCTTGCTTTACAAACGCTATACCAAACTTGACGGACAAATCATCTATTGTCTTCTTGCCAATCTTACCGGCACTTGGTTAGTGGGAATAATTATCATGAGCCTGCCCAAAGCTCCTCTCTATATAGCACTCGGCATGTCAATAATATCAGGTGTGATTGGCGGAGCGCTTTCTTACTTGATTTACAAGGAACTGGTCGTATTAAATCTGATAAAAGAAAAGGAAGAAATATGAAAAAAGCGTTAATTCCGCTAATTCTATCCCTATTTTTCTGTATCAGTTGCCTGAGCGGATTGGAAGTTTTTACTGCCGATAATCAAGAACATCATTACAGTTTGGAACAATTGAGAAAACAGCCTCTCACTTCTTTTACCACTACAAGATTTAAACATGAGCAAAATTTGGTGGAAAAATGGGAAGGCATCTATCTTCAGGCATGGCTGAAGGAAAACGGTTTTGAAAATTTTCAATCCATTCGTTTTGAAAGCAACGATAATTACATGGTTCGCATTCACAAAGCCGAACTGGACAGTATGCCGGGTTACCTTGTGCTCAAAAAAGACGGAAAGATGTTGGACAGCACTGAAGTCAGGATAATATTTCCCGCGCAAAGAGATATGTTTTGGGTGCGGGGAGTGGCAAGAATATATTTAGAAGACTTTCAACCTGCTCCGGCTCCGCGTCGTATTAATATATGGGAAGCTCAAAAAAGCGAATTCACTTTATACAATGAGCCGAAACCTTTCATAAAAATCAAGGGCTACAGCTTTGACGAAATTATGGAGCGGTTTTTCTGCTTGGATGCTGGCTCGGTCATTTTGTCGAGCAGAGACGGCCTAAAACTCAGGCTGGAATATCCGAAACATTTGAAAGGTGCAGTCTTGGCGGAACAAGCAGACGGAACTCTTAACTTAAAAAGTCCAGTAATTCCCGCGGGAATGTGGTTAAAAGATATCGTTTATGCTCAATGCGGTTCCGAAGCTTTGCTGCGTTACGATTATTTATACAAACTGCCGGCTTTGGCAAAATTGCTTGACTGGAAAGAGCTTGATTCCAAAGCAAAAATTTCCCGTTTCACTGTAGTCAAGACAGAAGTGCCGTTGGAAGAGCTTTACCAGCCTGACGCAAAACCTTTTTCCGCTGGTGACTGGATAGAATTGCCATAAATTTATGCTGGAGGTCAGACAGCTCGGAGTTCGCTATCCGGGACAAGATTTCCTTTTTCAAGACCTGTCTTTTCAAGTTTCGGAAGGTGAAGTTTTATGGCTGAGAGGTCCGAACGGAGCAGGTAAAACAACTTTGCTTTACGCCGTCAGCAATATAATTCCTTCTTCCGTGCAGGCTGAACGGCAAGGTTCAGTTTTCTTAACCGGTGAAAATATAACCACACTGCCGATAAATAAACTCATTCCCAAACTTTCCATCGTTTTATCCAATCCGGCTTGGGAACTGTTTTTCTCCACTGCAGAAGAAGAAATTCTTTTTGCTTTGGAAAACATGGGATTGCCGGAAAAGGAAATTGAACAAAGGCTAAAGACAGTCGCAGAGCAGTTTGAACTGATGCCGATGCTCAATGAACCTTCTTTGCATCTCTCTGCAGGTTGGCAAAAAATGCTGGTTTTGGCAGTGCATGCAGCAATCCGACCGCAAGTTTTACTCTTGGATGAACCTTTTGCCGGACTGTCTGATGAGAGTGTAAAGAAAGTGATTAACTGCTTAAAGGATTATTTGGCAAAGGGCGGCTGCTTAATTTTAGCGGAGCATTCCTCTGCCGTCGCAGAACTTGAACCGGTAACCTTAAATTTAAGTCTGCACTCCCTATGAAGCAATTATCAATCTCCTTGCAGGACATTTCCTTCACTTATGATAAGCACAAGGTTTTATTTGAGCACTTTCAGCTGGATTTGCCTTCCGATCAAACAATAGTGCTGAAAGGTGAAAACGGCGTCGGAAAATCCACTCTTGCTTGTTTGACGGCAGGCATTCTTAAACCTCATGCCGGACAAATAATTTATTCGGACGGTTCGGATATTTTAACAAAGCCGTCTCAGGTTGCGAACCAATTAGCTTTTTTGCGTCAGAAATCCGTGCAGAATATTTTGGGTGCCACTCCGAAAGAGGATTTACGGTTATGGCTTCTTTCCGATAAACAAGCGGAAGACAAAATCAGGCAAGCATTGGCAGCATGGCGAATTGCGGACAAAGCTTCTTCTCCGGTTTGGGAATTAAGCACGGGTGAACTTAACAGTCTCGCTTTGGCAGGTATTAATTTCTTCCCCGAACGCTATTGGATTTTGGATGAACCTTTTACCGGATTGGACAGTGAACATAGTGAGCAACTTATTGAAGCACTTAAGCAAAAGCGAACGATCAGTAAAGGGATGCTGATAATTTCGCATCAAACTGAACAATTGGAAGCTGTGGCAGACAAAATTTACCGTTTACTGCCCGAGGGCAAACTTCAATGCAGTCAGTAATTCATCCTTTAACAAAACTGCTGGCAGTCGTCCTGATTACAACTTTTGCCGTGGTGCAGCCGAATTTGTTATTGCTGACTGCTGATATTTGTTTCTGCCTGATTTTGTTACTGTTATCCAAACAATCGGGCTCGGATGCAAAGCGTTTGTGGAAATCTATTTTCCATTTTTTGCCTGTTGTAATCAGTATCTTTTTGCTGCAGGTGATTTTTACCCGCAAAGGAACGGCGATTTTCTCTTACGGGATATTAAAAATCACGAGAGAGGGATTAAATACATCAGTGAGGGTTTCTCTGCGCCTGCTAATTCTGCTTTTGGCCGGAGCATGGTTATGGCATCTTTCCACCCGCGATTTCAGACAGGCTTTCCGCACTTTACACATTCCTGAAACTATCACAGTAATGTTGATGCTGACTTTAAGATTCTTGCCGATGTTATCTGAAAAAATAAAGCAGAGCCTGCTTCAGCTCAGGCTAAGAGGCATCATTATGAAAGATATTTCCTACGGGAAAAGACTGATTGTTTATAAAAGTTTGATGCTGACGATTTTAGGCTGGACTTTGCGCGAACTTGATTTTCAAGCGATTGCTTTGGATGCCAGAGGTTTCAGAAACGGGCAAAAACACACTTTTTATCAACAACGCAATCTTGCTGCGACAGATTTTCTGGTTATTGGTTCACTGCTTGTTCTATTTGCTCTGCCTTGGATTTTATGACAAAGCTGAATTGATCAATTATTTCATCATCAAGATTATACGCCGTAACCTGCATCCTGCCTGAAACAGGTGTTAGAATAATGAAGCCGTGCGTTCTGCGAAACAGTATAGAATAATTATTCCTCGTCACTTTTTCGTAAAGCTGACCGCCCGCTCCTCCGAAAACTACATACTGCACACTGTCTTTAACCGACCTTTCATAGATATGATCGTGACCGGAAAAAACGGCAGCTACTCCATATTTGCTGTATAACGGTGCCAAAAGTAAATCAAAGCCTTGTTCGTAACTGTGCGGACCGGAACTGAAAACGGGATGGTGATGAATCATAACGATGGTTCTATCCCGATAAGTTTGGAGTTTTGAAACCAGCCAAATGTATTGAGGCGAACCGGGAGCAAGTTTCATGTTTGTATTCAAAATAATCCAAATTACACTGTCCCTTTCCACGCAATAATAAGTGAGAGAATCAACTTGAGGGAAATTTTTCAGGAACAGGCCTTTATCTCTGTCGTGATTACCGAAAGCGGAAAAGATTTCAGCCTCAGTTGTCAAAGGCTGCATGGTTGTAAAAAAAACATCAAAATCATTTTGACGGTTACCAGAATAGGTGATGTCGCCTCCGATAAAAACAGTCTGCGGATGAAAAGGAACAATCTTCTGCACGACTTGGCTCAAAACAGTATTATTGGATTGGCAATCGCTAAAGTAAGCGGAAATTGCAGAAGCTGAAGATACATAGGCAAAACTGCAAGTCAGTAAAGCAGCAAGCAGAATTGTCCGAAGCTTGATTTTCATTTCTATCGTTATTTTGAGATCAGGGCATCATATTCCGCTTGGAATTTCTGCAAATCCTGCCACGCATCCTTTTTCCATTGCGGATTTCTGAGTAAAGCTGCAGGATGATATGTTACATAGGCAGGTCTATCCATAAATTCATGCGGAACTGAGCGTAAATCATGCATGGGTGAGCTTGATTCCAACAAAGTTTGCGCTGCCACCAAACCCATAAAGAGGAAGATTTCCGGCTCAATGATTTTAATCTGTTCCTCTAAATAAGGCAAGCAGGCGAGGCGTTCTTCGGGAAGGGGATTACGGTTTCCGGGAGGTCGGCATTTAACTATATTGGTGATGTAGACATCTTCGCGTTTAATCTTGATTGCCAAAAGCATTTTGTCCAAGAGCTGTCCTGCCGGACCGACAAAAGGTCTGCCTTGTAAATTTTCCTGTTCACCGGGTCCTTCGCCAATTACCATGCAAACCGCATCAGGATTGCCTTCTCCGTAGACGAAATGCTTTCTGCCTTTATAAAGAGGGCAATTTTTACAATTTTTGTAAGCTTCGTAATTCCTGTTCAGCAGTTCTTGCTTTTCGGCAGGTGTATTTTGCGTTCGATATAATTCTTTTATTCCTGAAAGGCGCAGTTGGTCTATATACTGGATTATGGCTTGATTCATTTTCAGAAGTTAATCATCGTCCGAATCTGTATCTTCCGAATCTTCCTCTTCCCTATCTTCATCGTATTCATCTTCATTATAAGCGGGTTTATAGTTTTCGTCCTGAAAATTTTCCGCTTCATTTTCCGGCTCGTATTCTTCCTCTTCCTCTTCATACAGATTGCGTTTTCCGCCCGCTTCAAATTCTTCGGGGGTTAAACCCAATCTTTCCATTTCCGCTTTGCCTTCTTCAATATCCATGATGTAATCGGGAATTTCATTCTGAGCTATATGATCCATTGCCAGTTCCGTAATTTTAGTAGTGAATTTCTGCCGCACATAAGGAGGGAGGGAATTCAATCTGGCAATTTCCAAATTGGTTAAAAGGCAAAACATATAGTTCATATTTGTATGTTCGAGGAAGTATTCCACGCGTTTATTAATCATTATGTCTCCTTTTCGGATGCCTTATTGCACAAAGAGTAAGGCGATTTCTAAATATTTATTGTTCTTTTAAAAACTCTGTTTCCGGAAGAGAATATCTGTCAACTCTATTTTCTTCCGCTCTGATAATGGCTCGGACATCATCAACGGCAATATCCAGTCTGTCATTGATAACTAAATAATCATACAGCGGAATAGATTGAATTTCCGTGCGCGCTATCTGCAGACGCTTTTCAATTTCTTCGGAACTGTCCGTCTTCCGGTTAATCAGCCTTTCTTTCAAAATCTTTAATGAAGGCGGCATGAGGAAAATTTTGACATAGGGAATATCCTTACTGCTGATTTGAGCAGCGCCTTGGACATCAATATCCATAATTACATGCTTACCTTGAGCAAGACGGCTTTGGATATAGCTGATAGAAGTTCCGTAATAATGACCGGCAAATTGGGCATGCTCTAAAAAATCTCCCGCTTTGATCATTTGCTCAAAAGCTTCGCGAGAAACAAAATTATAGTGAATGCCGTTCTGCTCATACCCTCTGGGTGGTCTGGTCGTATAGGAAACGGAATATTCAATTTGGTTATTATCATTCAGAATTTCATTCAAGATAGTGCTTTTTCCGCCTCCGGAGGGTGCCGACAAGATAATCAGGAAAGGTGTTTTCCGATAGGGCATGAACTTTTGCTGATCAGACTTCTATGATTTTTTGATATTCGGCAGCGGTGAGCAAGTTTTCCAATTCGTCCGGATTGCTTAATTTGATTTTCAGCATCCAGCCTTCGTCGTAACAGGATTTGTTGATTAATTCAGGACTGTCTTCCAAGTCCGTATTCCTGCTTTCCACTTTACCGCTGACGGGAGAAATAATATCTTCTACAGCTTTTACTGCCTCAATGCTGCCGCATGGTTCAGCTGCAGAAACTTTTTTGCCTACTTCCGGAAGTTCCACATAGACGATATCACCTAATTCATGTTGAGCAAAATCAGTGATGCCGATTGTGGCTTCATCTCCTTCCACTCTAACCCACTCGTGACTCTCACTATAATATAAATCTTCAGGTATCAACATGTTAACCTCCCTTTATCTTCTGCTCTTGCAGAGTTGTCTTAAGTTTTTTCCTGCCTGTTTTATGTCAAGATTTATGAATTTCAGCTCTATTTTCATATTGTAGAAAGAAAAACTAAGAAAGCAATTAAAAAAATTAAAACAATCCGAAAAAAATCTTGACAGAATTAGTTAATAATTCCAAGATGTAATTAGCCTACAGACCCTACATAGAATGCCCTCCGAGCAGTGGAGACATCGCCCGATGTTCTCCACTGTTTTTTTATTGCATTCCAAGTTTGGTTTGTTAATTGATTAAAAGAAAGAAAACTAAATTTCTTTTTCAAATGGGAATTCCGGGTATCATAAAAATTGCTTAGGCTACAAAATTATTGAGCGCTTTTTGCTTTGAAAAAGGGAAAAATTAAAAAGATAGGAAACTCTTGACATCTGACAGTCCTAAGGAGGAATTGCATAGATGCTGAGTTGCAGGTGTATAGTGTAACGGCAGTATTTATTTGACAAAATTTTTAAGCCGAATTAAAAGATATTTTTTCGATTAGGCAGCTGCAGAAATGATAAAAGACAGGAGATAAATTTTGAGTTGGAAGACATTCGCATAGAGCATTTAACCAAAAGCTTTGACGGCTTCATTGCCGTTAATGATGTAAATTTAACCATTCACGAAGGAGAACTTTTTTCCTTCCTTGGTCCCAGCGGTTGCGGAAAAACTACTTTGTTGCGTATGATTGCAGGGTTTGAAACACCTTTGACAGGCAAAATTTTATTGGGCAACCAAGATATAACGCAATTACCCCCATACAAACGGCAAGTTAATACAATTTTCCAGAATTATTCACTCTTCCCGCACATGACAGTCTATGAAAATGTGGCTTTTGCCCTTAAAATCAAAAAATTGCCGCAATCGGAAATTGATCAAAGAGTGAAAGAAATGCTCCAATTAGTGCAGATGGAAGATCAGGCAAACAAATATCCCGGCACGCTCAGCGGCGGACAAAAACAGCGGGTGGCAATTGCTCGCGCTTTGATTAACAAACCCAGGGTTCTGCTTTTGGATGAACCTTTGGCCGCTCTTGACCTCAAACTAAGACAGCATATGCTGATTGAATTGATGAATATTCACGATGCAGTAGGCATCACTTTTATTTATGTCACTCACGATCAAGGTGAAGCAATCAGCATCAGTGACAGGTTAGCGGTAATGAATCACGGCAACATAATTCAAAGCGGTCCCGCAGATGATATTTACGAACGCCCCGACAGTATTTTCAGCGCCTATTTTATCGGTGAAACCAATCTCCTTCCCGCAGAAGTAGTTTCTTTGGAAGACGAATATGTGGGGTTGAAATGTGACGCAGGCAACGGAGAAAGCTTTGAAATTGACAGCACCTATCATTTCAAGCCGGAAATCGGTCAGAAGCTTACCGTTTCTTTGCGCCCGGAAAAAATTGCCATTTCTCGTCGCAGACCTCGCGAGCAGGAAGATATAAACATCGTGCACGGTGTGATTGAAGACATTCTCTATTTGGGAACGCATACTCAGTATATAGTAAAGGTCGGAAACTTGAATTTTCGCGTGTTCAGTCAACACAAACGAGTTTATTTTGACGATGCGGCTTTGGATTGGGAAGAACCTGTCTGGCTTTTTTGGCATGATACCGATTCGTGGTTAATAGATGAAGTGGCTCCTGCTGAACTTGATGCGGGCGATGTCAATGTGTTTGATGTCCCCATTCAAATGTCACGCAATTTAAAACGACAATCTCATCAGGAATGAATCGTTCACAGGCAATCGCCTCTTCCAGTGTATTGGAACAAAGACAAATAAAAGCACGCAATTGGCAAAGCTGGTTGCTTTCTGCACCTTCTTTGTTTTGGCTGATTCTATTTTTTGCCGTTCCCTACCTAATTGTCATTTTATACAGTGTATTGACGCCCGATATTTACGAAGTTAAGTTCGCATTTTCTCTCGGTTCCTATCGCGAAATCTTCCGCGGAACATACTGGATACCCTTCTTTTTATCATTTCGTCTGGCTTTACTTACAACCTTGATATGCCTTTTGGTTGGTTATCCGGTTGCTTATTTAATTGCCAGAAGCAGCGAAAAATGGAAGAACATACTCGTAGTCTTGATAATCATTCCTTTTTGGACAAATTTCATTATCCGCATTTTTTCCTGGCGCATTTTCCTTTCCACGAACGGAGTAATGAATGAAGTTTTGCTGGCGTTGGGCTTGATTTCATCGCCGTTGGAAATCATCAGAACGGATTGGGCGGTAATCATTGTAATGGTATATGTTTATTTGCCTTATATGATTTTGCCTTTATACAGCGTAATTGAGAAGCTTGATTTTTCCTTATTGGACGCAGCCATGGATTTGGGAGCAAACGAAAGGAAGGCTTTTTTTAAAGTTACGCTTCCGCTTTCGCGAGAAGGAATTTTTGCCGGTTCCATTCTTGTGTTTATTCCCGCTTTGGGAACATATATCATCCCTCAATTGATGGGCAACCAAAATTCGCTTTACATAGGCCAAATAATTACTTACAAAATTAAGAATATTCCCCGAAATTGGCCTATCGCTTCGGCATTGTCTTTGGTCATGCTGATTATTATTGCGGCAGTTTTACTCATCCTATATGCTTTTTATAGACATCGTCAAATCAGGAAAATGGATGAAGCCAAATAAAATATACCACAATCTGAACTTGACGATTTTTACTTTAGTGATGGTCTTCCTCTATATTCCCATCCTGATTTTGGTCGTCTTCAGCTTTAATGACAGCAAAATTGTCGCAAATTGGCAAGGCTTCACCTTTAAATATTACCTTTTGCTCTTCAAAAATGAACAGATTAAACTGGCTTTTGAACATACGATTTTGATTGCGGTCTCAGCTACAGTAGTTTCAACTGCTTTGGGTGTTTTGGCAGCATTGGGACTGGAAAACAAACGCTTCACAGGCAAAAAATTTCTCACTACTTTGGTCTATATCCCTTTAATGATGCCGGATATTTTAATGGGAGTGTCCTTAGCGTTACTCTTTAATTTCTTAAGAGTGGGAACGGGAATGGTGACAGTGTTCATAGCGCATGTCACTTTTTGCTTGTCATACACGGTAATAGTAATTCAGAGCAGACTGGAAGGTTTTGACAATTCTTTGGTGGAAGCGGCAATGGATTTGGGGGCAAAGCCTTGGCTCATTTTCTGGAGGATTAAATTACCTCTGATAATGCCGGGAATTGTAGCAGCGGCACTTTTGGCTTTTACTCTTTCTCTGGATGACTTTATTGTAACTTTCTTCACTTCCGGAAGGGGTTTTGACACTTTACCCATCTATGTGGAAGGAGCAATAAGACGCGGAACAATCACCACCATTAACGCCCTCTCCACTTTAATGATCGGCTTCACTCTAATTTTGGTTGCCGTCACCAAACGCGCCCGTAAGTTCTTTTTCTAAGCCTCTTGCGAACTATCTCGAAATTCCCTTTTTTCAATTTTTTATTGAGATAAGCAAGATTATCTAATAAATTGATTTAAGTATTCCACCAATTCAAATATCGTAGTCGATGGATTATCTTTAGCCGGATTGACAGGATTATATGACGATAACAATTTCTTGGCATTTTTAATCGCATTTTTCTGCTTATCCAATAGTTTTTCATACATAGCGGGATCATTTTTATTATAATTCGATTTCAATAATTTATTGAGCTTTTCAATATATTGTTTTCTCGTTAGGGCTGTATCGATATATTCAAAATGAAGCAAATACCACAATTCAAAAGCTTCGTTTGAATAGGCAACTTTAAATCCGTTATTTTTAGCCATTAAAATAGCAGTATTAAAATTGGCAGCAGGAAAATCATCCTTATCAAATACGCACCAAATAACAGGGTTCACGGGTTCTTCCCCATATTTTTCTTTGTAATCATAAATTACTTGTTTTACTTTGTTCTGAGCCTCATTAATTAAAGATTTGGTGTTTTTCCCTGTTCCTATAACGGTAAGAATTTTGGTAACATGTAAGGGAAATTTCTTAAAATATGCGGGTTCTGTTTTTTCGCCTTCGGTAATTATAATAATTAAATCCGGCGGGATATTCCTAATGTTTTGTCTTTTCTGATGCAAATTCATTGTTAGCCTGCTAAAATCCGATAAATTTTTATTTTACCTTTTTAAATAACTCGGTAAAATCGGAAAAATTAACAAACGGTATAGCACCATATTTTCCTTTGATATAATCTTTACGGTATGATGCATCTTTTCTGATAGATCCTTTTGGCATTTTATACTCTACCAATGAATAAAGGTCAGTGGCATAATGCGAATCTTTTTCCGTAAACCATATTTCATCACGCCTAAATTTATCTCTGTCCAGATGACAAGTATCGTGAGTGGTAAAGACAAATTGCGCATTCCCTTTATTCGTTTCGGGAGACTGGAACAATTTAATAATAATTTTGGTCAGTTCCGAATGCAGACTTGCGTCTATTTCATCAATAAACAAAATATCATGGTTTGTTAAAGTCAGGTAAAGAATTCCGGCCAGACTAAAAAACTTTTGCGTGCCCTTGGATTCCTGTTCAGCCATATCAAAATTTTCAATTTTATATTTTTCCTCCTTAGGATCGTAATAAATATGCTCTGTTGCAATATTATAGACATTTACATCACCGTCAGGAGATATTTGCTCAATCATATCTTTCAAAAAAGGAGGAATCCTGTTGAAATCCAATTTTCTGTCCTTAATTTGAAAGTTAGAAATTGCCAAGTCAGACTTGATAATAAATTCCTTAACCCATTCTTCTGGAACTTTCCCTTGCTTAATAAGATTAATGGTCAGAACGGGATCAAATTCATTATCTACAAAAATATGCAATTTACTGAACCACTTAAGAATTTGAGTTGAAATCTCTCCGTTAAATTGATCCAATAAACTAATTAGTAAAGCATTATCTCTCAGCAGGTTAATTACTTTCTTATCAGCCTCCTTAAAAGTTGGATGAAATTTATACTTATCATTTTCGCGGAAAAATAAACATATTTCTCTGGCTCTGGCAATATCTTTTTTACTGTATAACCATTCTTTTTTAACGGCATTTTGATCCGCGCAAAATCCATATCTGTAAAGTATTTCCCCACTAAAAAGCACAACTTCAAATTCGGAGGGCTGCTGCTTCGTTTCAGAATCAAGCAAAAAAGGTTCAACGGGAATTTTATTCCCGGATTGCATCCTCTTTGCAGAATTTAAAACAAAACTTCGCATAAAACCTAAAGCTTTTATCAGATTACTTTTCCCGCTGGCATTAGCACCGTAAATTACACTGGTTTTTAGTAAGCTAAATTTGCCTTTTGCAAAAGTATGATCTTCATGCTCTTTATTTGGAACTCCAACTAAACTGAAAGTAACTCTTTCTTTAAATGATTTATAATTGGCTACACTGAATTCTACTAACATAATTACATCTCTCTTCTTTATTTTTACATCTAAATTATATTTTTTACATATATTGTCAAGCATTTTTGCAAAATAATCACAAAATAAACCCATAATTATGCAATATTCTGTTATAAAACTGCTTTCCGCCGTTACCTTTAATTTTTATATATCTGCTTCTTGCCTTTAAAGAATGTTGCACATAGGAATGGACAATAGATATATCTATATTTTTCTTAACAAATATCATACGCATATTATTTTAGTTCCATAATTAATAAGGAGCTATCATGGAAAAAGAAATTATCACTCTTGCCGATCAAGAGATTAATGAGCGCATAGAAAATCATGAGCATTTTCTTAAACACATAGAGAAATTATTAGATTGAGAGAAATTAGATCAATCCTCAATCAGGTAGAACTTAAACTAGATTCCGTAGTGGGCATAGATGCTTACTCGGCTGACGTTATGTTTCGGATTATGTTGATTTAATCCTGGTCCACTCTTTCAGATTATCAGATGGAAGATCAGCTTATCTGCAATATGATGTTCTTATGGTTTAGTCATTTGAGTATGGATAATCCTGTTCCAGATCATTCGACGATAAGCAGATGGCGTTCCGGATTTTGGGAAAAGGGCACAAAAAGATAGAAATTAGAGGTTATATAGGGGTAAAAAGGCAAAAAAAGAGCAAAATATACTCTTTTTCTGGAAAAATTGCTTTCTCAGCGAGCAAATAACCCCTAAATATTTAATGCCCTAATTATTCAACGGTCTTTCAGAAAACAGGGTCAGCGCAAAACTATATCTGTCAGAGCCAATGGAGAAAATCAGCGGAAATCTGAAAAGGGCTATACCATTTACAGCAAATCGCGATTGGCTCTATTCCGTTACAATAAGGTAGTTTATTTTGAAAAAGAACTTGCCTAAAATTTATAAGATGAAAAGAATGCAATTAGTTGCTTGGCCTTATATAGATTGTGAGTAACGAGGGATATCAGATGCCCTCAAGTAACCTGAGAAACAATGAGTTGGAATTTACACCAACATTTGGGACTCAACTTTTTGTTCTCAACATTGTTTAGGTTTTGAAATAAAACAATATAAAAAAAGAGAGATAATGAAAAAGCTGTCCATACTACTAATAGCTATTATGTGTGTAGTAAACATGTTATGCAAAAAAGCAATTGAGTACCTTCCACCTCCCCCCATTGAAATCGTTGTTCAAATGAATCCAGATAAGGTATACTTATGTGAAGGAGAAGCAGCAACGTTTGCTATAACTCTCACTGTTGACTCAACAAGAATTACGAATATGGATTTTCAAAGGCAGTACATAATGTTATCCTCAGTAAGAGCTAATACAGAGTATTCTAATTTATGGGTTACAACTACTGACGTTGATAGCAACACAGTGTTTTACTTAAGAGATTTACCCATGACAAAATCATTTAGTATAAAAATGAAACGCATATCAATAACTCCTACTTTTAGCTTTGCTATCATAGGACTACTGAATGAAAATGAACAGAATGTAAAAATGCAGATTTATCAACTAGGTAACTGGAAATGTATTCAATATAGTACTTATTCTGACCTTATCCCCGAAATTTACACCACCGGAAGAGTGACACATTGGAAAGCGAGTGTCGTTTCTTTCCGAGCACAAATTTCCCGCTTTGCAGCAGGAGCTTGCAAGGAGAATTTGTTGTTCAGAAAAAACTTAATCGAGATGTGGAGCAGCTAATGCGTAGCAGAGATAACTTCACCCGGAAACTTATTCACCGGGTGGCAGATACCTCAATCTCAGGCATCAGAGTAGCCGGAGAGCGAACTGATATAGCCAAGTACCATAACTTACCGGAATTCATTGTCTGTGACAACGGCCCCGAATTCCGCAGTTCAGTAATTTTCAAATGGTCTCAGGACAACAAGGTCGAACACAACTTCACGCCCCCGAGAAGCCTCAACAAAACGCTTATGCAGAAAGCTTCAATGGCAAGTTCAGAAAAGAATATCTTGACTTGAATTGTTTCGGAGATTTATTGAAATAAGAGATGTGATTATGAATTGGCGGTTAGATTACAACCAAAATCGTACCCACAGCGCTCTTAACTTCATGCCGCCGGTAAAATTCCGAGAACACTATGAAAACAATGTCGATAGCAAACGTGTCACCTTACACATGGTGTAAAAAATGGGACATGGTCAATTCTATCACAGATTCCAAGAAAATGGACTATTACAGAAATCAAGAGGAATCATTCAATTTCAATGAAGCAAATGATAAGCAAAATAACTAAAGAGAAGCGTTACCCGACGACTATTTTATTGCTTATTTTGGTGGGAATCTTCCTTATAATCCTCAATTTGAATTTGTCTATTCTCTACCCAATGACAATGTTGCTGGATGCCTGGGCAACTCCACCCCATGAAGGAATGGTGAATAAGCTCTTATGCGACACTCATTACACTTTTGAGTTTGGTTTTCCTGTCTCTAACGTCAGTATTACTAGTAATTGACCTTATCCCTGAAATTTACACCAACATTTGGGAGTCAACAAATTCTGCACCTACGAAATATAATTTCACCTTAATTATTCAACGACTTTAGATAGTAAATTCCTGCCATTTTTCACAGTATTCTCTTCCCTGTATTTAACGGGGGGTCAACGTGGGCTAAGCCTCCGTTAACCCCCCGTTAACCCCCCGTTAATCTTAAGAGCCGATAGGGGAATTAATTGCCATAGAAAGAGTTATGAAATACAGCGAAAAAAGCTCTTTTAGGAGGATAAAAAAAAGAAGTTGGAATGTGGAAAAAACCTCTCCAATAATGGAAATAGAGCGTGAAACGGGAACAAAGTTGGTTGAATAGTAAGGCAAGATAAGGGGAAAAGATTATTTGTCGTTCTGCTCTTTTTCTCGTTGCAAGTCTTTTTTCCGCAAAGTTTCCCTCTTATCGTAGCTCTTTTTCCCTTTTGCCAGAGCGAGTTTTACCTTGCAGAGGCCTTTCTCGTTAAGATAAAGTTCCAGCGGAATGAGGGTCATGCCTTGTTCTTCCACTTTTGTTTTCAGGCGTCTTAATTCGTAACGATTGAGCAAAAGTTTGCGTCTGCGCTCAGGCTCATGGTTAAAAAAAGAACCTGTTTCCCACGGACTGATGTGTAAATTATAGAGCCAACATTCCCCGTCTATGATGCGGGCATAACTGTCTTTAAAACTGACTTTGCCCGCACGAATAGATTTGATTTCCGTTCCCGTGAGCACAATTCCCGCTTCCCAAGTTTGGAGAATGTAATAATCGTGCTCCGCTTTGCGGTTTTTTATAGATTTCATTTCACTTTGGCAATGTTGATCAGTTTTTGATAATAGCGGGCTTTTTCTACAAGTTCCGTTTCGTCCAATAAAGTTAACCGCTTATTTTTATAGACGAGCGTTCCGTTGATTACCACATCACGCACCGCTCTTCCTCCCAAAGCATATACGACTTGCGAATAAGGATCATATAAAGGCTGTCCTTCAACGCCGTTGCAATCCATAATGACAAAATCCGCTTTCTTCCCGATTTCCAAAGAACCGAGCAGTTTATCTTTACCAATTGCTTTGGCAGCATCAAGCGTAGCCATTCTGAGCAAGATTTCTGCAGTCAGAAAAGCGGGATCGTGAGCCAAAGTTTTCTGCACTTTGGCGGTGAAATCCAATTCGGAAAGCAGATCCAAATTATTGTTGCTGGCAACACTATCAGTTCCGAAAGAGCAGAGAATGCCGCGCTCAATATATTTTTTCAGGGGCGCAAAACCGTTTGCCAACTTGGTATTGCTCTCCGGACAAAGAGCTATGGCAACATTATTTTTATGCTCTGCCAAAAGTTCAATTTCCTCATCCTGAAGCCATATACAATGCGCTAAAATTAATTTTTCTTGCAGGAGCCCAAGCTCAGCTAAATAAAAAACGGGCAACTTACCGAAATGTTCCAAGCTGTAAGCGGATTCCCATTCCGGTTCAGCTAAATGTATATGAAGAGGAAAGCCGTAATGATCTGCCATTTCAGCACATTTAATTAAGGCGGAACGGGAAGCGGTATAGATGGAATGCGGTGCCAAAGCAATATCTATGAGCGGATTATCCTTGAATTTATCCCTTACTGTCAGAGCTCGCTGTTTGACTGTATCAAGTTCTTCTTCAGATTTTGCCGCAAGAACAGGCTCTCCTAATAACCCGCGAACTCCGGCTTTTGTCAAAGCCGAAGCTATTTGTTCAGTTTTGAAATACATATCGTTAGCGAAAGTGACCCCGTTTTTAATCAATTCCGCTGCTCCGTGCAAAGTGGCATCATAAACGAAATTTGGATAGTGATTTCCCCTATCTGCAACGAATTGTTGCTCCAAGGGCCAAATATTTTCCTCTAACCATTGATTTAAAGGCAAGTCATCTGCAACCCCTTTGAAATATGACATCGGAAGATGAGTATGCGCATTAATCAAGCCGGGAAGGATAATACAGCCGCTTGCATCAATAATTTGCCCGGATTGATAGTGGGCGGAAATAGCGTCAGTTGTGCCTATGTCCGCAATTTCGCTTCCTTTAATCGCCAAAGCTGCATCCTGAAAAATACGATGCTGGGCATCCATAGTCAATATCAGAGCATTTGTAACCAGCAGAGAAACGGGCTCCGCTTGCTTTTGATTCATTTGCGTTTCGGGCATTTTATTTTCCTAAACCATTTAATCAGCGTTGGTTATTCTTTTGTTATTTCACTTTGCACAAAAACTTGTCAGGGGAGAAAGCCGGTTACTTCTCCGTCCGGAATTTGCTTTAATTTGCCTCCGTCATTCAAGTCACGACAAGGTCCTGCTTCAATTTTACCGCTGTCCGTATAGCCTCTTTGTTCCCAAAAACCGGGAATGTAATGGTCCAAAAGTTCAATTTTAACAACGCTTTTGGCTGATTTGTAGCCCCATAAGTAAGGAACAAAAGCACGAACGGGTCCACCATAATCTTCCGTTAAGGGCTCTTGGTCAAATTCCCATGCCAGAAGCGTCTTTTCTTTTTCGGCAATTTCAATCGGGATGGAAGTATCGTAGACCATGCCTTGCGACCAGAAACGGACATATTTCACCGTCGGTTTGGCTTTTGCACTGCTCAAAATATCCGCCAATTTTACCCCGCCCCAATTGCCTTCAACCGACCATCTTGTGACGCTGGTCAATCTTGCTTTCACAACGGTTTTCGGCATTTTCTGCAAATCTTGCCAAGTCAAAGTTGTCGGATTATCGCATAAACCGGTAATTTCAATCTTCCAACTTTCCCTGTCTAATTTGCCGGGATGACCTTCCGCCCAAAAAACAGGAGTATTCAACATTGCCAATTTACTCGTTTGCATAGAATCTTCCTTCGTTTTGTCTTGCTGCTTTCGGCCTGCACAGCTAAACAGCATACAGGTCAAAAGCAATAAAGCCGTAAGAAATAACTTAGAATAAATCGCCGTTCGGTTCGCTTTCTTCTTCCTCATAATAAAGGAACATATTATCAAGAAGATCGGTGGGAGTAATGGAAAAAGTTTCTTGTTTGTCCGCAAGTTTTTCGGCAGTAGCGCCAAGATAATAAGCTGCCGTTCCTGCAGCCTGTTCGGGAGAAAGTTTTTGAGCTAAAAAGCCTGTAATCATTCCCGCTAAAACATCTCCGCTTCCGCCTGTGGCTAAACCGTCATTCCCCTTTGCGTTAAAAAACATGTAGTCGCCGTCGCAATACACTGAAGTTGAACTTTTCAGCAGGACTTTGACTGCATTTGTTTCCACATAGTTTTTTAACACCTTAAGACAATCTTTTTGCAAAGCCGACATCTCTGTTTGAGCCAAACGGCAAAATTCTCCCCAATGCGGAGTCAAAATCATTTGTTTGTTACCCAGCTGCTTTACAAGTTCGGGATGCAAAGCCAATGTATTAAGACCGTCCGCATCAATGACGCCTGGTTTGTTCCATTCACTGACAAGATAAGAAAGCAGATTGTGTGTATAATCAGAAATTCCGCAGCCGGGACCAACGAGCAGGACATCAAATTTTTCCAGTTCTTTACTCAAAGCTTCCGCATCAATAGTGTCCTTTCCGGATAGAGGAACAGGTTTTATCATTACTTCATAAGGCTTATTGGCGTAAAACAGCATGTTATCGGGATGACAAAAGATGGTAACAAGTCCGGCTCCTACTTTAAGTGCAGCTTGAGCAGCCATAAATGCGGCTCCTGTCATTCCCGGCGAACCTGCAAAAATTGCAACCCTGCCGTAGTCTCCTTTATGAGAAAATTTATACCTTTCAGGAAAAACTGCATTTTTTTCATCAAGCAGATAAGCCGCCCCTTCAATTTCTAATAACATTGAAGGGATACCGATTTGAAGAGTGCGTAAAATGCCGGAATATGCTCTGCCTTTCCCCAATAAGTGACCAGGCTTCAAAGCTTCCATGGCAAAAGTAATATGAGCAATAAAAGCCAATTCAGCTTCACCGGTGTCTGCATTTACGCCGGAAGGAATATCCAAGGCTACTTTTATTTTGTCCAAGCCATTAACTTCCTTGATCAACTCAGCTGTAGGTCCGGTTATTTTTCCTTTGAAACCGGTCCCATAGATGGCGTCAATAATAACGCCCACATTCTCTAATTCTTCTTTGGCGGCTCTCCTGCTATTAGGATCGTCCCAATTTATTATATCTATATTCAACTTTTCACAAATCTGCTTGTTGACGAGATTATCCAAACTTATCTTACCTTCACCGGTAGTAATTATCGTGACATCATAGCAGAAATAATCGAGCCACCGAGCTAAAACATAACCGTCTCCTCCGTTGTTGCCGGTTCCGCAAAGTATTGCCACGCCCAAATACATAACATCTTTAAAGCGACAGTCTAACATTTCCGCGCAACTTCTGCCGGCATTTTCCATCAGTATTCGTGAAGAAATGCCGATTTCTTCCATAGTAACTCTTTCCACGCGTCTCATTTGATCTGAGGTTGCAACAAAATTCATTTTACCTCCTTATTTTCTTGATACATATGCAGCATAATTTCAATCGTTGTTCCTTCACCGGGCGTGCTTTCTATAACTCTGATTCTGCCTTGGTGATATTCTTCTACGATGCGCTTAGCTAAACTAAGACCAAGACCCCAACCTCTGTTCTTGGTCGTAATTCCCGGCTCAAAAACCTTTTTCCACATAGAATGCGGCATTCCTTTTCCTTCATCTTTGACATGGATATACACCCGAGGAGCTTGAGCAATGGCTGTAATTGTAATATTGCCGCCTTTAACTCCGATGGCGTCTATGCAATTTTTGATCAGATTTTCCATCGTCCACTTGAACAAATCCGCATCCATCATTACTTTCGCTCCCTGCAAATTACCAGTGTAACTGATTTCTATTTTGGAGCTTTGGTGCGGTAAGCGTTCCTTATAATAATCCACTATTTCCGAAAGCTGACTGTCCAAATCGCAAGGCTCAAGTTTAATGGTGGAGCCGACTTTACCGAAACGGGAAGCAATATCCTTTAACTTATTCAAATCAGCTTCCATCCATTCCACCAATTGATCAAATTCTGCTTCGTTTTGAAATCCGTGAGGATGCGCCTTCAGATAATCCACCCAACCCACAAGAGAAGTGATGGGCGTCCCGAATTGGTGAGCAGTTTCTTTGGCTAAACCAATCCAAAGCGAATCTTTTTCCGAGCGCCTTAACAGCATAAAACCGTAAAAGGCAAAAAAGATAACAAATGCCGCCAAAAATAGTTCCAAATAAATCAAATATGGAATCCGGGCTAAAGAAGGAGAGGAAGTAAAATAGACATACCCCAGACTGTCCGATTCATTTGTAATGGGAATTTCATACATATCCTTGGTGCGTTCCCGCAAACGGATCTGCTGCTCCAAACTCAAATCATTATAGCTCTTGTTTTCCGGCAAGTCTATATTGCGCCAGTAAAGAGGAATTTTAGTGCGGTCAGTTACAATGATTGAATAATCAATTTTCTTTAAAAATTCTTGAAAAGAAATCGGACGCTGAAAATAAGCATAACCTAAAATCTGGTTGCGATAACGAATGGGAATGGAAATCATGGTCGCCAAATTTTGCATGAGGTTCTGTTGGTCTTCCTCATTGAGTTCGGCGAAAGAAACACTGTCCGGAACTGATATATGATACCAAGCCGTAGGATGATTTTTATTATCGGTAATGATGATGGGAATCTTAATTCTGGGCATAAATTCAGTATTCAGATAAGTCCACATCTTTTCCTGATAATTATAATCACCCGCTACGGAAAGATATTGCACCAAAACTTCAGTTAAAAGTTGAGTGTTTTCCTCAGCTTTTTTCAAATAGCTGTCCGTATAAGCTATATATTGAGCAAACAGCCTCGGGACAAATTGCTCATCGCGTTTGGCGTTGCGAATCAGAACCTGAGTGTAGACTCCGACAAAAAGCAACAATGCTATTAAGCCGACAATCAGGTATAGGCGATAAACGGAAAACCTATTAAGACTTTTTAGCCTTTTCCCAGAGGGTGTCAAGCTCTTCAAGCGTGGCTTCATTGATGTCCTTCCCGTCAGAACGGTATTGCTCTTCAACGGATTGAAAGCGTTTTGTAAATTTACGCGTAGTCTCTTTGACTGCAGCTTCCGCGTCTATATGAAGTTTGCGCGCAAGATTGACAACGGTAAAAAGCACATCACCGATTTCTTCTCTGATTTTCTCCTGGTTATCCTCCTCCAATGCTTCATTCAGTTCGCCAATCTCTTCCTGCAATTTATCCAAAACCGGATGATGATCTTCCCAATCAAAACCTACGGATGCTGCTTTTTCCTGAGTGCGTTGAGCATAAATCAATCCGGGAAGATTACGAGGGATGCCATCCAGCACCGAACTCCGATCTGTCTTTTCCGCTTGCTTAATTCTTTCCCAATTCATCTTTACCGCATCTGCATCTGTAAGTTCAAGGTCGCCAAATACATGCGGATGCCGTCTGATCAGTTTAGCGTTAATATTCTGCAGCACGCTGTCTATATCAAAGCGCTTTTCCTCAGCTGCAATCTGGCTCTGAAATACAATGTGCAGCATCAAATCACCCAATTCTTCATTCAGGGCGGAATAATCCTTTTCCTCTATTGCCTCCACGGCTTCATAGAGCTCTTCTATGAAATTCGGAACCAAACTTTCCGATGTCTGTTTCAAATCCCACGGACAACCTGATGCTGGTTCCCTTAATCTGGCAACAATCTCAACTAATTTGTCAAAAGACTGCATGTTTCCTTCTTATTTTACCGAGTTTTATTTCTTTTTTTACTATATCCCGAAAAGCCTTCTTTTGACAAGATAATTCTTCATTTCAAATATCGAAAATGCCAAATTAAGCTTTTTTTCAAAGTGTTGTAACCACCTGAGATAAAATCCCTAAAGGAAAAATAGATTTTAACCTTTATTGGCGCTTGTTTTTGTTGACAAAAGGCTTTTCCGTTTATTAATGGCACATAACGTATTGTATTGGCGGTAGTTTAGACGAGTATGAAGTTTTTTCATTGCGAAATTAAGCGGTTTAAAGAAATCACTCCTCAGTTATGTGCAATCTGTCCAAGGATAGATCGTTGCCGTGCTTTCCGCTTATACTTTCGCGAAAACAGCGTCGAATACATTAACTTTGTAACCAGAATCGTAGAAAAATTCCCCGATAAATATCAATTGGAGGTTCTCTTCATGGCTGAGAAACAAACCTTTGTCCAAATTGTTGATCAAGAAACCGGCATGGTAGAACGCATTGCCGATTTGAAGGAAATTGAAGCTTTATCCGTGGAGGATAAATTAGCTTTGGCTCGCAACAAGACACTTTATGTGGTCTCCCATAAATTGGAGCCTGTCATCAAAGTGGAAATGAAAAAAGTGAGTCTGGCACCGGTAACTTACAAACAGGAAACTCCCCAAGATACAAAAACGCAAGTTGCAGCTCAGACCAAAACTCAACCTGTAACAAAAAAAGAGGAAAAACCTGTCAAAAAAACTGAAATTCCGCTTTCAACACCGGGAAAAGGAAAACCTAAAAAAACGCGATAACTTTCAAGATATAAAAGAGTTATTATCGGTTTCGCAAAAAAATCCTGTTCAGATTTTGCCATTTAATTTTATTGGCAAAATTTAAGTAAGCTGATAAGATTGTAAGGGTTAGCCTGTGTAAGGAGGAGACAAAAATGTTTATATTAGAGGAAAAACATCTGGAAGCAGCAAAGCAGATTGCTCTTAAACATCGTCACAAAAAAAGCTGTGACCGCTGTTACGATCGCGGCTGGATTGGCGTAAGCGATCAAAATCTGCTCATTCTTTGTCCGAAATGCGTGGATAGAGACGCTGCCTTGGAAGAATGGAAAGCTTATGTCAATGAAAATGAAGAACTGAAAGAACATTTCAGCGAATTATTTGAAGAAAAGCCGGTTGAGGAAGAAGGAAAAGAAAAAACTTTGCCCCATGAACAAAAGAAACTTCATCCTAATCCGATGAAGCAAACTTTTGTCCCTGGCCAGAAACGCACCGGTCTAAAAAAAGTATAATTCCAAAAAGTAATTGTCAATACATACATTTACACATAAGAAAAATAATAACGGGAACACTGATGTATAAACCTTTGGATCTGAAAGAAAGCTCCGCACAATTAGAAGCTGATTTAAGACAATACTGGAAAGAGCACGAAATTATCAAAAAAAGTGAAGACTTCCGTAAAGGAAAACCAAAATATATTTTTTACGAGGGCCCTCCAACTGCAAACGGCATGCCCGGTATTCATCATGTTATCAGTCGTTTGTTAAAAGATACGGTTTGCAGATTAAAAACAATGCAAGGTTTCCAAGTTAAACGCAAAGCCGGCTGGGACACACACGGCCTACCGGTTGAAATTGAAGTGGAAAAGCAATTGGGTCTGGAAGATAAGAAAGCGATCGAAGCTTACGGTGTGGAAGCATTCAATCACAAGTGCCGCGAATCCGTCTTTACCTATGAAAAACAATGGCGTGAAATGACGGAAGTAATGGGCTACTGGATTGATTTGGACCACCCTTATATTACTCTGGAAAATGAATATATAGAATCCGTCTGGTGGATTTTGGATAACTTTTTCAAACGCGGGTTGCTCTATAAAGGCTACAAGATTGTGCCCTATTGTCCAAGTTGCGGAACTCCTCTCTCCAGCCACGAAGTGGCACAAGGCTATCGCGATGTAGAAGACCCTTCCGTTTATGTAAAATTCAAAGCTGCCGATGAAGAAAACCTTTTTTATCTGGTCTGGACTACCACGCCTTGGACTTTGATTTCCAATGTTGCATTAGCCGTGCATCCGACCGAAACTTATGTCAAAGTCAAGCATAAAGATGCTTATTTTATTCTGGCAAAAGCACGCTTAAATGTCTTGGATGGAGAGTATGAAGTTGTAGATGAATTTCCCGGCAAAGTTTTGGAGCATCGTCAATATGAACCTCTTTTCCGTTTCGTGGAACCGGAGAAACCTGCATGGTATATAGGTTTGGCGGATTATGTGACAATGGAAGACGGCACTGGCATCGTTCATACTGCTCCCGCTTTTGGTCAAGACGATTTTAATCTGGCTATGAAATACGGTTTGCCTTTCGTGCAACCTGTCAACGGTGAAGGTAAATTTACCGAAGCAGTAACCCCTTGGGCGGGACAATTTGTCAAATCTGCGGATAAAGATATAATCCGATACCTGAAAGAGAATGATATCCTTTACAGAAGAGAACAGATTAAACACAGCTATCCTCATTGCTGGCGTTGCGACAGTCCTTTGATTTATTATGCCAGAGAAAGCTGGTATATTCGCACTACTCAATTCAAGGATAAATTAATTGAGCAAAATAAAAAAATCCAATGGTATCCGCCCTTCGTAGGTGAAAAGCGTTTTGGAGAATGGCTGGAGAATAATGTGGATTGGGCACTTTCCCGAGATCGTTTTTGGGGAACACCGCTCAATATTTGGATTTGTGACCACTGTGAACATCAAACTTCCATCGGTTCCATTGCCGAATTAAAAGAAAAAGGCAGGTTAAAAAGCGGAAAAGATGTTCCTGCCGATATTGAATTGCACAAACCTTATGTGGATGAAGTGGTATTAACCTGCCCTCATTGCGGAAACAAAATGCACCGTACCGGCGAAGTTATTGACTGTTGGTTTGACAGCGGTTCCATGCCTTTTGCGCAATGGCATTTTCCTTTTGAGCATAATGATCATTTCTTTACCGATTTGTATCCTGCCGATTTTATTGCGGAAGGAATTGATCAGACCAGAGGCTGGTTCTATTCTCTGCTGGCTATTTCAACTTTGCTGACGGACGATCTTTGTAACGGCAAACCCCAAGCTAGTTATCGTCGTTGTCTGGTTAATGACTTGATTTTGGATAAAAACGGCCAAAAAATGAGCAAAAGCAGGGGCAATTCACTTGATCCCTTGGAATTAATGCGGACTTACGGAGCTGACGCTATCCGTTGGTATCTTTTAGAAGTTAGCCCTCCGTGGTTGCCGACACGCTTCAATGTTGACGAAGTAAAGGAAGTGGTCAGCAAATACATTCTGACTTTGAAGAATGTTTATTCCTTTTTCAGCACCTATGCCAATATAGATAATTTCACGGCAAAAGATTATCCTTTAAGCTGGCAAAAAACTGCCGAAATTGACCGCTGGATTATTTCCCGTCTGCATTCACTCATTAAAAAAATCTCTGATTGGAATGAGCAGTTTGAATTTACCCGCAGTGTCAGAGCTTTGCAGGATTTTGTTATAGACGAGCTTTCCAACTGGTTTGTTCGTCGTTCCAGACGCCGGTTTTGGTCTATGCAAATGACTTCCGATAAAGTGGATGCCTATTTAACTTTGTATCAAGTGCTGTTGGAAGTCTGCAAGCTGATGGCTCCTTTTGCGCCTTATCTTTCGGACGTAATCTATCAAAATCTGACAGGAGAGGAAAGCGTTCATTTAGTCGATTTCCCGCATGCGGAAGAAAGTTGCATCGATTTAACTTTGGAAGAAGAGATGCAAACCGTGATTGACATTGTAGTTTTGGGGCGGGCTGCTCGTAATGAATGTCAGATAAAAGTGCGCCAGCCTTTAACTGCAATGTATCTTCCCGAAAGAGTAAAAACTGTCGCTGAACGGATGTTTGACCTGATCCAAGAAGAAATCAACATCCACGAAATCAAGTATGTAAAAGAGGACGACGGCTTTGTGCAATATGACCTGAAGCCGGATTTCAAGGTCATGGGTCCAAAATACGGTAAACATATGAAAACCATAACTAACCTGCTAACACAATTAAACGGTGCGGAAGTCCTGCATTCTTTCAGTAAACAAGGCTTTTATGAAATCGTAGCAGAAGGAGAAACTTTGCGCCTGACCCCTGAAGATTTGCGAGTTACTATTCGTCCGCGTGAAGGTTATGTCTTCCAAGCCGACAATAATTTGTTTGTAGCTTTGGATATAAATTTAACTCCTGAATTGATTGCGGAAGGATATGCCAGAGAGATAGTTAACAAAATTCAGTTTACTCGCAAAGAGCTTGGCTTTGAAATCATGGACAGAATTAAAGTGCAATGGTTCGCGGACGAGGATATAGCTCTTGCTTTTAATAAGTATGCAGATTATATTAAAAACGAGACACTTACTGATACATTGACAGCTTTGTCAGAAAAAATTCCCGAGATGAAGCAATACGACATCAACGGAAAAGATGTTTGGTTAGCTATCAGTAAAATTGGATCTGAGAAGAGCCAAATCTGAAGGTAGGTAAAATGCCATTTTGCGTTAATTGTGGTGCCAAAATAAGTCCTGAAGCAAAATTTTGCCCGGAATGCGGACATAAAGTTCCGGAAACAAAACCCTCTTCATCTATTCCTCCACAACCGATTCCGCAAACCACACCCAAAAAAGCAAAGCAGGATAAAAGCTTATCTGCTTTAGCTGCAGGTAAAATTTTTAACGGCACCTATAAAATCGAAAAAATCCTGACACGTGATAATGACGGTATAAACTACTTGGTAACTGATGAAAATACCGGAGAAAAACGCGTCTTGAAAATATTCTATTCTTCTTACTTTGATAATGTTTCAACTCTGCTGGAATCCGTGACTCATTTATCTCAACTAGTTAATATTTCCAATCCTTATCTTGCCAAAGTGCTTGAAGTTAATCACACTAATAAACCAGCATATCTTGTTTCTGAATATATAGACGGCATAAAGCTCGCAAAACTCAAAGAGCAAAATCCATCTTGGTTTACTGAAGACAACTGCAGGAAGATAGCTCTCCAACTCATCAATGCTGCCATCACCTTACGTCGGGCTGATTTATCAGTTAAAAATCTATCATTGAATAATATAGTAAAAACCAACGATGATACAGTTAAAATTTTGACTTCCGGAATTAGCTACGAAGCAGTGGATGAGCGAGATGATATCTTCAATTTTGGCCTCCTGCTGGCTAAACTCTTTTCCTCTTCCGCTTTCTATGATAAGCTCTATTCCAAAGATCGCATCCTATCCGCTAAATTCAATTTTATTTCCGGAATCACTGTTGATTTAAATGAACTAATTGCCAAATGCGTCAATAAAAATCCCTCTCAAAGGTTCGCCACTTTTGAGGATCTGGAAGCTGCTTTTAAGAATTTACCGGAAATCGCACCCGATAGAATTTTCCAAAGTGCCGTTCCTGAGTCTATTGATACTGATATAGAAGCAGGTGAAGAAATTGCCATACCTAAACGCGGTCCTGATATTTATTTCTGGCTGATTATTGTCGGCATTGCTGCTTTCGTTTTCCTGATTACGTTCACCAATGTCCTGGATACTATTTTTAATCCTAATAACACGGGTTTCAAATTCACCGGATTTTTAGCTTCAGTTCCTGATAGTATTAATGAAATGGCTCCCTTAATCCAAGACAACTACCGCAATCCTAAAAGTTCGAATATGGCGGGAAAAATTCAACCTAAACCTCTAATTACTCCAAACCGAATTCCACCTTCAGTTAATCCTGAAGTAAATATTCCTCCGGCTCAACCCTTGCTGACAACTCCGCCTCCAACTTCTGATTATACTATCAATCAGCCTAAACCGCAAATCCATAAACCGGCAAATCTTCCCACTACACCTGACGGCATGGTCTATATTTACGGTGACACCTTCGCTTATGGAACGCTGGACAAAAAAGCGCAAGACAACGCTTCTCTCAATGGTTTTTATATTGCTCAGGCGGAAGTTACGCAAGCGGAATGGAATCGTATCATGAAAGCTGCTCCTGTCAGTCTTGCAGGTGATAATTTACCTGTAGAAAACATTTCCTGGTTTGATGCAGTTCAATATTGCAATTTAAGAAGCACCGCAGAAGGCTTAACTCCTTGTTACACACTGCTTGGTATGGGCTCAGCCCGCACTGTTTCTTGCAATTTTAAAGCAAAAGGTTATCGCCTCCCCACTGAAGCGGAATGGGAATATGCTGCCAGAGCTAAATCTTTCACCAAATATAGCGGCTCCAATCAACCTGATGTAGTTGCTTGGTATAAAGATAATGCCCAAGCTCATATTCATCCCGTAAAAAGTAAAGAAGCCAATGCCTTCGGTTTGTATGATATGACAGGAAATGTAGCAGAGTGGTGTTGGGATTGGTATGATGAAAATTATCCCAAAACTATGCCCTATATCAATCCGACAGGACCTCTTTCCGGAAGCAGTAGAGCTATCCGCGGCGGAAATATAAATACAAATTCCGGCAAGGAATTGGAAGTTATTTATCGCGATAAAGGCATTCCTTCAAAAGCCTACCGCTTTGTCGGTTTCAGGGTCGTGAGAGCTAAATAACCTCATCTCAATTTACATTTTCCTTTACAAATTCATTTCTTGTCCCAACGTAGAGATATGGATACGGTTGTTTTAAAAAACGGACGCAGTACTCCCTTTGTCAATCACCACCCATGGCTGTTTTCAGGTGCCATAGCTGAAGTTAAGGGTAATCCGAAACCGGGAGAATGGATAAAAGTTATTGATAATAAAGGACAATTTATTGCTTACGGTCTCTTTAATCCTCATAGTCAAATCAGAGTTCGCTTGTATGCTTTTGAGAAAGACAATCCTCCTGTCGATGATTTCTTCAGGAAGAGGATTAAACAAGCCATAGACTTGCGTTTGAATACACTCCGCTTTGATTTCTTGCCGGACAATGCCTGCCGTTTAATTAATAGTGAAGGCGATAATTTATCAGGTTTGACAGTTGACCGTTATGGAGATTATCTTTGTCTGCAATTCACTTCTTTAGCTCTTTACCGCTATAAAGATCAAATTTGTAAAGCTTTACGGGAATTAGTCCATCCCAAGGGTATGATTTTACGCACTGAAGCTGATATTTTAGCGGAAGAAGGATTACAATTGCAAGATGGCTTGCTGGAAGGTGAAATGCCATCTGAACCGCTTGTCATCAATGAAAATGGCGTCCGCTTCCTCGTTAATTTAGCGACAGGTCAAAAAACCGGCTTCTTTCTTGACCAGCATTCCAATCGTATTCTGCTGGAACAGTTTGCCAAAAATCGCACAGTTCTTGATCTTTGCACTTACACGGGCGGTTTTGCTTTGCATGCTGCCAAAGGAGCTGCCAAACATATAACGGCAGTTGATGTTTCTGCTCCGGCTTTGCTTCTGGCTCGTCAAAATGCAGCTCTAAACGGCTTCTCCAACCTTGATTTTATCAAAGCTGATATGTTCAAATTTTTAGACAACTGCTTAGAAAACGATAAAATATTTGACCTGATTATTCTCGATCCGCCCAAACTCACTCATGCCAAAGGTTCGGTTCAAAATGCCTTAAAGGGTTATCTGCAGCTCAATTCCTCCGCTCTGAAATGTCTCAATCCCGGGGGAATTTTATTCACCTGCTCTTGTTCCGGAAGAATCAGCAGAGAAGATTTTTTATTTATGTTGCACAAGGCTGCTATAAATGCCGATAAGGTTTTACGCATTTTAGAAATTCGAGGTGCGGAAAGAGACCATCCTATCCTATCATCCTGTCCTGAAACCGAATATCTGAAGTGCGTTATCGGTTGTGTGCAATGAAATTTCGTGCTTTTCATACATTATGATGATTTCTTTCTTCTTTAGTTTTTGAATTGTAAAAAATGCTGTCAATAAGTGGCATCCCGTAGGGGAATCGAACCCCTGTTGCCTGACTGAGAATCAGGAGTCCTGGGCCACTAGACGAACGGGACTATTTTTTATGTGAAAATGATGCCTATAATAAAAATGGCGACCCCTAGGGGAATTGAACCCCTCTTGCAAGAATGAAAATCTTGAGTCCTAACCAATAGACGAAGGGGTCGTCTTAAAATGGTGATCCAGGCCAGACTCGAACTGGCGACTCTCTGCTTAAAAGGCAGATACTCTACCACTGAGTTACTGGACCACTCTTTTTCTCAATTTTATCAAACAATTTTCAGCTCCTTTTACTGTCAAGCGAAAATTGCCTCATTAAGCCTGAATTCAAGCTGCTTACCGTTTTTTTTTACCTATCCCCTCCCTCTTTTCTTCCTCTTATGAAGCGAGGGGTTAACGAGGGGTTAACGAAGGGTAAGCCTCCGTTGACCCTCCGTTATATATAAGAAAGAACCCTCTTTCATACATGCTTTTTAGCTCTCTGATCTATGTTAATTGTAAATTATGAAAATATAAAATTGTAGGATGCAGATTAAACAGGCAAAAAAATAACCGAGAGGAAGAGATGGCGGCGACCTACTCTGCCGCAGGGTTGCCCCTGCAGTACCATGGGCGCTGACGGGCTTAACTGCTGTGTTCGGAATGGGAACAGGTGTATCCC
>Ga0116149_1000612_pt1 | contig 46836 bp, 41 predicted proteins | sample AD_UKC057_MetaG_FD_89787 | JGI IMG/M metagenome (GOLD analysis project Ga0116149, IMG submission 89787) | Active sludge microbial communities of municipal wastewater-treating anaerobic digesters from USA - AD_UKC057_MetaG | ecosystem: Engineered > Bioreactor > Anaerobic > Digestate | place: USA...
GCTGAGAGCCGCCCCCAGAGGCCGTCCTCGGCGAAGCGCAGGATCTGCACGGCCAGCACCTCCGTGCCGGGCCGCGACAGGACGACGGAGAGGCTCAGCTCGCGGACGAACATGGTGGCCATGAGGATCCACCCCGAGGCGATCCCGGGGACGAGCAGCGGCAGGACGATCCGGCGCATGGTGTAGAAGGGCCCGCCCCCGCAGACCCGCGAGGACTCCTCGAGGTGGCTGTGGATCTGGACGAAGGCGCTCGTCAGCGGCCGCAGGCCGTAGGGCAGGTAGGTGGCGATGTAGCCGATCAGCAGGGCCCAGATCGTGGAGTAGAGAGGCGTCTGGACGAAGAACCACATGAAGCCGACCCCCACGACGATCCCCGGGAAGGAGAAAGAGAGGAAGCTCAGCGACTCGAGCAGCCCCGAGGCCTTCGTCCGAACCTTGACGATCACGTAGGCCACGAAGAAGGACAGGACGATCCCCAGCGTCGCGCCGCCGATGCCGAGATAGAGGCTGTTCTTCAGTGCGAGCAGCGAGACGGGGTCCTTGAGGACCGTGACCCAGTGCCGCCAGCCCATCGCCGCGAAGGCCTTCGCGCCGGGCGTCATCACGTAGGGGACAAGCGACGTGTAGAAGAGCACGAGGATCGGAAGGACGATGAGGACGAAGGAAAGGAGAGCCACGACGGCGAAGAGCGGGTAGCGGGCGGCCTTCAGATCGATGACGCTGGGCCGGTAGCCGCGGCTCGAGACGGTCACGTACTTCTCGCCCTCGCGGGTGAGACGCCGGTACAGCACGATCAGGGTGATGGAGGCCGCCAGGGCGCTCATGCCCACCGCGGCCGCCATCCCGTAGTCGGCGGCGTAGCCCGTGGCGACGATGCTGTAGATGTGGGTGGCCAGCACGTAGATCCGGCCCGGCATGCCGATGACCGACGGCACGGCGAAGGAGGCGAGGCTCCGGACGATGACGAGCGTCAGCGCCGCCAGGATCGCGGGCCGCAGCACGGGGAGGGTCACGCGGAAGAGCGTCCGCCAGTTCGATGCCCCGCAGACCCGCGAGGACTCCTCGAGGGCGACGTCGAAGGCCGACATGGCCGGCGCAATGACCAGGTAGGCGATGGGCAGGTCGAGCAGCCCCTCGACGAGGATCATCCCCGTGAGCGAGTAGATGTTGAGCGCCGCCCCCTCGAGGCCCAGCTGCCGCAGGAAAAGATTGATCATGCCGTTGGACGGGTTGAGCAGCAGCACCCAGCTGACGGCGAACAGGATGTGCGGCACCATCATCGGGATGAGCGAGATGACGCCGAACATGAACTTGCCGGGGATGTTGGTCCGCGTGTTGAGGTAGGCCAGAAAGAGGGCCAGCCCCGTTGCGACGAGGGCCGAGCCCAGGGTGAAGAGGACCGTGCTGACGAGGATCTCCGCGAAGGCCGGGTCCGTGTAGGCCGCGACGTACTTCTCCAGCGTGAAGGCACCGAAGGCGCCCAATTCGCCGCTGAAGCTCCCCAGGACGAGCATGACGACGGGGCAGAGCGTGAGGAACCCGACGATCGCGATGAGGCCCGGCGTCAGCGCCGCTGAAGTCTTTTCCATGGCAGGCCCGCCGTTCAGTTCATGAGGATCGTGCAGTGCCGCGGGTCGAAGTGGAGGGCGATCTCCTCGCCCTCGCGGACGGCCGCCGTCGGCTCGATCCGAAAGACGAGCACGGTCCCGCCGACGCGGACTTCCCCCTCGTAGGCATCGCCCACGAAGACCAGGGACTCGACCTTCCCGCGAAAGACGTTCTCCCCGTCGCCCCGGCCCCCCGGCAGCACGCGGATGAACTCGGGGCGGATGCAGACGGAGACGGCCCGTCCCGGCGCCGCGCCGGTCTTGCGGGCGCAGGCGATGGGACCGATGGCGGTGTCGACCCTCGCGCCCGCCTCGCCCGCGGCCGTGACCGTGCCGGGGATGAAGTTTGCATGGCCGATGAAGTCGGCCACGAACTGCCGGTCGGAGTCGAAGTAGATCTCCCGCGGCGTCCCCGTCTCCACGATGCGGCCGTTTCGCATGACCGCGATCAAATCGGACAGGGCAAGGGCCTCGATCTGGTCGTGGGTGACGTAGACGGCGGTGATGCGCAGCTCCGTGAGAAAGCGCCGCAGCTCCTTGCGCGTCTCCTCGCGCAGCTTGGCGTCGAGGTTGCTCAGGGGCTCGTCGAAGAGGATCACCTTCGGCTCGGCGACAAGGGCCCGCGCCAGGGCGACACGCTGCTGCTGGCCGCCGGAGAGCTTCGTGGCCGGGCGCTTCTCGAAGCCGTCGAGCTGGACGAAGTGCAGGGCCCGGGCGACCTTGCGGGCGATCTCCTCTTTCGGCTCGTTGCGGGCCTGCAGGGGATAGGCCACGTTGTCGAAGACGTTCATGTGGGGCCAGATGGCGTAGGTCTGGAACACCATGCCCAAGCCGCGCCTGTCGGGCGGGACGAAGACGCCCCGCTCGGCCGAGAAGACGACCTCGTCGCCGATGGCGATCTCGCCCGAGTCCGGCGCCTCCAGGCCCACGATGCAGCGCAGCAGCGTCGTCTTGCCGCAGCCGCTCGGGCCCAGGAGGGTGAAGATCCGGTTCGACGGGATCACGAGGTCGACGTCGACCAGCGCCTCGATCCGCTTGCCTTCCGAGTAGTAGAATTTGCTGACCTTCGTTACGCGGATTTCCATGAGAGTCCTTTCGTCGGCCCCTCCTTTCAAACCTTCCCCTCATTCCCCTCTCCCTCGACGGCAGAGGGCCAGGGAGAGGGTGAAAAAGGCATCCTTTACTTCGCGAAGATCTTCTTGAACTCGGCCCCCCACTTCTTGATCTCGTCGTCGGAGAGCTCCCGGATCGGGATGACCTTGGCCTTGTCGATCCCGGCGATGGGCGGGTAGACGCCCGGGGCCAGCACGTACTCTCCCACCTGGTCGGCCATGATCTTCATCGCTTCCTTCGAGAGCCAGTAGTCGACGAAGAGCCGCGCGGCATTGGGGTGGGGCGCCTTGGCGGTGATGCCGATGGCGCGGGGGGTGCCCATCATGGGCTGCGAGACCCTCGCCCAGTCGAGCGGCGCCGGGGCCTTGGTGACGATGTACTTGGGCATGGAGATGCCGATGAGCTTTTCTCCCGTCTCGATCGGGGCCGGCGTGGGGCCGAAGGAGGCCACGAACATGGGGCTGTTGGCCGCCAGCCCCTTCAGGAACGCCCTCCACTCGGCGTCGGACTTGATGACGTTCTCCCTGAGGCCCACGAGCCAGGAGATCGTCGTCGGGTGCGTGGCGGGGTCGGCCATGACGATCTTGCCCTTCCACTTCGGGTCCGTCAGCTCCTGGTACGTTTTGGGCACGTCGGCCGCCCTGACGAGTTCCTTGTTGTAGATCAGGGCCACGTACTCGATGCCGAAGCTCTGGATCATGCCGTCCTTGTTGGCCCACTTCGGGTAGCCCGCCGAGGCGGGGGATACGTAGGAGGCGATCACTCCCTTGCTCTTGAGCAGCTCCATCACCGGGACGGGCGCCTGCAGGACGTCGGCCGCGAGCTTTCCCGCCGCGTGCTCCGTCAGGATCGTGGCGATGAACTTGCTCGTCGAGAGCCTCGTGTACTCGGCCCTGATGCCGTACTTCTTCTGGAAGGCCTCCATCACGGGCTCGACGGAGGTCATGTTGGCGTAGAACGACACCTTGCCCTCGGCCTTCGCCTTCTCCGCCAGGGACTGCGCAAAGGCGCAGGGAACAGCGATCAGCATCATCAGTGCGACGAGAACTGCGATCTTCCTCATGGCTTCATCCTCCTTCCCTCAATACCCTGCAACGATTGATCGATTCTCATCCGGAGCCGGTATCATAATACGATTTTTCCCTTGCATCCACGGAATAAATACGGGGTCAGGCCTGATTATTGACATTTACCATGGGGGGCATGACACAGGGGAGCGGGGTATGGCATATTGACGTAAGCTCCCCGATTTCGCTGAGATTGAAAAAGAAAGGCAGGACCGACCATGGCCCTGCCTTCGGAAACTCCGCCCCGGTGTCGCCACGACTCCCGAAGCGTTTGCCTGCATCGGTTGCCTCAGCGGACGGTGAAGGCCGACTGGATCTGCTCGGAGAGCTGGCCCGACTGAACCGTGCTGGTCACCACGTAGAGCCCCTTTTTGGCGCCTGCGGGAAGCGTCAGGGGGATGTTGGACGTGTAGGTCCCGCCCTTGCGGGAAACGGACACTTCGGGGTTTCCGACGAGGCTGCCTTCATGGCGGATTTCACGCTTCTCGACGACGGTGAGCTCCGTCGCCTCGGCGGGCGTCAGCACGGCGTACGTCAATTTCATGTCGACCGAGCCGCCCGGCGCCACGGTCTGCGGAACGACGGAGGCCTCCTCGATGCGAAGCATCGGGCCCTGGGTCGACCGGTAGCCGTACTGGTTGGCCGTCTCGACCCGCGTCTTCTTCTGATCGGAGTAATAGTGGCCGATGGCCCCTCCGACCAGCGCACCCAGCAGGCCGCCGATCACGGCACTCTTCGTGTCGCCGCCCACCACGGCACCCAGCACGGCACCGGCCGCCGCGCCGACCCCCGCACCCGTGGCGGCGCCCTTGTGCTCCTCCGGGATGGTGGCGCAACTCGTGGCGAACAGGAATACGGATACCGTCAGCAGTGCAATAATTCTTTTTCTCATCGTTGTTCCTCCTTGATCATGGAAATGGGGTGACCGGGAGATGGGGGGAAGGGTTCCGCTTTTTTGTTTATTGTAAGCCTTCGGCTGCCTCATGAACAGCACGAATTCGCGGCCGGAATCATCACAGGAATTTCGGCGGGAGTTCCGGGTTGCCGGGGAAATGGAAACCCGGCAGAACGATGACCGATGAGGTGCCGTGGGCGATCAGCCTGCCCTCGCCGTTGAAGATCTCCGCCTCGCCCAGGCCCAGGGTGCGGCCCAGGCGGATCCGCCTGCCGCGCGCCGACAGCTTTCCGTCGGCAACCGGCGCCAGGTAGTTGACCTTCAGGTCCACCGTCGTGATGCCCGCGGACTCGTCCAGCTCGGCGAAGCAGGACCAGAAGATGGCCGTGTCGGCGAGCGATGCGATCACGCCGCCGTGCACGTTCCCGTAGATCTGCAGGTGGTGGCCGCGCGACTCGATCTCGACGAGGGCCTCGCCCATGCCGAACTCGGCGATGATCATCCCGAGATGCCGGAAATAAGGGCTCTCGTTTGCCAGGCCGGTGACGGCCTTCACGTAATCGGGATTGAGCCGTTTCATGGAGCCTCGACGGAAAATATCTCCAGGAAGATCCCCCCGTTCCCCCTTTTGCAAAGGGGGACGGACGGGGGCTATTCGTCGCAGGTCTCGCCGCTGAGCTGGCAGGCCTTCTCCTTCGTCTTCTCCCGCAGCCGCGCCTCCCGTCGGGCCCGGGCCTCGCGGTTGCGGCGCTGCTCATCGGGCGTCTCCAGGACAAGGGGCGGGACGGCAACGGGTCTGCCGCTGCGGTCCAGCGCCACAAACGTCATGTAGGCCGAAACCGTGTGGCGGACCTTGCCGGTGAGCAGATTCTCCGACTCGACCCGCACGCCGACCTCCATGGAGCTCTTGCCCGTGAAGTTGAGACTTGCCCTCAGGGTGACGAGGTCGCCGATGAACACGGGGTTGTGGAAGTCGAGGCGGTCGATGGAGGCCGTCACGCAGTTGGCGCGCGAGTGCTTCACGGCGGCCGCCCCCGCCGCCGTGTCGATGAGCTTCATGATGACGCCGCCGTGCACGTTGCCGGCGGGGTTGGCGTCCTGCGGGTTCATGACCTGGGCCAGTGTGACGCTGCTTTCCTTGACGCTCTTTCCTTGCATGTTCGATTCCTCAAATGGCGTTGTCGCTGTCTGCATATAGATCAAAGGGGCATCCCGGTCAACTGCCTCTCACAGCATCGAACGCCCGCCCGCGTAATGCCTGCTGTAGTAGCCGCCGTCGAGCGAGTCGATGCCGATCTTCTTCCCCCGGCCGGGGGCGTGGACGAAGCGCCCGCCGCCGATGTAGACCCCCACGTGGGACACCTTGCCCGTGTTGTTCGTGCTGAAAAAGACCAGGTCGCCCTTCTCGAGCCCTCCCCTGCTGACCGGGTTGCCCATCCCGGACTGGTCTCGCGACGAGTGGGGCAGCATGAGGCCGTTGTACTGGTAGACGGCCATGGTGAAGCCGCTGCAGTCGAACCCCTCGTCGGCGGAGTCGCCGCCCCACAGGTAGGGGACGCCGATGAAGCTCCGGGCCGTCCGGACGATCTCCTCCCGGACGTACGCCTCGCCCTTTTCGTCCTTCTGGGAAACGGCGTAGTGCCGGGGATGGACGACCCAGTAGTCCTCGATGATGCCCCTGTCCACAAGGCGCCTGGCTCGCTCCGCGGCGGCCTCGGCCGTCTTGAAGTTTCCGAAGCGGACCTTGTAGAGGCCCGTCCGGTAGACGAAGTAGTAGGCGGAGAGGCCCTCGCGGTTGAGCCGGCTCGTGAGCCGCGCCGCGTTTTCGGCCCCGGAGAACGCCCCCGCCTGGATGGTGAAGCCCATCCGGGCCGGCATGGGCCCCTTGCCGGCGGCGCGGATCGGCTCGGGGGGCGTCTCGCGCCTCGCGCAGCCGGCGAGAACGAGGAGGAGGAGCAGGACGAAGATCGGTCGGCGAAGAGTCAACGCTTACCTCAAGATGTCATTCCCTGCGCAGGCGGGAATCTATGTTACGACTGGATTCCGGGTCGAGCCCGGAATGACAAAATATTTTTGCAGGGGAAATCCCTGGACCCTGGACCCCTCTATTTCAGCTTCGCGACGATGAACGGCCAGTGCAGCTCGCAGGGCACGCCCATCCGCAGCCACGCGTTGCGCTCGTCCAGGGTCTTGTTCATCAGCTCCCGGATGGTGGCCGTCTTCCCCTCGCCCGCCGGAACCTCGAGAGAAACGCTGAGTTCCTCGATGACGGCCGGCGCCTCCTGCCCGACCTCCTCCCGGTAGAAGTGCCGGGCATCCTCTTCCGTGTCGGCGGCGACGATGTGATCGCCGATCCGGTAGGCTTCCATTGATCTCTGCCTCCCTTCGACTGCACCGTTCCCCTCACCCCGACCCTCTGCCGCGAGGGCGCAGGACAAGAGAAAGAGGGCGGGCCCGTTAATGCATAGCTGCATTATACCCTCCCCGTCAAGAGCTCGGAGAGGCGCCTTGCCTTGACAGCCTTCCGACGATCCCCTATAGTGCGGGAACCGGTCGAACGCCCGGGAGGACATCACGAAAAGAGGATCGAACGTCATGGTCGACTTCCGCACCCTCCGGCCCCCGACAAAGCCGCCGCGGGGATTCATCCTGGCCCTCGTGCTGGGGGGCCTGCTTCTTGTCTTCTGGCGGCTGACCGGCCTGATCACGGACTGGTTCTGGTTCCAGGAGGTCGGTTACGAGAGCGTCTTCACGGTCAGCCTCGTGGCGCAGCTCAAGGCGGCCGCCCTGTTCGGCATCCCCTATTTCCTGTTTTTCTACCTGAACCTCATCGCGGCCAATCACCTGGCGCCGAAATTCCAGGTCCTCGGGGAAGGCGACACCATCGACGTGACCCCTGCAAAGAAGCCCTTCGGGATCCTGATCCTGGCGGTCTCCCTTCTGCTCAGCCTCTTTGCCGCACTGGCCGGCGCCGGCCAGTGGGAGAACCTGATGCTGTTTCTCAACGGCACCCCCTTCGGGGTGAACGACCCCCTCTTCGGGAAGGACATCGGGTTCTACGTCTTCCAGCTCCCCCTGCTCAACCACCTCTTCGGATGGTTCGTGAGCCTGAACCTCTTCACCCTCGTCGCGACGGCCGTGGTCTACGTCATCCGGAAAGCCCTGTTCATCCGGCCCCCGCATCTCTTCAGCCTCGCGCCGGCGGCGAAGCGGCACCTGCTGATCCTGGCGTCCCTCTTTTTCTTCTGGGGCGTCTTCGGGTCGTGGCTATCCCTCAACGAGATCCTCTTCACCAAGCGCGGCGTCGTCTTCGGGCCGGGCTACACCGACGTGACGACCCAGCTCTGGGTGATCCGGGCGATCATGGTGCTCACGGGGCTCTGCGGTGCGGCCATCGTCGCCTACGCCTTCGTCGGCCGGCCGCTGCTGCCGATCGCGGCCCTCGGCGTCCTCGCGGCCTTCTTCATCCTCGGCCGCGGGGTCTACCCGTCGGTCGTGCAGAAGTTCCAGGTCGTCCCCAACGAGATCGTCCGCGAGCGGCCCTATCTGGAGTGGAACATCAAGTACACCCGTCTGGCCTACCAGCTCGACAACATCGAGGAGCGCGACTTCCCCGCCGAGGAGAACCTGACCCGCGAGGACCTGCGACGAAACGACCTCACGATCAAGAACATCCGCCTCTGGAACGACGCCCCGCTGCTGCAGACCTACGGCCAGCTCCAGGAAATCCGGACCTACTACAAGTTTCTCGATGTGGACAACGACCGCTACATGGTCAACGGGGAGTACCGGCAGGTGATGCTCTCGCCCCGGGAGCTGCACTACCCGTCGCTGCCGTCGAAAACCTGGATCAATGAGCGGCTGACCTACACCCACGGCTACGGCATCGTCGTGGGCCCCGTGAATCGGGTCACGCCCGAGGGCCTGCCCGAGTTCTTCATCAAGGACATCCCGCCCGTGGCGGCGACGAATCTCAAGGTCACGCGGCCCGAGATCTACTACGGCGAGACGTCGAACGACTACGTCTTCGTGCGCACCAAGGCCCCGGAGTTCGACTACCCCGTGGGGGACAAGAACGTCTACTCGACCTATGAGGGCAAGGGCGGCGTGCCCCTGTCCTTTTTCCGCAAGCTGCTCTTCGCCGCGAGGTTCGGGTCCGTCACGATCCTCCTGGCCAACGAGATCACCGACGAGAGCCGCGTCATGTACTACCGGACGGCCCGGGAGCGGGTCTCGAAAATCGCCCCCTTCGCGCGACTCGAGGCGGACCCCTACCTCGTGATCACGCCCGAGGGGCGCCTCGTGTGGTTCGTCGACGGGTACACCACGACGGACCGCTTCCCCTACTCGGAGCCCATGCGGAACGTGGGCAACTACGTCCGCAACTCCCTCAAGGCCCTCGTGGACGCCTACGACGGGACCGTGGAGATCTACGTCAGCGAAGCCGCCGACCCGATCATCCAGACCTACGCGAAGATCTTCCCGGGGGTCTACAAGCCCCTGGCCGAGATGCCCGAGCCCCTGCAGAAGCACATCCGCTACCCCGGCGGCATGCTCGGCATCCAGGCCCACATGTACCGCGCCTACCACATGCAGGACCCCCAGGTCTTCTACAACAAGGAGGACCTCTGGGCGATCCCGGGCCGGCCCGGCCGCAGCGGCGAGCAGGAGATGGACCCCTACTACACGATCATGAGGCTGCCCGGCGAGAAGAAGGAGGAGTTCATCATGCTCGTCCCCTTCACGCCGAGCCGCAAGGACAACATGGCCGCCTGGATGGCCGTGCGCTGCGACATGCCGAATTACGGCAAACTCATCGCCTACCAGTTCCCGAAGCAACGGCTCGTCTACGGCCCGCGGCAGATCGACGCCCGCATCGACCAGGACGCGGAGATCTCCAAGCAGCTCTCGCTCTGGAACCAGCGGGGGTCCCAGGCCATCCGGGGGAGCCTGCTGGCGATCCCCATCGAAAAGTCGATCCTCTACGTGCAGCCCCTCTACCTCTCGGCCGAGAAGGGCCAGTTGCCCGAACTCAAGCGGGTCATCGTGGCCTTCGGCAACTCCATCGCCATGGAGGAGACGCTCGAGCAGTCGCTGCAGCGCATCTTCGGCGGCGAGCTCATCCGCGACCGGGGGCCGAGGCCCGCAGGGGCGGCGGCGCCGGCGGCGCGGGAAAAGGCCGACCGGGAGCTGGCCCTGGAGGCCCTGGGCCACTACCGCAGGGCCCAGGAGCACCTGAAACAGGGCAACTGGGCCGCCTACGGCGAGGAGATGAAGAAGCTCGACGAGGCCCTTCGGTCCGTGGAGCGGAGAAAGTAGGCGGGGAAAGACCGACAGCGGGGATTTGCAGGAATGTCATTCCGGCGGAAGCCGGAGCCCATGAAACACAAAAGGGGCGCTGCCCTCACGCAGCGCCCCTTCGATTCCTGCCTTTCGAGACATCCCCGGGAGGACCCGGGTCCCTGTTTTCTAGTCGTCCTTTCCCTTCCCGTGGCCTTTGCCTTTTTTCTTGTCGTCCTTGTCGTGCTTGTCGTTCTTGCCTTTCTCCCGGCCTTTCTCTTTCGCCCGGTCATCGCCGGGCCCCCGGTGCTTGCCCTTCTCCTTGTAGTAGTGCTCGTTGATGACGACGAACCGCTCGCCCTTTCCCCTGCGGTCCATGACCACCTCGGCGGCCACCCCGTGATACTCGGAGATGAAGCGCAGGTTCACGAGGTTGACCACGTCGGCATCGGCCAGGACGACCTTCCTGTAGTCCCTGCCGTGCTTCTTGTAATGGCCGTAGGCCTTCCCGTAGGGAGGGCCCACGCGCTGCACGGGCACATAGTAGATCTCGGGGGTCAGCCCGTAGTGGAAGGTGATGTTGAGCCAGCTCATCCTCTGGCGGACCCGGAGATCGATGATCACCTGGGGGTCCACATGCGCCCGGGCGGCCAGGAAAAACACCACGGGGAGTTCCTCGTCGGGGACGCGGTAACGCTCCTTGACGTAGACGACGCGGGACTCGGGAACCCGGTAGTAGTCGCCGATGGCGAGGTAGAAGCTCCGCAGCTCGCCGTTGGCGATGGAGATGCCCGTGCTCACGCCCTGGGCCGAGGCCGGCAGCGTCGGCACCAGCAACAGGAGAACGGCCAGCAGAACGATGCACTTTTTCATGGTGACCTCCTCGAAGATTCGCACTTCCTGCGGCGTAGGAACGCCCCGGGGGTGAATTCGTTGACCCTTTCTATGAACCCTTTCGATCCAGACTGCAAATTCCGAACCAAAGCGTTCTCAGCCCCCGTCGCCGACCCTGCGGCTTCCGCGGTAGAGTTCGTACTCGAGCAGGCGGCACTCGATGGGCCCGTTGAAGAAGGGGATTCTCCGCATCGTCCGCAGGCCGACCTTCTTGGCCAGATCGAGGTTTCCCGTGAAGATGTAGCCCCGGTAGCCCGTGCAGCGGTTCTTGAAGAAATCCCCGATTCCCCTGTAGATTTCCCCGAGCTTCGCGGCCTCGCCCATCCGCTCGCCGTACGCGGGGTTCAGGATCACGACCCCGCCGCCCTCCGGTACGGGGGTCTCGCGGAAATCGCAGGCCGCAAATTCGATGAGGTGCTCCACCCCCGCCGTCCGGGCGTTCAGCCGCGCCGCCTCGACGGCCTCGGGCCGGATGTCGGTGGCGACGATGCTCCCCGAGACCTTTCGGCGCGCGGCCTTTTTCAGGGCGTCCCGCTCCTGTTCGAACAGTGACCGCTGAAAGCCGAGGATGTGCATGAAGCCGAAATTTTGCCGCAGGACCCCGGGCGGCCTTCGCAGGGCGATGAGGGCCCCCTCGATGGCCAGGGTGCCGCTGCCGCACATGGGGTTGACCAGGCAAGCCTGATCTTCCCATCCCGTGGCCAGGATCACGGCGGCGGCCAGCGTCTCCTGCATGGGGGCCTCGAGGGGGATCTTCCGGTAACCCCTGCGCGACAGGGGCTCGCCCGAGGTGTCGAGCCAGACCTCGCAGCCCTCGCCCTCCCAGTGGAGGTGCACGACGGCCCCGTGTCGCCCCGGGCCGGAGTCGGGACGCCGGCCCAGTTTTTCGCGGATGCGGTCCACGATGGCGTCCTTGGTCTTCACGTTGGCAAACCGGGTGTCGCTGACGGCGTCCGTGTTCACGCTGGAGGTGACCGAGAGGTAGCCGTCGGCGGCGACGATCGTCTCCCAGGGCAGCTGCACGAGGCGCCGGTAGAGCTCCTGGGCCTGCGCGGCGGGAAAGGCCTCGACGAGGTAGAGGACCCGCTGGGCCGTGCGCAGGGAGAGATTGAGGCGGATCGTGTCCGTGAGGGTGCCCTCCGTCTCCACCGCCGTCTCCCGCATGGAGAGGACGGGAAAAGACAGGGCTCGGATTTCTCCCGCGAGGATCCCAGGGGTGCCGCGGGCGCAGGGGATCAGAATTCTTCCCTTTTTGCTCCAGAGGGTCATGACGGGGGCCGCCTTTTCTCGATCACGGGGCAGTAAAACACAGCCTCGAGGGGATGTAAAGGGCGGCCGTCGGCGTCAGCAGAAAACCCTTGCGAAAGGAAAGCCTTATGATAATAGAAGCTTGCATGAAAGATCGCTTTCGGGAAGGCCCTCGGTCATGATCGACGAAAAACACCTGGACGGCATCCGCCTCTCCTCGACGCCCATCGGGCAGAAGATCATCGGGACCCTCGTCCTGGTACCCAACTATCACCTGTTTCGGAAGGTGGACATCCGGTTCGAGAACCTGGACAGGATACCCCGCGACGAGACGGTCCTGTTCGCCATGAACCACACGGACCGCTACAACTACTGGCCCTTCCAGTACCGGCTCTGGAAGCTGCATTACCCCTTCACGACGGTCTGGGCCAAGGGGAAGTACTACCGCAACAAGGTGGTCGGAAAATTGCTGGACGCCTGCAACGTCATCCCCGTGCCGAACATGGGATACCTGGTGGAGGAGTTCTACCGGCAGCGGTTCGGCCGGAAGATCGGGAAGGACGAGTACCGCGTCATCAAGGACTGGATCGACGGCAAGATCGACGAGGCCGCCTCCCGGGCACGGCTTGCGGCCGAGACGACGACCCTCTTCACGCAGGGCTTCATCGAGCACCTGAAGGACTATCACCAGTTGCTGATGGAGAAGGTGGCCGAGCTGAGCACGAAGGCCGTCAGGGAGTGGAACCTCAACCTCATCATCTTCCCCGAGGGAACCCGGTCTTTGAGGCTGGGCCCCGGCAGGACGGGCCTTGCACAGATTGCGCTCTACTCGGAAAAGAAGATCGTCCCCGTGGGCTGCAACAACTCCGACCTCGTCTACACGGGCCATGCGCCCTTCGCGAAATCGGGCACCATCACCTACCGGATCGGGGAGCCGCTGTCCGTCGAGGGCAGGCTGAAGGAATTCCGCATCACCGAGCCCTTCAAGCTCTTCTCGCGCGAGAGCCAGCAGAAGTTCAAGGTTCAGTTCGAAGGGGTGACGAAGATCGTCATGGACAGCATCAACGAGCTGCTCGACGAAAGGCACCGGCGGCTCGAACACCGATGACCGGGGCTTTCCCCTCGACTTGACCCATCTTCACGTTCCGGCTTCGAGCACGCGAAGATCGGACAAGAGAAAAAGGATTCCTGTTTCACGCCGATCTTCCGCTCTTCATAACTTCCCAACTTCCATCCTTTCAGGGTGCCTCGCATCCGGGCCGTTTTGACCGGCCGTCACGCCACCCCGCATTCGTTTCTTCCCCAGCCGCACGGCACAGAGGTCCCCGCACATGGTGCAGCCCTCTTCTTTCGCGCTCGTGCTCTTCTCGAGCCAGGCCCTCGAGCGGACCGGATCGAGGGAGGCATCGATCTGGGCTTCCCAGTCGAATTCCTTGCGCGCCCGGGCCATGCGGTGATCCCGCTCGATCGCCCCGGGGATGCCCTTGGCGATGTCGGCGATGTGGGCGGCGATCTTCGAGGCGATCACCCCTTCCCGGACGTCGTCGAGGGTGGGGAGCCGCAGGTGCTCCGAGGGGGTCACGTAGCAGAGGTAATCCGCCCCGGCCCAGCCGGCGATGGCCCCGCCGATGGCGGCCGTGATGTGGTCGTAGCCGGGGGCGATGTCCGTGGGCAGCGGCCCCAGGACGTAGAAGGGCGCCCCGTTGCAGAGGCTCTTCTCCATCCGGACGTTGGCCTGGATGTCCTTGATCGGGACATGGCCCGGGCCCTCGATCATGACCTGGACCCCCCGCTCCCGGGCCCTGCGGGTCAGTTCGCCCAGGAGGATGAGTTCCTCCACCTGGCCGCGGTCCGTGGCGTCGGCCAGGCAGCCGGGCCTGAGACCGTCTCCCAGGCTCAGGACCATGTCGTATTCTTTCGCGATCTGGAGCAGCCGGTCGTACTGTTCGTAGAGGGGGTTCTCCCGGCCGTTGTAGTCCATCCAGTGGGCGAGGATCGATCCCCCGCGGCTCACGATGCCCAAAAGCCGGCCCTGCTTCTCGATGCACTCCACGCTCCGGCGCGTCACGCCGCAGTGGACGGTGACGAAGTCCACGCCGTCCTCCCCGTTTTCCTCGATGGCCCGGAAGAGATCGTCGGCCGTCATCTCGACAATCGCCTTGCCCGCCCTGACGGCCGCGACCGCAGCCTGGTAGATGGGCACGGTCCCCACGGCGACGGTCGATGCCCCGATGACGGCGCGCCGGATGGCCCCGAGATCGCCGCCCGTGGAGAGGTCCATGATCGTGTCGGTCCCCGCGGCGATGGAGATGCGGACCTTCTCCAGCTCCAGGGCCAGGTCCACCCTGTCCTTCGAGGTCCCGATGTTCGTGTTGATCTTTGTCCGGAGGCCCTTGCCGATGGCCAGGGGCGCGATGGCGGTGTGCCGGTTGTTGCGGACGACGACGATCGTCCCGTCCTCGACGCCCTTGCGGATGACCTCGGCCTCGACGTGTTCGTGCCTCGCGCAGGCGGCCATCTCCTCGGAGACGATCCCCTGCCGCGCCATTTCCAGTTGTGTGCGGTTGCCTTGCATGATGGGTCTCCGTTTCAGCCCCCGGCCAGGATCTGCTCGGCCGCCTTGCGGCCGGACAGGAGCATCCCGCCGAAGATGGGCCCCATGCGCGGCCCCCCGAAGGCGGCGTTGGCGGACATGCCGGCCACGTAGACGCCGGGGCAGATCTCCCGGGTGTTGTCGATCGTCAGCCTCTCGGCCTTCTCGGACCACATGGAGCGCTCCCCCATGAGCTTTCCCGTCGGCGTGTTGAGCGTCACGTCGGCCTTTCGCTCGATGACGTGCAGCACCTCCGTGTCGTGCCCCGTGGCATCGATGACGGCCTTGGCGTGGATCGTCAGCGGGTCGACGTGCAGCCCCGTCATCTCCACGGGTGACCAGGTGATGACGAGCCCCATGACGCGGTTGTCGCGGATCACCACGTCCTCGACGGTGATGCAGTTGAAGACCTTCGCCCCGGCCTGGATGGCCCGGGAGCAGATCGTGGTGACCGCCTCGATCGCGTCGGCCGTGTAGTAGCCGGGCTCGTATTCTTCCGTGCGGACCCCGAAGAGATCGAGGATCCCCTTCGCCTCGGACTGGACGACGATCTCGTTGAACATCATCCCGCCGCCCCACATGCCGCCGCCGATGCTGAGCTTGCGCTCGTAGAGGGCGACTTTTTTCCCGGCCTTCGCCAGGAAGTAGGCCGCGACGAGGCCCGCGGGCCCGCCGCCCACGACGGCCACGTCGACGTCGAGATGGGCCAGCAGCTTCTTCGTGTACGTCTCGACGATGGCCCGGGTGATGGTGACTTCGTTCAATGCCATGGCGATTCTCCCATGTATGCCCGCGCGACTCAAAAGGAGCGCGCGGCGTCATTCAGGCTAAAACCTATCGGTTGCAAAGCTCGGATTGGAACTCGCTTCTCTTCACGCTGCCTTTTCCGCTCTTCCTGACTTCCTATCTTCCTCACTTCCTTACTTACGCAGTGCCTTCGACACCCTGAGAACCTTGTCGGCCACCTCGGCCGGGTTGCGCCCGAGGATGCGGATGATGGGCTCCTTGCCGTCGCCGCCCCGGTCGAAGACGGCGTCGGGGATTCCCTCATGCCGCGAGAGGGCGTCCGTCGTGCCCCACTCGAGGGAGGAGCCCTCGCGAAGCTTCACGTCTCGAGGCTCCTCGGCCCGGTCGAAGCCCGCCACGTCGAACCGGAGGGTCTTCAGGGTGCGGAGGATCTCCTCGGAGAAGCGGATGTTCATGGCCGACCGGTACCGGCCGTCGAAGCGCATCACCGCGAGGATCACCTTGGCGACGTGGCTCGAGGCCCCGAAGGCGGGGTCGTGGAGGGTCTCCACGTTCTCCCCGACGCGGATGATGCGGCCCGGGACGGCGGCCACCTCCGCCGCGGAGGAGGCCCCGGACAGGGCATAGCCGAAGTTGGACTGGATCTCGGGGACGATGTTGCCCGTCCGGCCGCCCTTGAGCCTCGTGACGGCCTGCTTGAGCTCCTCGATACAGCGCCAGCGCTCGCCCTCGCGGAAGACCGGCGCGAAATGGTTCGTCGGGCCCTGGCCCCCGCCGATCGCAAGGCCGAAGCGGATGGCCTCGGTGACGTAGTCTTTCGCCCGCTTCACGGACTCGAGCACCCCCAATCCCTGGGCAAGCCCGGTGGCGACGGCCGATGCGAAGGTGCACCCCGTGCCGTGGGTATGCTTCGTGACGATGCGCTTCGTTGCGAACTCGTGGAAGCGCTTCCCGTCGAAGAGCATATCCACCGCGTCGCCCTCGAGATGCCCCCCCTTGACGACGACGTTCTTCGCCCCGAGCTTGTAAATCGCGGCGGCCGCCTTCATCATGTCGTCCCTCTTCGCGATCCGCCTTCCCGTGAGGACCTCCGCCTCGGGGATGTTCGGCGTGACGACCGCGGCCAGCGGGATCAGTTCCCTGATCAGGGTCCCGCGGGCCTCCTCGCGCAGCAGGGGGCTGCCTCCCTTGGCCACCATGACGGGGTCGACGACCAGTTTGCGGATCCTGTACCGGCGGATCTTCTTCGCCACGCAGCGGATGATCTCCGACGAGGAGAGCATGCCCGTTTTCGCCGCGTCGACGCCGATGTCGCTCGCCACGGAATCGAACTGCGCCTCGATGAACTCCACAGGGATGTCGTAGACCCCCTGGACCCCCAGGGTGTTCTGGGCCGTCAGCGCCGTGACGACGCTCATGCCGAAGCCGCCCAGGGCCGTGATCGTCTTGAGGTCCGCCTGGATCCCGGCCCCCCCGCCGGAATCGGACCCCGCAATCGTCAGGACTCGTTTCACTTCCATGCCGTCCTCCTTTGCGGCCACCGACCTCGGGGCTTTCTTCGGGCCGACGGGAAACATCCGGATGGAAGGCGCCCTTTCAGGCAGAGGGTAAGAGGGTGTGAAGGTGAGAAGGTCGGAGAAGCACGAAGCATTCATTTGCCCGCCGACTTATCCACCGTTCTTACCCTCTCACCTTCTTACCTTCTCGTGTGACAGGAATGCGCCCCGGTCGGCAGCCCTTGAATCAAAAAGGCACACCCGGAGTGGATGTGCCTTCTGACCATGCAATCGCTTCCGCCACTCCCTACGCTGGCATTACCCAGGTCAGGTTCGAAGGGTATACTCTCAGCCTGTACGGCACCCCCAGGATCGGCTATTCACTTGTGCTTTCAACTTACCCCAGCCGGAGGGTGGAATCAAGAAAATAATGGGGTGCAGCGCGGCCGATCGACCTTCGGCGAATCGGGCTTGAAAATGGGAGTCGATCGCGGTTAAGAATCTTCACTCAACCCGGACCGGAATCGAGAAGCCACGATGCCCCAGGGACGCCTTGTATTCCTGATCTGTTTCGCCGAAATTCTGTCCATGACGGGGACGATGTACTTCCCGGCCCTGCTGCCTTCCTTCCAGGGCGAGTGGGGGTTGACCCACACGGCAGCGGGCTGGATCAACGGCGTCTTCTTCGCGGGCTACGCAATCGCATCGCCCATTCTCGTGAGCTTCACCGACCGCGTCACGGCCCACCGGATCTACCTGCCTTCAGCGCTTCTTGCGGCCCTTTCCATGTTTCTCTTCGGTTGGCTTGCCGAGGGCACCTGGACGGCGGCGGCGCTGCGGCTCCTCGCGGGAATCGGCCTGGCAGGGACCTACATGCCCGGTCTCAAGGCCCTGAGCGACAATCTCTCCGGGCCGGACCAGAGCCGGCACATCGTGTTCTATACGGCATCCTACGGCGTGGGGACGGCGCTTTCCGTCTGTCTCGCCGGGCTGCTGGAACCGGTCACGGGCTGGCGTCTGGGGGCGGAGCTTCTCGCACTGGGGCCGCTGGGTGCGCTCCTGATCTTTGCCGCCGTCGTGCCGCCGCGCAAACCCGCCGGATTCGAGGAGGGGCTCCGTTTCTCGCGAAATGACCTGAAGATCGTCCTGGGAAACCGGCCCGTCGTGGGTTACATCCTGGCTTACGGGTCTCACAACTGGGAGCTCTTCGGACACCGGTCCTGGCTCGTGGCCTTCCTCGTGTACAGCCTGAGTCTCCATCCCGGGTTCACCCCTCCGATGAGCCCCCAGAACGTGGCCATGTTGATCCTGCTGGCGGGAGTGCCCGCCAGCATCATCGGAAACGAGGGGGCCATGGCCTGGGGGCGCCGAAGGGCCCTTGCCGCTTACATGATCGGGTCGGGCCTGCTCGGATGCGTCGTCGGGTTCGCCGCCGGGCTCCACGTCTATCTCGTCATCGCGATTTGCCTGCTTTACGGCATGGCGAATCTCTTCGACAGCGGGGCCCTCACGGCCGGGCTCATCGCCGAAACGCCGCAGCGGCAGCGGGGATTGACGCTGGCCATCTACTCGTTCTCGGGCTTCGGGATGGCCTTCCTGGCGCCGCTGGCATTCGGGGCCATCCTCGACGCAGCCGGCGGCGGGACCGCGGCCTGGGGCCTCGCCTTTGCGGCGCTGGGGCTCGTCTGCATGTCCGGCGCCCTCTGGCTGAGGATTTTCCGGGCACGGTGAGACCCATCCGTTGACAGTCCCCGCAGGCCCCCCTATACTGATCCCCATTCCCCCGGGGAGGAAGCCCTGACCATGCGGCAGATTCGCGACAACCTGTACCTCATCGACATCGACCAGGCCCTCGAAGGGTTCCGGAAGTTCATCAGCGCGTGGCTCTACAGGGTCAACGGGGCGACGATCCTCGTCGATCCAGGGCCGGCTTCCACCATCCCCTGCCTGGTCGAGAGGCTGAAGGGGGCCGGGGTCGAGCGGATCGACCACGTCCTGCTCACCCACATCCACCTCGATCACGCGGGGGGCACGGGGCACCTGATGCAGCACTTCCCCGGCGCGAGGGTCAACTGCCACCCCAAGGGGATTCCCCACCTCACGGCCCCGCAGAAACTCTGGGAGGAATCGAAAAAGGTCCTGGGGAAGGTGGCCGAGGCCTACGGCGAGATGGCGCCCGTGCCCGAGGCAGGCATCTCCTGGAGGGAGCGAATCCCCATCGGCCACGCCGTGATCGAGGCCGTCGAGACCCCGGGCCACGCGGCACACCATGTCTCGTACCGCGTCGGCGACGTCCTCTTCGCCGGCGAGGTGGGCGGGGTCTATGTCCCCCTGGAGAACGGGCTCTACTGCCGCCCGGCCACGCCCCCGCCTTTTCAGCACGCCATCTTCAGGGATTCCATCGCCCGGGTGGCCTCCCTCGACGTATCCCTCGTCTGCCTGGGTCACTACGGCTGCAGGCAGGACGTTTCGGGCCTGTTCGAAAGGGCCCGGCGCCAGCTCGACTTCTGGGTGGACAGAACGCAGAGGCACCTCAGGGCCGGAAGCGATCCCTTCGAGGAGACGGTTCTGGCCGATCTCGTCGACGCCGACCCGGACATGGGGGGATGGCGATTGTTGCCGGACGACATCCGGACCCGCGAGAGATCCTTCTGCTTCAACAGCATCCGGGGCATCCGCGGGTACCTGGGAAAAGAAGAGGGTAAGAGGGTAGGAAGGTGAGAAGGTGGGAGAAATCGACTAGCTGAGGATTGCTCCCGGCTTATCCAACCTTCTCACCCTCTTACCCTCTCACCTTCTTTGTTCTAGTGCATTTGATTGCGGCTGGTTGGTTTGCTATGGAATCCCGAACACGGCCTTCGCGTTGGCCGTGGTCACGGCCGCCACGTCCTCGAACGGCAGCCCCTTGATCTCGGCCACCTTCCGGGCCGTGTGGACCACGTAGGCCGGCTCGTTGCGCTTGCCGCGGAAGGGGTGGGGCGTGAGGTAGGGGCAGTCGGTCTCCACGAGCAGCGAATCCAGGGGAAGCTCTCGGACGATGGAGCGCAGCCTATCGTTTTTTTCGAAGGTCACCGTCCCGGGGATGGAGATGTAGAAACCCAGACCGATGCACTGTTTCGCCATGGCATAATCGCCGGAGAAGCAGTGGATGATGCCCCTCCGGCCCCCCTTCCAGCCCTTGAGGAGCTCCACGGTCTCGCGATGCGCCTCGCGGTCGTGGATCACGACGGGAAGATCGAGCTCCGAGGCCAGCTCCAGCTGCTCGCCGAAACGGCGGATCTGGGTTGCCCGGGGCGAGAGGTTGCGGAAGAAATCCAGCCCGATCTCGCCGTAGGCGACGACCTTCTCCCGCCCCGCCATTTCCTTCAGCGCGTCGTATGTCGCGCCGTCGATGCCCTTCACCTCGTGGGGGTGGATCCCGATGACGGCATAGACGTCGGGGTAGCGGCGGGCGATGTCGAGGGCCCTGCGGCAGTCCTCCACGGTGGTGCCCACCGTGACGATGATCTCCACGCCGGCCTCCCTCGCCCGGCGGACGACCGCGTCGCGGTCCCGGTCGAAGGGGGTCATCTCCAGGTGGGCGTGCGAATCGATGACCATCGGCGGGCGCCCTACCCCTTCGCGGGCTTCTTCCGGTCCAGCTCCACGGGGACCTCCTCGGCCAGGGCGGCCACGTCGGGGAGCGTGGCGAGATACTTGGCGAGAAACGTCTCGGTCATTTCGCCTTTCTTGAGTTTGAGCTCGATGATTCTCTTGTCCGCGCTGTCCATGTTGAACGCCTCCGATCCTTCTTTCTTCATTCCGATCCTCCTCGTGAGTTCTCCGTGAACCCGCCGGTCCGACGGGAATGATCCGGTAAAAAACGCCTCAGCTCCGGAGCCGGGGATCGAGAGAATCCCGGATTCCTTCGCCCAGCATGTTGTAACCGAGCACCGTCACCAGGATGGCGAGCCCCGGGTACAGGGAGAGCCACCAGGCGATGTCGATGTTGTCCTTGCCCGCCGTGAGGATGTTGCCCCAGCTCGGCGTCGGCGGCTGCACGCCGATCCCGAGGAAGCTCAGGGCCGACTCCGTGAGGATCGCCCCGGCCACCCCGAGGGTCGCCGCCACGAGCACCGAGGCCATGCAGTTGGGCAGGACGTGGATGAAGATGATCCGCGCGTCGCTGGCCCCGATCACGCGGGCGGCCTGCACGAAATCGCGCTCCTTGAGCGAGATGAAGTCGGCCCGCACCAGGCGCGTGATCCCCATCCAGCCCGTGGCGCCGATGATGATCATGATGTTCCAGATCGAGGGCTCCAGGAAGGCGATCACCGCGAGGATCAGGAAGAACGTGGGGAAGCACAGCATGATGTCGACGAAGCGCATGATGACCGCGTCGACCCACCGGCCGTAGTAGCCGGCCACGGCGCCGAGGATCGTCCCGATGAAAATCGCGATGCCCGTGGAAACGAAGCCCACCTTGAGGGAGATCTGCGCCCCCCAGATCATCCGTGACAGCACGTCCCTGCCGAGCTGGTCCGTGCCGAACCAGTGCTGCGCCGAGGGGGGCTGCAGGATGTTCTTGAGATCGATCGCCGCGGGGTCGTAGGGGGAAATCCACGGCGCGAGGATCGACAGGGCAAACAGCAGCACGACCACGGCGCTTCCCGCCACGGCGAGATGGTTTTTCGAGAACCGGTACCAGAAATCCGTTTTCATCGTACGATCCGCCGCCTGTCCCATTCGTCCCGGCCCCTCAGGAGATCCGGATCCTCGGGTCCGCCAGCGCGTAGGACACGTCGGCCAGCAGGTTCCCGAGGAGCGTCAGCACGGCCCCGATCACCAGGATCCCCATCACGACGGGGTAGTCCCGGGCCATGACGGCCATGTAGAAGAGCTGCCCCATCCCGGGGATGCTGAAGATGGTCTCGAAGATGACGCTCCCCCCGATGAGCCCCGGCACCGAGAGGCCCAGCAGCGTGATGACGGGGAGCATGGCGTTGCGCAGGGCGTGCTTGTAGATGACCGTCCGCTCGGGCAGCCCCTTGGCCCGGGCCGTGGTGATGTAGTCCTGGCGGATCACCTCCAGCATGTTGGAGCGCATGTAGCGCGAAAGACCCGCCAGCCCCCCGAAGGCCGCGATCGACACGGGCAGGACCAGGTGCTTGAGGAAATCCCAGAAGGCCTCGGCGGGGGGGAGATACTCGTAGTTCAGGGACCGGATGCCCGAGATCGGCAACCAGTCCAGGTGCAGGCCGAAGAGGATCATGAGCAGCAGCGCGAGCCAGAAGGTCGGGATCGCGAACCCCACGAAGACGACGACGCTCATGACCCGGTCGAACAGGGAGCCCTGCCGCACCGCCGAGAGCACCCCGATGGGGATGGCGATGAGGAAGATGAGGGCCATGGAGAGCACGTTGAGGAACACCGTGATGGGGAGCCGCTCGAGGATCTTGGCCGACACGGGCCTGCCGTCCGGCGAGAAGGACACCCCGAGATCGAGCACGAGAAGCCTCCCGAGCCACTTGCCGTACTGGACGTGCAGGGGCTTGTCGAGGTCGTACATCGCCCGCAGGCGCTCCTTCATCTCGGCCGTCACCCGCGGGTTCATTTCGGTCTGGAGGTCCGTCGGGGAGCCCGGCGCGAGGTGCATGACGGAAAAGCAGATGACGGTGATCCCGAAGAACAGGGGGATCATGAACAGGATCCGTCTTGCGAGGTAGCGCGGCACGTCAGGACCTCCCCGGGACCGCCCGGATCGGCGCACGGCCGCGAGCCTCCCCCTGAAGCCCCTCGAGGAGACCCCGTCCCCCGATATTCTCCAGCGTCCTCGAGAGGTTCTGCTCCGTGTGGGCCTCCACGGTCAGGATGGGACGCAGCCCTCTGTCGCGGACGAGGGCGAAGAGCCGCTCGAAGGGGAATGTCCCCTCGCCCACGGGCAGGTGCTCATCCTGAGCGCCCCGGTTGTCGTGGAGATGGATCTCGATGAGCCGGTGGCCCAGCCTCTCCATCCAGGCCTCCAGAGGGGCCCCGGCAAAGGCGTTGAAGTGGCCCGTGTCGAAGCAGAAACCCACCCGATCGGGCGGAAGCGCGTCGAGAAGGCTCCCGATCCGGCCGGGGTCCTGTTCGTAGACGTTCTCCAGGGCGATCCGGGTGTCGAGCCGGTCCGCCAGCGGCAGAAGCCTCGACCAGGTTTCGATGCTGTTTTCGAGCCACTGGCGCCCCGAGGACACGTAATACCGCTCGTCATAGGAGGGGTGAAAGACGATCGTGCGGGGGCGGAAATGGCCGGCGACCTCGAAGACGCGGAGAAACCGCTCGAGGGTCACCCTGCGGATTGCCGGGTCGACGGCCCCCGGGCGCAGGTCCATGAAGGGCCCATGGAAGGTGATGGACCGATCGGGCCCGCAGAGCTGCCGCGCCAGGCCGGCGTACTCGCCGTCGGTGAAGCGCTCGAGGATGGCGCAGTTGAAGGCGATCTCCGGGTTGATCCTCTCCCGGAGGACCTTGTCGAGATGTTTCTGAAGAAGCTGATCGAAGGGGATATGGACCTGAAGATGTTTCAGGATGTCCTGCATCGCGATCATCCGGAAGACAAGCAATGTTAGGTGTTTACCATATCGGCGCCGCCGTGGCAACGGTCAATTTGAAATTGACAGCACGACCGCATCCTGTTACAAAACAGGCAGTTGGAGGAAAACCGGCCGGCCTTCACGGCCGGCGGCGTCCGCTCGACGGGGTCTGCAGAAAGGAGGATGATTGGCTAAAAAAGACTTGGGCACAAGGCAGAAGATTCTCCTCGCCGTCAACGCGGCTCTGGAGAAAAAGGCGAAAAACATCGTCATTCTCAACATCAAGAAAGTCACCTCCTTCGCCGACTACACGGTCATCTGCAGCGGCACGTCGGACCGTCAGGTCCAGAGCATCGCCTCATCCATCGAGGAAAGCATGAAGAAGGCGGGAACCCTGCCTCTCGGCATCGAGGGCGAGAAGGGCGGCCGATGGGTCCTCATGGACTACGCGGACATCGTCGTGCACGTCTTTTACGAGCCGGTGCGCGAGTTCTACGACATCGAGCGGCTCTGGTCCGACGCCCCGAAGATGGAAGTGGCCGAGGACGCCGGCGAGGTCAAATCGCTCCCCAGGGGGATGTGATGTGAAGGCCACGATCGCGGCCCTGGCGGAGTTGCTCTTCCCGACGCTGTGCCTCGCCTGCGGCACGGTCGTGCCGGGCCGTGAGGGACACCCCTTTTGCGGGGGCTGCCGCGCGCGGATCCGCCCGATCGCATCCCCCCTGTGCCCTTCCTGCGGGATCCCCTACCCCGCGGGCGAGGGCCCCGATCACCTCTGCGGCCCGTGCCTGCTTGACGGGCCGCCCCTTGCCGCCGCCCGGTCCTACGGCGTCTACGAAACGGTCCTGCACGACGCCGTGCATGCCTTCAAATACGGCGGCAATCTCACCCTGGGAGAACGGCTGGGGCGGCTGATGGCCGATTGCGAATACCCCCTGTTCCGGATCGAGGACTACGAACTCATCGTCCCCGTGCCCCTGCACCCCCGGCGGCTGCGGCAGCGCGGATTCAACCAGTCGGTCCTCCTGGCCCGGGAGATCTCCCGGCGCCGATGCATCCCCATGGATTTCCAGGCCCTTCGGCGCATCGTCGACACGGAATCGCAGGCGGGCTTGAAAAGGGGCGAGCGACAGTCTAACATAAAGAAGGCATTCAGCGTACCCGACCCGGGGCGGATCCGGGGCCGGCGCATCCTGCTGGTCGACGATGTCCACACGACGGGGAGCACCCTGCGGGAATGCGCCGGGACCCTCCTGAGGGGGGGAGCCGAGGCCGTGGGGGCGTTGACGCTGGCGCGTGCCGTCCAGGAGCCGCAATGAACAAGATCGTTCCGAGAACCGAGCTCAAGGCGATCGTCGAACGGCTGAAAGGGGAAGGGAAGAAAATCATCTTCACCAACGGCTGCTTCGACATCCTCCACGCCGGGCACACCCGCTACCTCAGCGAGGCCAGGAAGCTGGGGGACGTACTCGTGCTGGCCCTCAACAGCGACCGTTCCGTGCGCGCCATCAAGGGACGGAAGCGGCCCATCGTGCCCGAGGCCGAGCGGGCCGAGGTGCTGGCGGCCCTGTCGTCGGTGGATTACGTGACGGTCTTCGACGAGGAGACGCCTCTCGCGCTCATCGAGCTTCTCCGGCCCGACGTCATCGTCAAGGGCGGCGACTGGGCGCAGAAGGACATCGTGGGGGCCGACGCGGTGCGGGCGTGGGGCGGCCGGGTCGCCGTCATGCCCGAGATCGAAGGGGCTTCGACGACGAACATCATCGAGAAGATCCTGCACGTCTACGGCCCGCAGGAGGAGGCCGGAAAGAAGGGCTAAATTTCTCTTTACAGAAAACCGATTATTCGTTATACAAATTAGCTCTTTTTACCGAAGAGCACTTTACCGTGGCGAGACCCGCGAATGAAGCCAGAAAAACTCGACTTCTTCAGAGCCCTTCTGCAGACCCGGATCAACGAGCTCCTCAACGGTGCGGAGAGGACTGTCCAGGAGATGACCGACGAACAGGAGAATTTCCCCGATCCCAACGACCGGGCATCCCTGGAGTCGGACCGCAACTTCGAGCTGCGCATCCGCGACCGGGAACGCAAGCTCATCGCCAAGATGCAGGAGGCCCTCAAGCGCATCGACGACGGCACCTTCGGCATCTGCGATTCCTGCGGGGGACCGATCTCGGAGAAGCGCCTCCTGGCCCGGCCTGTCACCACGCAGTGCATCGACTGCAAGACGAAGGAAGAGAAGATGGAAAAGCAGCGGGGGGAATAGGATCTCCCCCGGCTCGCCGTCCTGCCTTCGCCCCATCCCCGATCGACCCACCCCACCCTGTCGGACAGGGAATTCGTTTGCCCAAATGCCGGCCCCGCTGTATAGTTGCGCTGTTGAATCCGGTGCGCAGCAGCGTTGCCGGGCAGGAAGCCCCGTTCAGCCGATTATCGACTCACGGCCGCACAGAGGGGTAGAGGGTGCGAAGGCGAGAAGGTTGGAGAGGCGGCTAGCGTGAATTGGCCGTCGGATCATCCAACGTTCTCACCCTCTCACCTTCTTGCCTTCTCGAGCCGGGCGGATGCGCCCCCGGTCAACGCCTCCTTATAACTTATGTTTATCGAAGTGGCCATCAACATCCCCGCCGACCGCACCTTCACCTACGCCGTGCCGGCGGAGTTGCGCGGCGAAATCGACGTGGGCAAGCGGGTGCTCGTCCCCTTCGGGAAGCGATCGCTGACGGGCGCCGTCGTCGGCATCCGCCCCTCGACGGACCGGCAGGACGCCAGGGAGATCCTTCGTGTCCTCGACCTCGAGCCCCTCTTCCACGAGGAGGACCTGCGGTTCTACCGGTGGGCCGCCGAGTACTATTTCACGCCTCTCGGCAGGGCGCTCGGCGAGATCCTCCCGGGCGGCATCGACATCGAGAGCGTGCTGTGGGCCGTCAGGCTCGGGGATGCCGGCGATCTCAGGCCGCTGCAGCGGGACATCCTCGGGCGGCTCGAGGGGCGGCCGGCGGGTATGGCCCTGCGCAGCCTCGAAAAGGAGCTGGGGAAAAAGTCCCTCCTGGCGGAGTGCCGGAAGCTGGAACGCCGCGGACTCATCCGCCTCGAGGAGCGCGTCCGCAGGCCCGCCGTGCGGGGAAAGACGGAAAAAGTCGCCCTGCGGACGGACGCCCCGGCGGGACCCGTCAGGCTCTCCGACCGCCAGAGGCAGGCCCTGCAGGCCCTCGAGGCAAGGGGGGGCAGGGCCCTTGTGCACGAGCTTGCGGACGCAGGCGCCCCCCTGGCCGTTTTCAGGGCCCTCGAAAAGAAAGGCCTCGTCGCCGTCCAAGACCGGGAAGCCCTGAGACGACCGGATCCCGCCACGGCGATCGGACGTACGGACGCGCCCCCGGCGCTCACGGCGGAGCAGCAGGACGCCCTCGAGGCGATCCGGCAGGGGATCGCCTCGGGCGCCTTCTCCCCCTTCCTGCTCCACGGGGTCACGGGCAGCGGCAAGACGGAGGTCTACATCCATGCCATCGCCGAAGCTCTCCGCCGGGGGGGATGCGCCATCTATCTCGTCCCGGAGATCGCGCTGACGCCGCAGCTCGTGGGCCGCCTGGAGAGCCGCTTTGCGCCGGAGGCCATCGCCGTCCTGCACAGCGGGATCGGGGCGGCGATGCGCTACGACCAGTGGCGCAGGATCGGGCGGGGCGACGCGAGGATCGTCGTGGGCGCCCGGTCGGCCGTGTTCGCGCCCGTCCGGGACCTGCGGCTCATCATCGTCGACGAAGAGCACGACACCTCCTACAAGCAGGACGAGCGGATGCCCTACAACGCCCGGGACCTGGCCGTCGTGCGGGCCCAGCAGCGGGGGGCCGCCGTCGTCCTGGGTTCGGCCACCCCGGGGTTGCAGAGCTGCTACAACTCCCGGGAGAAACGCTTCGGCTATCTCCCCCTGACGAGGCGCGTCGAGCGGCGCGAGCTGCCGCACGTCGAGATCGTGGACATGAAGGGCGAGCGGGACCCGAACGGGAGGGTGAGGCCCCTTTCGCGCCTGCTGGTCGATCAGATCGGCCGCACGCTGGAAGCCGGCAAGCAGACCCTGCTCTTTCTCAACCGGCGGGGATTCAACACGTACCACTACTGCGGCGACTGCGCCCATGTGTTCCGCTGCCTCAACTGCGCCGTGTCGCTGACCCATCACCTCAGCGAGGGGACGCTCCGGTGCCACTACTGCGACTTCGCCGTCAAGGCCCCCCCGTCATGCCCCGGGTGCGGCGGGGGCCGCATCCTGAGCTACGGCCTCGGGACGGAGAGGCTCGCGGCCGAGGTCCAGGCGCTTTTCCCCCGGGCCCGCATCGCCCGGATGGACAGCGACACCACGTCGGCCCGGGGCAGCCACGAGCGCATCCTCGCGGCCCTCGGCCGGGGTGAGATCGACATCCTCGTGGGCACCCAGATGATCACCAAGGGACACGATTTCCCGGATGTGACCCTCGTCGGCGTCGTCTCCGCCGACACGACGCTCAACATGCCGGACTTCCGGGCCGCCGAGCGGACCTTCCAGGTCCTCACCCAGGTGTCGGGCCGAAGCGGCAGGGGCGAGCAGCCGGGCACGGTCGTCATCCAGACGCTCAACCCCGGCCACTACGCCATCCGGCGGAGCAGCGCGCACGACTTCACCGGTTTCTACGAGGACGAGATCGCCCTGCGCCGGGACCTGCAGTACCCGCCCTTTTCGCGCATGATCAACCTCATCGTCTCCGGCACGAACCGGGAGCGGGTGGAGAAAGGGGCCGAACGGCTGGGCCAGAGGGCGAAGCGGCTGGCGGCAAGCGCCGACATCAAGGCGAGGCCGACCGTCACCGGGCCGATGGAGGCGCCCCTGGGCAAGGTGCGGGGACGCTACCGCTGGCAGCTCCTCGTCCGGGGGAAGCAGGTCCGGGCGCTCCACGCCTTTGTCCGGCGGCTCGTCGAGGGGGCCGACATGACGGGCTGCGAGGTCCGCGTCGACGTGGACCCCTTGAACTTTATGTGATAACAGCAGGCATAAGGCGTAAGGCACAGGGCTAAAGGCGAGGAAAACACATCTGTCTTTTTGCCCTGAACCCTTAGCCTTAAGCCTTTAGCCCTAAGCCATTTAAGGTTGAACATGTCCGAAAACAAACCCCGCATTCTGTTCATGGGCACACCGGCGTTCGCGGTGCCGTCCCTGGATCTCCTGGTCGAGAAGGCCTGGCCCGTCATCGGCGTCGTCACCCAGCCCGACCGGCCCCGGGGGCGGGGGCAGCGCCTCGTCGCCTCGCCGGTGAAGGAGGCGGCCGAGAGGCACGGTCTTGCCGTTTACCAGCCCGAGAAGGTCCGGGCCCCGGAGTTTCTGGAGTTCTTCCGCGGCATGGCCCCCGACATGGTCGTCCTGGTCGCCTTCGGCCAGATCCTGCCGAAAGACATCATCGACGGCCCGCCCCTGGGCTGCATCAACGTGCACCCCTCGCTGCTGCCCAGGTACCGGGGGGCGGCCCCCATGAACTGGGCCCTGATCCGGGGCGAGACGAAGACGGGGATCACGATCATGCGGATGGACGAGGGCGTCGACTCGGGCGACATCCTTCTCCAGGAGGAAACCCCCATCGAGCCGGGGGAGACCTATGACCATCTCCACGACCGCCTCGCCGTCCTGGGGGCGCAGTGCCTGCTCCGGGCGGTCGAGGGGCTGGCGGCGGGAACGGTTCACCGGAGGCCCCAGGACCACTCCCTCGCGACCCTTGCGCCCCGCCTGAAGAAGGACGACGGCCTGATCCGCTGGGAGGCCCCCGCGGGCGAGATCGCCCATTTCGTGGCCGGGCTGTCGTCCGTGCCCGGTGCGTTCACGTATCTCGACGGGAAAGTCCTCAAGGTCTTCGCGGCGGAGGCCGAGGATGCCGCCCCGGTCCGTGAAACACCCGGGACGATCGTCGGGGCGACGCCGAAGGGGCTCCAGGTCGCGGCGGGAGGCGGATACGTGTACCTCAAGGACGTCCAGCTCGAGAGCAAGAAGCGCATGCCCATCACCGACTTTCTCCGGGGCTTCCGGTTCGTCCCGGGAAAGCGGCTGGGCCTGGAAGAAGGTAAGAAGGTTTGAAGGTAAGAAGGTCAGAAAGGCGAAGATCCTGAATTCTTCAGGAGGACTTTCCAACCTTCTCACCCTCTTGCCCTCTCACCTTCTGCCTTTCGGCCGACATCAGGAGCATCCCTTGAGGCTTCCACCATCACTGAAACATGATCCCCGGGCCCTGGCCGTTCGCATCCTCACCCGCATCGACAACGAAAAGGCCTTCGCCGAGCCCCTGCTGGACAGCGTCCTGGCCGCGGGGCACCCCGCAGACGAGGCCGACCGCGGGCTGCTGACCTTCCTCGTCTACGGCACGCTGCGCATGCGCGGCCTGCTGGATTTCCTGATCGACCGTTTCTACCGGGGAAGGCCCGGAACGCTGGAGCCGGCCGTCCGGAACATCCTCCGCGTCGCCCTCTACCAGGTCCGCTTCGCCGAGAAAATCCCCGCCTACGCGGCCGTCGACGAAGCGGTCAACGCGGCAAAGGGGATCGCCCCGGGCCGGGACCGGCTCGTCAACGCCGTCCTGCGGAATGCCCTGCGCGGGATGTCGGGGGTCTCCTTTCCCGACCCGGAAACCGATCCCACCGGCCACCTCTCCGTCGTCCACTCCCACCCCCGCTGGCTCGTCGAGCGCTGGATCGCCGACTTCGGCCTGGCGCAGACGCAGGCCCTCTGCCGGGCCGACAACGAGATCCCGCCGCTTGCCCTTCGCGTCAACACGTTGAAGGTCTCCCGGGACGAAATGGTGGAACGGCTTGCACGCGAGGGGCTGGAGGTCAGGGCTGCCGTCTGGTCCCCGGACGGGATCGTCCTGGCAAAGACGCCCGCGTCGCTGCGGCAGATGCCGGAGTTCGCGGAAGGGCTTCTCTTCATCCAGGACGAGGCCTCGCAGCTGGTTTCGCGGCTGCTGGCGCCCCGCAAGGGGGAGCGGGTCCTGGACCTCTGCGCGGGGGCCGGCGGGAAGACGACCCACCTGGCCGCCCTGATGGAAAACGGCGGCGAGATCGTCGCCGCCGACATCCAGCCGGCCAAGCTCGCCGCCCTCGAATCGACGGCGCGGCGGTGGGGGATCTCCACGGTGCGGACCGCCCTCGCCGACGCGACGGACCCTCGCGGAACGGGCTCCCTGGGACGGTTCGACCGGGTCCTCGTCGATGCCCCCTGCTCGGGGCTCGGCACCCTCCGGAGAAACCCCGAGATCCGCTGGCACCTCACGGAGCAGGCGCTCGCGGGGTTTGCGCCCCTGCAGGGCCGCATCTTGGCAAACGCGGCCGCCTGCGTGAAGCCCGGCGGGGTGCTCCTCTACAGCACGTGTTCCGTCATGCCCGGGGAAAACGACGGCGTCGTCGCGACCTTCCTCGAAACCCATCCCGACTTTTTTCCGGCACGGCCGGCGGACGATTTCCCCGCCGGGGTCGTGGACGAAAAGGGGTTCTTCCGGACCTTTCCCCACCGCCAGGGAACGGACGGCTTTTTCGGGGCCCTGCTCGCCCGCCGGCGCTGACGTCCCGCGGGACCCCACATCATCCGTTGACTATGCGTGCCCATGATGTTATTTTCCTGTCCGCGGCTCCGACAGGAACGGTCGAGCAAAACCGGTGTCGGAGCCCTTTGAATTTTCATCCGCGGAGAGCAACATGATCCTCAAGCAACTCCAGGTCGGCCACATGGCCGTCTTCACCTACATCGTCGGCGACGAGGAAACGGGGGACGCCCTCGTGATCGACCCGGCGGCGGAGACGGACCGGATCGTCGCCGAGGCCCGGAAGAACGGCCTCACGATCCGCACCATCGTCAACACCCACGGGCACGTCGACCACATCTCGGGCAACGCGGACATGAAGGCCCTGACGGGGGCGCAGATCGTCATCCACGAAGCCGACGCCGGCATGATCACCTCGACCCCGGCCATGATCCTGGCGATGTTCCGGGCGAAGGCCTCGCCCGCCGCGGACATCCTCGTCCGCGACGGGGACATCATCGAAGCCGGCAAGGTCAAGCTGAGAGTCATCCACACCCCCGGGCACACGCCGGGCGGAATCTCGCTGTACACCGACGGCTGCGTGTTCACGGGGGACACCCTGTTTGTCGAGGCCGTCGGGCGGACGGACCTGCCGGGGGGCTCCTGGGACACCATGGCGAAGGCCATCAAGGAGCGGCTCTACACCCTGCCCGACGACACCGTCGTCCTGCCCGGCCACAACTACGGGAGGATGCCGACCTCGACCATTCGCAACGAAAAGCGCAACAACCTCTACGTCCGATGAACCAGGAGTTGACCATGACGAAGCCCGCCCTGTATCAGACCGACCTCGAAGGCCTGAAGCTCGTCAACCGCGGCAAGGTGCGAGACATCTACGACCTGGGGGAGCATCTGCTCATCGTGGCGACGGACCGCATCTCGGCCTTCGACGTCATCATGCCGAACCCCATCCCCGGGAAGGGCGAAGTCCTCACGAAACTCTCCGAGTTCTGGTTCCGGCAGATGGCCGACATTGTCGGAAACCACCTCGTCACCACGGACGTGGAGAAGTTCCCCCCGGCCTGCAGGCCCCACCGGGACGTCCTGAGAGGCCGGAGCATGCTCGTCCGGAAGGCAAAGCCCCTGCCCGTGGAGTGCATCGTCCGGGGCTACATCACCGGCTCGGCATGGAAGGACTATGCGAGCGGCAAACCCGTTTCGGGCATCCGTCTGCCCGCGGGGCTCCGGGAGTCCGCCAGGCTGCCCGAGCCCATCTTCACCCCCTCCACGAAGGCCCCCGAGGGCGAGCACGACCTTCCGATCTCGACGGAGGAGATGGCACGCATCGTCGGCAGGGACCTGACGGATCGGATCATCGCCCTGAGCCTCGCCATCTACCGGCGAGCCGAAGAGATCGCCCGTTCCGCGGGGATCATCATCGCCGACACGAAGATGGAGTTCGGGCTTGCCGACGGCGAGCTCATCCTGATCGACGAGGTGCTCACCCCGGACTCCTCCCGGTTCTGGCCCCGGGACGACTACGCGGAAGGACGCGGGCAGAAGAGTTTCGACAAGCAGTTTCTCCGCGACTACCTGCTGTCGCTGAAGTGGGACCAGAAGCCCCCGGCGCCGCACTTGCCCCCCGAAATCATTGAGAAAACGCAGCAGAAGTACGAGGAAGCCCTCCGACGGTTCACGAAAAAACCCTGAGCCGCAAAAAAGCCCGCCCGAGCCTTGACAGGCCCCCGGGGCGTCCTTATTTTATGCGCAAAATCGGGGGGAGAGGTGCGCCCGGAAAGGAACACGCAGAGCGGACATGGAAAGGCGGGACTATTACGAAATCCTGGGCGTCGACCGAAGCGCCTCCGACGAGGAAGTCAAGAAGAGCTACCGCAGGCTCGCGATGCAGTACCACCCGGACCGCAACCCCGGGGACAAGAAGGCCGAGGAAAAGTTCAAGGAGGCGGCCGAGGCCTACGAGGTGTTGCGGGATGCCGAGAAGCGCAAGATCTACGACCGCTACGGGCACGAAGGGATCAACGGCACCGGGTTCCGCGGCTTCTCGGGCTTCGACGACATCTTCACGAACTTCAGCGACATCTTCGAGGACGTCTTCGGGTTCCCCGGCGCACGGACCCGGACCCGCTCCGCGGTCCGCCAGGGGGCCGACCTGCGCTACGACCTCAGGGTCTCCTTCATGGACGCCGTGAAGGGGACCTCCACCCAGATCGAGCTTGAGAAACTCGAGCGCTGCAGGGAGTGCTCGGGGACCGGGGCCGCCGCCGGAACCCACCCCGAGGGCTGCCCGCGATGCGCCGGGCGCGGCACGGTGACCCAGTCGAGCGGCTTTTTCACCATCAGCACCACCTGCCCGCAGTGCCGCGGAGCCGGCCGGGTGATCAAGACCCCCTGCAAGGGATGTTTCGGGACGGGAAAGGCCAAGACCCGAAAGACCGTGAGCCTCAAGATCCCCGCCGGCGTCGAGACGGGATCCCGGCTGCGGCTCCGCGGGGAGGGGGAGGAAGGCGATTTCGGGGGCCCCAGCGGCGATCTCTATGTCTTCATCCACGTGGAGCCCCACGAGTTCTTCGAACGCGACGGCTACGACATCCTCTGCCAGATCCCCATTTCCATCACCCAGGCCGCCCTGGGGGCGACGATCGAAGTGCCGACCATCGAGGGCAAGGAATCCCTGAAAATCCCCCGGGGGACGCAGAGCGGCAGGATCTTCCGTCTCCGAGGCAAGGGGGTCGCCCATCTCAAGGGCATCGGCCGCGGGGACCAGGTGGTCCAGGTCCTCGTCAAGATCCCCACCAACCTCACCAAGAAGCAGGAGGAGCTCCTTCGGGAGTTCTCCCGCCTTTCCGGCGAGCCCGGATCCTGATCCCGACCCCGTTGCCTCCCGGCCGCGCGGGCACTGGGAATGCCCGAAGCCCGCGGCAGGGCATGCTCCGCGGCTCGTGCGCCGCAAGAAAGAATGGACAATTCGGGAGGCATTGATTATATTGCCCTCGAACCCGGCCGGACCGACACGAGGGGGGAATCGTTATGAACGAGTGGAATCCCGTCAGGGAAGTGCCCGTCGAGTTGCTGCGCTGGACCTGCAACCCCGACCGGCTCGGCTTCGAGACCACGAAGGAGTGCAGGAAGACCGACGCGATCATCGGGCAGGACCGGGCCGTCAAGGCCATCACGCTGGGGCTCGAGATCGAGAGCCCGGGCTACAACATCTACGTCTCCGGGATGACGGGCACCGGCAAGACGACGACGATCAAGAACCTCCTGAGCCAGCTCGACCTCAAAAAGCCCATCCCCAACGACATCTGCTATGTCCACAACTTCAAGGACCCCGACAGCCCCCGCGTCATCCTGTTTCCGGCCGGCAGCGGCAGGAAGTTCCAGAAGGACATGGACGACCTCGTCGCCCACCTCCGCAAGGAGATCCCGCTGATCCTCGAGAGCGACGAGTTCAAGAAGGAGTCCGAGGAGATCAGCACCCGCTTCCGGCAGAAGCAGAAGGAGATCGTCCGGGAGTTCAACGAGCAGCTCTTGAAAGAGAACTTCCAGCTCGTCCAGTTCCAGATGGGGCCCTTCACCCGGCAGGACATCGCGCCCATCGTGGAAGGGCGCCCCGTGCCCTTCGAACAGCTCGAGGCCCTGGCCGAGGAGGACAAGTTCAGCCGCGAGGAGCTGGAGAAGATCCGGCAGAAGATCGTCGAGATGCGGATCGAGCTCGAGGGCGTCATGCGGGAAACGAGGGAGATCGAGCGGGAGATCCGGCGGCAGATCGGGATCCTGGAGCACAAGTACGGGTCCCCCGCGGTGACGGCCCAGATCTCGGATCTGCGCCTGCGCTACGGCGAGGCCAACGAAAAGGTCAACGGCTATCTCGACGAGGTCCAGGAGCACATCCTGTCGAACCTGAAGATGTTCCAGGAGAAGGAGGAGGAGCCGCAGCAGCAGTCTCTCCCCTTCCCCGTCCCCCAGATGCCCGCAAAGCGCTTCATCGAGTTCAAGGTCAACGTGCTCGTGGACAACTCGGCGACCGACAAGACCCCCATCATCATCGAGACGGCCCCGACCTTCAAGAACCTCTTCGGCACGATCGAGCGCGAGGTCGACCGCTCGGGGTTCTGGCGGACCGACTTCACCCATATCAAGGCCGGGTCGCTCCTGCGGGCAAACGGCGGCTACATCGTCTTCGATGCCCTCGAGGCCCTGATCGAGCCGGGGGTCTGGACGTTTCTCAAGCGGACCCTGAAGAGCCGCGAGATGAACATGCAGCCCTACGACCCCTTCAGCTTCCTGCCCACGGCGATCAAGCCCGAACCGATCCCCCTGGACATCAAGGTCATCATCGTCGGCGACGACTACCTGTACTATCTGCTCTACAACCTGGAGCGCGAATTCAAGGAGATCTTCAAGACGAAGGCCCAGTTCGACACGGAGATGGCCAACTCCGACGAGAACATCCGGGAATACGTAAGCGTCATCAAGCGGATCGTCGACGAGGAGAAGCTCCTCGATTTCGACAAGAAGGCCGTCTGCGCCGTCGTGGAGTACGGCGTGCGCCTCACCGGCCGGCAGAAGAAGCTCTCGACGCGATTCAGCGAGATCGCCGACCTGATCCGCGAGTCCCATTACTGGGCCAGGAAGGACGGCAGCGACCTCGTCCGGGACGTGCACGTGGACCGGGCCTACGAGGAAAAGATCAACCGGGTCAGCCAGATCGAGGAGAAGATCCAGGAGCTCATCGACGACGGCACGATCATGATCGACACGGAGGACAGGGTCGTGGGACAGGTCAACGGCCTGTCCGTCTACGACATGGGGGAGTACGCCTTCGGCAAGCCCTCGCGGATCACGGCCAAGACCTCCATGGGCCGGGCCGGGATCATCAACATCGAGCGCGAGGCCAAGCTCTCGGGCAGGACCCACGACAAGGGCGTGCTCATCCTGGAGGGCTATTTCCGGGGCAAGTACGCCCAGAACAAGCCGCTCACCATGAGCGCGAGCATCTGCTTCGAGCAGTCTTACGGCGGGGTGGACGGCGACAGCGCCTCCTCGACGGAGATCTACGCCATCCTCTCGAGCCTCTCGGAGCTTCCCCTCAGGCAGGACATCGCGGTGACGGGCTCGGTGAACCAGAAAGGGGAGATCCAGCCCATCGGGGGCGTGAACCAAAAGATCGAGGGGTTCTATGACGTGTGCCGGTCCCGGGGACTCACGGGGAAGCAGGGGGTCATGATCCCGCAGCTCAACGTGCCGGATCTCGTCCTGCGCAAGGACGTCGTCAGGGCCGTCGCCGAGGGAACGTTTCACATCTGGCCGGTCAGGACCGTCGACGAGGGCATCGCACTGCTGACCGGGGTACCCGCCGGAGAGATGGACGACAAGGGCGGCTTCCCGGAAGGCACGGTCAACTTCCTCGTGGACAGAAGGCTGCGGTCTCTGGCGGAGGGGATCCGGGCCTTCGCGGAGGAAGGAAAGCCGCCCAAGCCGGCCGAGGAGACGAACAACCAGAACCAGGGGAAAGGGGAGTGACGCGTATGATCCACCGGAATCGAGCGGCTGTGGCGTTGATCCTGCTGGCGAGCTGTGTTTCCCTTTACGGATGCCCTGTCCTCGTCGTCACCGGGGCCGCCGTCGCCGGGGGCACGGGGACCTACTATTACGTGGAAGGGGAAATGAGGACCGATTACTACTTCTCGGTGCCCGCCGTCTGGTCCGCCGTCGAAAAGACCATCGCCGACATGAAGGGGCGCGACGTCGAGCCGGACAAGCAGACCGACGGCGGGAAAATCGTGGCCGTGATCAACGACGAGAAGGTCACGTTCCGGCTGAAGTACAAGGACAAGGACCTGACGACCCTCGGTATCCGTGTCGGGGTCGTGGGCAACGAGACGGCCTCCAAGCTGCTGCACGACCGGGTGGCCGACAATCTGCTGAAAAAATAGCAAACGGGTACGGGAGATGCAGGGGAACGGGCGCGGGTTGCCGAACCGGACCCCCTGACCGTCCGTACCCGGAAGAGAACCGATGTACAAAACCATTCTGGTCGTCGACGACGAGGAGAGCATCTGCCAGGCCCTGCAGGGGATCCTGGCCGACGAGGGCTACGAGGTCCGCACCGTCGGAAGCGGAGAGGAGGCCCTCAAGGCCATCGAGGAGGACCCGCCGGATCTCGTGCTGCTCGACATCTGGCTGCCCGGCATGGACGGCCTCGAGGCGCTCAAGATCATCAAGAGCGAAAACCCCCAGGTCCAGGTCATCATGATGTCGGGCCACGGAACGATCGAGACGGCCGTGAAGGCGACCAAGCTCGGGGCCTTCGACTTCATCGAGAAGCCGATCTCCCTGGAAAAGGTCGTCCTGCTGGTCAACCACGCCCTCGACCTCGTCCGGCTCGAGGAAGAGAACAAGCTGCTCAAGCAGAAGGTCACGTCCGCCTTCGAGCTCATCGGCCAGAGCAAGACGATCCTCGAGCTGAAGGAAATGATCCGCATCGTGGCCCCGACGAACGCCTGGATCCTCATCATGGGGGAGAACGGCACCGGCAAGGAGCTCGTGGCCCGATCGATTCACTACCAGAGCAAGAGGGCCAAGCGGCCCTTCATCGAGGTCAACTGCGCGGCCATCCCCGAGGAACTCATCGAGAGCGAGCTGTTCGGCCACGAGAAGGGCTCCTTCACGGGGGCCACGGGCAAGAAGCGCGGGAAGTTCGAGCTCGCCCACGAGGGGACGCTCTTCCTCGACGAGGTGGCCGACATGAGCCTCAAGGCCCAGGCGAAGATCCTGCGGATCCTCCAGGAAAAGAAGTTCGAACGGGTGGGGGGCAACAAGTTCATCGACACGGACGTCCGCGTTCTCGCGGCGACGAACAAGGACCTCGAGAAGGAAATGGAGGCGGAGCGCTTCCGCCAGGACCTCTACTACCGGCTCAACGTCATCCCGCTCACCATCGCGCCGCTGAGGGACCGCAAGGAGGACATCCCGATCCTCGCGGCCCAGTTCGTCAGCGACTTCTGCCGCAAGGAGGGGGTCGAGCCGAAAGCCATCGCCCCCGACGCCATCGACGTCTTCATGGAGCACAATTGGCCGGGCAACGTCCGGGAGCTCAAGAACATCGTGGAGCGCCTCGTCATCATGACGCAGGGCGACACGATCCGGGCCGATGACATCCCTCCCCTTTCGAAGGAGGAGCAGCCCGGGGAGGCCATGGACACCCTCTTCATGCACAACTCCTTCCGGAAGGCGAAGATGGAGTTCGAGAAGAAGTTCATCATGCGCAAGCTCCAGGAAAACGAGGGCAACATCTCCAAGACCGCCGACTCCATCGGCCTGGAGCGCAGCAACCTCCACCGCAAGATCAAGACGCACAGCCTGGAGGCCAAGAAAGAATAGAGGTTGGGAAGGCAGGAAGGTGAGAAGGTAAGAACCTGATTGGAACAAGGCCCTTGCGAATCCCGCAAGGGTTTTTCCTCGTTCACGCACATGACTCCATCCAGGCTTTCCCGTTTCTAGTCATCGCGACTTCCTTGTCTTGGCCCTTGCCCCGAACCCCGCCTCCCGTGCCCTTTCTTCCGTGCTTCAGTTCTCCGCTTTCGCTGCAGCCAGGACCGGCTCCTCGGCCTGCTCGACGGGCAGCTCGAAGGCGACGATCGTGCCCGTGGGGACATTGTCCTCCACGGTCACGGAGCCCCTGTGCTCGCTGATGATGGAGCTCACGATGGCCAGCCCGAGGCCCGAGCCGGACTTCTTCGTCGAGTAGTAGGGCTCGAACATCTTGGCCTTGTCCGCGCGGGTGACGCCGGTGCCGTTGTCGCGGACCTCGACGCGGGCCCGGCGATGCTCGCGGTCGTGCGCCGTGACAACCTCGATCCGCCCCGTTCCCGGGGACACGGCGGCGACGGCATTGTCCAGGAGATTGACCATGACCCTCTTGATCTGCTCGGCATCCAGCCGGAGCCGCGGCAGCTCCGGGTCGGGCCGGTAGTCGAAGGCGATCTCCTTGTGGGCATCCTGGTAGAGCACGACGGCGTCGCGGACGACCTCGTTGAGATCGTTCGGGGTGAGACTGGCCACGGGCATCCGGGCGTAACGGGAGAACTCGTTGACGAGGTTCTTCAGGACATCGACCTGGCTGATGATCGTGCCGGTGCACTCCATGAAGACGGGGCCGTCCTCGCTGAGCCTGTCGGCGAACTTCCGCTGAAGCCGCTGCGCCGAGAGCTGGATGGGGGTGAGGGGGTTCTTGATCTCGTGGGCGATGCGGCGGGCCACCTCCCGCCACGCGGCGATGCGCTCCGCGCGCTGCAGCTGGGTGATGTCCTCGAAGACGACGACCATGCCCATGTAATTGTTCTCGTCGTCGAGCAGCACCGTCGTCGTCACCAGCAGGGTGAGGGCCCGGTCCTTGAGGGTGATCGGGATCTGCTTCTCCACGTACCCCGTCTCCACGCCGGTGATCTCCGTGAGGATCTCGCGCACGAGGTCCAGGTGGCCCGGCTGGAGCACCTCCTCGTAGCGGTGATGCAGGACCTTTTCCGTCTTGATGTCGAGCAGCTTCTCGGCGGCCCGGTTGACCGTCGTGATCACGCCCTCGCGGTCGATGGCCACGACGCCGGCCGAGACGTTGCGCAGAACCGTTTCCATGTACTTGCGGCGCTGCTCGAGGTCGAGATTGGCCTGCTCGAGATTCTCCTTGCTCACCTTCAGGTCCGACGTCATCCGGTTGAAGGAGTTCACCAGGACCCCGATCTCGTCATCGGCCACGACATTGATCTTGTAATCCAGGTTCCCCTGGGCGATGGCGTGGGTGGCCTCGGCAAGGTCCTGGACCGGTTCCGTGATGCCCTTGGCCAGGAAGAAGCCGAACCAGGTCGCCGAGAAGATGATCAGCAGCGTCACCACGAACAGGATCACGATGTAGCTGGTCTTGATGGGGTTCTTGAGCAGCTTGAACTGCTTGTACTCCTCGGAGATCCGCGAGATCGTCGTCATCTTGTCGACGAGCCCCTTGGGGACATAGCAGTTCACCACGACGGCCCCGATGATGACCGACGAGCCGGATGCGACGTAGACGGGAGCAATGCCGCGGATGAAATCCCCCAGGCCCACGGACTGCATCGTCGTGAACTGCTTGCCGGCCCGGATGTCTTCCCGGAGCTTGGGCGAAAGGCCCAGATCGGGGATGTCGGGGTTGCCGGGGTCCTTGAAGACGAGTTTGTCCGCCTCGTCGTTGAAGTAGATCTCGATGAGGCCGAGCTTGTAGATGCGCTGCCGCTGCTCCACGAGCGAGCGCAGGTATTCCAGGCGGTCCTTTTCGAACAGGCGGTTCTTCGTGATGTCGGCGCTCAGCTGCTCGGCATAGTATTTCACGTTCTCCGAGGTCTGCTGGTAGTAGTTCTGCGCCAGCTCGAGGGAGAGGTTCAGGGCGCCGCCGACGCGGATGTTGAACCAGTTGTCGATGCTGTAGGAGAGGAAATTGGTGGCCACGAGGAACAGGATGAAGGTCGGCACGAGGCTGAGCGTCACGAAGGCCGCCACGAGCTTGGTCCGCAGCTTCGAGCCGAGGATGCCCCGCCGTCTCTCGTAGACGAGCTTGACGATGTTGCGGACGATGAGGAAGATGAGCAGCAGGACGAGGATGATATTGACGTTGATGAGGCCGAAAATGACCACGTCGCGGAAGTCTGGGACGAGGGCCTCCTTGCTGAAGATGCTGGTCTCGATGAAGGTCAGCAGGACGATGCCGATGACGACGGCGACGATGATGATCCGCTCGCGCCGCCGGCGCTTCATCTCGGCCGTGTGCGAGGACTGCTGCTTTTCGGTTCTTGTCTCCATGGGTACGGTTCGGGGCCCTGCGCGACCGCGACGGCGCCGCACGCCCCTTCAGGCAAATACATGGTACGCGGGGAATTGTAAAGGGGCATTACAAAGGGCCAAGGGCGAGGGGCATGGGGCTCAGGGCATTGCTGAAGGGGGAATCGTGATCCCGTGACCTTTCGCCATGGGCCGATCGCGGCAAGCCGGCGATTTCGGGATCAGGTGGTTGCCGCGGCGGACGCGGCGCCGGGCATGCGCTCCCCGTGAGACTCCGCCCTGGCGGCGGGATGGGGGTGCGAAACGATTTCCCAGCTGTCTCCGCGTGCGAGAAGCGTCTTCAGGAGCTGGGTGTTGAGCTTGTGGCCCGACTTGTACGCCGTGAAATGGCCGAGGATCGGCATCCCGACGAGGTAGAGGTCCCCGACGGCATCGAGAATCTTGTGCTTGACGAACTCGTCGCGCGACCGGAGCCCTTCCTTGTTGATGACCTTTTCGTCGTCGAGGACGACGGCGTTCTGCAGCGATCCTCCGAGGGCAAGCCCCTTGGCCTGCAGGTACTCCACGTCCCGAAGGAACCCGAACGTCCTGGCCGAGCTGATCTCCCGCTCGTAGGCATCGGGGGTGAAAACCATGTGGTAGCTCTGGGTGCCCACGGCCGGATGCGGGAAGTCGATCTTGTAGGTGATGCGGAAATCGGGTGCAGGCTCCAGCATGGCCGTGCTTTCGCCCTCGGCGACGGCGACGGCCTTCCTGATCTTGAGATACCGGCGGGGCTTGCGAAGCGTTTTGAGGCCCACTCTCTTCAGCGAGCGGACGAACGGCTCGGAGCTGCCGTCCATGATGGGGACTTCGAAGGTGTCCACCTCGACGACGGCATTGTCGATGTCGAGCCCCCGGAAGGCCGACAGCAGGTGCTCCACCGTGTGGACCCGGGTGCCGTTTACTCCCAGCGTGGTGGCAAGCGTCGTGTCGGTGACATTGCGGATATCGGCCGCGATCCGGTTGTCCGCGGCCACATTTTTCCGAACGAACACGATCCCTGCATCGGCCTCGGCCGGCTTGACGGTCATGCCGACCTTCCTGCCGGAATGGAGCCCTACGCTGCGGAAATCGATCTCTTCTTTAATGGTTTTCTGCCAGTACATTGAATGTCCTAAAAAACAAGGTGGTCTTGCTATGAGCAAGCGGCATGCCAGAGAAAAGAAGGAGGCGGAAGAGCGGGAAAAATATTTATGTACTTGTAAATATTAAATATATTATGTTTTTGTTCTGTTAATTCAAACAGCAACTAGCGCAACGGGCGGTCCTGATTGTTGCAAGAAAGCCACACAACCTCTAAAAAGGCGTGTGGTCTGCAACGCCCATGGAAAAGATGGAAGTTAGGAAGCTATGAGGTTAAGAAGCTCGGAAAAAGAGAATGCGCCCCCGGTCATCAGCCTTGCCACCCCTTGAAATAACGTTCTTTTTCACTGAATAGACATCCGCAGTACTTCTGCCGGTACATGCCCGTCTCTTTGGATATCCGAACCCCTTCGTCCCAACCCACCCTGAAATCCTGGTAATAAAAGGGGATCTTCATTTCCCGGGCGATAGCCTCCCCGGTCAGGCGGATCAGGTCGTGTTTCTGGTACCGGCTGTAGAGGAGGGTCGTGGTGAAGGCATCGAATAGCCCTTTCCGGGCCTGCGCGGCCGTGCGCCGGAGCCTCACCTCGTAACAGTAGCTGCAGCGATCCTTCCCCATGAAGGATGTCTTGCGCAGGAAGTCCTCCATCGGGTAGTCCACGGCTTCTTCGACCGTGAGGGTCTCTTGCTTGGCAAACTCGCGCAGGGTCTCGAGCCGCTTCCGGTATTCGAGGTAGGGGTGGATGTTCGGATTGAAAAAGAGGCCCTCGATCCTGCCGGCATCCTTGCGAAGGGCCTGCAGCGGGTAGATCGTGCACGGCGCACAGCAGATGTGGATTAAAATCTTCATGGGCGTGTGACTCAGGGCTTGAGGCTAAGGGCAACCGGCAGAAGAAACACCATCACGTTGTTTTCGGCCTTTGGCCTTATGCCTCATGCCTGCCTTCTTAGAACAACTCTTTCTGATTGCCCGCCCACGGCCTTCCCAGATGATCGTAGGCCGCCTTCGTGGCCACCCGGCCGCGGGCGGTTCTGACGATGTACCCTTCCTGCACCAAATAGGGCTCGTAGACATCCTCGATCGTGTGCCGCTCCTCCCCGAGGGACGAGGAGAGACTGTCGATTCCGACCGGCCCGCCGTTGAACTTGTCGATGAGAAGCAGCAGGAGCTTGCGGTCCATGGTGTCGAAACCACGGTGATCGACCTCGAGGAACTCGAGGGCCTTCGCAGCGACATCTTTCGTGACGACCCCGTCGGCCCGCACCTGGGCGTAGTCTCGGACGCGCCGGAGCAGCCGGTTTGCAATGCGGGGCGTCCCGCGCGAGCGCAGGGCGATCTCGCGGGCGCCTTCGTCGTCCACCCGGATGGCGAGGATCCTCGCCGAGCGGCGGACGATGGTGGCCAGCTCCGCCGGGTTGTAGAACTCGAGGCGGAAGCTCATGCCGAAGCGGTCGCGAAGCGGCGAGGTGAGAAGCCCCGCCCGGGTCGTGGCCCCCACGAGGGTAAAGCGGGGGATGTTGAGCTTCATGGAGCGTGCCGACGGGCCCTGGCCGACGAGGATGTCGATGTGGTAGTCCTCCATGGCCGGGTAGAGGATCTCCTCCACCACGTTGGGCAGGCGGTGGATCTCGTCGATGAACAGGACGTCGTGCTCCTGGAGGTTCGTGAGGATCGCGGCCAGGTCCCCCTGCCGCTCGATGACGGGCCCCGAGGTCACCTTGATCCCGACGCCCATCTCCCTCGAGAGGATGTAGGCGAGCGTGGTTTTGCCGAGTCCCGGAGGGCCGGAGAGCAGGACGTGGTCGAGGGCCTCGCCGCGCATGCGGGCCGCCTCGATAAAAACGGCGAGGCTTTCCTTCACGCGCTCCTGGCCGATATACTCCGCCAGCGTCCGCGGCCGAAGCGTCCCTTCCTCCTCGCGCTCCCGCTCCAGGTTCTCGGGGTCCACCAGGGGATTGCGGTTTTCCTCTTTCATGCCCACGTTGACCTCTCCGGGATCCCTGCGCATCGTGTCGTTCGGAACGCGCTCAGGACAGCTCCTTGAGGGCGCGCTTCAAAACGTCTTCCAGCGCCACGCCGTCCTGTGCGGAATCCAGCATGCGGTCCAGGACCGCCCTGGCCGCGCTCTTCCTGTATCCCAGGTTCACCAGGGCCGACAGGGCGTCTTCCCGGACGGCATCGAGGGGGCTCTGCGCGGCCGCCTCCTCACGGGCTTCCTGCGGAGCAAGCTTGATCACCCGGTCGCGCAGCTCCAGGATCATCCGCTCGGCCATCTTCTTGCCCACGCCGGGAATCTTCGTCAGCGTCTGCCGGTCCTCGGTGAACACGGCGCGGATGAAGTCGGCCGGGGAAATGCCCGAGAGCAGGTTGATGGCCAGCTTCGGACCGATGCCGTTGACGGACAGCAACAGCTCGAAGAGCTGCTTCTCCTCGGCGGTCCGGAACCCGTAGAGATGGATGGCGTCCTCCCGGACGGCGGTAAAGACGTTGAGGGCGATGGGTGAGCCCTCCTCGGCCAGCTCGTAGAACGTGGACAGCGGGATGAAGACCCGGTAGCCGACGCCGTTGACCTCGACGGTGATGTGGCCGGGGGATTTGAATGTCAGGATGCCTTGCAGACTGGCGATCATGAATGCACCTGGCTTATGGCATATGGCTGAAGGCCAAGGGCAAAAGACCCGGAAGCGGATTCATTGTCGATTCCCCTGCGCCTTTTGCCGTAAGCCCTGTGCCTTATGCCGAAAGAAGCCGTCACAGAACGGCTTCCTTCTTCGTGTTCGTATGGCAGATGGCGACGGCCAGGGCATCGGATGCGTCTTCGGGGAGGATCTCGCCCAGCCGCAGGATGGCCTGCACCATCACCTGCACCTGCTGCTTCTCGGCCCGGCCGTAGCCGACGACGGCCTTCTTGACCTCGAGCGGGGTGTATTCGTGGACCGGCAGCCCGCTTCGGGAAGCGGCCAGAAGCGCCACGCCCCTCACGTGCCCCTGCTTGATGAGGCTCTTGACGTTCTTGCCGTAGAAAATGTCCTCGATGGCCACGGCGTCCGGTTTCGTCCTGCCGATCACCTCGGTCAGCTCGTCGAAAATCCGGGAGAGGCAGCGGGTGAAGGGCTCGCCGTTTTTGATCCGGATCTCGCCGTGATCCACCCGCAGGATCCGGCCGCCCGCCTGCTCGACGATGCCGTACCCCGTCACGCGGCTCCCCGGATCGATCCCCAGCGTCCTCAATCTCGTCCCCCTTGGACGGGGCAGGGTTCCGACGGCGAAGTCAGGCGTTCTTCGTGAACCGCTCTTATCGAAGCTAAGCGGCCGCAGCGCAAATTGTCTGAACCCGAAGGGCGAGTTTTTGCGTCTGCAGCGCAGCGAGATTGAGAGCGGTCGAAGAGCGTCTATTCGCGGGAGGAATCCTGCCCCGTCTCATCCCGCTGAATGTTAACCCGATAGCCGGCACCCGAAACCCTAGCTCAGTTTTTCCATGATGTCGTCGGGAATGTCAAAATTCGCATAGACATTCTGGACGTCGTCGTTGTCCTCCATCTTCTCCATCATCTTGAGCATGGACGAGGCCTTCGACTCGTCGAGCTCGACGGTGTTCGAAGGGATCATGCTGACCTTGGCCTCGATGCACTTGATGCCCGCGGCGTCGATGGCCTTCTTGACGGCCTCGAAGGACGCCGGGTCGGTGATGACCTCGAACTCGTTCTCTTCCTCCCGCACGTCCTCGGCGCCGGCATCGAGGGCCAGCTCCATGAGCCGATCCTCGCTGACGCTCTTTTTGTCGATGAGGATGCTGCCCTTCTTGGAGAAGATCCAGGCCACGGCGCCGTTCTCGGCCAGATTGCCGCCGTACTTGGAGAATATGTGGCGGATGTCGGCCACGGTGCGCTTGCGGTTGTCCGTCATGACCTCCACGAGGACGGCGACCCCTCCCGGCCCGTAGCCCTCGTAGGTGATTTCCTCGTACTGGACCCCGCCGTCGAGCTCTCCCGTCCCCTTCTTGATGGCCCGTTCGATGTTGTCCTTGGGCATGTTCTCGGCCTTGGCGGCCAGGATGGCCTGCCTCAAGCGGGCGTTGCCTTCCGGGTCGCCGCCCCCGAGCTTCGCGGCCAGGGAGATTTCCTTGGCGAGCCGCGTAAAGATCTTTCCCTTCTTGGCGTCGGCTGCACCTTTCTTCCGCTTGATGGTGCTCCACTTTGAATGTCCGGACATGACGGAATCTCCCGAAATGATCTGAATCAGAAGCTAAATACCACAGGCATGAAACCTGTCAACACAAAAAACCCCTTGCCGTTTCCGGTAAGGGGTTTTTCGTTTTTTAAGTCCGGCAGCGCCCTACTCTCCCACACAGTCGCCCGTGCAGTACCATCGGCACTGGAGAGCTTAACTTCCGTGTTCGGGATGGGAACGGGTGTGACCTCTCCGCTAAAGCCACCGAAACTTGTATTCGGTTGTATCGAATCACATACTGTGAATGTCTGTAAAACGCTGAGAAATGATATTAATTATGGTCAAGCCTCACGACCGATTAGTACCAGTAAGCTCAACACGTTGCCGTGCTTACACACCTGGCCTATCAACCTCGTAGTCTACGAGGGGTCTTCAGTCCTGGTGTCTCCACCAGGAGGGATATCTTATCTCGAGGTGGGCTTCCCGCTTAGATGCTTTCAGCGGTTATCCCTTCCAAACTTGGCTATCCAGCTATGCCGCTGGCGCGACAACTGGGACACCATAGGTTTGTCCATCCCGGTCCTCTCGTACTAGGGACAGCTCCTCTCAAATATCCTGCGCCCACAACAGATAGGGACCGAACTGTCTCACGACGTTCTGAACCCAGCTCACGTACCGCTTTAATGGGCGAA